>JGI12109J20283_10053121_pt1 | contig 65565 bp, 72 predicted proteins | sample ElkSlonscriptome_12_FD_20283 | JGI IMG/M metagenome (IMG submission 20283) | reverse complement strand
AGCCAGCCGCCTGCACATTGTAGATTGTGCCCGCGACGCATTTCCACGGCGCGTTCTTATCGGCGCGGATGTGGACCTGCGGGATGCGCTCGGGATCTTCCATGATTGCTTCGGGGCCACCCGCAGCTTCAACGATGGCGTCCAGTCGCTCAAAGGCCATATTGCGCAGCTCTTCGGAAGTGACCGGGGTGACGTTGTTGAAATACACCCTGCATTCGCCGCCGCGCGTTGCACCGGTAAAACCACTACGTTGTGTGCCTGCGGTGCGGCCTTCGGCGTCCGTCGTCGAAACGGTCAGCTGAAGGTTTTCAACCTTGTCCTTGGACTCCTCCATCTCGAAGACCGGGATTTCCAGCTCCTCGATGGTTTGGATCGCCACCGGAACGGCGATGAGGAAGATGATCAGGAGAACCAGCATCACGTCCACCAGCGGGGTGGTGTTGATGTCTGACATCGGGGTTTCGCCCGATCCACTCATCGAAATTGCCATTGAAAATTCCTAGTTCGGCAAGATAATCAGGTTCGATTTGGCCGCAAGGGCCGGATCGGGAGGCAACCATCTGGCCGCCCCCCTTGATCCATCAATCGTTACTTCTTCAGTCCGGCAGTTGCACCGCCAGCAGTCGTGGCAGGTTTTGCAGCCGGCTTCGCTTTGGCAGCCGGTGCAGCCGAAACCGAAGGCTTCACGCTGCCGTCCGAACCGATGAAGGCGAGGATGTCATTCGAGAAGTCGGTCATCATCGCAGCGATGCGACGGTTGCGCGACTGGAGCCAGTTAAAGGCGAGCACTGCCGGAACCGCAACCAGCAAACCGATGGCGGTCATGATGAGAGCTTCACCAACCGGGCCGGCAACCTTATCGATCGAGGCCGAACCTTCGATACCGATGTTGATCAGGGCGCGGTAGATACCGATCACCGTACCCAGCAGGCCGATAAATGGTGCGGTCGCACCCACCGATGCGAGGAACGATAGACCACCAGAGAGCGATGCGTTGATCGTTTCCTGGCTGTGCGCGATGCTGTCTTCGACATAGGCAACTTCGCTGCCTGCGCCGTGCATCTTGGAATGCTGTTCCTGTGCGCGAACGGCGTCGTCGGAAAGCTGGCGCCATGCGCTGTTCTTTTCGAACTTGGTGGTGCCGTCCTTCAGGCTGGCTGCACGCCAGAAAGACGCTTTACCCTTCTTGTACTGGTTCATCACCTTGTTCTGTTCGAACAATTTGGTGAAGAGGATATAGAACGAACCGACGCTCATGATAACCATCACGGCGAGGATCGACCAGGCGACAGGGCCGCCTTCTTCCATGGCTTGAATAAAGCCGAACTTGTTCTCGGGCGCTGCTTCCGCCGCGGTAGCAATCAGGTTTATGAGCATTGCGAAAAATCCTTTTTAAAGTGTCCCCACGGTGCCGGCCTTCGTGATGGGCACAAAAGCCAGACCGGAATTCAAATCAGTTCAAACGGCAAGAAAATTCAGACGGCCAAAATCAATTCAACCGGTACGTAATCGTTGTCGAGTAAGACCCCGTAGTAGGGTTGCCGGCGGCATCCAACGCCGGATCGAACCGGGCGTAGCGTTGCATTCCCTTGCAGGCTGCATCGTCGAGGATCGACGAACCACTGGAGCGAACAACACGGCAACCAGCAACACGTCCATTGGCACCGATTGAGACGCTAACCCCGACATTCCCCTCAGTCTCTTCACGCAAGGCACGCGACGGATAGTTTTCGGAAATCCGGCGTGACCAGCGACTGAGTCCCTTGGGCGACGCACCACGAGCTTGTGACGGCGGCGGAGGCGGCGCGGGCGGCGGAGCCGGCGGCGCAGGCGGCGGAATCGTCAACGCCGGCGGAGCGGGCGGTGGGATTGTCGTCGTCGTCGCAATTGGCGGCGGAGCCGGAGCGATATTTATCGGAGGCGCCGGCGCAACCGGAGGCGGCGGCGCTGTTTCCTGCGGCGTCTCTGGTGGTGGCGGTGGTTCCTCTTCGGGGGGCGGGGGTTCGTCCTCAATGTTGACCGTGGTAACCCGCTCGGCAATTTCCTTCACAGCCGAAATGGCCAGTCCGGAAATCAGCAGATACCCGACCAGCACATGGATCAACGCCACGATTATGATGGAAGTAACCCTACTCCCGCTCATCTCTTGGTCAGCGTAAGCCATCCAGTCGCTTTCTCTCCGTTAATTTCGCCACCCCGCAAGGGCTGGCACACTTTCACGCCCGGCCGATGATCAATGTCGATGATCAACCGGGACGCGAATCCCACAAATTTTGTCCTCCCAACCGGATCATCGGAACGGCCCTGCAACAGAACCGATTCGCATCCGGAATACCGCGCACGCCATTACTTGCGCGCTGCGGCATGGGCCTATGACCGATAATGTCCCCAGCATCGGCACAAGCGATTGGAGCTTTAACGGTCAACCCTTGGTCAATCAAACGCTTTATCGGTTCAGGCGTGATTCAACGCACTCGTTCTTAGGTGAAATCCAATGTATGAAACCGACATGGAACACGACGGGATTCTTGGACGATGGCGACCATTAACGAATATTTAACGAATAAATTCAGGATGATGGCTTCGCCATTGACAGTTGCCGCGGCGGCCCTTGCAATTGCCAGTCCCGCTTTTGCACAGGGTGTGTATCAATCCCCTGCTGCGGCGCTCGTTCAGGCCTCTTCGACCGTCTCAGAAGGCCTTTCAACCGATCCAACCTATGTCGATCTGGTCACTTTGGCCGACACAAGCGAGCTTGTCGTGAAGGCAAAGATTCGCCGCCAGACCGCCCTCAAGCCGGAACGCGCGCCTGGTCTCGCGCCCGGATTTGCCCGCCTTTACATAGAGGCAGAGACGCTCGCGCTGATCTCCGGCTCGGCGGCGATTGGCGAATCGCTGGTCTATCTGGTGGACGTGCCGCTGGACGCGAAGGGCAAGGTGCCCAAGCTTAAAAAGCGGGAAATGCTGCTGTTTGCCAATCTGGCAGGACGCGCAGGGGATGGAGGCGCCAGGGGCGCGGCGCAATTGCAATTGACCGCAAATCAGGCCCAGCTGGATTACACGCCGGAGCTGGAGGCGCGCCTGCGCCCGATCCTGTCCGATCTGGTGGCGGGTGATGTTCCGCCAGTCATCACCGGGATCAACGATGCGCTGGCGGTGCCGGGCACGCTCACTGGCGAATCGGAGACACAGATATTCCTTGCGACGCAGGACCGCTCGCCCGTTTCGCTGACCGTGCTGCGCCGACCGGGGCAGCCCCCGGTGTGGGGCGTATCATGGGGTGAGATTATCGATTCGGCGGCCCGTGCACCTGCACGGGAGACTCTGCGCTGGTACCGGCTGGCTTGCTCGCTGCCCGATAGCCTGCCCAGCAGCGCCAATCTGGCGCGTGATCCGGCGGCGCGCAGGCTGGCGGCTCAGGACTATGCGATGGTCCGCCGCGAGCTTGGCCCGTGTAACCGGGTGATTACGCAAACGCCGCCTGTTTGAGGGATTGGCTCTGGCGATTTTGTGAGAGCCAAAAGCGCCCCACAGCAAGGCCGCACGCTTGACGGGTCATGATGCGGAGCTAAGCGCTGCTGGCACGTATATTCGCCAGTCCGTAGAAAGCTCCTTCATGTCCGCCTCAAACCCTGCCCCCAACTCCACACCTAGTTCCGCCCCTCTGCGCATCGCCATCGCCGGGCTCGGCACAGTGGGCGCCGGCGTCATCCGCTTGCTGGATACGAACCGCGATCTGATTGCGGCGCGTGCAGGCCGGGCGATTGAAGTGACCGCGGTGAGCGCGCGTGACCGGAGCAAGGATCGCGGCGTAGACCACGCCCGCTTCCATTGGGAAGACGACATGACCGCGCTGGCCGCGCGCGATGATGTGGATGTCGTGCTGGAACTGGTGGGCGGATCGGATGGCCCTGCGCTGGCCTTGTCGCGCGCCACTCTGGCTGCGGGTAAAGGTCTTGTAACGGCCAACAAGGCGATGATCGCGCATCACGGTCTTGCTCTGGCGCAGCAAGCCGAAGCTGCTGAAGCTCCGCTGAAATTCGAGGCTGCGGTGGCCGGCGGTATTCCGGTGGTGAAGGGCCTGCGCGAAGGGACCAGCGCCAACGCGCTCACCAAGGTATACGGCATCCTCAACGGCACCTGCAATTACATCCTGTCAGAAATGGAAGCGACCGGCGCCGACTTTGCCGAAACCCTCGCCGAGGCGCAGCGGCTGGGATATGCCGAGGCTGACCCGACCTTTGATATTGAGGGCATTGATGCAGCCCACAAGCTGTCGATCCTCGCCGCCATCGGCTTTGGCGCGAAGGTCGATTTCGCCAATGTGCGCACCACCGGCATTGTTGCTGTGCGCGCGGCTGATATCGCGCAGGCCGATACGCTGGGCTTTGTGATTCGCCTGATCGCGGAGGCGGACGTTCAGGGAACAGGGGACAATGCCACACTGCTGCAACGGGTGCGCCCCTGCCTTGTGGCGAAGGATCATCCGCTTGCCCCGGTGGACGGGCCGACCAATGCCGTGGTCGCGGAAGGCAATTTTTCGGGCCGCCTCCTGTTTCAGGGCGCGGGCGCGGGCGACGGGCCAACCGCCAGCGCGGTGGTGGCCGATTGCATCGATATTGCCCGCGTGTTCGGCAACGGTGGTGAGGTGGGTGCGCCGTTTTCGATGCCTGTGGCGCAGCTTGTCCCGTTTGGCCCCGCAGAGCCCGGTGACCGGCTGGAGCGCGCATATCTGCGCTTTACCGTCAATGATCGCCCCGGCGTTCTGGCAGAGATCACCGCCGCGATGCGCGATGCCGATGTCTCTATCGAAAGCCTTATCCAGCAGGGACGGCGCACCGACGGCGGCGAAGTGCTCGTGGCGATTGTCACGCATGAAGGACCAGAGCGCAACGTGGCCAAAGCTCTGGAACTGCTCGAAGGGTCAGACAGCCTGACCGACGCGCCGTTGGTCCTGCCGATTTTGCCTGCGTAGGGTCTAGTCGGGCTTTTTCGGGAAAGTCGGCGGCGGCAGACCCAGTTTCTCGCGCCGCTCGCGGATTTCGTCCTCGGACAGATCCTTATCCTGCCCCATTGGTGGCAGGCCGCGCGCGATCCGGTCCGCATCCGATCCCGGCGGCGCTTTTGGCAGCGCGCCGACATCGATAATCAGCGCGGGCGGCGGTACGCCTCCGATGCCAATTCCATTGCCGTGGTTGGGAATGCCAAACAGCCCCGGCGTGCCCGGATCATCCTTGAACGCGGTTTCCTGAGCATAGCGTTTGCGCGCGGCATCGCGTGATCCACTGAAATAGTTCTCGCCCTTTTCGCCAAGGCGGCGGCACACGATGATCTCTCCGCTGATTTCGCCCGCATCGGCGCGGTCCTCGCATTCCTGCGCCTGCGCCTCGTTCACATCGCCGCGCGGAACGGTGACGGACAGATTGATGCGATAGGGCTCTTCTTCCTCCACCTCTTCTTCGGCCACAGGTGCCGATGCATCAGCCGGCGCTTCGACTGAGGTGCCAGATTTCGCGTCAGACGTAACCGAAGGGTCATTCTGAGCCGCCACAGGCGTGGCACCAAGCGCAGCCATCGCGAGGGTGCCCAGACAAACATGCCGAAACGCAACTGCGCTCGCAGCTTTGCCAACAAAGCGGCTGACAAAGGGGGCACGATTGCTCGACAAGTCTGTCTCCTTGCGACTAAGCGGTTTGGGCGTTCTGCGCGCTTTGGCATCAAACAACGCGAGGTCCACTAGGGGCTCTGAGGGAATGAATTCGGCATGAGTACAACCAACACTACTGACGTTCTCGCTTCAAAGGAACCCAATAGCGAAAATGCCATCGACCGGGTGCTGGTGCTGGAAATGGTGCGCGTGACCGAAGCCGCCGCCGTTGCCGCTGCGCAATTGATCGGACGCGGCGATGAAAAGGCCGCCGATGCCGCAGCGGTTGAGGCGATGCGCCGCGCGTTCGATGACCTTTATATGGATGGCACCGTCGTCATCGGCGAAGGCGAACGCGATGAAGCGCCCATGCTTTATATCGGAGAGAAAGTGGGCGGCGCTCCGGGCAAGGGGCCAAGGATCGACATCGCGCTTGATCCGCTGGAAGGCACGACCATCACTGCAAAGGCTGGCCCCAACGCGCTGGCCGTGCTGGCGGCGGCGGAAGAGGGTGGCCTGCTGAACGCGCCGGATGTCTACATGGATAAGCTGGCAGTTGGACCCGGCCTGCCCGCCGATGTGATCGATCTGGCGAAGACCCCGACGCAGAATGTTGAAGCGGTCGCGGCTGCGAAGGGCGTTGCGCCTGCCGACATCAATGTGTGCGTCCTGGACCGCCCGCGCCATGCCGAGTTGATTGCGGAGCTGCGCGGGATCGGCTGCGGCGTGTTCCTGATCGGAGATGGCGATGTGGCAGGCGTGATCGCAGTGACCGATCAGGACACCACGATTGATATGTATATGGGCCAGGGCGGCGCTCCCGAAGGCGTGCTGGCCGCAGCGGCTTTGCGCTGTGTCGGCGGACAGTTCAACGGTCGGCTGGTGTTCCGCAACGACGATGAAAAGGCCCGCGCGAAAAAGTGGGGCATCACCGATCTCGACCGCATCTATAAGCTGGAGGACCTCGCCAGCTCCGACTGCATCTTTGCCGCGACCGGCGTCACCGACGGATCGCTGCTGGACGGCGTCAAAAAGCGTAAGAAGGCAAGCGGCGCGACGATCATGACGACGGAAAGTGTGGTGATGCGCGCATCATCGGGCACCGTGCGATGGATCAAAGGCGCGCATAGGATTGCTCCGCATCGAGGGTGATGTGAGGGTTGCGGTAAGGCCCAGAGGTCATCGCACGGCGAAACATGGGTGTGCGCTGGATCAGACGCGCGCACAGAATTGCTCTGCACCGGGGATGATGTGAGGGTGCCGAGGGCGCCACGGTCCTCGCACACAGAGCAAAGATACGCGCTGGATCAAGGGCGCGCACAGGATTGCGCCGTACACTCTAAAACCCGTTATTGCAGAAAAGGCTGGGATCTCGGGCGTCAGGCCGCTGCGCCTGATTGCTCTGGCCCCAGCCCCACAAGGCAGTTGGCGCTGGGGTTACGTGCTAATCGGGGGATGGCGAGAACACGTAATATACATCGCCGCTCAGCCACCATTCATGGCACGCGGTGCTTGTGGAATAGTAAATCAACGCCGCTTTCGAGAACGTAATCGTGCTCCGTGCCATAACTGCCCTCATCCTGCTCACGATCCCCTCTGCACTTTGCGCTGAGCGGTCCGACACGGCATCAGGCACCATCCAGCCCGAAATCAAACAGCGTGTCACGCAATTGCTCGCAACCGAAACCACCCTTAATTCTGTCCGCCCCAACATTCCCGAATGTGAGACCGGCTGTGTCACCCCTGCCGAAGCGGTTGCGCTTGCTTATGAAGCGGGCGAGGGTCAGCCTGTGCCGGGTCGGTTCCTGCTCGATGTGCTGGGCGGCGGGCGCAGCTTGCATGGGGAGCTGGGCGAGCTGTTCTTTATCAATTCACAGCTTGGTTATGGGCGGTTTGGTACACTCACCATCGCCTTTACCGAGGATGCCTTGTGGGACCTGTTGCGGCGTGCGCGCGCGTGCGGAGGAGGCGAGCGCGATGGCCGGATCGAGGTGCTGGGCTGTCACCGCTCTGCCAAAGCGGATGACCTCAACATGTTCACCATGATGCAGCGGCTGGGCAACCGGCGCATTGTCGTTGATGGCGAGGTCCGCCTGCAATGGATTGATGCGGCCACCGGAGCCCCGCGCCCAGTTGCGAACATTCGCGGAGAGCGTGAGCCGGGCTATTATCAGGTCTGGGTGCGGGTGCAGGACGCGGATCAGGTGATCTTCGTCTACGACGACTGAGCGCGATCACTTGCGGACAAACGCGATTCGCCCCTGTTGCAAATCCATGACGCTGGTTTAGGCGACTGCGCATCACACATTGTGCGCAGAGGATTCGCATTCCATGAAGATCATGTCCGGCAATTCTAACCTGCCGCTGGCGCGCGCGATTGCCGGCTATCTTGAAACCCCTCTCACCGATGCGAGCGTGCGGCGCTTTGCCGACGAGGAAATCTTCGTCGAAATCCATGAAAATGTGCGCGGTCAGGATGTGTTTCTGGTCCAGCCGACCGGATACCCTGCGAACGACAATCTGATGGAGCTGCTGATCTGTATCGACGCGCTGCGGCGCGCATCGGCCAAGCGGATTACAGCGGTGGTGCCCTATTTCGGCTATGCCCGTCAGGATCGAAAGCCCGGCCCGCGCACGCCTATCTCTGCCAAGCTGGTGGCGAACCTGATTACCGAGGCCGGCGCGGACCGCGTTCTGGCGGTTGATTTGCATGCGGGCCAGATTCAGGGCTTTTTCGATATCCCGACGGATAACCTTTACGGCGCGCCCGTCATGGCGGCGGATATTCAGGCGCGATACGGCGATCAGGATCTCATGGTCGTTTCGCCCGATGTTGGCGGCGTGGTGCGCGCGCGGGCGCTGGCAAAGCGGCTGGACAATGCCCCGCTCGCCATCGTTGACAAACGCCGCGATCGCCCCGGTGAAAGCGAAGTGATGAATATCATCGGCGAGGTTGAGGGGCGCCATTGCATCCTGATCGACGACATCGTCGATTCCGGTGGCACATTGTGCAACGCGGCCGACGCGCTGCTGGCGAACGGGGCAAAGTCGGTCGCGGCCTATATCACGCATGGCGTCCTGTCCGGCGGCGCGGTGGCGCGGATCAACGGATCGCAATTGCAGGAGCTGGTGATCTCGGATTCAATCCGCCCGACCGAGGCTGCGCTCGCCTCCGACCGTATCCGCATCATGACCATCGCCCCGCTCGTAGGTGAAGCCATCCGCCGGATTGCAGATGAAAGCAGCGTGAGTTCACTGTTCGACTAGGTCTGTTTGATTGATCTTCGATCCCGCAGAAGTTCGCGAAATCCTGATCGGGGCTGCTCGTGCGCGCAATGCGCTGACCTATTCGCAGATGCTGCAATTGCTGGGATACCGCTTTACCCGGCCCAGGATGCGGGCGCTTTGTGCGGTTTTGGACAGGCTGGATGAGGACGGGCGGGTGGCAGGCGAGCCGGGGCTGGCGGTGCTGGTCGTGCGTCAGTCCGACGGATTGCCGGGGCAGGGGTGGTTCGTGAGTCGGTCGCATCTCGCCGATGAATTACCGGGCACATGGCCGCTCGAATGGGAGGGGCGCGAGGCGAAGGCCTATGTCGCGCTGCATCAGGAACAGGCTTTCGATTTTTGGGGTGACCCCGTAATAGACAATTGATGCTTACCTGTATTTTGATCGAGTCATCGGGGCCGAAGGCGTCGCAAACGCGACTGCGCGTGCGCAGCGACGCGGCCAATGGCCGCATGAGCGAGGAGATCGCGCGCCCGGATGGGCGTGCTCAATACAAATGACACCCGAAGACCTCAAACTCGCCAATGCGCTCGCCGATGCGGCTGGCTCTGTTATCCGCCCGATGTTTCGCGGGGAATGGACGCAGGATCGCAAAAGCGACCGAACCCCCGTCACCGAAGCTGACCGCGCCGCCGAGGCCGCGATGCGCGCCCTGATTGAAGAGCATTTCCCCGATGACGGCATCATCGGCGAAGAATACGGCACCCGCAATGAAGGCGCAGGGCGGCAATGGGTGCTTGATCCGATCGACGGCACGATCAGCTTCATGGCGGGCCGCCCGATCTTTGGCACTTTGATTGCGCTGATGCAGGACGGCTGGCCGGTGCTGGGTGTGATTGACCAGCCTGTGACGCGCGAACGCTGGGTCGGGCAGATCGGAGAGGGAACCACCTTTAACGGGAAACCCGCTGTCACCCGCCCGTGCAAGGATCTGCGCGAAGCCAGCCTTGCCACCAGCAGCCCGCATTACTTCAACGCGGAGCAATCAGATGCCTACATGTCGCTGGCGCAGGTGATCGGCGGGAATGAGCGGCAGGGCGCGGTCGTCTATGGCGGAGATTGCTACAATTACGGCCTTTTGGCGAGCGGGCATGTCGACGTGATCTGCGAGGCGGGGCTGGAAATCTATGACTACGCCGCACTGGTCCCCGTGGTCGAAGGCGCAGGCGGCACGATGAGCGACTGGCAGGGCAACCCGCTCGACGCCGACAGCGCGCGCGTGGAGCAGGGCCGCGTCATCGCGCTGGGTGATCCGGCGCGGCTGGATGAAGTGCTGGAAACGATGGGTGCAGCCAATGGTGCGGGGCCAGAACCGCTCACGCCCGACACATTTCGCTTTCCCATGCCCGGGCAAGAGCCTGATGCGTAACGCGATTGCGCCCCATGTTAACGAGAGCTTTAAGGACCACCCATGCCCCACCTAACCGAAAGCGGGATCACCAACTGGACGCCTGAGCGCCTGCCCGATCTAAGCGGTAGGCGCTTCATCATAACCGGCGGCAATTCGGGGATCGGGTTCGAGGCGGCGCATTTGCTGGCCGCTCGAAATGCCGATGTGGTGATTGCGTGCCGGAACGAAGCCAAGGGGAAGCGGGCGCTTGAGAAGCTGGTGAATGCGGGCGCCAATGTCGGCGCTGGCCGGTGCGATCTACTGGTGTTGGACCTTGCCGACATGGCCTCGATCCGCGCCGCTTCCGCTGAAGCGAGCAAGCGGTTCGGCGCCGTTCACGCCCTTATCAACAATGCAGGCGTGATGCAGACGCCCAAGAGCACCACCGCCGACGGGTTCGAGCTGCAGCTGGGCACTAATCATCTGGGGCACTTCCTCTGGACTGCGCTGATGATGCCGCAGGTCGATCAGGATGCGGGCCGCGTGGTGACCGTATCCAGCATCATGCACAAATTTGGCCGGATCAATTTCGACAATCTGATGATGGAGCGCGGCTATAACGCCAACCTCTCCTATAACCGTTCAAAGTTAGCCAATCTGATGTTTGCGCTGGAATTGCACCGGCGGCTGGAGGCGGTCGGGTCTGCACATCAAATCCATCGCCTGCCATCCCGGCTATTCCGACACGCCGTTGCAAAGCAAGGTCGGCAATCCGCTGTTCAAGCTGGCCTACACCGTTTCAAATGCGGTGTTCGCGCAGGACGCGGCGCGAGGGGCCTGGCCAACGGTGCTGGCGGCGGCGGAGACTGATGCTGTGAGCGGAGGCTATTACGGTCCGACCGGCTTTTTCGATGCGCGCGGACCGGTCGGCGATAGCGATGTGGAGCGGCGTGCGCTCGATGCCAACGTGGCCAAACGCCTATGGCAGGTGAGCGAGGAGCTGGTAGGCGAAAGCTTTGATATGTGATCCGGAGGCATTGGCGCGGGCGCGCGTTTGAGGCGTTTTCCTACTGGGCGGGCCTTGGGCTAAGCATGCTTCATGCCCACCCTCCCTCTCATTTTCCGGTCTGCGAAAGCTAAGGTCACACTTGTGCGCCGCGAAAGCGGCCTTAACCTCTCGCAATTGCTCGGGTTTTGATGACGCACCGGTGCGACAAAAACCGTCATGAGTGTCAACCAGTCCCCGAGCCGCATGCGCAGCAAAACGCTTGCCTCTATCGCCTCGCGCCCTTATGTGCGCGCTCTTGCATGACACGAATCAACCGACCGGCCTGGCGACAAGGGCTGCCAGGGCCGGCCAAACGTGTCTTCTGACCACCATTCTCACGTTAGGAGATGAAAATGCCCAAGCTGAAGACCAAAAGCGGTGTGAAGAAACGCTTCAAGATCACCGCAACCGGTAAGGTCAAGCACGGCGTCGCTGGTAAGCGTCACCGCCTGACCCACCACAATGCGAAGTATATCCGCCAGAACCGCGGCACCAAGGTGCTCTCGGACGCCGATACAGCGACGATCAAAAAGTGGGCTCCTTACGGGCTCGATTGATTGGGATCGCCGGGCGGCCACGGCCCCCGATTGAAGAAAAGGATATACAGATATGCCTCGCATTAAACGCGGCGTCACCACGCGCCAAAAGCACAAGCGGCTCCTCGAACAGGCCAAGGGCTATCGCGGCCGTCGCAAGAACACGATCCGTGTCGCACGTCAGGCGGTCGAAAAGGCCGGCCAATACGCCTATCGCGACCGCAAGGTTAAAAAGCGCAGCTTCCGCGCGATCTGGATTCAGCGCATCAATGCAGCTGTCCGCGCCGAAGGCCTGACCTATTCGCAGTTCATGCACGGCGTGAAGCTTGCCGGGATTGAGCTGGACCGCAAGGTTATGGCTGATCTGGCCATGAATGAAGAAGCGGCGTTCAAGACGATCATTGCTCAGGCGAAAGACGCGCTTCCCGCGTAAGCTTTCCTACCGGTCACTCGATAGGTTAGGGCCCTTGGGCTAAACCATCGTCGAATGCCGGGTACGCTTTGAAAAAGGGCGGCCTCGAAAGGGGTCGCCCTTTTGCGTTCAGGAATGGCGCGTGTCTGGAAGGGGGAGTGGCAGCAAACATGGCCAGCGCGGCGCAATCCATGGCTGATGCCAGCTCTGGCGGTGACAGGGCCGCGCGCCATTTGGCGTTCCGGCCAGAGATCGAAGGCCTGCGCGCGATCGCGATTATGCCGGTCCTGTTGGTCCATGCCGGTTTTACGCAATTTGCGGGCGGCTTTGTCGGGGTGGACGTATTCTTCGTCATCTCGGGCTATCTGATCACACGCATCATTCTGGCCGAGATGGATCAGGAGCGCTTCTCTCTGACGCGCTTTTACGCCCGGCGCTTTGCGCGACTTGGCCCCGCGCTGTGGGTGATGTTGTCCTCTGTGTTGCTGGCGGGGCTCTGGTTGCTTTTGCCCAGCGATTGGCCCGACCTCTCCCAGGAGGCAATCTGGGCCGCGGGCTTTGTGGCGAACCTGTATTACTGGATGACGACCGACTATTTCGCGACGCATGAGACGGCGTTGTTGCTGCACACATGGTCGCTGGGGGTAGAGGAGCAGTTCTACCTGCTGTTTCCGGTTTTTCTGGTGGGTTTAAGGCGCTGGTGTCCGGGGCGCGAAGTCTGGGGCATCGGTGCGCTGGCTGTCATCTCCCTGACGCTTTGCCTTGTGCTCTCCCACTCGGCTCAAGAGGGCGCACAGCAGGCGGCGTTCTATCTGTTTTCAAGCCGCGCATGGGAATTGGCGCTGGGCGGATTGCTGGCGTGTGGTGCCATTCCACAAGTCAGACAGGACGCAATCCGGGGAACGCTTGCGCTGGCTGGCCTTGCGATGATCGCGGTGAGCGTGTTCACGGTGAACGCGCTCGGACCTTTCCCTGCGCCCGGCGCCCTACTCCCCTGCATCGGCGCGGTGCTGGTGATCGCTTATGGTGCCAACGGCCCGGCACGGATTCTGCTGTCTCTTTCGCCGGTCCGGTGGATCGGGCGCATCTCTTTTTCCACCTATCTGTGGCACTGGCCGATCATGGTGTTCTGGCGGCTGGAGCATGGCGTTCTGCTGGACCGGTGGAGCAGGGTGGGGCTTGTGATCGCCTCCATCCTCGCCGGAGCGGTTTCCTACTACGCGATAGAGCGTCCGGGTCAGCGGATCATGTTGGGCCTTCGCTGGCAGTCGGTTTTCCGCGTGGCCATTGCGTGTGTTGCTGGGGTGGTTGTGCTCTCTTTGGCCGCGCGTGAGCTCGCCCCCGCGATCAATTCCGGCCCGGCTGCGCGCATGGCTTTGGAACTGGCGGAGCAGGCGGATACGCGACGGGTGAAGCAATACCGGATGGGCAAATGCTTTGGCGCGGCGATTGATCTGGAAACCTGCGTGCGCCCGACTGCGCGGGATAATGACGTGGTTGTCATGGGCAGCAGCTATGCCGCGATGCTGTGGCGCGCGCTCGACGAGGCCAATCCCGACAAGGCGGTGCATCAGGCCACGTATCTCGGCTGTAATCCGGTGTTGGATGCCACAGGTTCAATTCCTTGTGTTGAGGCGTATGCTGAAGTCTTTGCGATGGCGCGCAGAGGCGAGGTTGAGCATCTGGTGCTCGCCTCGCGCTGGTATGCGACGGATGCTGCGGCGCTGGCGCACACCGTCTCGGCGATGCGCGCGGCCGGCGTAAATGTCACGGTGATAGGCCCGCCGGTTGAGTATGAGCAGTCCTTTCCGCGCGTGCTTGCCATTGCAGAGCGGCGCGGCGATCCGGCTTATGTGGAGGCGATGCGCCGCGCCGAACGCGATGCGATCGATCCGGTTCTACAAGAGGCGGTGGAGGGAGCGGGCGGGCGCTACATCTCTCAACTTGATTTCGAGTGCCCTCCGGAAGCCAGCGCGGCGCGCGGTCCCCGGCAGTGCCGCCATTTTTCCTCTGATGCAAAGCCGATCCACTATGACACCGGACACCTGACGCCGATGGCCGCGACCGACTTGGCTAATGCCATCGGATCGCTGTGATCGTTTGCGTTGTATAGTGAGAGACCTAATTGTATTCACAGGCCTTGTAAGAATGCGCCAGAGTTGGCAAGAAGACACTCATGGGGGTATCAGACAGAAACGCCGCAATTGCGGGCGCGCGATACACCGTGCGCAGCCAGTTTTATTCGCCGCCAGAGCAGTTCGACGGCTGCTTCACCACATTCTACCACCTCTCCCTTGATGTGGATGGCGACGGCACTGTCACGGATTTCCTGCAACCCGAATGGGCCAATATCCGCTTTTTCGCAGGCAACACGCCCGCAGCTTCCATTGGCGCGTCACAGGTCAGCGGCGCCCGGTTCGGGGCAACCGGTCCCAGCTCGCGGCCTTGCCGTTTCGAACTGGGGACCGCGCGGATGTGGGGGATCGGGTTTTTGCCGATCGGTTGGGGACGTTTTATTGAAGCAGACGCTTTCAGCCTTGCCAATCTTGTTTGCGAAGGCGCCGCGCACCCCGCTTTTGCCAAATTCGATACCCTGACACAGGTGCTGACAGACATGTCTGTACCAGTCGAAGAGCAGTTCGATTTTATTGTGACGACGCTTGAAGACCTGATGAACCCAAATCGGGACGAGCCCAAAATCCGCCGCGTTCACGAGGCGTTGGTTAATGGCGAATGCTGCTCTGTCGGCGGTCTGGCGGACCGCTGCGGGATGAGTGTGCGGACGCTGGAGCGGGTTTGCCGGCGCTATTTCGGCTTCACGCCCAAGCTTTTGATGCGGCGCCAGCGATTCATGCGCAGCCTGTCGAGCTTTATGCTCCACCAGGGGGCGCGCTGGACCGAGGCGATGGATGCGGATTACCACGATCAAGCGCAGTTCACTCGCGAGTTCCGCGAATTCATGACGATGCTGCCGAGTGAATATGGCGCGCTCGAACATCCGATTCTTGCCTCCTTTATGGAAGCGCGCGCACGGATATGGGGTAGCGCGGCACAGACGCTTGACGCCCCCGGCGCTGTGGTGCGCCCCCGAAGTAAGGGGCCGGGAGGCGTCTGATAACGAAATGGATGACAGGATCAACCGCACAGGCATATGCCAGAGTTGTGACACCACCCTGAATTCCTGCCAGAAACGCGCGACAATAACGGCAGAAACACATGATTGATGCACGCTGACACCGGAAATGCTGTCACGGTCCGCTTCGCTTTGCCATGCGCGGCTTTGCGTCCCTATGTGACGACCTATTATCAGACGCAGGTGAGCGCTTCCGATGCCGAGCCGGTGATCGAAGACCATCTCCACCCCGAATGGCCCAATTTACGGTTCATGAAAGACGGATGGTCGCAGGCTGCAATCGGGAATACACCGCTGGGTGCAGCGCCTGCTTTTGCGGTGACAGGCACGACAACGCAGGCGACGCGCTTTCGGGTCAGCAGCGGAAAGAGCTGGGGCATTGGCCTGATGCCGCTGGGCTGGGCGATGCTGTTTGGTGTGGATGCCAGCGACTACGCAGACCGGTTTGCCGACGGGAATGCCGATCCCGCCTTTGCAACCATGCGTCCGCTGGCGCAGCGGCTTGCCGATCCCGTTGGTTCCGAGGGCGATCTTACCCGTAATTTTGCCAGTGATGTGGCCGCGATAGATGCTCACCTGGCCGGCATGCTGAAAGATAACATACCCTACGCCGATACGATCACGGCGATCAACGCGGCTCTGGTTGATCCCGACATTGCCAGCGCGGCGGCTTTGGCGCAGTGCGTCGGTATGAACCTGCGGTCGCTTGAGCGCCTGTCGCGACGAGCCTTCGGCTTTCCACCCAAGCTGTTGCTGCGGCGTCAGCGGTTTCTTCGCAGCCTTGCACAATTCATGCTAGACCCGTCGCTCAAATGGCTTTCAACGATGGACTATCAGTACTACGATCAAGCGCATTTCGTGCGCGACTTCAAACGCTTTATGGGCATGACGCCGGGCGCCTATGCGGAGCTGGAAAAGCCTATGCTGGTCGCCGCCGCGCAGGCGCGCATGGCGATCGCGGGCGAGGCGGTCCAGGGTTTGCATGATCCGGGCCTGAATATACCGGACGCGCATCAGTGATGTGAGCCTTTGCAAGTGGGCGCGAATGCCGCTAGCGGCATGCGCTCATTTGGAAGCGATTTGATGACCGATCTGACTACGGAAAAAATGGGGGCCGACAAACTGGCCACCCTCGCAGCGATTGCTGCCGCTGAAACACTGGACGCGCTGGACGAACAGCGCGTGGCGGCGCTGGGCAAAAAGGGCTGGGTGAGCCTCGCCCTCAAGACGCTTGGCAAGATGACGCCAGAAGAACGCAGCGAGGCCGCGCCTGCGATCCAGGCTGTGAGGGCTGAAATTGCCGATGCAATCGAGGCAAAGAAGGCCGCGCTCGAAGCGTCCGAACTCGAAGCACAATTGGCGCGCGAGACGATTGACCTGACCCTGCCTGCGCCTGAAGTCGCAAAGGGTTCGATCCACCCTGTCAGTCAGGTGATGGACGAACTGGCCGAAATCTTCGCGGACCTTGGCTTCGCAGTCGCGACCGGCCCCGAGATCGAGGACGACTGGCACAATTTCACGGCTCTCAACATGGATGAGAGCCATCCGGCGCGTGCGATGCACGATACGTTCTATTTTCCCGATTCGGCGCCGGACGGTGGGCAGATGTTGCTGAGAACGCATACCAGCCCCGTTCAAATCCGTTCGATGAAGAATCAGGGCGCGCCGATCCGCGTCATCGCCCCGGGCCGGGTGTACCGCTCTGACTCTGACGCGACCCACACGCCGATGTTCCATCAAGTCGAAGGGCTAGTGGTCGACAAGGATATTCATCTCGGGCACCTCAAATGGACGCTGGAGACGTTCTTCAAGGCGTTTTTTGAACGCGAGGACATCGTCCTGCGCCTGCGCCCGTCCTACTTCCCTTTCACCGAACCCAGCGTGGAAGTGGATGTGGGTTATTCGAACGAGGGTAACCGCCGCTTCGTCGGCGGGCACGGCGATGATACGGGCCATGACTGGATGGAGCTGGGCGGCAGCGGCATGGTCAATGCCCGCGTGCTCGAAATGGCGGGCGTGGACCCGGACGAATATCAGGGCTTTGCCTTCGGCCTAGGCATCGACCGCATCGCCATGCTCAAATACGGGATGAACGATTTGCGCGCCTTCTTTGACGGCGATCCGCGCTGGCTGAGGCATTATGGCTTCTCACCATTTGACCAGCCGACCCTCTCCGCTGGCGTGGGAGCACGATCTACAGGAGGCGGGGCATGAAGTTCTCGACCACATGGCTGAAAGACCATCTCGATACCGATGCTTCGCTTCAGCAAATCACCGATAAGCTCAATGCCATCGGGCTTGAGGTCGAAAGGGTCGAAGACCCATCCGAGACGCTCAAGGGCTTTACCGTTGCGCATGTCCTGAGCGCGGAAAAACACCCCGACGCTGACAAGCTGCAAGTGCTGAAGGTGGACACTGGAGAGGGCGATCCGGTGCAAGTCGTATGCGGTGCGCCCAATGCGCGCGCCGGTATGAAGGGTGTGTTGGGAATGCCGGGCGCGGTGGTGCCGTCCAACGGAATGGAGCTGCGCAAGGCGGCGATCCGCGGGGTCGAAAGCACGGGCATGATGTGCTCCGCGCGCGAGCTTGATCTGGGTGAGGATCACGATGGCATTATCGAGTTGCCCGATGATGCAAGCGCGGGCCATTCCTTTGCTGATTATCAGGGGTCTTCACCGATCATTGATGTCGCAATCACGCCCAACCGTCCGGATTGCATGGGCGTATATGGCATTGCGCGCGATCTTGCGGCGGCGGGTCTGGGCATGCTGAAGCCGATTGCATTTCCGAAGTTCGACAGCGCAGGCGCGTGCCCGGTTGAAATCCGAACCGACGATCCCGAAGGGTGCCCGGCATTCTATGGCCGGGTGATTTCAGGCGTTAAGAACGAGCCGTCTCCCGACTGGTTGCAACAGCGCCTCAAAAGCGCGGGCCAGCGCCCGATCTCGCTGTTGGTGGACCTCACGAACTATCTGATGCTGGCCTTTGGCCGCCCGGCACATGCCTATGATCTGACGAAGCTTTCGGGCGCAGTTGTGGCTCGCCGTGCGAAAGCGGGCGAGCAGGTGCTGGCGCTGAACGAGAAGACCTATACGCTTGATGAAAGCATGGTCGTGATCGCGGATGATGCGCAGGTGCACGACATTGCCGGTATCATGGGCGGCGAGGATTCGGGCGTCCAGGACGACACGACGGATGTGCTTCTGGAGATCGCCTATTTCGACCCAGCGCGCATTGGCGTGACGGGCCGCAAGCTGGGCCTTGCGAGCGACGCCCGGACACGGTTCGAGCGCGGTGTCGACCCGGCGTTTCTGGAAGAGGGTTTGGACCTGCTCACCGGGCTGATTGTCGAATTGGCGGGCGGCACCGCAAGCGAGGTGGTCCATGCCGGATCGCCTCCGAGCGAGGCGAAGGTCGTGAATTTTGACACTGCGCGCACGGCAAAGCTGGGCGGGGTCGATGTGCCTGCCGACGAACAGCGGCGTATACTTGAAAGCCTTGATTTTGAAGTCGCGGATGACTGGCAGGTGACGTGCCCGCTGCGCCGCCATGACATTGAAGGCCCCGCTGATCTGGTTGAGGAAGTTGTGCGGGTGAACGGGCTCGACGCAGTAAAAAGCGTCGCTTTGCCGCGTATGGATGGTGTCGCACGACCGACCGCCACACCGCAGCAGATGATGGAGCGCAAATTGCGCCGCGCGGCGGCGGCGACCGGGCTAGATGAAGCGATCACGTGGTCATTCCTGCCCGAGGATGAAGCCATACATTTCGCTGATGATGCTACGCAGTTGTGGTCGCTCGCCAATCCGATCAGCGAAGACATGAAGGTCATGCGCCCTTCGGTGCTTCCCGGCCTGTTGATGGCGGCAAAACGCAATGCGGATCGCGGCGGACCCACAACGCGTGCATTTGAACTGGGGCGGCGGTATTTCAAAGGCTCTGATGGTTTGAGCGATGAACGCCCGACGCTGGGCGTTGTCCTCGCGGGTGAGAAGACACCGCGAGGCTGGATCGCTGGCAAAGCGCAAGGGTTCGACGCTTTCGATGCCAAGGCGACGGCGCTTGCATTGCTGGCGGAAGCCGGCGCGCCTGCGGACAAGCTGATGGTGATGGGGGAGGCTGGAGCTCAATTCCACCCGGGTCAATCGGCGACCCTGCGGCTTGGGCCGAAAAAGGTTCTGGCCCGTTTCGGCATGCTGCACCCCGCAACGCTCAAGGCGTTCGATCTTGATGGTCCGATTGCGGCGGTTGAGCTGTTCCTTGATGCGATCCCGCAGAAAAAGTCGCCGAAGGACGGCAGCGGCGGGTTCGCGCGCGCCTCTTTCACGCCGCCCGTCTTACAAGCGGTGACGCGGGACTTTGCGTTTCTTGTGCCAGAAACGCTGGCAGCAGAAGACCTGCTGAAAGCGGTGCGCAGCTCGGACAAGGTCAATATCACCGCCGCGCGCGTGTTCGATGTGTTTGCTGGACAAGGCGTGCCCGAAGGTCGTAAGTCTCTCGCCATCGAAGTGACGCTTCAGCCCAAAGATGCTTCCTTCAAGGATGCCGATCTCAAGGCGATCTCCGACATGATCGTCGCAGCTGCGGCCAAGCAGGGGGCAGAGCTGCGCGGGTGATCTCCTGTGCCAAACGCCATGTCCAACACATCAAATTCCCGCCGCACCTTTGCAATCATTTCGCACCCTGATGCTGGTAAGACCACGCTGACTGAAAAGCTGCTGTTGCAGGGCGGCGCGATCCACTTGGCCGGGCAGGTCAAGGCGCGTGGGCAAGCGCGTCGAGCGCGTTCTGACTGGATGAAGATCGAGCAGCAGCGCGGCATCTCTGTTACGTCGTCGGTGATGACCTTTGAGCGGGAGGGCGTCACATTCAACCTCCTGGATACGCCGGGGCATGAGGACTTTTCCGAAGACACCTATCGCACATTGACTGCCGTGGATTCCGCTGTGATGGTGATCGATGCGGCCAAAGGAATCGAGCCGCAGACCCGCAAACTGTTCGAAGTGTGCCGGTTGCGCTCTGTGCCGATCATTACCTTCGTAAACAAGGTGGACCGCGAGGGCCGCGACCCCTTTGAGACACTGGACGAGGTTGCCGATATGCTGGCGCTGGATGTCAGTCCGCAAAACTGGCCTATCGGTATGGGCGGGCAGTTTCAGGGCATTCTGAACTTCGAAGATGGCTCGATCAGCCGCCCTGAAGGCCCGTCAAAGGAGTTTCTGGGTAAGCGCGATGCGAATGCCGAAATCCCCGAGGAATGGGCTGAAGAGGCAGAGCTTGCGCAGGTCGGCTATCCCGAATTTGACATAGACGCCTATCGCAGTGGCGATCTGACGCCGGTCTATTTCGGATCGGCGCTCAAGAATTTCGGCGTTACCGAACTGATCGAGGCTATTGCTAAATACGCCCCGCCGCCGCGTCCACAGCCTGCTGGCGAAGAGCAAATCACACCCGATCATAGCGAGGTCACAGGCTTCATCTTCAAAGTGCAGGCGAATATGGACCCGAACCATCGCGACCGGATTGCCTTCATGCGGCAAGTTTCCGGCACGTTCAAACGGGGTATGAAGCTGACGCCATCGGGTCTGGGTAAGCCCATCGCGATCCATTCACCCATCCTGTTTTTCGCGCAGGACCGGGAGATTGCGGACACCGCCGAGGCAGGCGATATTATCGGCATTCCTAACCACGGCACTTTGCGCGTGGGCGATACGCTGTCGGAAAAGGACGTTGTGCGCTTTACCGGCCTGCCGAATTTTGCGCCGGAAATCCTGCGCCGCGTGCAGCTGAAAGACCCGACCAAGACCAAGCAATTGCGAAAAGCGCTGGATGACCTTTCCGAAGAAGGCGTCATTCAGGTGTTCTATCCAGAGATCGGCGCGAACCATATTGTCGGCGTGGTCGGTCAGCTTCAGCTTGATGTCCTCGTGTCTCGGCTGTCGGCGGAATACAAAGTTGAGGCCGCGCTGGAGGCCTCTCCTTTTGCCACCGCGCGCTGGCTGAAAGGCGATCAAAAGGCGCTCAATGATTTCGAGAGCTTCAATCGCCCCAATCTGGCGCGGGATCGCGACGGGGATCTGGTGTTCATGGCTAAAAGCCCGTGGGATGTGAACTATCAGGTCGAAAAGAACCCCGAGCTGACATTCTCAGCCACCAAAGAGCGATAGGCTTGCGAGCGGACTGACTTCGCGCCAAAGCCAAATTCATGAACGGATCAGGACCAACTTCGCAAAGCTTCATCTCGCAGCGCCTCAAACTCAATTACGAGGATTGGGGCGATAGGGGCAAACCGCCTCTAGTGCTGGTCCATGGCGGGCGCGACCATGCGCGCAGCTGGGATTGGACGGCGCAGGCCCTGCGCGAGGATTACCACGTCGTCGCGATGGATCATCGCGGGCATGGTGACAGCGACTGGGTGTCGGACGGGAATTATTCCTCAGGCGATATGGTCTATGATCTGGCGCAGCTGATCCATCAGCTGGGCGTTGGGCCTGTGCGGGTTGTTTCGCATTCGATGGGCGGTAATGTCGCGCTGCGTTATGCGGGGACGTTCCCTGATATGGTGACAAAGCTGGTCGCGATTGAAGGGCTTGGCCCAAGCCCGGAGTGGAAGGCGAAACAGCGCGCCACGCCCTATCCCGAGCGCCTTGCCGAATGGATCGAGAAAAAGCGCAAGGCCGCCGGGCGATCCCCACGCAAATATGAAAGCATCGAGGCCGCATTTGCGCGGATGATTGAGGAAAACTCGTATCTGACCGAGGATCAGGCGCGGCATCTGACCGTGCACGGCGTCAACCGCAACGAGGACGGCACTTACAGCTGGAAATTTGACCCGCACCTCAATGTCTGGGGCATAGAGGATGTGGCCGACGACTTTATCGAAGCGACCTGGGGTGCGATAACCTGTCCGACTCTGTTGCTTTACGGATCGGACAGTTGGGCTTCCAATCCGGAAAAGGATGGCCGCCTCCAGCATTTCAAAACTGCCGAAGTGATCGAATTTGAAAAGGCGGGACACTGGCTGCATCACGACCAGTTCGACAAGTTTATCGGAGTGCTGCGCGACTTTCTCTGATTTTTACCGAGGAGACGATTTATGGCGGATTTTACCGACAGTCTGACCGACAAGCATGTCGCGATGATCGAGCGACAGCCGGTCTTCTTTGTCGCCACCGCCGCTGCTGATGCGCGGATCAATCTCAGCCCCAAAGGCTATGACGCGTTTCAGGTACTCTCGCCAACGCGCGTCGCTTATCTTGATCTCGGCGGTTCAGGGAACGAGACCCACGCGCATCTTGCCGCTGATGCCACAAATGGGCGGGGGCGCATCACGATCATGTTCTGCAATTTTGACCGGCCCGCGCTGATCCTGCGCATTTATGGCCGGGGTAATGCGGTGCTGCCACAGGACGATGGGTGGGAGGCACTGGCGCAGCACTTCACCTTGCTTCCGGGCACCCGTCAGATTTTCGATATTGCGGTCGAAAGCGTTCAGACATCCTGCGGCTGGGGCGTGCCATTTATGAGCCTTGAGGGCGAGCGGGAGACCTTGAAGAAGGCGCACCGCCAGTCCGATCCCCGCGAATGGGAGGCCAGGATGGCGGATCGCGTCACCAGTATTGATGGCCTGCCGACACGCGCGACGGATCGCTATATTGCTGGTGTTTGAGGCCGGGATGTAGAGCCCGGGAATTGCCTAAAAACTAAGCAAAAGATTAAAATTCGGGCACGCACTTCTCGTTGGAATCGACCGCCCGAGGCAATCTTACCCTGCGGTAGCCTGGGTTTCCGCTGTGTGGCACGGCTCTTGCTTTCAAATTGGTGGGTTTCTTTGCCCAAAACCATAAGGGGAGCAGGCTGTGAAGTTCATCATCGCCATAATCAAACCATTCAAGCTCGACGAGGTCCGCGAAGCGCTGGGCAGCATCGGGATCGCTGGAATGACGGTGTCGGAAGTAAAAGGGTTTGGCCGACAGAAGGGCCAGACCGAAATCTATCGCGGGGCAGAATACTCAACGAACATGCTTCCCAAGGTAAAGCTGGAAATTGCCGCGAGTGACGAGGTCGCCGCGCAAGTGGTCGAAACGATCCAGCAGACCGCAAACACAGAATCGATCGGAGACGGCAAGATCTTCGTCCTCGATCTCGCTTCGGCCACCCGCATTCGCACCGGCGAATCCGGCGAAACCGCGCTTTGATGGGGGCACCATGATGAAGAAACTCACTCTCTCCGCACTTGCTCTGGTTACTGCGGCGCCTGCTCTGGCCGCCGCGCCTGTGCCTAATCCGGGTAACAATGCCTGGATGATGACTGCGACCGTTCTGGTCATGCTCATGATCCTGCCGGGTCTTGCGCTATTTTATGGCGGGCTGACCCGGTCCAAGAACATGCTGTCCATGCTTACCCAAATTGGTGCAGCAGCGTCGCTCGCGATGATCATATGGGTCATGTGGGGCTTTAGCCTCGCCTTTGGCGACACCACCTATGAAGGCACATTGGGCCTGTTCATCAGCGGAGGCAGCTATTTCCTCGTTGGCACAGATATGAACAGCACAGCGGCGACTTTCACCGATGAAGTCATCAGCAAATATGTCTTCATCAGTTTCCAGATGACCTTTGCTGCGATCACTGCTGCGCTGATCCTTGGCGCGACGGCGGAGCGGATGAAGTTCAGCGCTGTGATGATGTTTGTGCCGATCTGGCTAACTATCGTCTATTTCCCGATTGCCCATATGGTCTGGGCGGGCGGCGGCTTGCTGTTTGAAGACGGTGCGCTCGATTTTGCCGGTGGCACTGTGGTGCATATCAATGCGGGTATTTCGGGACTGGTGCTCGCTTACTTGCTGGGCAAGCGTCGCGGATGGCCGCAGGAACCGATGCCGCCACACAGCCTTGTCATGACGATGATCGGCACAGGCCTGCTGTGGGTTGGCTGGTTCGGCTTTAATGCTGGCTCTGCTCTCGAAGCGGATGGCTCAGCGGGTCTTGCCATGATCAATACGTTCGTCGCGACAGCGGCAGGCGGTCTTGCATGGATGGTGATCGAGAAGCTGGCGGGCAACAAAGGTTCGGCGCTGGGCTTTTGCTCTGGCGTGATCGCCGGCTTGGTCGCGGTCACTCCGGCGGCTGGTAACAGTGGCCCGTTCGGCGCGATCCTGCTCGGCATTATCTCTTCGGGTGTTTGTTATGTCTTTGTCGCGACGGTGAAGGCAAAGCTCGGCTATGATGATGCGCTTGACGCGTTCGGCATTCACGGCGTTGGCGGGATTGTTGGCGCGATAGGTACAGCCATTGTCTATCAGCCCTGGATCGGCGGGCCGGGCGATGGTTCGGTCGCATTGGGTGAGCAACTCGGCATTCAGGTCTTTAGTGTCGTCGTGACGATCGCCTGGGCCGGTCTTGGTACCTTGGCCGCTGGTTTCCTTGTGAAAGCAACAATCGGTCTTCGTGTCAGCGAAGAGGACGAGGTTAACGGCCTCGATATCGCCGAGCACGGTGAGCGCGCCTACAACTAACGAAAGAGGGGAGGAGCAGCCTTCAAAGCTGCGCCTCCCCTGCTTCTTTCCATCCCAATGGAGATCAGGCGGCCTGGGCCGCCTTTTCTTCTGCCTTGATAAAGTCTGCGCACCGCTCGCCGATCATGATGCTGGGCGCGTTAGTGTTGCCGCTCACGATCTTGGGCATAACACTCGCATCGGCGACCCACAGGCCATCAAGGCCGCGCACCCGCAATTGAGGATCAACCACGCTGTCTGCATCCCCGCCCATGCGGCATGTGCCGACAGGGTGATAGACCGTATCCGCGCGGTTGCGGATCAAGGTGTCGAGTTGCGCATCGTCGTCAATATCGACGGGATGCCGGTCGCTTGGGCCATAGGCTTGAAGCGCCGGAGCGCTGGCGATCCTGTGTGACAGGCGCACTCCTGCACGCAGGGTTGCAATGTCCCGCTCGTTGTCAAGAAAGTTGGGATCGATCACCGGCGCCGCGCCCGCATCGGCTGAGCCAAGCCGTACGGTGCCTCGGCTTTCAGGTCTCAAAACACAGGCATGCAGCGAAAAGCCATGCTCGCGCACGGTTTCGCGTCCGTGATCCTCCAACACTGCAGGCACGAAATGCCACTGAATATCAGGGCAAGGCGAATCGGGCATGACGGACCAAAAGCCGCCGCTCTCTGCATAAGGCGTGGTCATCGCGCCGGTCCGTTTCCGGCGGTGTTCAAGGATCGCATTGGCCATCTTCACGGTGCCTTTCAGCGACTGTCCGATGGGCACATCGCTGGCGGTTTCCCATGCCGAGACATAATCGATGTGGTCCTGCAAGTGAGAGCCGACCGCAGGCTTGTCCATCACCACATTAATGCCGTGCTGCTTTAAATGCTCCGCCGGACCGATCCCCGAAAGCATCAGGATTTGCGGGCTGTTAAATGCCCCTGCGCACAGGATAACGCCGCGTTTGGCATAGAGCATTTCCGAACCACTGCCCGGTTTCGTACCCTTGCGCACGAGCACGCCTGTGACCCGACCGCCTTCGACAACCAATTGCTCAACCAGCGTGTTGGTGCGGATTGAGACATTGCCTTGATCGCGGATGGGCTCAACATAGGCGCGCGCCGCTGACCAGCGCTCTCCATTGCGCTGGGTGACTTGGTACATGCCAAAGCCTTCCTGCCGCTCCCCGTTAAAATCCTCATTCGTGCGCAGTTGAAGTTCGCGCGCGGCCTCGACAAAGGCGTGGCTGACGGGGTTGGGTGAGCGCTGGTTCGAGACAAACAGCGGGCCGTTCTCACCGTGAAAATCGTCCGCGCCGCGTTCGTTGGCTTCGCTTTTGCGGAAATAGGGCAGAACATCGTCATAGCCCCAGCCGGTGCAGCCCATATCTGCCCAGTTATCATAGTCCCAGCGATGGCCACGGATATAGACCATAGCGTTGATCGCGGACGATCCGCCCAGACCCTTGCCGCGCGGCTGGTAGCCGGTGCGTCCATTCAGCCCCTTTTGCGGGACGGTGTCGTATTTGTAATTCGACGAATTACGGATGAAGGGCATGAAGCCCGGCGTCTTGATCAGCACATTGTTGTTGCGCCCGCCCGCTTCCAGCACGCAGACACGGCGTGTGCCATCGACAGCCAATCGTCCTGCAACCGCACTGCCGCCGCTGCCACCGCCAATGACGATGTAGTCGAAACTTTCCATTACTCTCTCCTCTTGGGAGGGGAGACTAAGCAGCTTCGTGCGGCGGCGCAATCGGGTTTCGATTGGCCACTGGATTGTCTGGATGGGATTGGACCTGTCCACTCCTCTCCTGCCACTTTGCGCGGATCATGTCCGATGTCTCGCGGCTGCCATCATGGGTCCAGCCGGGTTCGCGCAGTAGATAAGACAGTTTGTGCCGCCACGGCGCGCGGACAATATCCGTGATCATGCCGATCCATTCGTGGAAGACCGACCACAGCAGATTAAAGCTGCCAAGCTGTTTGACGATGCCATAGCGGATCTGTTCGTCGTGCCGCTCGGCCTCAAATGTGCCGAACATCTTGTCCCAGATGATGAAAACACCGGCATAATTGCGATCCAGATAGCGCGGATTGGTGGCATGGTGCACCCGGTGATGGCTGGGCGTATTCATCACCGCTTCGAACCAGCGCGGCATCCGGTCTATCGCTTCGGTGTGAATCCAGAACTGATAGATCAGGTTGAACCCGCCCACGATGCCCAGCATCACCGGATGAAAGCCCAGCAGCACCAGCGGCAACGCGAACAACAGACCAAAGGTGAAGCTGCCTGTCCATGTCTGCCGCAGTGCGGTTGATAGGTTGTAATGCTGGCTGGAATGATGGTTCACATGCGCCGCCCACATCCAGCGGATGCGGTGGCCCGCGCGGTGGACCCAGTAGTATTTCAGGTCATCCAGCACAAAGGCCAGCGGCCACGCCCACCACACCAGCCACCATTGCTCGCCAAAGTCGAACAGACGATATTCGTAGGCGGCGATCACAGCGGCGACCGAAAAGCCCCCTAACAGCGCACCGGCCATCGTTGAACCAAGCCCAAAGGCCAGACTGACCAAGGTATCCTTTGGCTCATAAGCCTCTGGCGAGCGGAGCCGCGACCAGATCATCTCAATCAGGATCGCGACCACAAACAGTGGCACGGCATATTGGGTGGGTGAAAAATCAGGCATCGCGCCGCTTCCTATAGCCTATTGATCGCGTCGGCCCAATAGGATGCATCAATCAGCGAGAGGCGTACGCTGCCAAAGGCTGCTTCGGCGGTATCAACAACCAGCCCGTCCACCTCTTCGCGACACCGCGCGCGGCTATTCAAGGTGCGTCCGACAAAACGATTGCCATGCCGCTTTATCACCATAATACGACCCGCCTGATCCCTCGCTAGGGCCGCAGCTCCATCACGGCTGATGGAGAATCGGCCTGCCACAAAGCCGTCTTCAGCCTCGTCGGCAACCCGTGCCACATCGGCATCATCATGCAGCTTGGGCTTGCCGCCCAGCTTTAAGGCCCATGCGATGCCTGCAAGCACAAGGATAGCGATCAGCGATCCACCGAATTGTATGAGTTGGGGGTGCAGTTCCATCGCCTCAAACCTTTGTCGTTCGGGGATTGGCACGCGCCTTCGATTGCGGCAAGCTTGTTGACGCAACAGGAGATCCATGATGAAATTATCTGCCCGCATTTCCGCTACCACTGCTCTGGCCGCCCTGATGCTGGCCGCCGCGCCTGCGTTGGCTGACGGCCACACTGAAAGCGGTGCTGATCCGGTTCAACTGGTCGTCGCAGAAAAGGAGCGCACATCGCGCGTTGCGCAGGCTTTGTGGGATTTTGCCGAGCTTGGTTATCTTGAAACACGCTCAACCGGTCTGTTGCAGAGCGAATTGCGTGAACAGGGGTTTGCGATCACTCCGGGCATTGCCGAAATCCCGACCGCCTTCGTGGCAGAATGGGGAGAGGGCGGCCCGGTCATTGCGATTCTTGCAGAGATGGACGCTCTGCCCGGTATCAATCAGTCAGCCTTGGCGACGCGTGATCCGGTTGAAGGCAAGGGCGCGGGGCATGCCTGCGGGCACAACCTGTTTGGTGCGGGGTCGCTGACTGCCGCGATTGCTGTGAAGAAGTGGCTGGAGAAGACGGGCACACCGGGCCGCATCCGCCTTTACGGGACACCTGCAGAGGAAGGTGGCTCGGGCAAGGTCTATATGACGCGCGCCGGAATGTTCGAAGATGTCGATATTGCGATCCACTGGCACGGCGATGATGTGAATAGTGCAGCCGCTCAGACAAGCCTTGCGAATCGCTCCGCCAAATTCCGCTTCACCGGTGTCTCGGCCCATGCAGCAGGCGCTCCTGAGAGAGGGCGCTCCGCGCTCGACGGTGCCGAGGCGATGAACATGATGGCCAATATGCTCCACGAGCATATGCCGCAGGATGCGCGCATGCATTACGTCATCACCAGCGGCGGCAACGCGCCCAACGTGGTTCCCGACTTTGCCGAAGTGTTTTATTACGTGCGGCATCCGTCGCCCGATGGCGTTGAGGCGATCTGGTCACGGCTGGAAGACGCTGCTCGTGGCGGCGCGATGGGTACGGGCACCAAAGTTGAGTGGGAAGTGATCCACGGCAACAACCCGTTGCTGGTCAATGAAACACTGGCAAAGGTGATGGATGCAAAATTGCGCATGGTGGGCGGCGTTGAATACACTGATGAAGAGCGGGAATGGGCCAAGACCATTCAGGCCTCGCTAGGCGATGCCGCTCTGCCGCTGGAAAGCGCGGGCGAGATACAGGAATACGGCAAGTCGCTTGGCTATGGCTCCACGGATGTGGGCGATGTGTCCTATGCGACGCCAACCGTTGGCGTGCGCACGGCTACCTGGGTTCCGGGAACAAGCGCGCATAGCTGGCAGGCTGTTGCGGCGAGTGGCCATTCGATCGGTCACAAAGGCACGCAGGTGGCTGCCAAGGCGATGACGCTCATGGCGGTCGAGTTGTTTGCCAATCCCGATCTGCGCGATGCAGCCCGTGCCGAATTTGAAGCGGCGCGCGGTGAGGACTACGAATACAAGAGCCTTCTGGGCGATCGCCCGCCGCCACTTGATTACCGTAAGTAATCAAGTGGCGGCAAGCATATCCAGCATCGGGCGGATCGGACTGATGTCATAGCCCGCCGCCATCGCCGCGTTTGTGATTTCATCGGGATCGCCGCCGGATTTAGCGCTGGCCAGCGCCCATAGGAATGTCGAGCGCGTCCCGGATCGGCAATAGGCCAGGATCTGGCCCTCCGCCTGGTCCATCGCTACGGTCATCTGATCGATTTGCGGCTCGCTAAAACCCGAATGCCCGATCGGGATTGCGACATACGCTATGCCAGCCGCCTTTGCTGCTGCAGCGATCTCATCTCCTTGAGGCGCGGACGGTTCTTCCCCATCGGGACGGTTGTTGATGACCATGGTTATGCCGGCAGCTTTGGCCTCGTCGATATCGGTGTGATCGATCTGGGGGCTGGCAAAGACGGTGTCAGATAGTTTGCGAAAATCGCTCATTAGGGTCCCTCTCTGTGTGGCTCTCGTGGCGCTTCCTTTGCGCGGCTGTGCGGAATTGTGCAACCGGACGACTCGCATAGTCAGGTCAGCCGAAGATGTTCTTTTGGGCCCCTCAACAGGGTGATGTCTCGAGGTCATCGTGAAATTTTAGGGCTCTGAACCGCTCGAAATTGTCACATTTCCGCGTGAAAAGGGGCCTGCCGGTGAAATCGTTCGCCACGACAGGCTTTATACGCTATCACTAGAGTATCGAGATGGAGCCGGTTTGTCCGGTGCGCCATCTGCGCTTGGTGCGGTTCGCTGTTCCCGTCGCCAGTGCATTGGAGGACGGGCAGCGTGACAAGGTACGTACGAAGTTATGGGTTACGATAGAGGACGTCGGCGCGGCCGGGACAAGCGCGACGGATTCGGCGAAGAGGGTTTCGACCCGTTTGGCAGCGGCAATGACGGGTTCCCGTCTCCCAGCTATGGAAATGATCGTGGCGGCGGTGGTGACCGCGGCGGCTATGGCGGCGGCGGAGACCGTGGTGGCTATGGTGGCGGCGGTGATCGCGGCGGCTACGGCGGCGGTGGCGGTGCAAACCGCGGCGGCTTTGGTGGCGGTGGTGGTGACCGCAGCGGCGCAGGCGGCGGTGGTAATCGCATGCCAGCCCAAGTTGTCGGCACCGGCAAGGGCACCGTAAAGTTCTTCAACAGCCAGAAGGGTTTCGGCTTCATCCAGCAGGAAACCGGCGGCGAAGATGTCTTTGTGCATATCAGCGCTGTTGAGCGTGCCGGTCTTGAAGGATTGGCCGAAGGGCAAGAGCTGGAATTCAATCTCGTGGATCGCGGCGGCAAGGTTTCCGCTCAGGACCTTCAGGTTGTCGGTGATGTGATTGCAGCACCGCAAGCCGGTGGGCCTCCCAAGCGCGAGCTTACGGGGGAGAAAGCGACGGGGACAGTCAAGTTCTTCAATTCGATGAAGGGTTTTGGTTTCCTTGTGCGTGATGACGGCCAGCCGGATGCTTTTGTGCATATCAGCGCTGTAGAGCGTTCTGGCCTTACCGCAATCAACGAAGGCGAGCGTTTTGAATTCGACCTTGAAGTGGACCGACGTGGAAAACACTCTGCGGTGAACTTGGTCCCAGTTCAAAGTTAAGTTTTAACCGCCAGTTACGCCGTTTGACCCACAGGTGAAGCGGCTATATCTATGCAGATGGCGGCCCTACCAAGGGTCGCCATTTTGTTTTGCGCTGCTGCGCCAATTTTGATTTCTGGGATTTTGCCGATGTCGATCACCCCGCTTATGCCTGTCTACCCGCGTTGCGGCGTCCGTCCTGTAAAGGGCGACAACTGCCACTTGATCGACGAGGATGGCACGCGCTATCTCGATTTTGCCAGTGGGATCGCGGTGAACCTGCTTGGTCATTCGCATCGCGGCTTGATAGAGGCGATCCAGAAACAGGCCGAGACACTCATGCATGTGTCGAATCTGTATGGTAGCCCCCAGGGCGAAAAGCTGGCGCAACAATTGGTCGATAACACGTTTGCCGACACCGTGTTCTTCACCAATTCCGGAGCGGAGGCGGTGGAAACAGCGATCAAGGCGGCGCGTGCCTATCACCAGAATGTAGGCGAGCATGGGGATGCGAACCGGTTTGAGCTGATCACCTTCGCCAATGCCTTTCACGGGCGCACAATGGCCACCATCAGCGCATCCAACCAGACGAAGATGCATCACGGCTTCTCGCCTCTCCTGGAAGGCTTCAAATATGCTGAGTTCGATGATCTGGAGGCGGCAAAGGCTCTGATAGGTCCGCATACCGCTGGCTTTCTGGTTGAACCGATTCAGGGAGAGGGGGGCATTCGCCCCGCAAGCCAGGAGTTCATGACCGGCCTTCGTGCGCTCGCTGATGAGCATGACCTCATGCTGGTGCTTGACGAAGTGCAGTGCGGAATGGCGCGCACGGGCAAGCTCTACGCTTACGAGCATTATGGAATTGAACCGGACATCGTCGCAACAGCCAAGGGTCTTGGCGGCGGCTTCCCACTGGGTGCTTGCCTTGCGACAGAAAAGGGTGCGCGCGGAATGACCTTTGGCACGCATGGCTCGACGTATGGCGGCAACCCGCTGGCTATGGCTGCCGGAAGCGCCGTGATGGACGCGGTCGCCAATGAGGAATTCCTCGCCGAGGTCACCGAAAAGGGAGAGCGCATTCGCACCCGTCTTGAGCAATTTATCGGCAATTATCCCGAGATGTTCGAACTGGTCCGGGGCAAGGGGCTGATGCTGGGCCTGAAAATGAAGGTCGAGAGCCGCCCCTTCTTTGTCCATCTGCGCGATAATCACCAACTGCTGACAGTTGCAGCTGGTGATCAAACACTGCGTGTGATTCCGCCGCTGATCATTGGTGATGCAGAGATCGACGAATTCTTCGACAAGCTGTCCGCCGGTGCGGCGAGCTTCACAATCCCGGAACCGGCATGACACAAGGTTCTTCGCCTGCGCGGCATTTCCTTGATCTAAGTGATGCGGGGACTGATTCGATCGCGGCGATGATCGCGGACGCGCTGGATCGCAAGGATTCGCGCGCCGGCTCACCAAAAGGTGCAAGCGACGCGGATGCTCCGCTTGCCGGACGGGTTCTGGCCATGGTGTTCGAGAAGAGCTCTACGCGGACGCGGGTGAGTTTCGATATCGCCATGCGCCAGCTTGGCGGATCAGCCCTGATCCTCGACGCGTCATCAAGCCAGCTTGGCCGGGGCGAATCGATTGCCGATACCGCGCGCGTGCTCAGCCGGATGGCGGATGCAATCATGCTGCGCACGGACGATCATGCCAAGATCGAAGAGATGGCGCGCCATGCCAGTATCCCTGTTATCAACGGCCTGACTAATCGTTCCCATCCGTGCCAGATCATCGCTGATCTGCTGACGGTAATCGAGCACGGAAAGGCGCTGCCGGGCCTTGAAATGGCGTGGTTCGGGGATGGCAACAATGTGCTGCATTCCATCCTTGAGGCAGCGGGCCTGTTGAAATTCAACGTGCGTGTCGCCACTCCTGCGGGTTTTGAGCCCGATGCGGAGTTTGTGGAGATGGCGCGCGCTGGCGGCGCGCAGGTGACGCTGACCAACGATCCAGTCACGGCCGCCGATGGCGCTGACGTGTTGGTCACGGACACGTGGATATCGATGGGTCAGGCAGACGGAGCGGAAAAGCGGGCCGCGATGGAGCCATTCCAGATCAACGCATCCCTGATGAAGCGAGCGCAGAAGGACGCGCTTTTTCTCCACTGCCTCCCGGCGCATGTCGGAGAGGAAGTCACCGAAGATGTTTTTGAAGGGCCGCAGTCGATCGTTTTCGATGAAGCGGAAAATCGCATCCATGCGCAAAAATCGGTGCTGCTATGGTGCTTTGGTGTGCTCGACTGATCACGGTCCGTCGTAATCGCCGGAAAATAGGGTCTTAAAGCGGGCGCGGTCGCTTCCCATATGCTGGCCATGACACCCCAAGCTGAGACCCTCTCCGACGCATTGCTCGGATTTACCCTGCCTGCGCGCAACGCTCGTGGACGCGTCGTGCGACTGGATGGCGTCGTCGACGATGTGCTTTCGGCGCATGATTACCCCGCGCCCATCACGCATCTTTTAAGCGAGGCCCTTGTTCTCAGCGCGCTGATGGGCGGGCTCCTGAAGGGGCAGGATGCGCAGATGACGTTACAGGCACAAACCCAAGACGGCGTGGTGAACCTGCTCGTTTGCGATTTTACTGGCGGGCAGATGCGCGGCTACGCCGACTTTGATCATGATGCTTTGCAGGGTCTGGGGGCGAATCCCTCGCTCAAGGCGCTGTTTGGCTCAGGCTACCTCGCTATCACCTTTGAAACCGATAGCGGCACAGGCGTAGTCGAACGGTATCAGGGGATTGTTCCGCTCGAAGGGGATACGCTGGCGCAGGCCTGCGAGAACTATTTCAGCCAGTCAGAACAGGTTCCGACGCTCATTCGTGTCGCCAGCAGTTCGGGAGGCCGGGGGCGGATCGCCGCAGGCTTTCTCGTTCAGCATTTGCCGGATGGCGAGGAAGGGCGCGAAAGACTGCACGTGCGTATGGACCACCCTGACTGGGAGCACGTCTCGATCCTTTCTGGCACTGTCAGCCATGACGAATTGATTGATTCGGCCTTATCAATGGAGGCCATTGTCTGGCGGTTGTTCCATGAGGAAGAGGAAATCCGCATCCAGAAGGGCGCGAAATTGTCAAAAGGCTGCCGGTGCAGCGCGGCATATTACGAGTCCGTGATCAGGCGCTTTCCCCAAGAGGAACAGGCCGCGATGCGCAACGATGATGGCGCGATTCAGGTGGATTGCGCATTTTGTTCGAAGAGTTTTTCGTTGGACGTTTAACGCTTCGCCGACATTAATGCACGCTTCATCGCCTTTAAGCTAATATGTCCAAGTCTGGCCAAGGAATAGCTGTCGGAGTTGATGTCATGAAACCAAGGACTTTCAGATTGTCGAAGACGACGTGCCTCTTGACCGGCGCAATGATGCTTGCCGTCGCTGTACCGGTTGCTGCGCAATCGGACGGACTGAGGATGCTCAGTGCTCTTTCCAAGGGCGAGTGGACGATCAAGTATCGGGACGGGACGCCGGAGCGCAAGGTTTGCGTGAAAACTGGTGAAGAGCTCATTCAGTTGCGTCATGACCAGACGGATTGCAGCCGCTTTGTCGTCGAAGACTCAGCGGCGAAAGTCGCCGTGCAATATACCTGCCCGGGCAACGGCTATGGCCGAACTGCTATCCGCCGCGAGACCGGATCGCTGGTGCAGGTTGAAAGCCAGGGCATCGCGTCGGGGAGGAACTTCCAATTCGCGGCCGAGGCGCGCCGAACAGGCCCGTGCTGAGCGTTTGACCACGCGACTGACCCCGTCCGATGGTTCTAGCATTATTGCGTTGGTGATCGCGCAAGACTAGCGCGGCACGACTATGACTGAATTGAAAGTATCAGACGTAAAGGCGGTCGCAGTGGTCCTGTTGTCCGGCGGCCTTGATTCCATGGTGACAGCTGCCTTGGCGCAAGAGCAGGGCTTCGCTGTGCGCGCGCTGAGCATCGATTATGGCCAGCGGCACCGAACCGAGCTGGAATCGGCAACGCGTATCGCTGATCGTCTCGGACTTGCTAGCCATGTTGAAATCTCTCTGGATATGCGGCCCTTTGGCGGATCGGCCCTGACCGACACCATTGATGTGCCTAAGGGCGGTATCGGTGACGACATTCCTGTGACCTATGTTCCGGCGCGTAATCTTGTTTTTCTGGCTCTCACCACGGCATGTGCAGAGGCGGCGGGATCACGCGATGTGTTTATCGGCGTCAATGCCCTCGACTATTCGGGTTACCCCGATTGTCGGCCAGAATTTATCGCCAGCTTTGCCGAAACCGCGAGATTGGGAACGAAGGCTGGAGTTGAGGGCGCTCCATTTGCAATCCATGCACCGCTCCAACATATGACCAAGGCAGACATCGCCCGGGAATGCGCAAGACTGGGGCTTGATCCATCGTGGAGCTGGTCTTGCTATGATCCGACGTCTGACATGCGGGCCTGTGGTCTTTGTGATTCGTGCCGCCTGCGTAGAAAGGGTTTTGCCGAAGCCGGAATTGTCGATAGCACACCGTACGCATAATAAAGCGGCGCAGATCACGCGTTGCACTAAAGGGATCGGGCAGGGGAACTCATTTGAGCGATAACGTTGAGGTAAAAGAGCCGCAGGTTGAACAACCTGTCCCGGCTTACTCTTGGTATGCGCTCAGCGTGCTGGTCCTGGTCTACGTCCTGAACTTCGTCGACCGCCAGATCCTCTCGATCCTAGCCGAAGATATCAAAGCCTATCTCGGCGTTGACGATTCCTATCTTGGCTTCCTGTACGGGACCGCGTTTGCGGTGTTTTATTCGCTGTTCGGGATTCCGCTGGGTAAGCTCGCGGACAGTTGGAAGCGTGTGCGATTGCTCGCCATCGGCCTGTCGCTTTGGTCCGCGATGACAGCACTGTCCGGCTTTGCGAAGAATCCTACCACTTTAACTGTTGCGCGCATTGGGGTGGGCGTTGGTGAGGCGACTGCCAGCCCCTCAGCCTATTCGCTGATTTCCGACTGGTTTCCGGCTCGCCTACGCGCCACGGCACTCGCGATCTATTCGTCCGGCCTTTACATTGGCGGGGGTCTGTCGCTGCTGATCGGTGCACTTATCAAAGACGGTTGGAATGACGCCTATCCGGATGGCGGTCCATACGGGATCGTCGGTTGGCAAGCGGCTTTCCTGTCAGTCGGCATTCCGGGTCTTTTGCTCGCGATGTGGGTGCTTACGCTCAAGGAGCCAAAACGCGGCGCAATCGACGGGCTGGAAACTCCAGAAGATCCCGCACCTTTCAAAGGCTTCTTTCAGGAGCTGCTGCAGGTCATTCCGCCCCTCACTATTGTCGGCGCAGGGATGCGAGGGCCTGCGCCACTCGCGTTTAACCTCCTTGGGGTAGTGGCATTCGCCGCCATCGCGCTGGGGATGACAATTGTGGCGCCGGCACCGGCTAACATCATTCAGGGTTTCGAGGATGGCAGCTGGAAGGTCTCTGATCAGTGGCTGTTTTTGGCGGTGGGATATTACGCGGTGTTCAGCTGGGCCTCTGGCCTTAAAAGCCGTGACCTGCCGACATTCATGCTGACTTGGGGCTCTCCCGCATTCGTCACTGTGATCGTCGGCTATGGCATGGTTGCGTTCATGGCCTACACCAATTCGTACTGGGGTGCGCCATTCGCGGAGCGCGTACTTGGTGCGACCAGCGCACAAATCGCAATCTGGCTTGGTGCTCCAGGAGCGCTCGCCGGCTTTCTTGGTGTAATTTTGGGCGGCAGACTGGCTGATGCGCTGCTGCAAAAGCGGGAAGATGGCCGGATCTGGGTGATTATGTTCGGACTGCTGAGCCCGACGCCCTTCATCTATTTCGCGTATACGACTGAAAGCCTGCCGGTTTTCTATGTGCTGAGCTTTATCATTAACATGTTTGCCGCGTCGGCGCTGGGGGCCGCGGCAGCGTCGAGTCAGTCACTCGTGCTGCCGCGCATGAGAGGTGTAGCGACCGCAACGTTCTTTCTCTCGACGACGTTGCTCGGGCTTGGTCTAGGACCATTTATGGCCGGGTATGTTTCAACCGTGAATAACAACCTCGGCACAGGGGTTCTATCGACCCTGATTGTAACGCCTATCGGTCTGGCGATGTTGCTTGCGGCGGTAAAGCTAGTGCCCGCGGCGTCGAGAAATCTTGTTTCCAAGGCGAGAGCGGCGGGCGAGGTGATCGAGGAAAACTCGACGTTTTCCTGATCCGTCCTGAGGTAGCTTAAGGTTCATCGACTGTGGAGGCGTCTGCATCGGTGATGCGGACGCCTCCACACCGGCGCGTAAGGCTGGTTGGCGGACTGATAGTCCATCCCAAAAATTATTCAGCGCTATTCGACGCTTTGGCTGCCCTTACGCAAACCCTTCAGATTACTCCGCCGCATTAAGATACAAATGATATGAAATGGTGCGGCTTCAGACAGAGCTTTGGCAGTATAGCTGAGGCGCAGGGCCTATGCGATTGTGAGCAGTGCCAAATTCATCAGAATCGCAGCAACCAAGAGAGGAGCAGGCAACAAAAAAGGGGCCGGATTTCTCCGACCCCTCCTTTAATTGTGCCTTATTGCAGGTCTTACATGCCCGAATTCGGACCATAAGTAACCACAACGCGACGGTTTTTCTGCTCGCGAACGCCATCGGCGGTCGGGACCTGAAGATCACTTTCACCGAAGGCCTGACCAGTGATCCGGCCTTCAGGGATGCCGCGACCGGCAAGGTATGCACGGACCGAGTCGTTGCGACGCGCAGCCAGAGCCATGTTGTAGGTCTTGGAACCCGCAGTATCGGTGTGACCTGCCAGCATGACGCTTGCTGTGCCGCAATTCGCGTAAGACGTAACCGCCTGATTGAGGATGATTGCTGCCCCATCAGTGATGTCCGACTGATCAAAGTCGAAATACACCGTGTATGGCCCTGTGTTGCACGGCTCAGGCGCCGGCGCAGGTGCCGGAGCAGGCGGCGGCGGAGGAGGCGGCGGAGGTGGGGGAGGCGGCGGCGGCGGCGGCGGCGGCGGTGGCGTCGGCGCACCACCGAAGTTATACGTGATCGAGCCAAGAATCGAGTGCGAGCTCGGATCCGTGCTAAAATCAAGGCCACGAGTGTCGACGAAGTTTACGTCCACGCCGTTGAAGTAACGATATTTGAGGCCCACGTCCCAGGAATCGCTGAGAGGTGCGCGGACGCCTGCGAGCAGTTGCCAAGCAAGACCTGTGTCCGAATCATTGAAAGCGCCCGGACCGCTGAGAGCGACGGTGCCATCGAAATCGACGCGTGCGACGCCGATACCACCACCGGCAAACGCCTGAAGACCATCATCCGGACCGAAGTCGAAAAGACCGTTCAGCATGAATGACAGAGCATTCACTTCGCCCGATGCGGGCAGCGTGACTGTGTTGACAGATGTACCTGGACCACCAGCGGGGTTGCCCGCCTGAAGACCAAGAGCACCAGCGGTCAATGTATCAAGGTTTGCAGCCTTATAGCTGGCTTCCGTTTCGAGGCGGAACGCACCGAAATCGTAACCTACTGCGACACCGAAATCGTATCCGGCGTCATAATCGGCACTGGCTTCGCCAGCATTGCCGTCTACTTCAAAGGTAACGTCTTCGACGAGCATCGCGCCACCATCACCCTGAATATACCATTGACCTTCACGGGCCATGGCGGGTGCGGTAAGTGCGGTCGAAGCCATCGCCATACCAATGACGAGTTTGCGCATACTAATATTCCCCTTTATTTTTTTAAACTTGAGGCTCTGCCTATCCTCTATCTTTTCCACCGTTGAGTGGCAAGCAATCAATCGTGTCAAACTGTTGCAAGAATGCCGCTTTTGCGAATGGAGATCAAAAAATTTGGGGCTATATTGCCTTTGGTCCCTGGGTCGGTGCTCTTTGTCACGGGACCCAAGTCAGCTCGCCTCAGGCAAGAGCCCATAGATTTTCAGAGCTTGAGCAAGCTCCGTCAACATCGCGCGGGCTTCAACATCTATCACGCTGCCGCCTTGCAAGGCAGTGGGCCTCGCAGCGGCTTCCCAAGAGGATTTGAAAATGAGCAATTGCTGCTGGGCTCTATCAAAAACTGCCATACCGTGGGCTGGGGAGGCGAAGTTCCACGACCCGCTTATCCGGATCGCTATTGCATCGTCGTGCCCCTGCCACTCGCCTGAGGCTGGAGCCACAACGCGATAACACTCCCCGTCTCGAGCTTGGGCAGGAGGCGCTTCTTGCGATGCTTCGACACCCCTTTGCAGCAGTGCGTCGATTGCAAGGGTGGATTGGTTGAGGATGAATTCCTTCTGCGCCTGCCCTGTGAAGAGCAGGGGGAGCGCGAAATTCGGTGAAGAGGAAGAGAAGACAATCGGATCTGCCATGCGTTATTCCTTTGAATTCATGTCAATTGAGCGAGTTGGAGAGCGTTCGAGCTGGAGTAGGTCCCGACCTGCCGGACCCATAGGGCGGCGGGCCCATGATCGGCGACCAGCGCATTGCGCTCGCTTTCGCTCAGAACAAGGCGTTGCTCGGCTACAGAAAACGCGGCGAAGGGTGAAGAGGTTGGGCCATATCCCACAAGGTATTCTTCTGTTTCCTCAACCAACGGGATCTCGCCTTGCGTATCCCATTGCCATTGGCCTCTCGCGCGTCTGATCCAGCAGAATTCCCAAGAACGGTCAGGGTGTTTGCGAATCGCTGGATGGATCGGCACGAGCGGACGTCTCGAGAGACCTGAATTGGCGAGGTCGGCAAAGACTGCTTCCGAATCGCCCCGACCTATCGCAGCAATCCTTGTTGCAGCGATTGCACCGAATGTTCCGGTGTCCAGAACGGTCAAACGATCATCAAGCAACGCGACCGGTGTTCCGGCGGGATGGTTGAAAGCGGCAGAGTCTTCGGTCCCTGCGCGACCGCGTAACAGCCCTGTCAGCTTCCATTTTTGTCCGCCAACAGGCGCGGCCTTCAGGAACTGGAGAACCTCGCCTCCAACCAGCAGACGATTGGTGCCAGCGGAAAGACCGATGACATCAGTGTCCGCGAAACCCAGGTTTTCAGGGACGATTTCAAGCTCAAGGACTGCAGCCTGATCGATTGCCAGCGCATTTGACGGTGCCAGTGGGGACGTGAGGCGCCCGGTTATGGCCCGCTGCGGCCCGGCGCTTCCGATGGGAACAAGCGTTTCCCCTTGCACGACGTACAAAGAAGCCCCTTTCCATGCACTGCCTACAGAACTGGCCGCTGCGAACAGCAGGGGAACAGCCGGATTTGCACTGCTATCTGCCGGTGCTTCGAATGCTAGCAACGAAGTTGGTGTTGGAACGAGGTCCGCCGCGCCGAGCGCCGCACCGGCGTCGCCGTTGCTTGTGATAGCGCCGCCCGGTGCCAATCGCTCCAGTCGCAGTTCGATGCCGCGATCATACCATTCCCAGCTTGTCACGCGCCAAAGGCCGCTCGCATCGGGTAGCTTTACAATACCGCCAAGCTCGATCGCCGGGTCAAGCTCGCCTATGCGCCACGTGATTGTCTCGTGATACCACCGCGAACGGTGAGCGTTGGCGTTCGCGAGGGTCTTCGCTCCGGCCGCCGTCATGGTCGCCGGAAGATCAATGACCGCTTCCCGGCCGTTCGGACGGCTTCCGATCGCGCGTTGAACGCCCGGTTGATAATCGCGCTCCTCATCATAATACCGCAGCGCCATGGGCTCTTGGCCAACTGCACCGGCTCGACGTTTGTGACGATCTGCGCCATCGCTACTGTCAGCGGGAGAGAGTTGTTCCGGCAACGTAATGGGTGCTTGCGGCATTGCGACCGCCGATGACAGCCGCAGACCTGACGCGGTGGTCGCGCATGTCAGAGGATACACGCGGCTGAGCGCAGACAAAGTGGACCCCAACCTGCCTCCCTCATCTGCAAACCCGCGCGTATTGGAGAGCACAAGGTCCCCCGCCATTTCGACAGAATCCGGGACCAATTGCGAAAGGGATACCTCATCATCGTTTTCGGCAAAGACCTCAAAAGTCAGCGCCGGTATCCGGTTGCCGAAATCTGCCAGTTGCAGGCCTTCGAATACGACGTAGGCGGTGTCGCGAAACGCCGGTGCGCTCGGTCCTTTATCTGCGGCTATGAGCGGGTCAATCGCGGCGTCCCCGGCACCGTCATACAGTCGCATCGTGCCTTCTACCTTCAAATCGCCGCTAGCCCCGCGCAGCAGGTTTCCATCAGCCCAGATTCGTCCAACGCCCGCGATCGGCGTACTTGAAAGTGCGACAGCGAAATTTGCCGAATAGCTGTAGGTCGTGGTCTTGGGCTGACCCTTACCTCCCTGTGATGATGAGCTTTCTGCCAGATCGGTCGCCCAGATGACCGTGCCCGCGACGCGAAGCCGACCAAAGTTCCGCGGGATGGGCTGGCCATAGCTGGACGTTGTGACAGCCAGTTCTTTGAGCCTTGGCCCCTCGCGTGAGCCGGAGCCGAAGATGGCTCTGTCGGCCTGCTGGCCTACGAAAGCGCCGATTGCCCCGCCGATCGGGCCTCCGATGGCGGTGCCAACTGCCGTTAGCAAAAGCGTGGCCATACGATGTTCCTTTAAAAGTCAGGGAGCGACGCGCCAATGCGCGTGCACATTGGAGAGCGCGGGAAGAGGTTGGCGGACCACTCTGCGAAGGCCTGCATGGGCGTGGATGAAACTGCCGGAATGTTCCGCGATCATGATGTGATGCTGGTTTGGTCCGGGGGATGTGAGGATGACGTCCCCGGAGAGGATCGGACCGTGCGCGCTGACCAGTCCGGCGTTGCCAGCCAGATGCAGCCATTGATCAATCGCTATATTGCGCAGTCCATATCCGGTTGGCGGTGTTGCATTGCGACCCACTGCCGCAAGGCTTGCCAGCAGAAGCCCGACGCAATCCAGGCCAGTGGCAGGGTCTCTACCGTGTAGCCGGAACCGAACACCAACGAAGCTGGCGGCCGCGTTGGCGAGCCATTCGCCATCGGTCATCCTGATGGCTGCCCGTAGCGGGCCAGAAGATCATTGCCAGGCAGAAACGGCTCTCCGCGAAAATTGGTGGCATTGCCAAAGCGGCCTGCGCAGGTGGATAGAGTGTGGTCGCACCCTTCGCGCACCTCCGCTTTGGCGCCTATCTGCAAGCCATCTGCGATGGGGCGATCCAGGGTAATCCATGCGCCCGAGGCATTGATAATGCCAAAAGCGCCGCCCGTTTGCGGACCGTCCAGAAAACGCAGTTGACCGTCTATCAGGCTATCAGCAGCAGCTTCACTGAGCACATCGCTCAGAGCCAACTGGTTCGCGTCTCTGTCAATGTCGGCAATAACCTTGATCGTGGTGAAACGCACCGCTGACAGGCCGCAGCCCGGCCCGCAAAAGGTTGCCCGACATGTGGGGCTGGTGCGCGGCACCAGATCGAGTTCCAGGACATGTTTTGCGGAAAGCAGTTGTGCGCTGAACCCGTTTGTGTCGTCCTCGATCTGGCCCAATCGGCCCGAATAAAGTGTGTGGTTCTCAAGGGTCTCCCAATCGACCGCACCAATGGCGATACGCGCTTCGTCGTAAAGCCCGGCGGCCAGATCAGTCTCACGAATGGAATCGTGGCTGAGCGCGCCTTCGACTTCCGCGCTGTCGTCGCTGATGTCCGATGTCATACGGATGGCGGCGGGCAACATGCCGGGCGCGGCACGATGACGGATGCCGTCAAACGTGAGATCCCTGTCATGGCTCGTGAAACCCAGAGTAATCCCGTCACGACGAAAGACGCGCCAGAAGGTTGCGACATTATCAAGCTCGCGATCAAAAAAAACGCGCATCATGCAGTCTCGCGCAATTCGATAAGCGGGATGCTAGGTGCTTCTCCGGCGGCGAAATTCACGCCAGAGATGTCGATCCGGTCTTCGGCAAAGCGCACCGGCACATCAAACAGAAAGCCGGCTCGCACCTCTGCCCCCACTGAAGGAGCCTCGCCAAGCGTTAGCAGCCCCCCGTCATTCAAAGTCCAGTCGATGACTGGCGCTCCTTCAACACTCACCATCAGCGTCTCGCCGCGCGGGCGAGTAATTGGCCTGATCTGCGGATCATCGTCCGGTCCATAAGACTTGATCAGCTGGAAATCCGCGCGCGCACCGTCGCCGACACCCAGGAGTTGATCGGTCATCGTTGGCGAGCCCGTCATGGTGTTTGTGCTGAAATCGAACGGATCGCTGATGCGAAAGCCGCGGGCCGCGCCGCGCCGCGCCCGGAAGAAGGCGATGAGCTGCGATAGCTCGGCCTCGGACCGCACGCCAGGGCCCACATCGAAGTTCACGCGCGCATCGGACCACAGGGAATTGCGCCGCTCATGGCCCGAAGCGGTGACAGAAACGGTGGTGGAGAATTCCGGAGCGACCGCAGTGTTGCGGCCAAGCTCAAAAGGGTAGAGCACGTCGTCAAAGGCCTGCATATATTTGTCCTCAATTGTCGGTAGCCTGGTGTATCCATCGCGCGTGATCTGAGGCAGCGCCCAGACATAGCGTCTGGCAATGCCGCGCGCCGCTGCCTCATCCAGACCTGCGTCAATGCGCGCCCAGTATTTTTCGGCATCCTCGGGCAGCAGGACGAATCCTGCGAGATAATCCTGCGCCTCAGTCGGATAGCCAAGCCACACATCGACAAAGTCATACGCTGACCGTCGTGCGGCATCTTTTCCGGACGTCAGCCAGTCATAATCCTCCAGCTGCAACCGGTCGAATGCGGGCCGCGCCCAGCCCAAGGGCAGGTTGGCGCGATAGGCTTCGGGTGTCTGCGGATCGAGAATAGTCGGTGTGAAAGCGAGCAACAGCACTTCGGCAGGGCCTGTCGCAGCGGTTCTGATTGCGGAGGTGAGATCGGCTGTCGATTGTGCCAGCAATGCACCGGCCTGATCGAGCAGCGCAGTCTGCGCCGCATCAAGCGGCTCGCGCATGTCTGTGATGACCGGCGGCGATCCACCGAAAGCGGCGCGCGCAGCATCATCATAGAGGCATATTTCAAAATTATTGAAAGTGGTCCACCACCACGGTTCACCGATCTGCATTCGAACCGGTAGACCGGCGGTTTCCAGCAGATCGACGAAGCGAATTGCGCTGGTTTGCAGCCATGCCATCGCCGTGTTGTTTGCCGGAGACAGCAGCGTGGAAGGCGGCACCCAACCGGTCAGCGCTTGCTCCCCGCTCGCGGTGCGCTGTTTCCAGTCTTCGGGGCAATAGGCGTCGAATAACTCGTAAGAGATCGACCCTATCACCTCCAGATCATTCGCGGCGCATAGTTCGAAGAAGTTGCGGTGCCATTGATTGCAGGGCTCGCGCAATTCACCGACATCGCTAGCCAACAGCGAGCCGTCGCCCTTGCGTTCAAGCCGCATGTAATGGCTCATTCCGACATAGTGGACGAGGTCGCTGCGATAGCCGAGACCGATGACATTGCGCAGCAGGCGCGCAGGCGTCTGATCATAGGCGTCATCATAGGCGGTCGCGATACGCTCCCCATGCACGGGCAGCCGCACGTCACCGATTTCCAGCATTGCGCGTCCGCCATCTGCGTTGATCTGCGAAAGCGTCACCCGCCCATTGGCACGCGCGGCCAGAGGTTCGGATGAACCCGGCACAAAGTCCGGCCCGACCAGCGAGATGAACATGCGCTCAATCCGTTTGGGATGGACCGCTTCTCCGGGCATTGTGAACCCTGCTTCAAGCGACGAAAACGGAACTGTGACGACCGCATCGGTTGGCGTGCCTTCGGCATAGTTCCACAGCCTCACAAACCACGTCTTGGGCTGATCGACTTCGTCAAATCCCTCGATCGTGAGCGTCGGACCGTTTACTCCGTCAAGCGGGATGATCCCTTCCGATTGCCAGCGGAAACTCAGCGTCGTGTTCGAGTAATTGCGGTCCGTTGTGTACGCGAGAAGGGGGTGGTCAAGCGTATCGACGCTGTTCCAGATCAGGCCGACCAATTCGCCTTCGTGGTGCAATTCGACATCGACTTGCAGCGAGTCAGGGCCGGTTGTGATGACGGAAGCCATCGCGGGACGCGGGAAGTTCACAGTCCAGAACCGCGGGTCAAAACGCTGGACGAAGCTCGATTCCTGTCCGTCGCGCCGGTTGGCGAGCCAGAATGCCATATCTTCGTCCTTTGCTTAGCTGTTGGCGAGCGCCTGGCGCACGGCGCTGGCGACTTGTCGGGAGGACCGCTGCATCGCGGTGGGCGCCGCGGTTGCGCGCGGACTGGAAAGATTGATGGCGACGCGCACATCGCGGCCCCCACCGGCACTGGCAGTACCAGTTTCGACCCGGCCCGCGCTGGTCGGAACAAACACTTCAGGCCCACGTTCGCCGACGATATATCCACGCCCCGGAGACACGGCCCCGCCGGTAGCGCGCCCGGGAAGCCCTAGTAATGCGCCAAGCGATTGCCCGACGAGCCCGCCTAAGCCTCCCGTGCCCCCTTGCCCGCTGCCGCCACTGAACAGGCTGCCGATACCGGACTGAAGCGCCTTCGCAGCGATTTCGTCCAGCGAGCGCAGAGCGACCCTTTTAAGATCGTCAAAACCCAAGCTGCCCTTGCGCAAGGCAGACACGAGCCCCCGCTCCAGGGTGTCGCCCGCTTTGCTGAACCCGTCGAGCAGGGAGCTGTCGACGGAGCTGCGTATGCCCTCCAGATCAGCGGCGAAGCCTTGTGTATTGGCTCGCACATCAATCACCAGAGTGTCGAAATTATCGTCCATGAGCGTCTAGCTCCATCAATTGGTTGAGGTGATCACGGCTGAAAGCAAGTGCGGTCGTGTCGGCTGGGTCATTCAGGGCCCCGACCAGTTCGCTTGGTGTGGCGGTCCAGAATTCGTCTGGTCGCCAGCCAAGTATGCGTCCGGCGATCCAGCAGGCTCTTCGGGCGCTTTTGGCGAAGGCGGCGGGATCGCTCATGCGCTGCCCTGAAGCACCACGGCAAGGATCGCGCGGACCGGCCCGGTCGCTTTGACGAGACCGAGGTGAAGCACGGCGCTGCCGACAGCTTCGCGCATCGGGCGCTCGTCATCGGGAAGGCAGTGCCAGATAAGGGCTGCGATTTCGGACAGGGTAAGGTTGCCGTCAGCGGCACGCTCTACGAGCGCGAATAGCGATCCCAGCTCGGCTTCGGCAGCGACAAGGTTCTCGAAACTCGGGCGTAGCACATACGCACGTCCGGCAATTTCGAAGGGCACCTCTCCGCGAAGGGGATTGGCGCAGCGGCTCACGCGGGCAACACCGCGCCGGAGCTTTCCAGCTGGATTGTGTAGTTGCGCTCTCCATTGAAATCGCCCGAATAATCGAGCCGCTGCACCAGAAAGCGCCCGCGCAGGCGTTCACCATCCTCGAAAGACAGCTCGTAATCGTCGAGCGTCCCGGCAAGGGCATGAGCGCGCACCGCGCTTTCCTCTGCGCTGCCAAGGAAAATGCCCGCCGCGCTGACTGAAACAGAGCGCGTGCCAGCGCCGGATAGCAGATCGCGCCAACCGCCCGATCCTTTGTGTGTGACCACCACCGTGTCGCCGTTGACTGTCATTTGCGTCGTTCTGAGGCCGGCGACTGTTTCGTAGGCTACTGGACTGGCGCCATCGCCGATTTTGAGGAGGAAGGCAGAGCCGTTTTGTGCAGGCATGAGGGATTACTCCGTGATGAGGGTGAAGAGGCGAAAGCGGAATTCGGTGAGAGCGGCGCGGCGGTTGTTATCGCGCTGCTCACTGCGGGCGCGCAGGAAGCGGGTTGAGGCTACCTCGTAAGTCAGGGCAAAGGGCGGCAAGTCGAGCACCCTGCTTTCGATCGCAGCGAGCATTGCTGCATCGGCCGTAGGATCATCAATACGGGTTTCCAGTTCCAGCGCGACGCGGATTTCGCGGCCCGGTCTGCCCTTTGTGCCCCAATCGCTCGAAGCGCTGGCGGATATGCCAAGCCAGGGCGGCGACGCGCGCAATGGGCTTTCCTCCTCAATGGCGTTGATCCCGGCAAGCGCGGGGTCGCTGCGCAGCCATGCAATAAGGTCTGCGCGCAGAGCGTTTTCCATCGGTTTCAATCCTTGAAGAGATCCGGCCAAAGGCTGGATGCGTTGCGCCAGGGATGGCTGTGGTGAATGCCGCCGCGAGAGATGGGACGGATGTGGGTTTGTGCACGGGCGGAAAGAATGGAAGCGCGGCTGGCAATGGCCCGTTCGGCTTTGGCGATCAGCCTGCCGATCAGGCCGCCAATCGCCGTTTGGCTGTCAGTGCGGATCATGCGAGCCGCAGCACACGCCATGGCCGCCACAGTGCGGTTACGCTGACAGGCGGCGTTGCGTCGCGGCCCGTTTCACGGTCGCGATAATGGAATGCGGCCAGTCGGATGATCCCCTGCTTGAGCGGGCCGGGAAGCGTTGCCCAATCTGTCGCAATGCCAGCTCTCAGCGTGACCACAACCGACTCTTTATCTGGCAGCCCGGCAGGCAGCCAAGAGATATGAATGCAAAGCCGCCCGCTAGCATCGATCTGCGTCTCGTACGCATCGGCACTCATGAGCGTGCGCATGCCATTCGGAGCTATCGCCTGTACGGAGACTACGCTGCGTGCAGGGCGAGTGGAAAGCTGGTGGCGACCGATTGTCGCCGGGACCGATTCCTCGATGTCCTGTTCGACCGGTGTCTGGCCGGTAAAGGCCTCGCACATCGCCAGGCTTGCGCCCAGTAGGTCGGTTAGCTGAGAATCCTCGTTCGGGCGGCTGATGCCCAGCCATCCTTTCAGGTCATCCAGCGCATCTGCGGATAGATCTACTGGCGTCGTGACAGTCCGCAGCATGGCGGGTTCTCCCGTTCTGAAGTCATAAAAAGAGCGCGCCCGCACCGCATCTTGCGGCAAGGGGGACACCGGCTGGCGGCGCGGGCGCGGGATACCGGCGAGGGGGGCTAAGGGGGCGCCTCGAACCTCGCCGGGAACGTGGATGGCCGATCAGGCCTCGATTTTCAGCAGCTTGATCGCGTTGGAATCGAGCACCTGACCGCCCACACGCTTGGTCGCGTAAAAGTGGACAAAAGGCTTGTTGGTGAACGGATCGCGCAGCACTCGCGTGGCCGCATGTTCCGCGATCAGATAGCCATGGCGGAAGTTGCCGAATGCGATCGGGAATTCGCCGCTTGCCACATCGGGCATGTCTTCGGCCTCAACCACGGGATAGCCGAGCAGGCGATCAGGCTGACCTTCGACCAGACCCGGCTGCCAAAGAAATGCGCCATCGGTTGTTTTCAGCTTTCGCACCGTCGCAAGCGTGGCCGAGTTCATCACGAAGCTCGCGCCCTGACGATGCCCGGATTTGAGCGAATGGATGAGGTCGATCAGCTTTGCATCCGGTGCACTGTCAAAGCCGGCGGCATCGCCCGATCCGATATATTGCACCGATCCAAAGGCGCGCACGCCGTCTTCTGCGGTCGAACTTGCCGCCGTCAGAAAGCCCTCGGGCTGATTGGTGCCGCTGCCGCTGATGAATGCAGCACCCTCGGCCCGCGCAAACTCGATCGCGATTTCGCTCGCCAGCCAGCTTTCGATATCGAAGGCTCCGTCATCCAGCATCGTCTGGCTGGCGGCCGGGTTGGCGAACAGATCACCGGACGGCGGCGCGATTTCGGCAAATTTGGGCGCTTCGGTTGCTTCGCGCGGGGCAACTTCGCTGACCCAGCCTGATGCTGTGCCGCCGGTTGCAACCAGCTTGCGATAGCCCGAGGAGCCGGTCTGAATGACCTGCGCCAGAGAGCGGATCGGGCTGATTTCAACAAGCTCACGGGCGATCGCCGCGTCGATTACCTTGGGAACAGCGTAACCGCCATCGCGCGGTGTGGCGGTGTTGAGCGATTTGACCTGCGTTTCGCGGCCACGGCGCAGATAGCCATCGACAAAGCCTTTCACTTCTTCGCTGGCAGGGGCCGCGCCGCCCATTGCCGGACGCGAGGCAGCGCGGGAGACCTTGTCGAGCCGGGCTTTCACTTCATCGACATCGCTGCGCAGCGTGGTGATCGCTTCTTCGGCGCGGTCCTGACGTTCAACGAGGTCAAAGCTTTGCTCAATCGGATCGACGGAGGGCACGGTGGTTGTGTTGGAGGTGGGAGTGACAGTGATATCCATGGAGTATCAGACCTTTCTTGGGGGCGGAGTGGGTTGGAGGTTGGGGCACAAAAAAGGCCGCCCCGGTGGTGGAAGGGGCGGCCGACGGAAAATTCAGGTGCGGGCGGGTCAGGTCACAAAGTGGACCCTTGCGCCGTGTTGCAGCGGATTGGTGACAAGGCTCACTTCGAACAGATCGATGCCAGTCAACTCGCGCCCGCTTTCACCATTGCTGGATTCACGGGCGCGATAGCCGAAACTCAGGCCGCTGACCTTGCCATCGCGCAGCAGGCGGCCGGCGCGGCTGTCCGGCCGGTCGATCCGACCGACAACGCGCAGGCCGCGAGCATCTTCGACCACGCTTTCGATGAAGCCGATGAGTTGGTCCGGGCGGTGCTGCCACAGCAATGGCAAGGGCGTGTTGCGGCTTGCCAGTGTCGCGTTGAATGCGCCTTTGCGGATGGTGTCGCGATCGGCGTCAGGAATGTCGAACAGGCTGGCATAACCGGCAAAGCGGATCGTTTTGTGCGCTGTCTTGCCATCAGTCATCACAGCAGCTCCCATACACCGAGCCGCACCGCGATCCCGATCAGCAAGGCGGCGAGTGCGCCGCGGATTGCCCACTCGACAAAGGCTTTCCAGGCACTCGATTTCGCATCGCGCCACGCGGCCAGCAATTCGCGCAGTTCGCCAAGGTCATCCTCGGCGCCGGCATCGCCAAGTCCGAGGCGGACCAGCACGCGGTCTGCGGCCAGTTCGCTTGTTTCCTCGATAATGGCGCGCAAAGTATCGAGCCTTGCGCCCTCGCTGCTGGCTTGGGAAAGCAGGCTGGCGAGCATGTCTTCGCGCTGGATCGCTCTGGTGGAGAGTGAGCGGTTTGTAGCATCAGTCATTGATCTGTTCCCCGCGAGTGCCTGTTTCAGGCGCAAAGCCCAACAATTGCCGCTTTTCATCGCGGGTGAGAAAATCAGCATCTGAAACCTGTTTCCAGAGCCGCTCACGGTCCTCCGAAAGCGCCGGGACAAGATCGAGATCGACGCAGAGTTCTGCCTCGGCGAACCACGGCGATAGTCCCTCGCCAAGCGCCGCAAACAGTTTGTTCGCGAGCGGCAGCAAAGTGAGCCGCCACAGAGCGCGATTGGCCTCGCGATAATTGGAGTAGGTGTTATCGCCCGGCAGGCCGAGCAGCATTGGTGGCACACCAAAGGCGAGCGCAATTTCCCGCGCAGCCGCGCTTTTGAGCGTGGCAAAATCCATGTCAGCTGGTGACAGTGCCATGCTCTGCCATTTCAGCCCGCCATCCAGCAACATGGGCCGGCCCGCATTACCGGCACCCGAGAAGGCATCGGACAGTTCCGCCTTGAGCCGCGTGAACTGGTCACTCGTCAGCCCTGCGCCATCGCCTGTGTCATAGACCAGCGCGCCAGAGGGGCGAGCGGCATTTTCCAGCAGCGCCTTGTTCCAGGCAGAGGCCGCGTTGTGGATCTTCACCGCCTCGGTAGCCGAAGCGAGAGCGCTGGCGCCATAAAGGTCCTCGAGCGGGTGCAACGCCTTGATCTGGAGCAGGTTTGGCCAGCCATCCTCATCCTCCATCGCGATCCGGTGAACTTCGCCCGCCACACTGTACTCCGCTGCGCACGGCCATCCGGCGTCGTCCGTCACCATTCGCACCCTGTCAGGCCTCAGCGCAAACAGCTCGACCGGCTGGCCGCCCGCATCCTTGATGATCTGCACAAAGGCGTTGCCGTGCAGCAGGACATGCGCGGCGATCGTCTCGATCAGCGGCTGGCCCGCGCTGGTTGCGGTGACGATCGCCGTCACCGCCGGATGAGAGCTGGAAAGCGGCGACTGCGCAATGCCCTCTGCCACGATCCGCACCGCGCGCTGGGCAATCGGATTGCTGAGGAAGCTGCGGCGAACAGCGGAAGTGTATTCAAAGGGTTCGGGTTCGTCGGGCAGCTCGAAAGACCGCGTCCAACCCTGAAGATAACCCGGCGCAAGTGGCACGCGGGCAGCCTCCCCGCCTTTAAAGGCGGAGAGTAATGTATCGAGCATGGCCATAAATGGCTCCTTTTCAGATTTTGGCGAACGCCTTTAGATTTGCCGAACACTGGGTCGCGCGCTGCGTCCCAGCATGAGTTCGGTCAGCGCCCAGACGAGCGCGTCGGCGCGGTCGGGGCTCGAAGCGGCTTTGGCCCCGGCGCCGGTATTGGGGCGGACATATTCTCCGCCGGTCATCAATCCGCACATCTGGTCTTCGAGGCGGGGATGCGCACTGCAATGGCGCACTCGGCCAGCGGCATAGAGCGCTGCCACAGGCTCGGCGCGCGCCACTTTGCCGCGGCTGGCATGCACCAGTTTTACCGGCAAGGCGGCGTTGGCCGCGCGCAAGACGCTTTCAACCATTGCGCCACCCTGATTGGCCTCTGCCACCACACGGTCAGCGGACCATTCGGTTGCAGCCGCGTTGACTGCGGCGGCCCATTGATCGGGCGCGGCGCGGCTGACGCTGCAATCGGCAAGCACGCGGGCAATGCCATCGCTGCCCAGGCCCGCAACCACAATTCCGCATTCGTCGCCATGCGCGGAGACGGGCGGATCGACCGCGACCACCATCCGCGCATAGCCGGGCACAATGCCTGTTTCGCGGGCGGCCTCAATCATGCTGCGCGTCCATAAGGCGCCTTCGATATCGTGCAGCATCTCTCCCGCGATCTCCTGCCGGGCAAGCTGGGTGCCGGCATATTCCGCCTCCACTGCATCGAAGAACCGGTGCGGCAGATTGCCGACATTGTCATAGGTCGATCCACGTGTGACCGCGACCGAGCCGTCCTTTTCCTGATCCAGCAGGCGCTCTACCAGTGGCACCGCGCGCGGAGTGGTTGTCACCGTGACGCGTGGGTCGTCCGTGATGCGCAGGCCCATCAGCAGATTGTCCCAACACCGCGTTGCGCGCTCTGCGCTGAGTGGCCATTTACCGATCTCGTCACACCATGCGTGGCTGTGTTGCGGGCCGCGCAGACTTTCGGGCTCCGCCGCTGAAAACATCTGCGCCTGCGCGCCATTGGGAAAGCGCAAGCGTTGCAGTGATGGTTCAAATATCGGGCGATTGTTTGGCGGGGAACAGGCGATGATCCCGCTCTCCCCTTCAATCATGACACTACGCGTTTCGGCTAGAGACGAAGACACAAGGGCAATGCGCGCCTCTGGCTGTTGTTCGGCGATCTGGCGGACCCATTCCGCGCCGGCGCGCGTCTTGCCAAATCCGCGACCTGCCATGATCAGCCACACCCGCCAGTCGCCCGGCGGGGCCAGCTGAGAGGGGCGCGCTGCCATGCCCCAGTGATAGGCAAACTCGTTGCGTTCGACCTGATTGAGCGCACGGCTCACGCGTTCGCGGCATTCCGCCTTCTCCCCTGCGAGGAAGTCGAGATTGATCATCACGAGCGGGTCGTAGCCTTGTTGTCCCCGCGTCCTTCCGATCCCTGTTTCTCTTGCTTGATCTGAAGCCGGATCGCTTCGACTTTGCGGTCGATCGAGGCGCGGACTTCGGCAGCGCTGACATTGTGCATTTCGGCCTGTGCGCGCGCTGCATTGTCGCGGTGCGCGTTCAACAGGCGGATGGCGTTGGCGAAATCATATTTGTCGTCGCCCGCTTTCTGATCGCCTTCGCGCAGGCGGCGCAGGACCTCCATTTCCAGATGCGTGTAGCCTTCCCACAAAGCTGTGAGCCATTGCTTGGCAAAATCAGGTTCCTCGCGTCGCACCTTGTAGGCCCGGCTCGGGTTGATATCGGCAAATGCGGCCGACTGTGTGACATTGGACGTTTCGGCAAGATGATCGAGAAACAGGCCGCGCCAATGGCGATTAAGACCGGCTTTTTCGCCGTCTTTCAACTGAGCCTTGATCTTCGTGCGGTTTCTGCGGTGCGTTGGCATAGTCCGTCATTGCCCTCCCAGGCACGAAAAAAGCGGCTCTTGCGAGGGGCAAGGCCGCTTTGTGTGGCGTGAAGTTGTTCGCGGCGAAGGCCAGCGACTCACACTTTTGCGATGATGCCCTTTACTAACCAAGGATCGTGACAATGTCAAATGAAAAAACCAAATAGGTTACTTTCTTTGGGCTTGCGCCCCTGCAGGTGCTGGCCTAGTTCGGCGCATCTCACGCCAAGGGCGTCATTCGGGGATCATCGCACATGGCTTGGCTGCGCGGCCTTTATACCTGGACGCTTGAGAAAGCGTCCCATTCGTGGGCGCAGGGGTGGCTGGCGTTCTTCTGCTTTATCGAAGCCAGTTTCTTTCCGATCCCTCCGCACCCTCTGTTGGGCCTGATGTGTCTGGCAGAGCCGAGGAAGGCACTGCGTTTTGGCGTCATCGCGACGCTTTCGTCCGTTGCGGGCGGCGTGTTCGGTTATTTCATCGGGTCCATACTGTTCGACAGCGTGGGATGGTGGCTGCTCGCGTTGATCGGCCTGACAGAGAGTTTTCCGGTTGCGGCCTGCTATCTCAAAGAGAATGACTGGGCCGCGATCATTGTGGCCGGTTCGACGCCCGTGCCTTTCAAGCTGCTGACGATCACATCCGGCTTTGTGGGAATGAACATCGTCACCTTCATCCTCGCCAGCTTGGTCGGGCGCGGGATGATCTTCTTTACGGTAGGCTTGTTGTTCCGCGTGTTCGGCGCGCCGATCAAGACGTTCATCGACAGGTATCTGGGCCTTGTGACGACGGCGTTCGTCTTGCTCGTCGTAGGCGGAGTGGTGATCCTGACCCAGGTTGGAAGCAGCGATCAAGACGATGAGGGGCCTTGTGCCAATCCTCAGCCAATTGAGCTTGTCCCAAGTCTCTGAGGGCCAGCGCGCATGTTGTGGCGCGTGACCGGATGAGTAACCGGAAGCAGCCGGTGATCAGATGATCCCGACCGTTTTCCCTGCACGTTCAAACATCTGAAGAATCGTCTCGACTTCCTCGGCGGAGTGCTCCGCGCATAGCGAGCAACGCAACAGCGTCATGCCGGCGGGCGTCGCGGGCGGGCGGGCGAGGTTGACGTAAAGGCCTTCTTTCAAAAGCGCCTCCCACATCATCGCGCCCTGCTCCAGATCGGGCATGATCACCGCGACAATCGCGCTTTGCGGGGTGTCTGTGCCGATCTTGAAGCCCAGCTGCGTCAATCCGCCATGCAGACGCTTTGAGTTTTCCCACAAATGCGCGCGCTTGTTCGCGCCATGCATCAGCTTGCGGATTGAGGTCGCCGCTGTCGCGACCACGCTGGGTGGTAGGCTCGCGGTGAAGACATAGGGGCGGCAAACCAGCCGCATAATGTCAAATTTGGGGTGGTTGGAGACGCAGAAACCGCCAACAGTGCCGACGCTTTTTGAGAAAGTGCCGATGATGAAATCGACATCGTCAATCACGCCCTGCTCTTCGCATACGCCGCGACCGTTTTCACCGATGAAACCCATCGAGTGCGCTTCATCGACCAGCACCATCGCGCCGTACTTTTTCGCAATGGCGACCATTTCCTTAAGCGGGGCGACATCGCCCAGCATGGAATAGACGCCTTCAAGGATCACCAGCTTGCCAGCATCCTCGGGAAGGCGGCGCAGGCGCTTTTCCATCGCTTCTATATCGTTGTGCTTGAACGGCACGACTTCCGCCTTGCCCATCGCACACCCATCATAGATCGACGCGTGGCTGTCGATATCCATGATTATGTAATCGCCCTTGCCAGCGATGGTGGAGATAATCCCGAGATTGGCCTGATAGCCGGTCGAGAAGACTATCGCATGGTCCATCGCGTAAAATTCTTTGAGCGCGTCCTCGCACTCTTTGTGGCCCTGATAGGTTCCGTTCAGCACGCGGCTGCCGGTGGTGCCCGCGCCGTAATCGCGCAGAGCCTGAACGCCCGCTTCCAAAACGTCTGGATCAAACGTCATGCCCATATAATTGTAAGTGCCCAGCAGGATGGTGTCGCGCCCGTTGCAGATCGCACGGGTGGGCGAGAGCACCTTTTCCATCACCAGATTATACGGATCCTCAACTCCGGTCGCGAGAATGGTTTCGCGCAGCTGGATCATGCCGTCGAATTTGGAAAGCAGATCGCCCTTGGGGGTGGCTGCTTCGGGGGCGGGTTTGGTTGCGATATCGGTCATGTCGGGCCTTCTATCAGCTATCCTGCATTTTGTGCACTGCGCTTACCAACTGGCCGTAAGTTTCAATCTCGGCCTGCTGGTTCATCGTGATGACAATGTCGAATTCGTCTTCGATTTCAGCGACAAAGTCCATCACTGTCAGGCTGTCAAATTCAAGGTCATTGGCGAAGGTCGTGCCCGGCTCAATCGTAACTTCCTTCTTGTTAAAGGGTGCGATCAGGGCGCGGATACGCTCGTCGACTTCAGCTTCGGTCATGGGCGGCTTTCTTTCGTTGGATATGCAAATACGCAGTGTGCCCGCATTGGGCTTCGTTATCAAACTCGGGAAAAGCCCCTCGGTGCCGAACTTGTCAAGATTAGGGTAGGCTGGCAGACAGTTTTGCGCGCTCGAGCCGGACCGGCCCAAAACGTGACAGAGCGCGATTGAGGGGGGCACTGATGATACAGACCGGGGCAGAAACTGAAGCTGTTGAGACCAGCGGCCCATCGCAAGATGGCTTTTCCGAAAACGCAATCCACCTCACCCGTACAATCCAGATTAACACGCTCACCCTGTCGCAGATGGCTGATCAAAAGGCGTCGATCCTGATCGGTGCAACCTTTGTCGTGTTCTCTTTGTCCGTCACCAAACTGATCGGAGCGCAGCTGACATGGGCCATGCTCAGCCTTGCAATAACCGCCTTCGTTTCTTCCATTTGCGCGGTCATCGCTGTGCTGCCCGCCACCCGCGCTGGCCCTGCTGATACCAGCACTGCCAATCTGTTGTTCTTTGGCACATTTGCAAACATGGATGAGGAAGAATGGAAGCAACGCCTGCTTGGCACCATGCAAAGCAATGAGGGTGTGCTGCGCATGATGCTGCATGACGTCTATCAGAACGGGCAGGTGCTCTATCGGCGCAAATACCGGTTCCTGACCCTGGCCTATCGCATATTTCTGATTGGCCTGCTGATTACAATGGCGGTCTTTGTGGCTGAAGCTGTTTTCGAGATCGCGCCTGTGATCGGATAACTTGAGCGACTGATCAGGCAGTTTCTTCGGGGTGCAGCAATTCCTTCACCGCCTTCATGAACGGCATGATCGAAACCGGCTTTGACAAATAGCCCGTTGCCCCGGCTGTACGGATGCGTTCCTCATCGCCCTTGGCCGCGAAGGCGGTGACGGCAAGGATCGGTATCTGCGCAAGGCCCACTTCGCCTTTGGCAGCTTCGATCAGGTCGACGCCGGAAATACCGGGCAGCTGAATATCCATGATGATAAGGTCGGGTGAATGCTGCCTGGCCGTGTCCAGAACATAGTCTCCGTCAGCCACCGGCAACGCCTCAAATCCGTTGGCGGTTAAAACATCGCAGAACAATTTCCGGTTGAGGTCGTTGTCCTCCACAACCATTATTCGCTTTGTCACATCAGGCCCCATCTATATTGGGCCGCGTCTATCGCCCCAATTTTTCAAACTCTACCCCACGCCGGAGCCCGCGACAATGCCGCGCAGTCCAAACAGTTCATCTAACGGTGCTAACCCCCCAGACCGCGCCACCAGAGCGGCAACGCTCGCGCTTGCCGCGCTTGGCTGGGTTTTGGAAGACGGCGAGCGGGCAGAGCGTTATCTGGACCTTACCGGGATGGATCCGGACACTCTGCGCGCTGGCCTTGGCGATCCGCAGGTGCTTGCCTCAACCCTCGACTTTCTTGCCAACCACGAACCCGATCTGATCCGCTCCGCCGAAGCTCTGGCCGTTACACCCGAAGAGCTGATAGCCGCGCGACACGACCTATCCCCAAGGAGCCATACAGAATGACCCGCCCCCTTATCATCAGCGATTGCGACGAAGTGCTGCTGCACATGGTCGCCCCTTTCAAAAGCTGGCTGGAGGCAAGCCAGGGGGTCAATTTCAGCCTGGATGGCGGCAATTTCGCAGAGGCCTTGCGTTGGCAGGAGAGCGGCGAGTTGCTGGAAGGGCCCGATATCTGGAAAATGCTGGGCCGGTTCTTCGATACCGAAATGGACAGTCAGGAACCGATTGCCGGAGCGGTCGAGTCGATGAATGCGCTGGCCCAGCACGCTGACATCGTGATCCTGACCAACCTTGTCGATGAACGCCGGGAAAAGCGCGCCGAGCAGCTTGCGCGGGTTGGTATCGATGCTCCGGTCTACACAAATCAGGGGCCAAAAGGCCCTGCATTGCATGCCATTCTCGAAGAGCACGGATTGTCCCGGCGCGCGTTCTTCATCGATGATCTGCCGCAGCACCATCTTTCGGTCAAAGAGATCAAGCCCGAGGTGGTCCGCCTGCATATGTGCGGTGAACCGATGATCGCGGACGGGATTGATTGCGCGCACAAGGCAGGCCATGCCGACGCAAGAATTGACCGCTGGGCCGAGGCTTTGCCGTGGCTGATGGCGCGTATGGAAAAGGAAGCCGCATGAACATTGAAGCACGTCTGACCGAATTGGGCATCACCTTGCCCGAAGCTGCCGCGCCTGTGGCGAGTTATGTTCCGGTGGTGGTGCATGGTGGCTTTGCGCATGTTTCGGGCCAGCTCCCCTTTATTGACGGTGCGTTGAAGACCGGGCGACTGGGCGAAGATGTGTCACTGGAAGAGGGCATGGCGGCCGCGCGGGCGTGCGGGCTGATGATTCTTGCACAGCTGAAAGCGGCGGGGGTACTTGATCAGGTTGAGCGGATTGTGAAGCTGGGCGCTTTCGTCAATTCGACCGGCGATTTCACGGATCAGCCCAAGGTTGCGAACGGCGCATCAAACCTGATGTTTGACGTGTTCGGCGAAGCTGGGCGCCATTCGCGCGCTGCTGTTGGTGTCCCGGCGCTGCCGCTGGGCGCCGCGGTTGAAGTGGATGCGATCATCGCGATCAGGCAGGGCTGAGGCGGCGCGCGGTGACTGATCGCCGCGTTGACGGATTACACAGTTGGCCGGAATGGCTGACCACCACGACCTATGCGCATCGCGGACTTCACAGTCCGGGTGTTCCGGAGAACTCGCTCGCCGCGGCGAAGGGTGCGATTGCGCGCGGGCTCGGCATCGAATGCGATATTCAGCGCAGCGCCGATGGCGTGGCGATGGTGTTCCATGACTGGGAACTGGAGCGACTGACGGGGCAGGCGGGGCTGGTGACCGGGATAGAGGCTGCCGAGCTTGAGGCGCTCACCCTGTTAGGCACAGATCAGTACCCGATAACTCTGGACCGCTTTCTTGAGCATATCGCCGGTCAGGCGCCACTCCTCATAGAGATTAAATCCATGCCCGCGCAATCCGCGCTCAGCTATGATGTAATCCCGACATGCGAAGCTGTAGCTGACGCGCTAAAGGGCTATGACGGTGCTGCTGCGGTGATGAGCTTTGATCCAAGAGTGCCAAATTGGTTCACTGACCACGCGCCGCACATCTGTCGTGGACTTGTGGGCACCGATAGCCTTCCCAATGGTTTTGAAGCTGTGTGGCGCTCTATTGATACTATCGAACAGGCTGATGCCGATTTTCTGGCGATTGACCGGCGTGATCTCGCATTTGACGAAGCGGTCGCGTGGCGTGCGGCTGGCAAGCCGCTGCTGTCGTGGACGATCCGCACCGCCGAGGATCGCGAGCAGGCGTCGGCAATGGCCGATGCGCTGATCGCTGAAGGGGAGGCGCTGGCATGAGCGAAGGTGCCCCCGAGAAAGGCAGCATTCCAGAAGAGCTAACCGTCCGGCTCGCTCCCGGTGTGGGGAGTTTCGGTTCCGACGCCTGGAACGCGCTGGGCGGCAATCGAAATCCTTTTGTCAGCCACGAATTTCTCACCGCGCTGGAAGAATCCGGCAGCGTCGGGGAGGGGACCGGCTGGGACCCGTTGCCGATTGTAATGCAGGATGCGGATGAACACCTGCTCGCCGCCATGCCAAGCTATGCCAAGGGGCACTCTCAGGGCGAATATGTATTTGACCACAGCTGGGCCGATGCGCTGCACCGCGCAGGTGGGCGCTATTATCCCAAGCTTCAGATTGCCGCCCCGTTCACGCCAGCCAACGGCCCGCGCTTGCTCTTGTCTGACCCGTCGCTCGCGCCTCACCTGCTGAAAGGCGCAGAGGCCGTTTGCCTGCAAAGCAATCTGTCGAGCGCGCATGCGACCTTCATCGAGAAAGAACAGCTTGAATATTTCGAGGCGGCGGACTGGCTGCTGCGGTCAGACCTGCAATTCCACTGGCTGAATCGCGACTACGATACATTTGACGGATTTCTGAATGATCTCGCTTCGCGTAAGCGCAAGAACCTGCGCAAGGAGCGCGCAGCCGCGCAGGAAGGGCTGCGGATCGAAAAGCTGGCGGGCGACGAGATTCGCCCCGAACACTGGGACGCGTTCTGGATCTTCTATCAGGATACAGGCGCGCGCAAGTGGGGCACGCCCTATCTGACGCGCGAAGCGTTCACCCTGATGGGCGAGAGGATGGGAGACCGGATTGTCCTGATCCTCGCCTTTGACGGCCATGTGCCGATTGCAGGCGCGCTCAATTTTGTCGGTTCGGATGCGCTTTATGGCAGGTATTGGGGCTGTTCGCGCGACGTGCGCTTCCTGCATTTCGAGCTGTGCTATTATCAGGCGATTGATCTGGCGATTGAGCTTGGCCTCGACCGGGTCGAGGCGGGCGCACAAGGCGGGCACAAGCTTGCGCGCGGGTATGAGCCTGTCAAAACGTGGTCAGCGCACTGGCTGGCCGATCCGGGCTTTCGCGCGGCGGTGGCCGATTTCCTTGAGCGTGAGCGCAAAGGTGTGGCGACCGACCAGATGTTTCTGGATGAGCGCACGCCGTTCAAGAAGGGCGGCTAGGCGCCACCACCTACTCAGGTTCGCGAAACGTCAGGCAGCGCGGCGGCGTTCCTCGGACAGCCACTGGCGCGCACGGCGTTGGGCTTCGGCGATCTCGCGGGCGGTCATCTCGTCCGAGATATCGGCGCGGCACCAGGCTGCCTCTTCATGTCCACGTGCGGCGGCAATGTTGAACCATTTGTGCGCCTCAACCAGATCGCTGGAGAGACCGTTGCTACCGGTCGAATAGACCACGCCCAGATCAAACAGCGCGGATATGTCGCCCTGCGATGCAGCGGCAAGCGCTTTTGCCAAAACCATATCAGCGATTTGTGTATCGACCGGTTTGGCGTCGTTCGTCGTAATCGTTTTCAGTTCCATCGAGCATTCCCCCATTTGCAAGGTGACATTTTAAAAGGATCGAACTCCCGCTTTGGCCCCCGGGTGTCTTCACCGTGCTAGTCTCGCGTTAATCGCTGGCCCAAGGTCTTGCGGATCATGCTCAACAAAAGGTTAACGCCCCCTACGAATAGTTGTATCCTGCGTGCCACAGGTCGCTCAATTAAGCGCTGTTTCCCCTCTGATGTGTCCCTGACCCGCCCTAGATTTGGAAAGCCGCTTGCGGGCACTAGCGAGCATGCCTATAGGCCGCGAACAACGCTAAGATTTGCCCGGGGGGCAAGGGGCGCACTGGGATGCTCAGGCGCCCGGATGGGGTTGTCAGGCGAAACAAGACTTTGACAAGAGGGCCTCATGGCAACTTCGTCTGCTGACGAGATCGATATTCTCGAAAAGACCAAGCGGCTGCTGCCGCCCGACTATATTCCGAGCGATGACGAGGAATATATGGGCGAGAAGCATCAGGCCTATTTTCGCATGCTGTTGATTGAATGGAAGCGGTCCATTCACAGCGCGGCGGATCAAACCCTGCAATCGCTTCAGGATGGGCCGATCCGCGAAGCTGATCTGAATGATCGCGCATCCAGTGAAACAGATTGGGGCATCGAACTTCGCACGCGTGACCGCCAACGCAAACTTGTCTCCAAGATTGATTCAGCCCTGCGTCGCCTTGATGAAGGCGAATACGGCTATTGCGAAAAAACGGGTGATCCGATCGGCTTGAAACGCCTGATTGCCCGCCCGGTCGCAACTATGACGGTCGAAGCGCAAGAGGCGCATGAGCGTCGCGAAAAGGTAAGCCGCGACCAGTGAGGCCGCCATCGGTGCGATGCTTTACTGGCCGCGAAACTCCGTTCCAGTTTGGGACGCGGCGCGGATCGTATCGGAGCTTGATACCGTTATTAACGATCTGTTTACTTTGTTGACCTAGCCCAAACGGATCGCGCCCCCCGGGCTGTTCGTATTCGAAGCGAGGGTGTCCGGCGGGGTAACAGGGTCGCCATGAAAAAAGAAAGACGGGGCGAAAATGACGGGTGTTGAGACACGCAGCGTATCACGCGACAGTCTGTTTCTGCTCGCCAGCGTACAGGTCGAGCAACAGAGCGAAGCCCATCGTGTGCGCGTCCGCAATCTTTCTGATGGGGGCATGATGGCAGAGGGCAATCTCTTCGTTAAACGCGGCAACCGGCTGGAAATTGAACTGCGCAATATCGGGAAGGTGCCCGGCAGCGTGGCATGGGTGCAGGATAACCGATTTGGCATCGCCTTCGACACAGAGATCGATTCTCAGCGCGCCCGCCAGCAGTCAGCACCTGATCAGACTTCGCAGATTATCAAGCCTACCGGATCATGGGCCCACCGCGCCCCGGCTACGCCCGACCCCAAAACGATGCGCAAAGTCTGAAATCGTAAACACGCAACCAAGAAACTTCGCTGCGTCTGGCGCTCTTTTGGCACTGACGTAAGGCCAGCCCTTTGCTAGGCCCAGGGCATCATGCGACCCTGCGTCTCCTTCATCGCTTTTCTGGCTCCGATCCTGATGCTTGCGGCATGCGGGCCGTCTGCGTCGGACGGCCCGGTTCAGATCGCGATCATTGGTGAACCGTCCGACCTGTTCGATGAGGGGCTGCGCCTGTCCCCCGCCGCGCAGCATCTGCGTGGGGCCACTGCTGAGGGCCTTGTCTCACTGGATGCGACCGGTCAGGTTATCCCCGCGCTAGCAGAGCGCTGGATCGTGACGGATGACGGTACAAGCTATTTCTTTCGCCTGCGCGAACGCAATTGGCCCGAAGACGGCCCTCAGAGCGGGGCCGATGGTGAGGACGACACAGAGGCTGACGGCGACCCGATAACTGCAAGTGACGTGCGGCGGGCCTTGCGGGATTTGGTCCGCCAGTCTGAAGGCACCTCGCTCGGCCTTGACCTTGCCAAAGTGACCGACATCCGCGTCATGACCGAGCGCGTCGTAGAATTGCGCCTATCCAGCCCGATGCCTGAATTCCTGCGCCTTTTGGCCCAGCCTGAATTGGGCATCTCAAAGAATGGCCGTGGTGCTGGCCCGATGACAGTAATCCGTGAAGAGGGGGCTGAGGCGGTCAGTCTAAGGGCGTTCCCCCCCCAGCAGCGTGGCCTGCCCAGCCGCGAGGATTGGGAAGAAAGGTCGCGCGGCATTACACTGCGTGCGCTGCCGGTGGATGCGGCCACCGATGCCTTTTTCGAAGGCGACCTTGATCTGGTGGCGAACGGTCGGCTGGCTGAATTTCCGCAGGTTGAAGTTGGCCCGCTTTCGCGCGGGACCATTCAGGTCGATCCGGCGCTAGGTCTGATGGGCCTGGTATTTCGCAGCGACAGTGGCGTGCTGGCCGATCCGGCGCGGCGCGAGGCGCTCTCGATGGCCATTGACCGGGCAGAACTGATCGCGCCTCTAGGCCTTGGCGGGTGGCAGCCGACCAGCTGGATCGTGCCGCCTGCTTTGTTTGATGCGCCCCCATTCGGCCAGAGCCGTTGGGGCGACCAGTCAATTGACGACCGCCGCGCCACTGCCGCTGCGCGCATGGCGGGATGGCGCGCGCAGAGCAGCGAGGATGAAATCGTGTTGCGCGTCGGCCTGCCAGAGGGGCCGGGGAGTGACCTGCTGTTTGACGGCATTTCGCAAAGCTGGGCGCAAATCGGGGTGCGTGCGGTGCAGGTGCGTTTGGGTGAGGGCGCAGAGCTGGAATGGCGTGACCGTCTGGCACGGTACTCCTCGCCGCGATGGTTTTTGAACCAGTTCAATTGCGAGTTGGAAGTCGGCCTGTGCTCCGAGGAAGCGGACGAACTGGTGCGCGCGTCTTTGAACGTGAAGTTGCTTGCCGAAAAAGAGGTCATTCTGTCGCAGGCGCATGCCAGCCTCGTTGCGGCCGAGGCGTATATTCCGTTTGGCGCGCCGGTGCGCTGGTCTCTCGTAAGGGGCGCAATTGCCGCTTATGAGCCGAACCCGTGGGGCCTGCACCCCTTGTTCCCGCTGTCCGGACCCACCAATTAAAGCGTGGAGGACATGAAAATGACGACGCCCGAACGGTTCAATCCAGAGCCTGAAGACATGTTTGGCGACCGGCCCGAGGCGATGCGCTTTGCCTTGCCGACAGGGACTGATCCCGCGTCCGTGCGCGCCCGTGTTGAAGCGATGGAAATGCTGCTGGAGCGCAGTTTCAGACTGCCCGGCGTCAATGTGCCGATCGGGCTGGATGCGCTTATCGGCCTTGTTCCCGTGCTTGGCGATATCGTCACCACGGCGATGGGCGCCTACATCGTCTGGGAAGCGCGCAATCTAGGCCTGCCCAAGTGGAAATTGCTGCGCATGGGCGCGAATGTCGGTTTTGACACACTGCTGGGACTGGTGCCGGTGGTCGGCGATGCGGCTGACTTCGTCTTCCGTTCCAACACGCGAAATCTGCGCATCATCAAAAAACACCTCGACAAGCATCATCCCGAAACGCGGGTGATCGAGGGGTGATCGACCGCTGGGCGCGCGACAGGTTGCGCCCATCGCACGCCGCGTTACAGCCGGAGAGGTTATGACTCGTCCAAACCCTCAAGCCGTGACCTATTCCGGCTATCTCGATCTCGAAAAGATCCTGACAGCCCAGCATCCCGCCTCCGACGCGCATGACGAAATGCTGTTCATCATCGTGCATCAGGCGAGCGAGCTGTGGCTGAAACTGTGCCTGCATGAATTGACAGGTGCCAGAGAAGCCATTGAAGCCGACGACCTGCGCCCTGCCTTCAAGATGCTTGCCCGAGTGGCGCGTGCGCAAGCTCAGCTCATTCAGAGCTGGGATGTGCTCAGCACCATGACCCCGCATGATTATTCCACCGTTCGACCGCATCTGGGTGCATCGAGCGGGTTTCAGTCGCCGCAATACCGGATGATGGAATTCATGCTGGGCGGCCGCGATGCCAAACACGCGCGGTTGCATGATAAGACTGCTGACTGGGGCCAGCGCCTGCGCAGCGAGATGGCGCGCGCCAGCCTCTATGATGCGGCGATTGCGCTGTTGGTGCGGCGCGGCTTTGCGATTGATGCCGGTGTTACGGAACGCCCGCTTGATAGTCCCCACACACCAAACCAAAGCGTTGAGACGGCGTGGGCGCAAATCTATCGCGAGCCGGAGACCCATTGGGACTTGTACGAACTGGCGGAAAAGCTGGTCGATCTGGAATACCATTTTCAGCGCTGGCGCTTTGGCCATTTGAAGACGGTGGAACGGATCATCGGCTTTAAACGCGGCACCGGCGGAACACCCGGCGTGCCCTATCTCGAAGGGGTGCTGAAACAGGCCTTCTTCCCCGAACTGCTGACTGTGCGCACCGCGATATGACCTCTTCAGCATCACGCCGCATATGGGATATCTCACAGCGTCTGCGGCCCTCTTTGCCGGTCTGGCCCGGGGACACGGCCTTTGCGCATGAGCGCACTTGGCAGATGGAGCAGGGTTCCCCCGTTAATGTTTCTGCCATGACGATGTCCACGCATACAGGTGCCCATGCCGATGCCCCGCTGCATTACAGCGAGTCTGCGCCTGATATCGCGAATGTGGAGCTGGAGCCGTATCTGGGCGCGTGTCTGGTAATCGATGCGCGCGCCGTTGCCCAAAGGGGAGGGGCCGAGATTGAAGTGGGCGATCTGCCGCATCTGCACAGTGCGGACCGCGTGCTGTTCCGCACATTCGAGCATTTCCCGCATGATGAATGGGACGCCGACACCATCGCAATTGCGCCTGAGCTGATTGACTGGCTGGCGGTGCAGGGCGTGAAGCTGGTGGGCATCGACACCCCCTCGATTGATCCGCAGGCGTCCAAAGACATGCTGGCGCACAAGGCCGTGCTGAAGCATGATATGCGCGTGCTCGAAGGGCTGGTGCTCGATGATGTACCAGAGGGGCGGTATGAGTTGATCGCGCTGCCGCTGCCGATTGAAGGGGGCGATGCCTCGCCGGTGCGCGCGATCCTGAGGGAGTTGGTGTGATGTCTAAG
>JGI12109J20283_10065755_pt1 | contig 65909 bp, 76 predicted proteins | sample ElkSlonscriptome_12_FD_20283 | JGI IMG/M metagenome (IMG submission 20283) | reverse complement strand
GCGAAGAGGTCACGGGGATTGAGGTAGGTTTAACGGTTCTCGCTTTATTGCGGACGCGATGCAAGCTCTGACCGAAAGGAAAGCGAACTTGAGACGAAACCTTCTCGATTGGCGCAGACGGTCCGTCGCGGTGGTCTGGCTGGTGCTTGCAACGGCACTCGCCACTGCGCTTTCGGCGTGTGGCCTGACCGATAATCTTGTTGATGATCGTACACCCAACCACCGCTATCGCCTGACGGTTGAGGTCGAAACGCCGGAGGGGCTCAAGACCGGGTCGAGCGTCATTCAGGTGGAGCAAAGCCTGGGACGTGCGGGTGGTGCTCCGGCGAGTTCGCAGATTTATCGCAAGGTGCACGGCGAAGCGGTTGCGGTGGATCTTCCGGATGGGCGAACCCTGTTCGCGCTCCTGCGCTCCTGCGCTCAGAGAGCGATGCGGAATGGGCTGAGACGGTGGCGGCGCGGGTGGCTGGCATGTCCGGACGCGGATCGAGCGAAGGGCGGTTTGACGCGGCATTGAATCTTGATGGCCCGACCGAGCTTCCCCGCACCTATCCGGCGTACAAGTTTATCGATGAACGCTCAGCCTATCCGATGCTGGTGACATTTGGCGATCTGGATGATCCGGCCAGCGTTGAGCGAGTTGATCCCGATGATCTGGCGGCGATCTTTGGCGAGGGCGTAGCGCTGAAACGCATCACGGTGCAGCTGACTGATGATCCGGTAACGACTGGTACAAGGATGCGGTTACCATCTCCGGACGACAAAGGTTTTTCAATTGGGATGGCCGGTCAAACCCAAACAAAATGGGCGTCGTCGGTATCTGGGACTTTGTTCAGGGAGGCGGTAAATGAATCGCGAGGTATTTCTATCGCTTTTAGCTCTTGATGCTTACAATCGTGGATACGATGAAAGCTTGTTTGCCGGAGCACGTGGTGCCCAAGCGGTGCAAGATGAGGCCGGACGAAAGATTGGCAACGCAACGATTATCGATGTGCCACTGCCAGCAGGTTCGGTCGCCGCCGGCTTTTACGGCATCGCGTATGACCTCGGCGACGAAGTGGTCATCTCCTATCGCGGGACCAGCTTCAACGACGGTTTTGATCAAACAACGCCGTTCCTGTTTGCACTGTGAGAAGGCAAGAAAAACCCCACCTGACATAAAGTCCGGCGGGGTCTTCCGCTTTTGCACATCCCCGCGCAAGGGGGAGATCTCTCAGCGACCAGGCTCCCACCTTCGCGGGAGCGTAGGCCGCGTCAGTTCGTCAGTGCGCCAATGCCGCCAGCAGCAACAGCGCCACGATATTGGTGATCTTGATCATCGGGTTCACAGCGGGGCCTGCAGTATCCTTGTACGGATCGCCCACAGTGTCACCCGTCACAGCGGCCTTGTGAGCTTCGGAGCCCTTGCCGCCGTGATTGCCGTCCTCGATATACTTCTTCGCATTGTCCCATGCACCGCCACCGGCGGTCATGGAAAGCGCGACGAACAGACCGCCGACAATCACACCAAGGAGCAAGGCCCCTAGCGCGGCGAAGGCGTTGTCCTGACCCGCGATCAGAAGGATCACATAATACACCACAATCGGTGCAAGCACCGGCAGCAGTGACGGGATAATCATTTCCTTGATCGCGGCCTTGGTCACCAGATCGACAGTGCGCGCATAATCGGGCTTTTCGGAATAATCCATGATGCCCGGCTTTTCGCGGAACTGCTCACGCACATCCTTCACCACGTCGCCAGCAGCGCGGCCCACCGCAGTCATACCCATCGCTCCAAAGAGATAGGGCAAAAGCGCGCCAAGCAGCAGACCGACAATCACATACGGATTTTCAAGGCTGAAATCGACATTGGCCGTCGGGAAATACTCGCGAAGATCAGCGGTGTAGGCGGCAAACAGCACAAGCGCTGCAAGCCCCGCCGATCCGATAGCATAGCCTTTGGTCACAGCCTTTGTGGTGTTACCAACCGCATCGAGCAGATCGGTTTTCTCACGCACGCTCTCATCCAGACCCGCCATTTCAGCGATGCCGCCCGCATTGTCTGTCACCGGACCATAGGCATCCAGCGCCACAACCATGCCGGCCAGAGCCAGCATCGCGGTTGCGCCGTAAGCGAGACCGATCAGACCGGCGAGCTGATACGCACCGATGATCGCTGCAATGATGACCAAAGTCGGCAGTGCAGTAGATTCCAGACTGATGGCCAGACCCTGGATCACGTTGGTGCCGTGGCCCGTTTCCGATGCCTTGGCGATGGAGCGAACCGGGCGGAAATTGGTGCCGGTGTAATACTCGGTGATCCAGATGATTACGCCGGTCAGCGCAAGGCCGATCAGCGAGCACAGGAACAGGTCAAAGCCAGTGAACTCGACCATGCCGAGCCCCGGATTAAGCACTGTGTTCATATCGCCAAGGGCCATCTGCATAACGACATAGATCAGCGGTATCGAGAGGATGGCGGTGACAAGGAAGCCCTTATACATCGCACCCATCACATTGGTTGCCCCAGGACCGGAGGAGCCCAGACGCACGAAATATGTGCCGATGATTGAAGTGACGATGCACGCCCCACCAATCAACAGCGGCAGCGCCATCATCGGCAGCAACAGATCGCCCAGCTGCGTCAGCAGCAGCGCGGTCAGCACCATCGTCGCGCCCACAGTCACAACATAGGTTTCGAACAGGTCAGCGGCCATACCGGCACAATCGCCGACATTGTCTCCGACGTTATCCGCAATCACAGCCGGGTTGCGGGGGTCATCCTCGGGAATGCCCGCTTCGACTTTACCAACAAGGTCGGCGCCAACATCAGCGGCCTTGGTAAAGATACCGCCGCCCAGCCGCGCAAAGATCGAGATCAGCGATGCGCCAAAGGCGAGGCCGACAAGCCCGTCTATCACATCGCGGCTGTTCGCATCCAACTGCATCGGGCCAACGAGGACATAGAAGAACACAGCGATAGCCAGCAGGGCCAGACCCGCCACCAGCATGCCCGTGATCGCGCCTGCACGAAACGCGAGGGTCAGGCCCTCTTGCAGGCCGACGCTCGCCGCCTGTGCGGTGCGCAGGTTGGAACGGACCGAGATGTTCATCCCGATATAGCCCGCGACGCCGGAAAGCACGGCGCCGATGACAAAGCCCACCGCCGGGATCATCCCCAGCGCCACGCCGACGATGACAGCGACAACAACGCCAACTATGCCGATAGTGGTGTATTGGCGGTTCAGATAAGCCTGCGCGCCTTCTTGAATGGCGCCGGCAATTTCCTGCATTTTGGCATTGCCCGGGTCAGCGCCCAGAACCTGTCGACTGGTTACAAAGCCATACACAATGGCGAGCAAACCCAGCCCGATTGAAATCAGAATTAGATCCACGAATGATCCCCTCTCTCATTATTTTATTGCCGCCTGAGAGCGCGACACGGTCCCCGTGACGCCATCCCATCGGCGCTGCGGGTCAGCTTAGGGTCTTGCAAAGGGGTGGCAATAGCGAAAACGCAGGGTCCGCGGCGTTTTCCGGTGCTTTTTGCCTTGGTTGTGGGTGAGGGTTTGCGCGCGAGGTTACGCCGATGCAGTCATCAGCCGTGCTGATAGCCCAGAAATCCGGGCTCAATCAAGGCGGTCCCCCCCAGATAGATCGGCGCGTTGGCCTGTTCCTCCACCGTGCCGATCCGCGTCGCCTCGATCGGCAATTCCAGTTTTGGTGACGCAGTGAAGATAAGCTCGTAATCATCGCCCCAGCGCAGGCATTCATCCATGCGGGCCGGGTCTGCGACCGGGATAAGTTCAGGGTTGAGACGGAATGTCACTCCGCTCGCCTGAGCCATACGCCAGCCATCCAAAAGCAAACCGTCCGAGACATCCATCATCGCGTTGACGACGGGCGCGAGCGCCTTGCCTTCAGTCAGCAAAGGCTTTGGCCGGTTGATCGCATCAAGATGCTGTTTCTGGCCCTCAAACCCCAGCATCGCACGTCCGATCGTGCCGGTCACATAGATCGCATCGTCCACTTTCGCGCCTTTACGCGAGGGCACCGGCAGATGGGTCGCACGGCCAATTGCAGTGATGCCGAACGTGCTCGCACCCGTAGCGGAGATCGTATCGCCGCCAAGCAGCGGGCAATCATACACTGTAAGAGCATCGCGCAGGCCATTGATAAAGCCCGCGTCATCCTTGCCCAGCGATGCACCCAACAGCATGCCGATGGGCTCCGCACCTTTTGCGGCAAGGTCGGACAGGTTCATCGCAACCAGTTTCCAGGCCACGTCCGCCATGTCGGCTTCAGGCAGGAAATGCGTGTCTTCGGCCATCATGTCATGGGTGAGGATCAACGCTTCACCGCCGAAATTGAGAACCGCACAATCATCTTCCAGATTGCGCGCACCTTCATGCAGCGGCAGCTGTCGCAGGCCGCTGAGAAACTCCAGCTCGTTCATTATTTTTCAGTCATCCTTGATCCCGGGCAAAGAGATAGACGTTTCGTTTCCGGGAATAAAGTCTTTCTGGCGCTCAGGCCCTTGCATCCTTTGCAATAGCATCCAGTATACCGTTCACGAACTTGGCTTCGCGATCATCAAAAAAGGCTTTGGCGACATCGACATATTCGCTGATCGCGGCGGGATGGGGCACGTCCGATCTGGCGACCAGTTCATAGGTGCCTGCGCGCAGGACCTGCAGCATCGTCTTGTCGAGGCGGGCGAGGGTCCATCCGCTCGCAAGGCGGGTCAACAACAGCTGGTCAATTTCTTCCCTGCGCGCATCGACCCCGCGCACGATGTCATCGAAAAAATCGACTTCGGCATCGGCAAAGACGGCGTCTGCGTTGTCTTCGTCATCTACTTCCCGCCCCAACCGATGCTGATGAAACTCATCGAGCAGTTTGTTGAGCGCGGTGCGCTCCATCTGCATCTGATACAGCGCCTGTACGGCAGCCAGCCGCGCGGTGGAGCGGGCCTGAGAGCGTTTCGACTGGTTCATTTAAGTCTCACTTCCACCGACTTGGCATGCGCCGGAAGCCCCTCTGCATGCGCCAAAGCGGCGGCGGCAGGGCCAATCGCTTGCAATGCGGCCTGATCGAGTTCGAGGAAGCTGGTGCGCTTCATAAAGTCCAGCACACTGAGCCCGCTGGAAAAGCGCGCGCGCCGTCCGGTGGGGAGAACATGGTTCGGCCCTGCCACATAGTCACCCACGGCCTCCGGCGTCAGGCGCCCGATAAAGACGCTCCCAGCGTGGCGAATGTCTTTAAGCAGTCCTTGCGCGATGGTGTCTTCCACGGCCAGTTCCACATGCTCTGCTGCTAGTCGATTGGCGAGGGCCGGGGCTTCTTCTGCGATGTCGTTCACAACAATGATCGCGCCGTGCGTTTCCCAGGACTCGCGCGCCCGCTTTCCGGTAGGCAGCTTCGCCAACAGCACTTCAACGCTGTCTTCTACCAGCCTCGCATAGGCGTGATCGTCGGTGATCAGGATCGATTGCGATGTCGGATCATGTTCGGCCTGACTGAGCAGATCGGCGGCGGTCCAGTCTGGATCATTCTGATCATCGGCGATCACCAGAATTTCCGACGGGCCGGCAACCATATCAATGCCGACCACACCGAACAGCTGGCGCTTAGCCTCCGCCACGTAGGCGTTGCCAGGGCCGGTGATGACATCAACGGGCTTGATCCGGTCTGTGCCATAGGCGAGCGCGCCCACAGCCTGAGCGCCGCCCACGCGCCACATTTCGTCAATCCCGGCAATATGGGCAGCGGCCAGCACCAGCGGGTTGGACTGGCCTTTGGGCGTGGGGGTTACGACAACCACGCGCTCAACCCCTGCGACGCGCGCAGGAATAGCGTTCATCAACAGTGAGGAGGGATATGCCGCGCGTCCGCCGGGCACGTAAAGCCCCGCCGCATCCACCGCCCGCCAGATCGCGCCGAGGCGCACACCGGTATCGTCGTTGTAATCGCGATCTTCGGGCAATTGCGCTTCATGATAGGCACGGATGCGCGTTGCGGCGAGTTCGAGTGCGTCGCGCAACTCGGCGTCAATCTCGCCGTAGGCTTCCGCCATACGATCCTTCGTGACGACCCAGTCGGCGTCATCGGTGAGCGAATAGCCGTCAAACCGCTGGGTGAGCTCAATCAGCGCCTTGTCGCCAGATGATTTTACATCCGCAAGGATCGAGGCCACTTGCCCTGCGACATCGCGGTCCGCTTCGCGGCGCGCATTGACGATGCGTGCGAAACGCTTCTCGAAATCGGGATCAAGGGTGGAAACGCTCTGCATCAGGCGGCCTCGTTCTTTTCAAGACGCCGCTGTTCGGCATCTTCACGGAAGGCCGCAACCAGAGCCGCAATGCGCGAATCCGTCTTGAGCGCGGCGCGGTTAACGATGAGGCGCGCGGAAATGTCGATAATGCGGCTGGTTTCGACCAGACCGTTTTCCTTCAGCGTGCGCCCGGTGGACACCAGATCGACGATCTGCGGGGCGAGACCCAGCAGCGGAGCGAGTTCCATTGCGCCGTTCAGCTTCACACATTCGGCCTGAATACCGCGCGCTTCAAAATGGCGGCGCGTCAGGCTGGGATATTTGGTCGCGACCCGCATGTGGCTGGCCGATCCATCGCCCGCGCCGTCAGAGGCAAGCCGCGCGACGGACAGGCGGCAATGGCCGATGTCCAGATCCACCGGGGCATAAAGGTCGGCATAGTCAAATTCTTCGATGACATCGGATCCCACGATCCCGACCTGCGCCGCGCCATGCGCGACAAAGGTCGCCACGTCGAAGGCGCGCACGCGGATCAGGCGCATGTCTTCGCGCGTGGTGTCGAAAGACAGGGCCCGGTTCGACTTGTCGAAAAAGCCGTCATCAGGCACCACACCCGCACGCGCCATCACAGGCAGCGCTTCATCAAGAATGCGCCCCTTGGGCACAGCGAAAGTCAGCTGCCCGGCGGGTGTATCAGTAAGGGTGGAGGTCATTGCGCCTTTCATTGCGTCGGTTTGCCTGGGGGCGGCACTTAGGGTGTGGGGTGCAAAAGAGCAATGTCTGCCACGGGCGGAAAGGGCGCGAAATGACGAAAAAATCAATCATGGGAATTGAGGAGTTCAATGCGGCGATCAAATGGCAGGCGGACCATGCTGCGAACAACGATGCGGCCTGTACAGCGCGGGTTATCCGCGCGCTCCGTAAGGTGAGGCTGACCGAGACCCAGCTTGGCCGCCGCATGATCAACTGGCCGGGTCTGACCTTGAAAGACGCGATGCCGCTGCGCGTGACGGGCGGGCTGCATTACCTTGCGCTGACTGGCAGGGATGAGCGGTTATTGCCTGTTTATGCTGGTGAGATCACGGATCAGGACACAGTAGACACGCTGGTTCTGGGGATGGTGGAAGAGCATGATGCTGACCTCGTGCCATGGCTGGATGGGCCTCCACAGACCAATGAAGCGGGTCGCTCGGCGAGCATTATGGCCGGGCTGTTGTGGCTGGCGCAGCGCGTGGCGCCGCGCTTTGAACTGCTCGAACTGGGCGCAAGTGCGGGCATCAACACCATGACTGATAGGTATTTCTACGAATTGGGTGGGGTTTCGGCTGGTCCAGTCGCGTCGCCCATGCAGATCAGGCCGGAATGGCGCGGCGAGGGCGGACCACCTGCGCCGCCGGAAGGCTTCGCCATTACCAGTGTGAGGGGTTGCGATGTCGCGCCAATCGACCTCTCCAATCCTGAGGCGGCCTTGCGATTAAAGGCCTATGTCTGGCCTGACGCTCCTGCGCGACTGGAGCGGATCGATGCAGCGATTCAGCTGGCTGCACAAAGCGCGCCCGATGTGGTGAAAGCGGATGCCGCAGAGTTTATCGAGGCCGCCTTGGCCCAGCCGCAAGAACCGGGAATGACCCGCGCCATGTTCCACTCCATCATGTGGCAATATATGCCTGCTCAAACGCGGGATACCATCACACAGATGCTTTCGGATTATGGTGCGCGGGCCACAGCGGGAAAGCCGCTCGCATGGGTCAGTCTGGAAACCGATCCGGCAACCTTCCGGCATGAATTGAAGGTGCGGTATTGGAACGGTAGTGCTGGAGACGGGAAGTCGCACCTTCTGGCACACGCTCATCCGCATGGAGCATGGATCGAATGGGGCTAGGCTGAATGGATCGGAATGTGGCGCGGCCGATCAACTGCCGCGCACATCTCAAATCAGCCGATCAGGTCAGCAGCAATCGCAGCCGCTGCAATCCGCGCCACTGCGGCACTTTGCACAATTGCAATCACAGCAGTCTGCCGGGATATGATATACCATAGTACTTCTCCTTTTCTTTCAGAGGATTACACTAGTCTTCATCGGTGCGCCAGCGAAACTGGAATTCCAGTTCGTGCACCGGGCCTTCCTGCTCATGCTCGATTGAGAACTCGGTGCTCGCCGGGACGTGGAGCCGCTCACCTGCAACCTGAATTTCGAACGCCTAGTTTTTGCGCAAAGCCTCCACAAGCCGTTCAAGCTTCTGGATATTCTGATCGGTGGAGCATGTTTTGGTAACGTCGCGTCCGGTCTCTTCGATCATGCTTCGGGCTACTGCTAATTGACAACCGGTGGGCTTTAGCAGGTCAGGATTGCAGGAATGCGTCCATCGCCGCGTTGAATTCACCGGGTGCTTCCCAAGGCACGAAATGGCCGCAATCGGGGACTTTGTGGATCGTCAGCGGATCAATGATCGTGTCCAGCCCTTCGAGATTCTCGGGCGGCAGCGCCAGATCATCCATCGCCCAGATCACCAGTGTCGGAATGGTCAGCTTGGGCAGGTCGGGCGGGGTATAGTCCGCCGGCACCTCATATGGCTCATCCATGGTCGGCACCACAATGGGGCTGGCGCGGTAATAATTGATCATGCCGAACGCTGCATCGCGGTTTTGCCAGTCGCGCAGCAGGGCGTCGCGTTCCTCTGGCTCCATCGCGCCGGGGCGATCCCACTTCACCTCTTTGCGCATCAGGCCGGTCAACCCTTCATCCTTGATCAGAGGATCGTTGGCCGGATCGCGAAAGCCGCGAATATACTGGCTCGCTTCGCGCTGTCCGCGATGGATATAGAGGAGTTTCTGAAAGATCGAGGGATGCGGCGCGTTGGCGATCACCGCGCGCTCCACCCGCATATGCTGTCCGCCCAGCGCGACGCCCCAGGCAATCGCGCCGCCCCAGTCATGGCCGACGATGGTGAATTTCGCGATCCCCAGCGCGTCCGCCAGCAGGAAGATATCACCGATCAGCTTGCTGGGAGTGTAGGCGCTGACGTCCTGAGGTTTGGATGATCCGCGATAGCCGCGCTGATCTGGCGCGATGCAGCGATAACGGTCTTTGAAATGCGCAATCTGGTGGCGCCATGTCCGGTGGCTTTCAGGAAAGCCGTGTAGGAAGATGAGCACAGGCGCATCAATCGGCCCCTCATCAACGACATCCAGATGCATACCATTGGCGAGGTCCACGCGTTTCTGCTCCATCGCGCTCAGCCTTCTGCTTCCATCTTGTCCATGTAACCGCTGGCGACCATCGCGGCGACCTGATCGAACAGGGCATCGGGCGTGCGGCGCATGTCGCCCATGGCCTGCTCCATGCCTTCGGCTACGATAATCTCGCGCGTGCCCGCCGCCATTTCATCCAGCATGGTCTTGGCCGCGTCCTCTGGCCGGATGCCATTGTCGATCGCCTTGTCAGAGTATCCGCGCTTTGTACCGTCCCCGTTCAGGGCATTGCGGCTGACGCCTGTCGCAATGGAGCCGGGATAGATCGCATGGACGCTGACCCCGGTGCCTGATAGCTCCCCGCGCAGCGCATCGGCATACCCGGCCAGCCCGAACTTGGCCGCGCAGTAGGCGGTGCGCATCGGGACGCCGACCTTGCCTGCAATTGAGGAGATAAACGCGAGCATCCCGGATCCTCGCTCAGCCATCGGTCCGATCAGGCTTTGCGAAAAGGCGATCTGCGCGGTGAGATCGATATCAATGATATCGCGGTAAACCTGCATATTGGTCTTAAGCGCCCGGCTGCGCTGCGAAATGCCCGCATTCGCAAAAGCGATATCAATGCTGCCTTTCCACGCCAGTGCTTCCGCCGTTGCATCAGCGAGCGCGGCATCATCGCGCACGTCAAAAGGCAGCAGCAGCGTTTCACCGCAATCTGCCGCGACTTCGGCTAGCCGCGCCTCATCGCGTCCTGAAAGGACAACATGCCCCCCGCGCGCCGCGATTTCGCGTGCCAAAGCCGCGCCAATGCCTGACGATGCACCGGTGATCCACGCGACTTTTCCTGTGTAATCCATAACGGCTCCCTTGATTATCGTTTCGGCTTGTTCGCGAGCGATGCCGAGGGCAAGCTGCCGTCGGAAAACCACACCGAAGTGCTCAGGACAAATGCGCGCAGATGGCTCAACTCGATGACGAGGCCGTTATCGCGTTCCCAGCGATAATAGGCCGCTGACGGGTTGCCTTCTTTTGTGGTGGGCCGACCATATTTCTCGGTCAGGTGCTTGACCGATTCGTAGAGATAGCCGTTCGCCAAAAGGGTGCGTTTGCTCACGCTGAGGCTTTTGTCCTGCCGGGCCATTTCCGTGACGTTCGCGTGAAAGCGCACCATCACAAGTTTGCCATCCTTGAAATGATAGCATTGCTGCATTTCCATGCCGCTGATCGAGTAGTTCGTTCGAACCAGTTCGCAGGTCGTGCCGTACACATAGGGTTTCTTGCCGACAGGCGGCTTGGCCAGACTGATCAGCTGCGCAATATCCTCCACAGTCGCACCAGCGCGGGCACCCCCGAATAGCAGCGGTTCTGGATTGGCAGTCATCGCAGCGGTGCCCGAAAACAGTGCGGCCAACGCGCACAGGCTTCTGAAAAGAATCCTCAAACGCCGTCTCCCCACTCTCTATCCCCTTTTGGGATGGCGGCGTTGGAAGCGCAGGGCAAGCGAAATCTAGGTCAGCATCCGGGCGCGTTTTTGATCAGTTCGCCGAGCGTTTCCGGGAAGACCGATTCATGCCAGTCCTCCAACTCAGCCAAGGTGAACCAGCGGTGCTGTGTCATCACCTTTCGCTCCAGTTCGGTGTGGTGGGCGGTGTCGATGCTTTCATCTGTGACCCGGATGAGGAAGTAGCGCTCATCCGCCTGCACCGGTTCGCCTTCAACGGTGATGAATTGCGGGGTGGTGCGCGCGATCTGGGGGCCGGGTTCGGCGTGAATGCCGGTTTCCTCGAACAATTCGCGGCGCGCTGCTTCTTCAAAGCTCTCGCCCGGCTCACACTCTCCGCCAGCGGTTACCCAGAAGGGCGGGCGATCCGTCACGTCAAAGCGGAACATGAGCGCGCGGGCTTGCGGACTGAGCACAATTAGCCGCGACGACTTACGGATACGCAGCGTCGTGTTGCTCAGGCCGGTTACGTTCATTGGGCTGGCACGCTCGCCTTGATCGCGACCGCGTGAACGCGTTCACCCACGATATCGCCCAGCGCCGCAATCACGGCCCGTTGGCGGGCGAGGCGGTTCATGCTGGCGAATGCCTCGGCTTCGATCACGAGGGTAAAGTGGGATTCGCCTGAACCGTCATCGCCCGAATGCCCCGCATGGCTGGCAGAATCGTTGATGATTTCAAGAGCGCTGGGATTGAAGGCTTCCACCAGCAATTCGCGCATTTCCTCTTTGACGGGTCGGCTCATCTTTGGGTGTTTCCTTCTTTGCAAGATAACTTGGGTTGGAATTTGGGCACGCAAACGCCATTCTCAACCCTCATGGCTGCGGCAAAACTTCACGGACGCTTTGAAACAGAAGATCGGCAGTGCGAGGCACCCGCTTGCCGCGAAGCGGGCGAGTTTCGCGCGCCTGGCCATCGCCCGAGCGGATTTGATGGTCCGGGCGAATGGCGCTGGTTCTGTCTTCAGCATGTGCGTGAATTCAACGCCGGTTATGACTGGTTCGAGGGCATGAGCGCGGACGAGATCCTCGCAGCGCAATCGCCGGTGTCAGGGTGGAAGACGGAAAACCCAGCTTATTCGCCCAGCGCCTCAATCAACGGGATGCCGCGCTGGGCCGATTTTGATGACCCGCTGGACGCGATTCACGCGCGCGCCGGCGGCATCCGCAGCCGGGCCGAGCGAGAGGCGCGCATGGCGATGGACGGCCGCTTTTCCAAAGAAGAGGCAGCCGCGCTGGAGACGATGGGGCTGGGTTCAAATACAGACAAACGCCGGTTGCGCCGCCGGTATTCAGAACTGGTGCGGCGGTATCACCCGGATCGCAATGGCGGCGACCGCAGCTTTGAAGTGCGGCTTGGCAAAGTGGTCGATGCGTATCAATTGCTGCGGAAAAGCGCGGCGATAGCTTGATCCGGGTCTGATCTGAGCCTGATCCGCCAGCTACTCCGACGCGGCTTCGATCAACGCATTGTCGATGGCGATGGCTTCGGCATATTTCTCGCGGGCGGTGCAGCGTTCCACATAGGCTTTGAATGCGGGCGTTTCCGGGATTGAGCCAAAGCGCAAACCCCAGATGAACTGGCTGGCGACATAGGTGTCCGCCATTGTGAAGCGGTCTCCGGCGGCGAAATCGTTGACCTTCAACCAACCATCAATCGCACTCAGCGCCAGATCGAGGGTGCCAAACCCCGCCATTGCAGTGCGATCCTCAAGCACTTCCCAGCCCATTGCCTTTGCGATTACGGCCTGTTCAATCGGGCCGCTGGCAAAGAAGAGCCAGCGAAAATAGGCCGCCTTTTCATGCATATCCGGCAGTAATCCCGCCTGCGGGTGCGTTTCGGCGAGATAGTGGTTTATGGCGGCGGCCTCGGTGATGACGTGATCGTGGTCCCCGTGATGGTGCACCAGCGTGGGCACCTTGTTCATGGGGTTGATCTTCGTGAAACTCTCGGGCCGCGTTGCCCAGTCGAACACGATCTGGTCGTAGTCCGCACCTGCCTCGTGCAAGGCCCAGCGTGAAATCTGACCCCGGCTCATCGCAACGGTGTAAAATGTGAATTCGGCCATGGCTCAGCTCCTTTTCCTGCCGTGATAGATAGTCTCAAATCCGCCAAAGATCATGCGCTTGCCATCGAACGGCATGTCTTCGGGCATGTTCTGCATGCGCTCATCCTGCATCATCTTTTCGTGCGCGGCGTCATGCGTTTCCTTGTCGGGCCAGGTGATCCAGGAAAAGACGATTTTCTCGTCTTTCGCGGCCGCGACCGCCCGCCGGAAATCTGTCTGCTCGCCATCCGCGACGTCGACTTCCCGGTTCTCTGTCAATTCGAGCGCGCCGTATTCGATGAACATTTCATTCATCCAGCGCGCCATTTCTAGATAGTCGGCCTGACGGTCAGCTTTGACGCCCAGCACTGCTCCCGTCACATACATGCCAGTTTCCCCTGAGATGCGTTTCGTGCAACACCATAGCAGGATTATGGCGTCATGGGGTCAATTCTGGCGAAAGGCCCACCGCAAAGTGCGTCCCACGCCCCAGGTCGCAGCGCGGGCTGGGAGCGCGGTGAGGCGGGGGCGTTGCAGGCGAAGCATGGAGCGCGACCAGTCCGGCAGCATCGCGATGGCCTCCGCGCCCAGCATCGCCTGAACTCCGGGCGGTGTGCCGGGCGGCTTTTGCGTCAGTACCAGTTGCGCCACTTCGCGCGCCGCTGGCGTGGCGCGCAGATCGGTGCGCAGCTCGCGGAAGATCGCTTCGGCTTCGCGGCGGTTCTCGGGCACGGGATCGGCCCCTAGGGCGCGGGCGATGACAGCGAACTGGCGATAATATTCGTCCTGCTTATGTCCCGGCATATCGGGCCGGACATGGCGCAGATAACCCGCCAGAAAGCTCTGCGCCTCGACCACGTGCACCCACGCCAGAGTGCGCGGATTGGTCGCGTTGTAGGTGCTCCCGTCGGGCAGGGTGCCGCCGATCCGTGCATGGATGCGATTGACCGCATTGATCGAAGCCATCGCGCGATCACGGTGGCCAAATGTCGTCAAAGCAATAAAGCGCGCCGTGCGTTGCAGTCGGCCATGCATGTCCTCGCGAAAGTTTGAATGGTCCAATACGCCTTGCAAGGCATGGGGATGCAGCATCTGCAATAGCAGGCCCCGAATGCCTCCTGTCATCATTCCGACCAGATCGGCATGAACCATGCGGATGGGTGTATTCTTTTCAAACAGGGCATCATCGGACGGCGGCACAGGCTCCTGCCCGCTGGCGGTATCGTTGAACACGCCGCGCACTTGCTCGACCACTTTAAGACGCAGGGTTTCCATCGGATCGGCCATATCGAGCGATGTAATCACTGCGATCGGGAATTTCGAGCGCTTTGGGACTCGCGCAGCCAATGGTGAGGCTCCATTTAGGCGACATGGAAATTAACGCAGACTTTACAAAGCCCGCCTTTGTGCAAACCGATACTGTCGAATGGCTGCCGTCTCCTATGGTCGGTGTGGACCGCCGGATGCTGGACCGGATCGGAGGCGAAGTGGCCCGGGCGACAAGCATCGTGCGCTATGCAAAGGGCAGTGCGTTTCCCGAGCACACACATGGCGGGGGCGAAGAGTTCATCGTTTTGGACGGTGTGTTTCAGGACGAGCATGGCGATTATCCGGCGGGAACGTATATTCGCAATCCGGTGGGCACGGCCCACATTCCGCGTTCCGATCCCGGCTGCACGATTTTCGTTAAGCTGTGGCAGTTTGAGCCCGAGGATCAGGAGCAGATCGCGATTAACCTGAATACGGTGGAATTGGAACCTGATGCACTGCGGCCGGGTGTGAGACACGCCTCATTGGCCCGGCGTGATTATGAAAGCGTGGTTCTGGAGGAATGGGACGCAGAGACGGCGTGCCGGTTATCAGCAGAAGACGGGCTGGAGCTGTTGGTCCTTTCGGGGGAGCTCACTCATGACGGAGTGACTTACACGGCCACCGACTGGATTCGCCTGCCTGATGGTCATTCGGCGGAATGTGTCGCTGGAGAAACCGGCGTGCGGCTCTGGATAAAGCGCGGTCATCTGGGGACAATTACTGCTCCTGCCCAAATGCAATAAACGCGTCCCCACAAAAGTGGCATAAAGCAACGCTTGCAGGCGCGCACTTCGCGCTCTAACCGGATCACGCAATGAATTCACACGCTTCTCCAGAAACCGCCGGCGAACACGCCATCCCCACCGCACCCGATACGACCGTCGATGTCCGCGAGACATTTGGCATCGATGTCGATTGGCAAGTGCCCGCTTTCTCCAAGCCGAGCGAGCATGTCCCTGATTTCGACGGGTCCTATGTGTTCGATCCGGACACGACACTCGCCATCCTTGCCGGGTTTGCGCACAACCGCCGCGTGATGGTTCAGGGGTATCATGGCACGGGCAAGTCGACCCATATTGAGCAGGTCGCAGCCCGCCTCAACTGGCCCAGCATCCGTGTGAACCTTGATGCGCATATCAGCCGGATCGATCTGATCGGGCGTGATGCGATCGTTCTGAAAGACGGATTGCAGGTGACTGAGTTCAAGGAAGGCATTCTTCCCTGGGCGTTGCAGCATCCGGTCGCGCTGACCTTTGACGAATATGACGCAGGCCGGCCTGATGTGATGTTCGTGATTCAGCGGATTCTGGAATTTGATGGTCGTCTGACCCTGCTTGACCAGAACCGCGTGATTACGCCGAACCCGTATTTCCGCTTGTTTGCGACCACCAACACCGTTGGTTTGGGCGATACGAGTGGGCTGTATCACGGCACACAGGCGATCAATCAGGCGCAGATGGATCGCTGGAACGTGGTCGTCGCGCTGAATTATCTGGATGCCGAGACCGAGCAGCAGATTGTGAAATCGAAGACGCCGGACACAGATGACTCCGACATCGCCAACATGATCAAGGTCGCTGACCTTACGCGTCAGGGCTTTATGAACGGTGATATCTCCACCGTCATGAGCCCGCGAACCGTGATCACATGGGCGCAGAATGCGGAAATCTTCCGCTCAATGGGCTTCGCCTTCCGCCTCAGCTTCCTCAACAAATGCGATGAGGCAGAGCGGACACTGGTGAGCGAGTATTACCAGCGTGTCTTCGGCGAAGATCTGCCCGAAAGCGCCGCGCAGGGCGCCTGAGCCTCAGTCCTTGCCCCGCAGCGTATTAACCTGCTAATACAGTAGGTATGGCTCTGCTCGACCGATTCCTAGGCCGCAAGGCGCGCGAAGCCGAGCAAACGGGCGACAACGATTACTACGCGCTGTATGAAAGCCAGCGCCCGCTAGACATTGATGACGGCCCCAGGCCTCGGCTTGCAGCCAGCGCTCCCGATTATGAGAGCTGGGATGCGCGGCTGGGGCAACTCGATGGCGCCGTTGCGACCGAAGAACGCCGCCGTCTGCCATGGTGGCACAAGGCGCACTGGACCGGGCGCAAGAAACGCTGGTGGGCGCTGCGGATTGTTGCGGCGATGGTGCTGGCGTTCCTGTTGCTGATCGCATGGCTCGCCTACACCGCGCCGCTGTCAAAGAGTCTTGAGCCGATTGCGCCTCCTCAGATCACCCTGCTGGCGAGTGATGGTACGCCAATCGCCAGATCAGGCGCGATGGTCGCAGCGCCGGTTGAGCTGGAAAAGCTGCCCGATCATGTGCCGCAAGCCTTCATCGCGATTGAGGACCGGCGGTTCTATTCGCATTGGGGCGTTGATCCGCGCGGGATCGCGCGCGCGGCATGGACCGGCGTGGGCGGTGGCAGCACGATCACACAACAACTGGCCAAGTTCACCTTTCTGAAACCGGAACAAAGCCTCTCTCGCAAGGCCCGCGAGGCGATGATCGCCTTCTGGCTTGAAACATGGCTGACGAAGGAAGAGATATTGGAGCGCTATCTCTCCAATGCCTATTTCGGCGACAATCAATACGGGCTGCGCGCCGCCTCGCTCCACTATTTCTATCGCAAGCCCGAAAACCTCCTGCCGCAACAGGCCGCGATGCTCGCCGGATTGTTGCAGGCGCCCTCGCGCTATGCCCCCACGCGCCATTATGCCCGGGCGAAAAAGCGGATGGATCTGGTTGTCCGCGCGATGGTGCAGGAGGGCTATCTGGACGAGGCCAAGGCGGCCCGTTTGCCTGCGCCAAACATCGATTCGCGCACACGCAATGACTTGCCGACAGGCACCTATTTCGCGGATTGGGCGCTGCCGATTGCGCGCGCGCAAGGTGAGGCGGGCTATGTCGGGCAAACGGTGACCACCACGCTTGATGCACGGCTTCAGGGGCTGGCCAGCCTGGTGGTGAGCCGCACGCGTCTGGGCGAGGCGCAGGTGGCGCTGGTCGCGATGCGCCCGACCGGCGAAGTGGTCGCCATGGTGGGCGGCAAAAGCTATGCGCAAAGCCCGTTTAACCGCGTGACACAGGCGCGACGTCAACCCGGATCAACTTTCAAGACATTCGTCTATCTCGCCGCGTTGCAGGCGGGGTGGGACCCTGAAGATACGATTCCCAACACGCCGATCGAAGCGGGCAGTTACCGGCCCAAAAATTACGGCGAAAAATATTCGGACGAGATCACACTGAAGCAGGCCTTTGCCCGGTCAAGCAATGTCGCAGCCGTCCGCCTGTTCAACGAAATCGGCAGCGAGCGCGTGATCGAAGCCGCGCGGTCGCTGGGCGTGCGGTCCGCCATGCCGGAGGGCGATCCGAGCCTTGCCTTGGGCACTTCGACGATGACGCTGCTCGAACTCACCAGCGCCTATGCAGGGCTTGCTGCGAATGAGTTTCCGGTGCGTCCCTATGCCTTTGCGCCTGAGGAGGAGGATTGGGGCACCTGGCTGTGGGATATTGTCACAAATCCGGGCGGCAGCGTCTCTGATGGTGTGCATGAAGATATGGAGGCCATGCTGCGCGCTGCCATCAATTCGGGCACCGGACGCGCGGCCACTCTGCCGATTGCCAATTATGGGAAGACCGGCACCACGCAGGATTCGCGCGATGCGCTGTTCGTCGGATATGCGGGCGATCTGGTGGTGGGAGTCTGGGTCGGCAATGATGACAATTCCACTATGGGCAACGTCACCGGAGGGGGACTGCCCGCACGCATCTGGAAGGACTTCATGCGCGGCGCCCTGTCCTTGAAGCCGGCTCCGAAGGCGACGGCTTCGCCTGATCCCGAAGGGCCGGTGACGCCGCTCGATATCGATATCGATATCGACGCAGAGGGCGATGCGGTGATCCCGCTTGACGAGAACGGGTCCCAGATCAGCTTTGATCAGGACGGTGTTACGTTGAGGATTGATAACGAAGGCACGCCGATGGATATTCGTTTGACCGAGGACGGTCTGGAGACGGTTCCGCCGCAACCTTGAGCCGGGTGGACCTCTCAATTCAGGCCATCAGGATATTCATCACCGCTGTCGCAATCGGGCGCGCCCGATCATCTTGCCATGCTTCAACCGTCAGATTGGCATTGCGCCGGCCAAGCCGTGTGATCCGGCCCAGCGCATAGGTCTGTTTCTGCCTTCCAGCCGAGAGATATTGCACCGTGATGTTGATGGGCTTGAGAACGGCATCGCGGTCCTCATGTGCCAGAACCATGCGCAAGGCAGCATATCCGGCATTCTCCAGCAGCCCCGCGGTTGCGCCTCCGTGAAGGGCACCGGGCCTGCCTTCTACATTCGGACCGAAATCCACAGTCAGCACCGGCAGCGCATCTTCTATCCGATCAAATCGAATACCCAGTGAATGCGCATAAGCGGGCAGGCTGGCAGTTTCAGGCGCATCACCCATCGGATTTTGCTCCATTGTTCGCGGTGGTCATCACCTTGCTCTTGGAGCGCGGATCAACCGCGATGGTCATAAACACTCCGGCAACATGCGCGACAGGATCATCAGGATTGCCGTCATGCGCGATGCCGCGCACAAAAGCGGCGGAACGCGTCGTGCGATAGCATTCCACTCTGCCAAAAACGCTGGCGCGCTCGCGGGCGGGACGTTGGTAATCAACGCGCAGATCGAGGGTGGCCACGGGCGTGAACGCGGTCTTTGTCTGCCAGATCGACATACCGCTCGCCATATCCATCAGGCTGATAATCGGACCCGACGCCAGAACAGCGCGATCAGGATCGCCCAGCAGATCTTCACGCCATGGCAGTTCCAGCTCAACCCAGTTTTCACCATGGTCATTGTATCGCAGGCCCAGCCAGCCGGTATGCCCATGTTTGAAAAAGAACTTTCCGGCCTGTTCCGGGTCAAACTTCGCCATCGGCGGTGCAGGGGTGGGATTGCTCATTTGTGCAATCCTTGAGATAAAAATGCCGATATCACAATCATTTAATTTCAAGCCTTAGCCATTTTCGCTCAGTCTCTGGATACGTCACGACATCGGGTCGGGCGGATCACACGAAGGGATTTAGCATGAATACTCCGAAAATTGACCTCGCCTCGGTTCCCGGTCTGGAGCAAGCTCAAGGCCTGTTCGGCTCGATCAAGCAGGGCACTACGACATATGGCGACGGTGTCGTCGATATCATGGTCTATGTCTATGATGTGATGCCGCCGGCGGCCGTGGTCTGATCGGGCATTGCAGGGTCAGGACACGCTATCGTGATTGTGCATCCGGCCATAGCAGCGCTGCGGGGGAGTCCGTCCCCGCAGCGCTGTGCTGCGCAGGCCGACGCGGAAACAATTGCGCAGGTAAAGTCCCGCTGGATGTCGCAAAGCGGCGTGAAGGCGGTCCAAGCCGATCTTCGCCGCTATGCGCGCGGCGCGGCGCTGGAGGATTGCCAAGAACTCGCCGCGCTGATCCGGGATCACGCGCGCGCAAAGCGGTTTGTCAACGGGATTTGCACGCGGATAATCGCGGCGCTCACCGCGCAGCCGCTGTGCGAGGTGCCCTTCCGCTATACGGTTTCAAGGGGTCTTTCGACGTTGCAATTGCTTCAGGAGGGGACTGCCAAACTCACCGTGTCAGCCTATGAGCCGGTGGCCGATATCCAGGTTCCTGACAGCGCGATGTTCGCCGACCGTGACACTGTTGAAATGGTCGTGAGCGGGTCTGCGCAAGGGGCGTTTCATAGCGTGGATGACGACGGCAAACTGAATACAACCTCCACGCCTTGGGGCGCGGGCGATTGTATCGAGGCGCGCCCGTTGTGCGAGGCCCGCCAGATCATTTCCGTCGAGACGCCGCTGGTCATGTTGCAACTGGTCCGCGAGCCGAAATCGCCAGCGCCCACGCGCGAGGTTTCGCTGAACGATGGGCGAGTGCTGCGCGCGGCGAGCGGGGACAAATCCGCCAGCCGCGCTGTCATGGCGCTTGGCGTGCTGGGCGCGCTTGGTGATGCGCCGGCGTTGGACGCCATGGGGCAAACTGCGCGCAACCGCGCCGAAGATGCGCAAGTGCGATGGGAGGCGGTGCGTCAGATATTGGGCATGGATGCGAGGTTAGGCATGGCGATGCTGTGCGAGCTTTCTGCGTGCCCCGCCGATCCGCTTTCGGCAGAAGCCGGAGGGTTGAAGCAACGCCTGCTCACCAGCCAGCCCGAATTGCGCCAAATCATCAAGGAGCCCGCCTGATGCCCCTAGTTATCCACAATCGGTCACCCGAAAGCTGTTCTTTGCCGGAAGCGATCGAAGCTTTGGCGCAATTGGAATTTGATCCGCGTGACAATGCCAATTGCGCAGAGGCGGCAATGTGGCTGAGGCGGCTAACCAACAATCGGACCTTCCTTGCCGATATGCTGATCGACCAGCTTACCGGGCGGGCAACGGGTAGCGGTGCGGATGAATTGCAAAGCGGATATGGGCCGCAGGCGCTCGTGCTCAGCCCGGCGCGCGGCAACATGTTTCTGCGCGCCAATATCTGGCCCGCGCAATCGGATCTGTGTTTCAGGACGAGCGGCGCAGAGAGTTTTGTCTACGGCGTTCCGCATGATCACAATTTCTCGTTCCTCACCAGTGGCTATGCCGGGCCGGGTTATCGCAGCGATTATTTCGAGTATGATTATAATGAAGTGGTCGGATATGCAGGCGAAGCGGCTGGCCTCCGCTTTGTTGAGCGAAGCGCGCTGAGCGAGGGCAAGCTGATGCTCTACCGCGCACATGTCGATGTGCACTCGCAATTGCCGCCAGAGGCGCTCTCGGTTTCGCTCAATGTCATGCATGTTGATCCCGCGCAGTGCTGGTTTGATCAATACGGCTTTGATCTGGATAGTGGGCAGATTAGCCGGGTGCTCAGCCCCAATGCGACCGAAGCGTTCCTGCGCGTTGCTGTGGCGGCGGGGACTGATGAGGCGCTCGACTATGCCGAATGGACCGGGCGACATCACCCCAGCGAACGGTTGCGCCTTGCCAGCTTTGAAGCGCGCGCGGGGCATCGGCCCCAAGGGGAGCAAGACGCATTGTGGCGCGAAGGCGAGCTTTCGGGAAGCCGGATGGTCGCAGCCGAAGCGAAGCGAAAGCGTGAGGAACTGGCCGAAGCTTGAGCGTTGGGGCCTCTAAAGAATGCCGCCGGCCAGCCGGTCTATCGCACCTTGCAAAATCACAGCGGCAGCGTGACTGTCTATCGCAGCGGCGCGTTTCGCGCGGCTCATGTCCTGCGCGATCATCGCGCCCTGGGCGCTGGCGGTGGACCAGCGTTCATCCCAAAGGAGCACCGGTAGCGCGAAGGCTTCTTCGCAATTGCGGGCAAAGGCGCGGCTGGCCTGCGCGCGGGGGCCTTCGCTGCCGTCCATATTGCGGGGCAGGCCCAGCACAATTCCAGCGGCTTTTCGCTCGGTGACGAGGGCGCTAAGCCGCTCCTTATCACGCCCCCACTTGCCCCGGACAAGCGTCGAGCCCGCGGTGGCAAAGCGCCATCCAGCATCGCAAGTCGCGGTGCCGATTGTCTTTGTGCCCAGATCAAGGCCCAACAGCACGCCGCCATCTGGCAGGGCCTCGCCAAAATCGAGGGCGTTGTCGGTGATCAGGATGCCGTCTCCGATACCTCGTCAACCATCGCCCGCGCGCGCTTCGCCACATCGGCCTGCGTGTTCGCCCAGAACAGCGGGATGTCATAGACGTGGTAATTGTTGCCCGGCAGCACGTATGCGCCCGCGCTTGATCCCAGATCAGGTGGATCGCCGATCATCAATATGCCGTTATCGTCACAGCGCGCCGGCACTGCAGCGGGCACAAGCTGTCCGTTGGAGATGCTCTGGTCCGGCACCAGCGTACCCAGATTGGCGGATTGCGGGGCGGATCCGCCAAATGTGCCCGTCAGCGGGTTGGTGCACAGGATCTGGCTGTCGCCGCGCTGATTGCCGTCATAACCCACGGAATTGGCGTAGGTTTCAATCACATCGGAGGGGTCAGCAGGCTCGGCAAAGCTGGACCATGAAATCAGGCACCGCGTTTGCGCCGCCGTTGCACAGGCGGGAATGCCAATTGCGGGCAGGTCGTGTTCAACAGAGACAGGCCAGCCAATCGCGTAAGCCGCCACCAATCGCTCAGCCGCAGGGCCGGGCATCACTTCGTCGCGCAGCAAGCGGAGCAAATGGAGCGAACCCTGAGAGTGACCCGCCAGCACAATCGGCGTGTCCGCATCAATCGAATCGAGGAAGAACACGAAGGCTTCGCGCACATCGGCGTAGGCGGCATCGATGGCTTCCTGCCCCTCGGGCTTGTCTGTCAGGAATGCGCCCATTGTCGCCTGACGATAACGCGGTGCCCAGATTTGGGAGGCTGCATTGAACGGGCTCGCCATGCCTCGCACATAGATGCGGGCAATACGCTCTGCATCCGCATCGGCATCATCGCCAAGAGACGCGTTCCAGTTGCTCCGGCTGAGATAGCTGGTCGGGTGGATGAAGAAGACGGCGAAATCGGGTGCGTCTGGCGCAGAACCCGGTGTGGCTGTGCCCGATGTGACCACTTCAGGTGCCTCTGTGTCGCTTTCAGGCACCGCAGCGCTGACATAGGCGGGTTGCCAGCGGGCCGGATCATTCACGCCGATACCGGGGCGCGATAGCCACATCGACGGGTCTTGATAGGCGTTCGCCTGAAGCGGATCCTGCTCGACAAATTCGGCAGTGGGGACCAGCGCGATCTGCGCGATCTCCTTCTGAAACATCTGATAGCCGATGCCGGCCAGCAAAATGGTGACAATGCAGAAGGCGATGAAATACAGGAACTTCTTGGCCATCGTTTAACCGTCCACGTCGGGGGAGAGAGAGTCGTTTCGTATCAATGCTTTGGGATCAATGCCTGATGATTACTTCGGGGCGCTGGCGGTCTGGTCTGCGCTACCCGTTTCGGCGAGCGGCGGGCGCAGGGTTGTCCATGCACGGTCCGGCCGCAGGCTGCTGAACCAGGTGGCCGGGTTCCAGCTGGTGGAGCCATCCAGACTAAACGTGATAAACTCCGCGCGTCCCCCGATATTTTCAAGCGGGATCGGCCCGCCAAGACCGCGTTCGGCGGCGGCGGCGCGGCTGTCGGCGCTTTCATCGCGATTATCGCCCATCACAAAGACATGGCCTTCTGGGATGACCAGCGGGCCGAAATTGTCGAGCCGCTGCGAATAGTGATCAATCGTCAGATAGGTCGCGCCATTTGGCAGCGTTTCACGATAGGTGGGTGGTTCAAAGAACTGCTTGCCCGAGGCCTCACGCACTCGGAACCGTTCAAAGCTGGTGAGGCAGGGTTGGCTATACTCGCCGTTCCGGCACAGCAATTCCGGCTCAAACGGGATGCGCACCGATGGGACGACTTCGCGCTTTACCATTTCGCCGTTCAGAATAATGCGACCATCGCGCACTTCGATAGTGTCACCGGGCAACGCGACCACGCGTTTGATGTAATCCTCGTCACGCGTGGGATGAACCGGGATAACGATATCGCCATATTCGGGCGTAGAGCCGAAAATGCGCCAGTCGCCGCGCGGCAGAAGGTGAAAACTGGCCGAGGCCCATGACCACCCATACGGATATTTGCTCACGACAAGCCGGTCGCCCACATACAGGACAGGCATCATCGAAGTGGAGGGAATATAGAACGGTTTTGCCACGATGCTGTGAAACGCGAGCACGGCGAGCAGCATCAGCGCGAGGCCGCGAATTTCTGCGAACCAGTCAACCTTTTCGCTTTTTGTATCGCTCTCTTCTGCTTCGTCCGTTTTAGCCGATCCGGAAGCGGCACCGCCCGCAACGGTGCTCGCAACCGAGGATGCATCCATTGCCGCAGCTTCGTCTGCGCCGGTCGCTGTCTCTTTCGAGGGATCAGAAGGGGTGTTTTCAGTGTTGTTCACGTGCTTTTGCTTTATGCCTTCAAAGACCGGAGACGCCATTGCGGATCTGATCTCGATCAGATCCGCAATGCCTCAATAATAACTAAGGCCTGCGCCCATGGGTGATCGTCGGTTAGGGTGAGATGAATGTGCGCCTCATGGCCTTCGGGGATCATTTCTTCAAGCCGCTTAGCTGCCCCGCCAGTAAGCGCAAGGGTCGGCGCGCCTGAGGGTGCATTCACAACGCCGATATCCTTCATATAAACACCGCGCTTGAACCCGGTGCCTACAGCCTTGCTGAAAGCTTCCTTGGCGGCAAAGCGTTTCGCGTAGGTTCCAGCGATGGTGTAGGGGCGACGGCGGGCCTTGGCGCGCTCTGTTTCGGTGAAGACGCGCTTCTCAAACCGCTCGCCATAGCGGGCAAGCGAATTGCCAATTCGTTCGATATTGCACAAGTCAGAGCCGAGGCCGATGATCATCGCTGTTCCTCATGATAGGGTAGGGCGGCAGGGTAGGCAGGTTAAGGCTGGGCCTCATCCCCGCAGAATGAGGGCGGCCAATAACATGACGGCGATGGTGTGCAGCATAACTTGCGTCTTGAATAAGGGATGCGCGAAATCGCCATTCGCAAATCGTAGCGCCCCAACATAGCCGAAGATTTGTAAAACGATCCAGCCAATCGCAAAGGGCATCATCACGCGCGCCTGCAATGCAAAGCCCAGAAATGCCACTGCAATCAGAAACAGCGCGGCGGCGGCAAAAGCCCAGATTTTCTGCGCGCTGGATAATTTTGGCAGGTCAGGCTCTTGCATGGCTGTCACCCGATCCCACGCGCTTCATCCATTAGCTCGCGCATTTGCCGGATCGCCGGTTCGAGGCCGGTGAAAACCGCCTCACCAATCAGATAGTGCCCGATGTTCAGCTCTGCGATTTGCGGGATGGCGGCGATGGGCTGCACGTTTTCAAAGGTCAGGCCGTGGCCTGCATGCGGCTCAATCCCGTTCTTCGCCGCCAGCGCCGACATGTCGGCGATGCGGCGCACTTCCTGTTCGACCCGCTCGCTGTTCCCGTCAAGGATGGCATGGGCATATTCGCCGGTGTGAAACTCAACCACGGGCGCGGCAAGGCGCAGGGCGGTGTCGAGCTGGCGTTCATCCGCTTCGATAAACAGCGACACACGAATGCCCGCATCCTGCAATCGCGAGACAATCGGGACCAGAGTGTTGTGCAGGCCTGCCGCATCCAGACCGCCTTCCGTAGTGCGCTCCTCGCGCTTCTCCGGGACAATACAGGCCGCGTGCGGTTTATGCCGCAATGCAATCTCCAACATTTCCTGTGTCGCGGCCATTTCCAGATTGAGCGGCAGATCGGTCGCGTCCTGGATGCGCGCCAGATCCTCATCGCGGATATGCCTTCGGTCTTCGCGAAGATGCGCGGTGATCCCGTCTCCGCCAACCTGCGCAACGATTTGTGCTGCGCGCACAGGATCGGGATGATCGCCGCCGCGCGCGTTGCGGATGGTCGCAACGTGGTCGATATTGACGCCCAATCTCAATGGGTTGGTGCGCGGAGTAGGTTGATTGTCTGACATTAGTGGTGGGTTACTCCTTGCGACTGCCAGGCTTTGTCACAGCTACGGCGGCAAGGTCGGCGGGGATGTTGTTTTCTGCGTAAGTCGGGAAATCGAACGCGGCCAGCGGATAGAAGGGCACTCCCAAATCGACCGCGCCCAATGACCGGTCAATCAGAGCGCATTCGGCGATCACCTCTCCGCCTTCGCGGGCGACTGCGGCAATGGCTTCGCGGCTGGAGAGCCCGGTGGTGACTACATCTTCCACCATCAGAACCTTGGCACCGGGTTCCAGGGCAAAGCCGCGTCGCAGGTGGAAAGTGCCCTCTGGCCGTTCAAGAAACAGTGCGTCCACGCCAAGTACCCGCGCCACTTCGTGGCCTATTATAATACCACCCATCGCCGGGCTGACGACGATATCCACAGCATCAAGAACGTTTTCAGGGATGCCAGCGACGACTGCTTGGGCGAGGCGGCCCGCGCGGTGAGGATTCATGAGCACGCGCGCGCACTGCAGGTAGTGACCGCTATGCCTGCCTGACGAAAGCTTGAAATGGCCTTCAAGCAAGGCGCCGGATGCGCGGAATTCTGAGAGGACATCATCCACGTTTACGGAAACAGTTTCGGAAGGCGTTGGGGAAGCAGTCATGAAGGTCAGTCATCCGGTCAAAACACGCTGCGCAATGGGTGTTGCGTGGTCAGCGTCAAAAGCAAAAAAGCCAACTGCTTGCGCGGCAAACATGCCCGCTTGCATATTTTTCTCCCTAGAAGCGCTTGAGGGTCTGAGCAAGCGCGGCTAAAGGGAGGGCAACATTGGCAGAAGTGTCGATGCGACGCTGTGTCCGTCGAACCCCTTTCAAAGGTTTGGTGTCGGGGCAGCATGGGATCAAATTTTTATAATCACTGGGCACAGATAATGGGTCATACGATCGGCCGACTGAAGGTCACAATCATCGCGCTTACCGCAGCACTGGCCGCACTTATGTCGCCTGCGATGCTGAGCGCTCAAGAGACCGAAATGCCGGTCGAGGCTGTTGCGGATGAAGCGGCTGCTGGGGCTACGGGCTATGTTCCGATGGCTCCCACCGAAGGTAAGGGCATGGCGACCGATCCGCGCACTGGCGAGGGCGGAACCCTGCTGAAATCCATGACGTTTCAGGATCAGTACACGCAAGATGGCGCTTATGCGTTGTGGATGCACAACTGGATCCTGATGCCGGTCATTACCCTGATCAGCCTGTTCGTGCTCGGCCTGCTGCTCTATGTGATTGCGCGGTATCGCAAGGGCGCTAATCCGAACCCCTCGCGCACCACTCACAACACGGCGATCGAGGTGATCTGGACCATCGTTCCGGTGTTCATTCTTGTGATCATCGCGGTGCCGTCCATCTCGCTTTTGGCCGCACAATACGAAACCCCGCCCGAAGATGCTGTGACTGTCAAGGCGATCGGTTACCAATGGTATTGGGGTTATGAATATCCCGACCACGGCGGCTTCGAGATCGTGTCGAACATGCTGTCAGACGCTGATGCGCTGGCAAATGGTGAGCCGGCCAAGCTTGCTGTTGATAACCGCATGGTTGTGCCAGCAGGCGTACCGCTTCGTATTCAGACGACGGGCGCCGATGTGATCCACTCGTTTGCCGTGCCGTCGCTCTGGTTCAAGCAGGACGCGGTCCCGGGCCGCCTGAATGAAAAGCTGCTCACGATCGAAGAGCCCGGTGTCTATTATGGCCAGTGCTCCGAACTGTGTGGCGCGCGCCATGCTTACATGCCGATTACGGTCGAAGCCTTGCCGATGGACCAGTTTGAAGCATGGGTGCTTGAGCAGGGTGGCGAGCTGCCCGGTGCAGCCGGAGCGGCAGAGGACGCGGCCGAAATTCCGGCAGAAGAAGTTGAAGCCGTTAGTGCTGTCGCAGAGTAACTCTGGAACCCGAACAGCCTGATCCGTATTGAATAAACTAAACGAACTCGAAAGTACCCAAACGATGGCAACCACCGCTGAAGGTTTCGATGCGCACCACGATGATCACGCGCATGCTGATCACAAGCCGAGCTTTTTTGCTCGCTGGTTTATGTCGACCAACCACAAGGATATCGGCACTCTCTATCTGATCTTCGCGATTATCGCGGGGGTCGTCGGCGGTGCCATTTCCGGTGTGATGCGCGTGGAGCTTGCCGAGCCGGGTATCCAGTATCTTGGGTGGTGGGTCGATATGCTGGGCGGTGAAGCCAGCACGGCCGCCAACCTGCATATGTGGAATGTGTTTATCACAGCGCACGGTCTGATCATGGTCTTTTTTATGGTCATGCCTGCCATGATTGGCGGTTTTGGTAACTGGTTTGTGCCGCTGATGATCGGCGCGCCGGATATGGCCTTCCCGCGCATGAACAACGTGTCGTTCTGGCTGACTGTGGCTGGTTTCTTCAGTCTGCTGTTCTCCATGTTTGTGCCAGGTTCTGCCGAAGGTCTGGGCGCGGGTACGGGTTGGACCGTTTATGCGCCGCTCTCGACCAAGGGCTCCCCGGGGCCTGCCGTCGATTTCGCGATCTTTTCGCTTCACCTCGCGGGCGCGGGTTCGATCCTTGGCGCGACCAACTTCATCACCACCATTTTCAACATGCGCGCGCCGGGTATGACCCTGCATAAAATGCCGCTGTTCGTGTGGTCGGTGCTGGTCACTGCATTTCTGCTTCTGCTGGCGCTGCCGGTTCTCGCTGCAGCGATCACGATGCTGCTGACGGATCGTAACTTCTCCACAACGTTCTTCGATCCGGCTGGCGGCGGTGATCCCGTCCTTTATCAGCACCTGTTCTGGTTCTTCGGTCACCCTGAAGTGTACATCATGATCCTGCCGGGCTTCGGTATGATCTCGCAGATCGTTGCAACCTTTAGCCGTAAGCCGGTCTTCGGTTATCTCGGTATGGCCTATGCCATGGTCGCCATCGGTGTTGTCGGCTTCATCGTGTGGGCGCACCACATGTATACGGTCGGCCTCGACGTTAACACAAAGATGTACTTCACCGCTGCGACGATGGTTATCGCTGTGCCTACCGGTGTGAAGATCTTCAGCTGGATCGCGACGATGTGGGGCGGTAGCCTTGAATTCAAATCGCCGATGGTCTGGGCGCTGGGCTTCATCTTCCTGTTCACCGTTGGCGGTGTGACCGGTGTGGTGCTGGCCAATGGCGGCATCGATGATAACCTGCACGACACATATTATGTCGTCGCGCACTTCCACTATGTGCTTTCAATGGGCGCGGTCTTCTCGATGTTTGCGGGTTTCTATTACTGGTTCCCGAAAATGAGCGGCAAGATGCATTCCGAACTGCTCAGCCACATCCACTTCTGGACGTTCTTCATTGGTGTGAACGTGGTGTTCTTCCCGCAGCACTTCCTCGGGATGCAGGGCATGCCGCGTCGTTACCCTGACTATGCAGAGGCCTATACGTTCTGGCACGAGATCAGCACGATCGGATATTACATCACGGCTGCTTCGCTGATCCCGTTCTTCGTCAATATTGCCTACTCACTGGCAGCAGGGCGCAAGCCGGGCAACAATCCATGGGGCGAAGGCGCAACGACGCTGGAATGGACACTGACGAGCCCGCCGCCGTTCCACCAGTTCGAAACGCTTCCTGTGATCGAGGATCACCACGATTACCACGATCACGCTTCCTCGCCGCAACCGGCGGAGTGAGGGGCGCTTGGTAGGGTGCAACGAGACGCACCCCGCCAGCACACCATGATAAGGGGGAGCGCGCCTGAAAGGGTGCGCTTCTTCGCAAGGTTGATAGACTGATTATGACTCTTTTGACGCCTCAGACACCGATGCCAATGACGGCATTACCCGCGGAATGGCGTGACTTTTTCACGCTGACAAAGCCGCGCGTGATGACGCTGGTTATCTTCACCGCGATCTGCGGCCTGCTTGCTGCTCCTGGCAGCATTCATCCGGTTCTCGGCTTCACGGCAGTGCTCGCCATTGCGATGGGGGCAGGCGGTTCGGCTGCGCTCAACCACTGGTGGGAAGCCGATCTGGACGCCGGGATGAAGCGCACTGCCAATCGTCCGTTGCCCAGCGGACGGATGCGGCCCGAGGATGCGCGCGATTTTGGCATGTTCCTGTCAGGCGTGTCGATCATGCTGATGGGCGTTGCGATTGGCTGGCTGGCTGCAGGGCTTCTACTGGCCGCGATCATTTATTATGCTGTGATCTACACGATGTGGCTAAAGCCGCGTACCCCGCAGAACATCGTTATCGGTGGCGGGTCGGGCGCGTTTCCGCCGCTGATCGGGTGGGTCGCGGTCACAGGCGAAATCACCGCGATGCCGCTCCTTTTGTTCGCGATCATCTTTTTCTGGACGCCGCCGCATTTCTGGGCCCTCGCTCTGTTTGTAAAGACCGATTACGCCAAGGTCGGCATTCCGATGCTTCCCGTCGTCGCTGGGGAACGCGTGACGCGCAACCAGATCTGGATCTACACTCTTGTGCTCGCGCCCATTGTGATTGCGCCGTGGCTGATCGGCGGGACGAGCTGGGTCTATGGCACTTTCGCTGTGGTTCTTTCTGCTCTTTTCATCGCGCTTGCCGCGCCTGTCGTGCGACGTGACGCGGTGATGGGCGAAGGCGATCCCATGACTGAAGAAAAGGCGCTGTTCAAATTCAGCATCCTGTATCTCTTCATCCTTTTCGGTGCGCTGGTGGCTGACCGTGTGCTTGAGACGCAAGGGTTGATCGGACCGGGCTACTTTGCCGGAGGTGTAGTGTAATGACGCCTGAGGAAGAAGCCGAATTCAAACGCCGCCGCACCGCCCGCAATTTGGTTGTGGGCGGTACGCTTCTGTTCTTCGTCATCCTCTTTTACGCGATCACGATCGTGCGTATGGGATCGCAATGAACACCACCACCGTCGCCCTCGATAGCCAGACGCAGGCGCGCAATTTGCGCACTGGCCTGCTGGCACTGCTGCTTGCGGCTTCGATGGTTGGCCTCGGCTTTGCGTCGGTGCCGCTTTACCGCCTGTTCTGCCAGGTCACAGGCTTTGGCGGGACAACACAGGTGGCGAGCGAAAGCGATGCCGCGCTTGCGGCTTCGGGTGGGACCGGCCGGACGATGTCGATCCGCTTTGACGGGTCAACCGCCGGCGACGTGCCATGGACCTTCAAGCCAACGCAAGCGACCGACACAGTGCAGATTGGCCAGCGTGATCTTGCGACCTACATTGCCCGCAACAACGGCGCAGAGGCGATCACGGGCACCGCTACCTTCAACGTGGAGCCAGCGCAGGCGGGCCTGTATTTCAACAAGGTCCAGTGTTTTTGCTTCACCGAGCAGACGCTGGAGCCTGGACAGGAAGTGACGATGCCGGTCGTCTATTATGTCGATCCGGCCATCCTCGAAGACGAATTTATGGCCGATGTTGAGCAGATCACACTCAGCTACACTTTTCACCGCGCGAAAGAGCCCGTATCTTCGGGCCTGAGCCGCAGTAAGAATTAATCAATCCTAGGGACGGGAACGCATCATGGGCGGACAAGTAAACCACGATTATCACATTCTGGAGCCCGATATCTGGCCGTTCGTCGGTTCGATGTCGGCTTTGACGTTTACCAGCGGAATGGTGATGAGCTTTCCATCCGCTGCCGAGACGTTCGGGTCTGCCGGATCGATTGTGATGTATCTGGGCCTTGCGGGTCTGATCGCGACCTTCTTCATGTGGTTCAAGAATATCGTGGTCGAGGCAGAGCGCGGCGATCACACGCCCATCGTTCAGCTTCATATGCGCTATGGCATGATCCTGTTCATCGCGTCCGAAGTGATGTTCTTTGTCGGGTGGTTCTGGGCGTTCTTTGACTTCTCTCTGTTCCCCGCACCGCTCGTCTACGATGCGGCGGCGGATGCGACGACGAACCAGTTCCTGACCGACACCAGCATTGCAACAGGTGAATTCGTGCCAAAGGGCATGGAAGTGCTCGACGCGTTTCAGCTGCCGTTGCTGAACACGCTGATCCTGCTGTGCTCTGGCACCACGGTAACATGGGCGCACCATTCACTGATCCATGGTGATCGCGATGGTCTGAAGAAAGGCCTTTGGGCGACTGTTGTTCTTGGCGTGATCTTCAGCTTCATCCAGGCTTATGAATACAGCGTTGCACCGTTCGGCTTTGGCGGAAACACATATAGCTCGGCCTTCTACATGGCGACCGGCTTCCACGGCTTCCACGTTCTGATCGGTACGATCTTCCTCGCTGTGTGCCTGTTCCGCGCTTACAAGGGGCACTTCACCCCGCGTCAGCACTTCGGCTTTGAAGCGGCGGCCTGGTATTGGCACTTTGTCGATGTCGTGTGGCTCTTCCTTTTCGTAGCCATCTATGTCTGGGGCGGTTGGGGCGCTGTCACCCACTGATGACAGAGAGCCCGCGCTCTCAAGACACGAAAGGGCAGCCCGGTCTTATCCAGGCTGCCCTTTTCGGTATGTGCCCGCGATGCGGCACGCGCACCCTGTTTGAGGCACCGGGGCGGGTGGCGGGCGAATGCCGGTCTTGCGGGTTGGTTCTGGCTGATCTGGAGCGCGGCGCACGGCTCGCAGGCTTGCTGACTATTGCGATTGCCGCTTTGCTGATCACGCTGGCGCTGGTTATGGATGAGGCTTTGCGACCGCCCCTGTGGCTGCATGTCGTCATCTGGACGCCGCTCACAATTGGCGGAGTGCTCGGATCGCTGCGCCTGTTCAAGACCGCCGCTGTCTATCGCCAGTATGAATTACGCCGCACATCTCAAAATGAAAGCCCAGGCGAATGATCGCGCGACTGCCCATCATCCCGACAATCATCGTCGTCGCCGCGGCGCTCACCATGGTGGGACTGGGCATCTGGCAACTTGGCCGCGCCGATGAAAAGGCAGCCTTGATCGAGCGCTATTCGCAATCGACCACGAACGAGGCCGAGGCGGCCTTTCCGTTTCAGGGTGACGGCGAAGCGGTGTGGTTCCGGCGCAGCGCGCTCAAATGTAACAGTGTGAGCCACATTGAAGGCATCGCCGGCACAGCAGCAAATGGCGCAAAGGGCTGGGCATGGCGCGCCAAGTGTGACGTTTCGGCAGGCAGCGATAGCCGAACAGCATTGGTCGACCTGGGCTTTTCGAAAGGGCTGGAAAAGCCTGAATGGAGCGGCGGCGCTGTTACCGGCATCATCGCTCCGGGGCCACGTCTGGTCGCTGATCCGGCGGTCGCGGGCCTGCGACCACTCGCGAAACCTGACCCCAATAGCCTGCCCAACAACCACCTTGCCTATGCCGGCCAATGGTTCTTTTTCGCGCTGACGGCGCTGATTATCTATGGCTTTGCCGTGAAGGGCCGGATCAGGAAATCCGCCTCATGATTGCCGGGATGATTGCCCGAAACGCTCCGGCACGCTAACCGCCTTTGCACATGCAGTACGTATCCACCCGAGGGAGCGCTCCGACGCTTGATTTCGAAGGCGTAACGCTGGCAGGCCTTGCCAGTGATGGCGGCCTGTATCTGCCACGCGAATGGCCACGCTTTTCGCGCGAAGAGATTGAGGCCCTGCGCGGGCTGCCCTATCCGCAACTGGCCGCGCGCGTGATGCAGCCATTTGTCGCCGGAAGTCTGACGGGCGATGAGTTGAATGCCCTTTGCGAAGCGGTTTACGGCGATTTCGGGCACAAGGCGGTCACTCCGCTGGTCCAGCTGGATGAGACGCACTGGCTGCTGGAGCTGTTCCACGGCCCGACGCTCGCTTTCAAGGATGTTGCCCTGCAAATGCTAGGCCATCTGTTTGAGACTTTTCTTGAGCGCCGCCAGCAAAAGCTCACGATTGTCGGCGCGACCAGTGGTGATACCGGCTCTGCCGCGATCAATGCGGTCGCGGGACTTGAGCGGGTCGAGATATTCATGCTCCACCCCAAGGGCCGAGTCAGCGAGGTGCAGCGCCGGCAGATGACGACGGTGCGCGCGCCTAATGTGCACAACATCGCGATCGAAGGCAGCTTTGATGATGCGCAGCGCCATGTGAAGCGCATGTTCGGCGATAGCGACGTGAACGGTGTCCTCAATCTTGGCGCTGTGAACTCGATCAACTGGGCGCGGCTGATGGCACAGGTGGTCTATTATTTCTATGCCGCGCTGCAACTTGGCGCGCCCGATCGCAAGGCCGCCTACAGCGTGCCCACTGGCAATTTCGGCGATGTGTTTGCGGGCTATGTCGCGGCGCAAATGGGCCTGCCGATTGAGCGGCTGATCGTGGCAACCAATATCAACGATATCCTCCACCGCGCCTTGCGTGATGGCGATTATTCAGCCGGCAGCGTGACACCAACGATCACCCCGTCGATGGACATTCAGGTCAGCTCCAATTTTGAACGCCTGCTGTTCGATTGTGGCGGCCGCGATGGCGCAGGCATGGCTGCACAGATGGCCGCGTTTGAAGAGACGCGGGCCATGCAACTGACCAACAGCCAGCGCCAGAATGCTGCGGCCCTGTTCACCAGTGCCAGCGCCAATCCTGACGCGACCACGCGCGCGATGCAGTGGGCCCAGCGCAATTGCGGGCAGGTTATCGATCCGCATACAGCGGTGGGGCTGGATGCCTCGCTTTCTTTGGCGGAGCAAGATACGATCCCGCGCGGCACTCCGATTGTGACTCTGGCCACCGCACATCCAGCCAAGTTCACTGATGCGGTCGAGCGCGCCACAGGCACGCGCCCGGGTTTGCCCTCGCGCGTGGGCGATCTGTTCGGACGCGAAGAGCACTTTATTGAGATTGCGGGCGATTACGAGGCATCGCGGGACTTCGTCCTTGAAAACGCCGTTGGCCATCAGGATGCGTCTGTCGCCTGATGGCTCAGCTGTGCCGCGATCCGGTCCTGATGGAGTGTTCCGGCTGGGACGGATACCGCCTGCTCGATAGCGGGGCGGGGCGCAAATATGAGAGCTTTGGCCCCTATGCGTTTATCCGGCCCGAACCTCAGGCCCTGTGGCAACCGCGTCTGACTGAGTGGCCTGCGGCGGGCGAGTTCATTCCCGGCTCTGACGAAGATGGCGGCGGGCGCTGGGTGATGGAACAGGCTGTTCCTGAACAGGGCTGGGAGCTGAACTGGAACGAAGTCGGCTTTACCGCCCAGCCTACACCCTTTCGCCATTTGCAGTTTTTCCCCGATATGTCTGCGGTGTGGGACTGGATGCGCGGTTTGCTTGACGGGCGCGAGGATGCAGAGACGCTCAACATGTTCGGCTATACCGGACTTGGGACACTGGCGCTGAGCCAGCATGGGCGCGTCACGCATGTCGATGCGTCAAAGAAATCGGTGGCGCAGGCGCGCGCGAACGCGGCTCTTTCAGGGATGGAGGATCGCCCGATCCGCTGGTTGATTGACGATGCGGCAAAGTTCACCGCGCGCGAGGTGCGGCGAGGCAACCGTTATGACGGGATCATTCTTGACCCGCCCAAATTCGGACGCGGCCCAAAGAACGAAACATGGCGACTCGAAGACGGTCTGCCGGACCTGATCGCCAATTGCGCGCAATTGCTTGATCGTGACAGCCGCTTTTTATTCCTGACGGTCTATGCCGTGCGCATGAGCAGCGTTGCGCTGGCCGGGCTGCTGGATGAGGCGCTCAGCGGTTTGCCGGGCACAATCGAGCATGGCGATCTGGTTGTGCGCGAAGCCGAAACGCCCGAAAGTGACAAGCGACGCCTTTTGCCCAGCGCCATTTTCGCCCGGTGGAGCAATCCATGATCCTCCCGCTTTTCGCATTCCTGCTGTTCGACGAGCCTGCCCGCTCGATGACGCAATCGCCTCCGGTTTTCTTCACCATCATTGATGAAAGTGATGGCACTCCTCTGGATGGGATGGAGCTGTGCCACGGCACTGTGGCGAACGCGACGATAGACTTTTCCGGTTTCCGGGGCGAGCCTGTGGTCAACATTGCGTTGAACGAAGCGATGACGCAGCGCTTTGCTGAAATCACGACCCGTTATACCGGATATACGGCGGAACTGACGCTGGCGGGCAGAGTACTTGTCACTCCGAGAGTTATGGAGCCCCTCAGCAGTGGCTCTTTTCAAATATCAGGTTTCGAGACAATTGCGCAGGCAGAGCGCGTGCTGCAGGCGGTTCGCGGGCAATGCACCACAACGAAAGCAGATACTGAATGAACGATTCGCTCATCCTTGAGGTTGCCGATCTTGAAGTGGATGTCCTCACCGGCATCTATTCCGAGGAAACGGGCAAACCCCAGCCGCTGCGCATCACTGTTCAGGCGCGCTATGACATTGCGGATCGCTATGATCCCGATACGCCGCTGGATGCGAGTAAGAATTATATGGACCTCAAGCACGCGGCGTCCGATGGCTTGCCTGCAGGCGTTCATTTCAAGCTGATCGAGGCGGTTGCGGATCACATTTGCGAGACGCTGTTTGTACAGGACGCGCGCGTTCAGGCGATAACGGTCAAGATAGTGAAGCTGGCCATCGCAGAGGCGAATGAGAAGATCGGCATTACGCTTCACCGAGAGAGGCCGGTCAGCTAGGCTGCGCATTGATGCACAGCGAGCTGGCCTTCGACCCCCTTCCGCGTCGCAGCCTTGATGCGCACGCGCTGTTCATGGCGCGGCATCTACCGGTCGTGCGGGCAAAACTGGCGGACGATATGGTGAGTGGGCTGACCGTTATCCTGCCAGCGGCCGGGTATGAGGATGATGGGTGGCGCCGTGCACTGGCAGGTGATCTGGCGCGCGAATACACGCCGAAGCGGGTCAATATTGTTGGTGGCGCTGCCGGAGAGGCGCTCACGCAAACGCTTATCTATTTGAGGGATGCACTGGGCGTCACAGGGCATTATGTTCAGCCTCATGAGTGAGCTTGAGCGCCCCGATCTGCACCGCAAGCCTGACCTGCTTCTGGTCGATAAATCCGGCGATCTGTCCACCGCGCCGCTGGTCGACGCGTTTCAGCGGCGCATCACCTATCTCAGATTATCGGTGACGGACCGCTGCGATTTGCGCTGCACCTATTGCATGCCTGAACGCATGACCTTCCTGCCGCGCAAGGAGGTGCTGACACTGGAGGAGCTTTATGATCTGGCGACTGGCTTCATCGCGCGCGGCGTAACGAAGATTCGCATTACGGGTGGTGAACCGCTGGTGCGCCGCGATATCCTCGATCTTTTTCGCGCGCTTGGGCGGCGGCTGGTCTCGCGCGGGGGTGATGGGCTGGAAGAACTGACGCTGACGACAAATGGAACCCAGCTTTCCCGCTATGCCGGTGAATTGGCGGATGCCGGGGTTCGCCGCGTGAATATCTCTCTCGATACGCTGGACCGGGCGCGCTTTGAACAGCTCACGCGCCGTGACGCGCTGCCGCAAGTGCTTGAAGGGATCGCCGCGGCAAAGGAGGCGGGACTTAAGGTCAAACTGAACGCTGTGGCGCTTAAGGGCGTGAACGAGGATGAGTTGCCAGACCTGATCGGCTGGGCGCATAGTCAGGGACATGATGTGACCCTGATCGAAGTGATGCCGCTGGGCGATATCGAGGAAGAGCGGCTGGATCAGTTTCTGCCGCTCGACACTATACAACAGCGTCTCGCGGAGCGGTGGGCGCTGACGCAGAGCAACGCGAACACTGGTGGTCCTGCGCGCTATTGGGATATTGCCGAGACAGGCGGTAGGCTGGGGCTGATCACGCCGCATACCGGCAATTTCTGCGAAGGCTGCAACCGATTGCGTGTGACGGCAACGGGTCAGCTTTATCCCTGCCTTGGCGGATCGGAGCGGGTGGACCTGCGCGCGGCGATGCGCTCGGACGATCCGGAGGGACAGTTGGCTGAGGGCCTGAACCGGGCTTTGGCGATCAAGCCGGAGAAACACCATTTCCGCATGGACCAGCGTGGCGCAGCGCCCGCTCAATCGCGCCATATGTCCCTGACGGGTGGGTGATGCAGGGCGTCGTCACAGTCCTTTTTCTGGGGCCTTTAAGCGATCTGGCGGGGACGGCTTCGCGCGGTGTGCCCGCTCCTCTCGATTGGCAGGGGCTGCTTGAGGCGGTGGGTCCCGCGGTCGCTCAGCAACTGACACAGGAACGGGTCAACGTCGCCTGTGCCGGTACAGTCTTGGCCGACAAGACGGCCCTCAATGCCCAGGCTGGCGATGAAGTCGCGCTCCTTCCGCCAGTTTCAGGGGGCTGACTGCTCACCATGAAGGATGTGCGCCTCCTCTCGGAACCATTTGTGCCCGAACACCTTAATGTGCCCTTTGCCAAGGCCAATGCCGGGCTGGGCGGGGTCTGCACTTTTGTGGGGCAAGTGCGCGGCGGTGAAGGGACCGAAGCGCTTGAGCTGTCGCATTACGAACCGCTTACGTTGCCCGGAATGAATGATCTTGCTGACGCTGCTTTGGCGCGTTTTGATCTGATGGGTCTGCTGATGGCGCACCGCGTCGGGAGCATGTTGCCGGGTGATCCGATCGTGTGTGTCAGCGCGGCCGCCCGCCATCGCAGAGCCGCCATCGAAGCGGTCGATTATTGCATGGACCACCTCAAAAGCGCCGCCTGGTTCTGGAAGCGTGAGCTCGGGAAAGACGGTGAATGGCGCTGGATCGAGCCGCGCAGAGATGATTACGCCGATCTGGCCCGCTGGGCGCAATCCTGATTTGGATTAAGATCAAGGCACATCGTCGGCGCGTCCGCTAATTCTCTTTCCAACGAAGGAGAACACGATGAGCAAGCAAGTCCGCGACTAGATCGCGCGCGGCCAGGCCCGCATCGTCGATGCACCGGTAGTTGATGTCCCGGCGATTGATATCCCCTTTCCAAAAGTGGCCTCTAACGCGCCGCGCCACCAGGTCGAAGTGGACGGCAATTTCGAGCTTCCGACCGGCCTTTATATCGGGACGGTCGCAGGGCATCTCGGTTTCCCTGGGCTCATGCTCGCATCCTTCGCCGCGCCAGCATTGGCGATCCCGATGGTGATATTCGCCCTGTTCATCGTTGCCGGTTTTGGCATTCCGGCGGTCTGGACACGGCTTAAAGGCAATACCAGCCGCCCGCTATCTCTAGGGCGCTTCCACGATGCCGGTATTGTGACGAACACCGGTCTGTGCACCGCGCGCGATGCCTGCGTTCAGGTTCTGATCCTGCCCGTTCTGATAGTCGTCTGGGGTCTGGCGATTGCCACCATCGCAGCGTTCGTGGCCTGAGCCAGAATTGGATTAGCGCCCCGCAAGCGCTGCGAGATGCGCGGGATTGAGAACATCGATCCCGCGTTTTCCTGTGCGCGCAATCGCTCCGGCTGATTCGATTTCGCCCAGCTTGCGGCTCACCGTCTCGATCGTCAGGCCCAGCATATTGGCAATCTCCCCGCGCGTCAGCGGCAGCTCGAAATGCGTGGCGGCATGGCATGATGATGTGCTGGCAGAAACTGCAAAGTCGTGCAGCAGCGCCGCAAGCCGCGTTTCCGCGGTCGCATGGCCGGTCAATTCCAGCAGTGCGCGCGTCGCCAGCAAATCTTCCTGGCTGCGGCGCAGAAGAGCGCGGGCGAGGGCGGGATAATGCTCAATCGCGGCCTCAATATCGCGGCGCGAAAACGTGCACAGCTGGCTTTCTGTCAGCGCCACAACATCATGATGCGCAAAGGGGGCAAACAGTTCGCCGATAAAACCCGCCGGATGGACCAGCGCGAGGATCTGTTCGTTGCCGTCGTGATCAATGGCCGATACCTTTAAAGCCCCGCTGACCAGTGTGGCACAGGCAGCTTCTTCGTCTCCGGCCGCAAACAGCATCTCCCCGCGTTTCAGATACCGTGTCCGGCCCGCCGCGGCCATCGCATCGCGTTCTTCGGGGCTCAGAACAGCGCAGGCGGCGGTTTCGCGGACGGGGCATTCATCACAAGAGAGCTGGGCAGTGGCCATGGATTGGGTTCCTTCGGGGGTTCCTCAACGGTCGAGCCGCGCGGCTATCGCGGCAAGGGTGCTGTTTTGTTCACGCAAAGTGGCGACGATGCGCTCCTGCGCTTTGGCAATGGAGGTCATGGCTTCGGTGTCGGCACGGGTGGTCTGCGCTCTGGCAGCCAGCAGGTCGAGATCAGCCAGTGCCAGTCGGGCCGTGCTGTGATGCGATGTCAGATCGGCGAGGCTGATTTGGGCGGATGCCCACGTATCTGACGTGACTGGCGCGTTTCGTGCCGCATTCGCCATGCTGCTTGCAGGCGCTGCATTGGCTGAAAACGCTTCGCTTGCGGCGCGCGCGCGGGCGCTGATTGCATTTATGCGGCCTTCCAAATCGGCTGGGAGCGGCTGTGTTGTGGTGGACGCATCGACGATTTCAGGGGTCTGGACACCGGGGAAACTGATGGAGAGACGCGCGCTGCTGGATCCGCCTTGCGTATCGGCGGTGGGGATTGTGAAAGGCGGATAATCAGCCGAGCTGCCCGCGCAACCGCTCAAAGACGCCAGCACGGCCCCTGCAATGCCCATCATTCTAGGGGCCGTAAATGTCGATACGTGAATCATTATCCCGCGTCTTGTTACCATGACAGTCGCGACTGGCAAACCCGCTTGTCAGGTGGAATTTGCCGGAAACAGCTGTATATTTTTGAACGAAAGTTGCATTCCACAGAGCGTTTCCCGCCCTATAGTCGTTGACTTGCCCGACCCTTTCCCTTAACGGCTCGCATCTTTCCGGGGTTGCTTTCGAAGCGGCGCCGCAATGCCGTTCGGTCAGCCAGGGCGATTCTCTGGCCATATCGGGCACAGCACAAGATTGAGAGTTTATAGCCATGTTCGCGATAGTGCGCACAGGCGGCAAGCAATATCGGGTTGCCGCCGGAGACAAGATTGCCGTTGAAAAGCTCGCCGGAGAAGCCGGTGACACCGTGACGCTGGGCGATGTCCTGCTGGCAGGAGAAGGCGATTCGATCGCCGACGCCGCCAAGGTCACCGTTTCGGCAGAAATTATCGCTCAGGCGAAGAGCGAGAAGGTGATCGTTTTCAAAAAGCGCCGCCGTCACAATTATCGCCGCAAGGCCGGCCATCGCCAGCAGATGACGCTGCTGCGCATCACGGACGTTGGGGAAGGTAAGAAGCCTGCGGCCAAGAAGGCTGCTGCGCCGAAGACCGAAGACGCGCCCAAGGCTGACACTGCCAAGGCCGCTCCGGCGAAGAAGGCCCCGGCCAAGAAAGCCGCACCGAAAACAGCAGCGGCTGAGAAAAAGCCCGCCGCAAAGAAAGCACCTGCCAAGAAGGCGCCTGCGAAAAAAGCAGCGCCCAAGGCCGGCGAAGACAAGTAAGGATCAGGAACCATGGCACATAAAAAAGCAGGCGGTTCATCACGCAATGGTCGCGATTCAGCAGGTCGTCGCCTTGGCGTGAAGAAGTTCGGCGGTCAGGACGTGATCGGCGGCAACATCATCGTGCGTCAGCGCGGGACCAAGTTTTATCCGGGCACCAATGTCGGCATGGGTAAGGATCACACACTGTTTTCGCTCGGCGAAGGCGTGGTCCGATTCCACAAAGGCAAGCAGGGCCGCAAATATGTGTCGGTAGACATTATGGCGGAAGCTGCAGAATAACCGGATGATTCAAAACAGGATCGTCCAACCGGGGCGGTCCTAGCCGATAACACAATCGGCACTGTAGAGGGAGAAGGGCCACCCCGAAATCGGGGGAGCCATCTCCCTCTTCGCATTTCTCCCTCTATTTGCCGCGAAACTGTCGCTCGCGGCCATGATAATGTCATGCGTCCCGCTTATGTGCGGGGGCGGGGCGAGAGAGGGAAACAAGATGTTCCATCGCAGTGATAGACTGTTGCTTCGGCCCGTTTGGCCAGAGGATTGGCAGCGCATTTTGGGAGGCATCGCGGACAAGGCGATTGTTGCCAATCTTGCCCGTGCGCCCTGGCCCTATCGCGAAGACGATGCGCGCGCTTTTACCGCGCTGCCCATCGCGCCCAAAGAGCCACGCTTTGTGATCACGCAGGCAGACACCGCGCAGGTTGTTGGCTGTATCGGCATTGATCATCTTGAAGACCGGCCCGACGCTATCGAGTTGGGATATTGGATCGCGCGTCCGTATTGGGGCCGCGGCTATGCGACCGAGGCTGGCCATGCGGTGCTGCAGATCGCGCGCACGCTGGGCCACACGCAGGTGATCGCTTCGCATTTCGAGGATAATCCAGCATCGGGCCGTGTTCTGCAAAAGCTGGGCTTTGAGCCGACCGGCCGCACGCTTATGCGCCATTCATGCGGGCGGGGACATGAGGCGTTGACGCGGGAATATGCGCGCGATCTGTCGGCTTACGAGGACGCGACGCCGGACAACCGACAGGCGGCATAACTGAACAGGGATAGCTCAGGCGGCATGTGCGCCGCTGATTACTCGGCGGGCTCCAGTTCGCTAAGGGGATCGGCTTGGGCGATGACCACCGCGTCGGGACAGACCGCGTCTGTGTAGGGGCTCTTCTCAAGCCCCATCAGAGCGCGATCATCATGGTCCCACGGATGAAAGCCCGGTTTCAGGATCGCCGCCCATGCGCCGAACATCCGGCGCATCATGCCCGGCGTGCCCCACAGGTACCAGGCCAGCTTGAACCGGGCCTTCCAACGCGGGATGCCGTCCTGCTCCATCAGACCGAGTGCATCACGTACGCGGTTCCTGTAATATTTACGGGTGATAAGGAGCGCGACCAGCGCCTTTGTGCGATAGCGTTTGGCATCGCTCCAATTGCGTGTCGCATGCAGCCAGACATCAAAGGAGAGACCCTTGTGCTCGACTTCCTCGGTCGCGTGCCAGCGCCACAGATCGGCGGCGACCGGGTGCGCGCCTTCGAGATATATCGGATCGCGCAGCAACTCGCGCCCGATCATCGCGGCAAAATGCTCCAGCACCATCGTCGCGGCCAGATTGAATTCGCGCGGGCGTCCATCTGTCAGCGACAACATCGCCTGAATGCCCTGATCAATCGATTCCACGTTATAGCCGTGATCCGCGACGAGCCTGTTAAAGGCGAGATGTTCGCGCGTGTGGTTCACCTCTTGCGTGCAAAAGGTGCGAATCTCACGGGCGAGCCGCACAGGCACTTCGTCACGATATTCGCGCAGTGTATCAATAAAGAACGCCTCGCCGCGCGGCAGGCTGGCGCTGACCGAATTGTACCACGCGGTCGCCACCGGATCGCCCGAATGCCACAGACGCGGCACAATGGCGTCGCGATCAAACCGCTGGTCCCGAATATTCAGGCGGTGGTCAAGGGGTGTCGCGCTCTCGACAGGGGCGTCGGAGACCATGTCAGGGGTTATTGTCGCTTGCTTGTTCATGTCCGAATTCTGGACTAAAGGGTTTAAACAATGAGCACACGCAAACGGTTAACACCTGAAGAATCACGCAAATCTGCTTTGAAGGCGGCGCGTGAGCTGCTGATCGAGACGGGTCCGCAATCGGTCACTCTCAAGGCGGTGGCGACGCGGATCGGCCGTACCCACGCCAACTTACTGCACCATTTCGGCTCCGCATCCGGGCTGCAAAAAGCCTTGGCAGAGCATCTTGCAAAGACAGTGTGCGAGACGATCATCGATGCCGTGCACGCGAGCCGGGCGGGCCTGGGATCAGCGCGCGAAGTGGTGGATCTGGCCTTTGATGCGTTTGATCGCGAAGGGGCGGGCGCGCTTACCAGCTGGATGCTGCTCACCGGAAACGAGGATGCGCTGCATCCCATTATCGCGACTATTCACGAACTAGTCGATGAAATCGCGCCTGAGGAAAGCTGCGGCGATGGCGGGCAGATGCACGTGCACGAAGATACGCTCAGCCTTGTGCTGATGGCCCTCGGCGATGCGTTGATCGGGGCTGCGCTGGCCAATTCGCTGGGCCTGCCCCGCGATTCGGCACGTCAGAGGGCACAAAGCATGCTCGAATTGTCTCTGGAGCGTTTTCAGACGACCTGAACCTGAGAAGCTATCCCTCGATACCGGCCCGTTGCCAATCGGGCAGGGTCGCTGGATCAAGGTCGGCGACGCGCAAATGGTCAATCGCCAGGCCCAGATCGGGATAGGCGGCTTTGCGTCGCTTTTCCTCTGAAGCTTCAAGAGGCACCACAACCAGCCGCCGATTGACCTTTTGCCGCCAGTTCATCCGTGCAGTGTTCTCCTGCCCGACATAGCAGCCCTTGTCGAAGCTGACGCCGTTTAGCTCGACCGCATTGGTTTCCAGCCACAGGATATCGCCCAGTTCATCAACGCCTTCCGCCACGCCTAGCGACAGGCGATGAGCCAGCCATGCGTCGTCCGCTGGCTCGCCTGCGGAAGTATCCATCCAGCGATAGCCCAATTGCGCCAAGCGCGGATCGGCAACGGCTCCATCCTGCGCCGTCACGCTCCAATGCACCGCCAATGCATCCTCTCGGGTGATGTCGATGGCGCGGCGCAGGCGGTACATCGAAAGCCGCTTTGCCAGAGCATCCGCGACGGCCGCCTCGCAATCGAGCAAGACCGATTGATCGCCGCCATCCCACACCAGAAAGTCGAACATCGCCTTGCCCTGGGCCGAAAGCAGCGCGGCATAGACGGGCAATGCTCCCGAGACGTCATTGGTGACGAGCCCTTGCAGGAAATCGCGCACATCCTCGCGCTCACCGGAATCGACGGAGCGAGGAGCAATGCGGATAATCGCGCTATTGGCGAGATGGGTGGCTGCCATTTCTAAAGCCTCTTCACAATTGCTGCGGCGATGCGTTCGCCCAGTTCGAGTCCTTGTACAGGATACAGATAGGGCTCGATCATCTCTGCTTCCATAAGGGCGAGCGCGCCATCATCCATGCGAACCATGTCGATTCGGGCATAGAGTGGGGTGGGAAAGGGTGCCGCGTTGACGACGGATTGCGCTGCTGCTGTTTCATCCGCTGTGGGCGCGTGCGTTTCCTCGTATCCGCCATACAGCGACTGAATACGGTAGTCGCCGTCCGCCGGGCGTTTGCGCAAGGCATGGCTCAATTCCCCGTCGATAAAGATGAAACTGAGTTCGCCCTCTTTGGCGATTGCAGGAAGATAGGGTTGCAGCATAGCGGCATGGCCAAAGCGCCAGTCAGCCTCTGGCAGGGTGCTGCGCGCGAACAATTCCTGCCCCTCTGCCCCCGCACCCACCTGACGTTTCAAAACTACGCGGTCGCATTCGAAGACATGGAAGGCCTCAGCGATGCTTTTTGCGTTTACGTCTTCGCGCCACAGGGTCGGGATCATGCGCGCGCCTTTATCGGGCAGCTCATTCGCAAGATCGCGAAGATAGGTCTTTCGCATGTTCCAGCCGACAAGATCGGGCGGGTTGCACACGGTTATGCCGCGCGCGGCCAGCGCCTCCAGCTTGGCCAGAAATTCCGCCGCCTTGTCCTGATAATTCCACGCCGTGCCCAGCATGATCAGCGCGATACCGTCAAACGCCTCAATCGGTGCTTCCCAGTCGATCACGCACAGGTCCAGATTATGCGCCTCAAATGGGGGCGACAGCGCCTCAATCATGCGGTCATGTTCAAACGCATCGCCGCGCCGTTCGCCGGCCCCTGGCCCAGAGCTGGGTAATGTCGTTTTGCAGGCAAGAAATCCGATCTTTGTCATCGAAAAGCCATGTAGTCGCGCACCATCGCACTGGAAAGCCTTTGCGCGCGAGGGTAGGGGAAAATCCATGATCGAAACGCTCACAATTCGCCGCCCCGATGACTGGCACCTGCATTTTCGCGACGGGGACATCATGCGCGGCGTTGTGCCATACACCGCGCGCCAGTTTGCCCGCGCGATTGTGATGCCCAACCTGACCCCACCGATCACGACAGCGGCGATGGCCGCCGAGTATCGTGAGCGGATCCGGGCCGCTGTTTCTGATGGCATGACGTTCGAGCCGTTGATGACGTGCTATCTCACCGACACAACCGATGCGGATGATCTGGCGCGCGGGGCAGCGCAGGGTATCTTTACCGCCGCTAAACTCTACCCCGCAAATGCAACGACCAACTCCGCCAATGGCGTTTCGGATGTCGATAAGATCTATCCGGTGCTTGAACGGATGGAGGCAGAGGACATCGTGCTGTGCATCCACGGCGAAGTGACCGACCATGATATCGACGTATTCGACCGCGAGGCGGAGTTTATCGACCGCCATCTGCGCGGCATTACCGAAGCCTTCCCCAATCTGCGGATCGTGTTTGAACACATCACCACGTCTGATGCGGTCGAATTTGTGAAATCGGGCAGCGACAAAATCGCCGCTACAATCACGCCGCAGCATCTCCACATCAATCGCAACGCCATGCTGGTGGGTGGTATTCAGCCGCACAATTACTGCCTGCCCGTGGCCAAGCGTGAGACGCACCGGCTGGCCCTGCGCGCGGCGGCGACGTCAGCGAACCCGGCGATTGCGCGCAAATTCTTTCTAGGCACGGACAGCGCACCGCATCTGCGCGGGGACAAGGAAAGCGCCTGCGGGTGTGCGGGCATTTTTGGAGCGCCATTTGCGCTGGAAAGCTATCTCGCGGTGTTTGAGGAGGAAGGCGCGATTGAGCGGTTTGAGGGGTTTGCCTCGCTTAATGGCCCCGCATTCTATCGCCTTCCCGTGAATGAAGAGACGATCACACTGACCCGAACCGGGGTACAAGTGCCCGATAGCCTGCCATTGATCAGCGAAGAAATCGTGCCGTTTCACGCTGGGCAAACGCTCAGCTGGGTGCTGGCGGACTGAATCGCTTCAGGTCGCGAGCGCCGCGCGTTTGGCCCGGCGTGATCGGGTCCACAAATCGCCGGCAAAGATGGCCACCGCGAGCCAGATGAGGACAAAGCTGAGCAGTTGGACCGGCTTCAGCTCCTCCTCAAACACAAACAGCCCCAGCAGAAAGACGATGGTGGGCGCGAGATACTGGATAAAGCCCAGCGTCGAATACTCCATCCGCCGCGCGGCAATCGCGAACAACAGCAGCGGGAACGCCGTCACCACGCCTGAAAACATGATGAGCGCGCTGATCCCGGCTTCCTTGCCAAAAGCGGGGCCGACGGGCGTCATCGCGTAAAAGGCAACGATGGCGGTCGCAGGTAGGAGCAGGATGGCGCTCTCTATGGTCAGGCCGGGCAGTGCTCCGACATTTACCTGTTTGCGCACAATACCATACAGGCCAAAGCTGAAAGCAAGGCTCAGGCTGATCCACAGCGTCGTCAGCGCGCCAGCAGCCAGCAACGCGACCGCTGATGCGGCCACCGCCACTGCAATCCATTGCCATTTCGACAGGCGTTCCCCCAACAGCAATGTGCCCAGCAACACATTTAGTAGCGGGTTGAGGTAATATCCAAGGCTGGCGGCGTAGACATGGCCCAGATTGATCGCCCAGATATAGACGAACCAGTTGGCCGCGATCAAAGCCGCGCTGGCGAGCAGCATGATGAGCGCGCGGGGACTTTTCAGCGCTTCGCGTATTTCACCGAACTGGCGGCGCACAGCAACAATGGCGAGGCACAGGGGAAGCGTCCAGATGATGCGCCAGCCTACGAATTCAAACGGCGGCACACTTGTGACCAGCATCAGGTAAAGCGGCAGGAACCCCCAAATCAGATACGCGCCTAGCGCCGCTGGTAAGCCCGAGGGCTGTTCGTTAGATGCGTCTGTCCGGGATGCCATGATGCAGGCGCGGTAGGCGCGCGCGGATCGCAGGGCAAGCGAGTCGTGCTCAAGTCCCCCGTTCAGGATGAAGTCGATTTACGTGAACGACAGATGACAGGTCGGATTGCAACCCGTTCAGGCAAGGCCCCTTATACATGAACACGATCAAGTGAGCAGGACCCGCTGCGCACATATTTTATCAACTTGGGCCATTTCCACCGATGGCTTGGGCGCGGCTACCACCAGCCGCGGAAAGCGCCTTCATACCCTTTGCGGTGTGGGGGCGCTTTCATTTGAAAGGGCTGATGGAGAGCGCGAGCGACACCCATTTCTTAACCATGGTGTGGCATCGCCTCACACCATGATTTCGCGACATTTCCTCCTGCTTTCGTCAGCTGCGCTGATCCTGTCCGCTTGCGGCGCGCGCGATGCAGGCGACGGGCGATCGATCGTCAACGAAGCCGACCCGTATATCGCGCGCGCGCTCAACGATCCGCTGATGGTGGACCCTGATCTCTCCTATCGCAACGAGGCGAATGCGGCGATTACCATCGGCTATGATCATGCGTTGCCGTCTTTCAAGGGCAGCGACGAAGCCGCGAGCCGGGCGCGCGAGACGGCGCGTCTGGAATTGCTGGAGGACGGCCCGATCCGTGACATTCCCTCGCCGCAAAGCGAGCCGGGACCGGTTTCTCTGGCCCAGGCTTACGGTGTGCACGCTCTGCTTGGAGCGGTCGATGCTCCGATGGATTGCCGCAAGGATGTTGCAGGCAGCTTCACCTATGCTGCGTCAATGCCTGATATTGGCCGGGTGATGCCACATGGAATGGTGCGTCTGGCAGCGGCGGTGGATCAGCCCGGATGCCAACTGCGCATTGTGCGATACGTTACTCCTGTGGCAGCTGACGATGCGCTGCAATACCACTACACGATGGCTGAGCGTTCGGCCCTGTCCCCAGCCTATTTCTCTGAGCCAGAAAAGAGCCTGATTGGCGAGCGACGCGGCACGCATTTGCAAGTCTATGCGCGTGAGACTTCGGGCAATTTGACAGCGGTTGATGTGATTACCTGGAGCCGCTGAGGATTGGTATGCGGCCAGGAGCCCACAGGATTACTCTTTCAGGCCAACCGCGATATTGGCGCGCGGCTGCTCCATTTCGTTGCTGGCGACCGGATAGGCGCAATAGTCGGCTGCATAGAACGCGGCGGGCCGATGGTTGCCTGACAGGCCGATCCCGCCAAATGGTGCCGAGGAGGATGCGCCATTGGTCGGGCGGTTCCAGTTGATGATACCGGCCCGGATATTCGCCCAGAACCGTCCATAATCCTCAGGTGATCCACCGATGAGAGAGGCTGACAGACCAAAGCGCGTGTTGTTCGCCTCGGTAATGCCGGCATCCAGATCGGGCACTTTGATGATTTGCAGGATCGGGCCGAACAGCTCGATGTCCGGGCGTTCCGCAATTGCCGTCGTGTCGATCAGGCCCGGCGTCAGAAACGGCCTTTTTGGATCGGTCCGGCGCATCGGTGAAAGCGCCTTTCCTCCAGCGGTCACCAAAGCGACAAAGCTATCGTTCAGGCGCTCAGCGGTCGTATTGTCGATCACTGGTCCCATAAAGGGTTGCGGCTCACCCAGTGGATCACCCACGATCAGCTTTCGCGTCAGCGGCACCAGCTTATCCATCAGGTCATCATAGATGCTTTCAACCACAATCAATCGCCTCGCGGCGGTGCAGCGCTGGCCAGCCGTTGTGAAGGCGCTTTGCACGATCAGAGTGGCCGCATCGGTCAGTTTGGGTGTGTCGAGAACAATCATCGGATTGTTGCCCCCCATTTCCAGCGCGACCATTTTGCCCGGATTGGCGGCAAGCTTTCGATTGATGGCGATGCCGGCCTGTGCCGATCCCGTGAACAGTACGCCGTCCACGCCGTGATGCGCGACCAGTGCCTTGCCTTCGTCAGGCCCACCAACCACCAGTTGTGCGACATTCTCCGGCAATCCGGCTGCATGAAGGCACTGAAGCAGCATCTCGCCCACTGCGGGGGTTTTCTCGGATGGTTTGAAGAGGATCGCATTGCCCGCGATCAAAGCGGGAATGATGTGCCCATTTGGCAGGTGCGCCGGGAAATTATACGGCCCCAGCACCGCCATAACGCCATGCGGTTTGTGCCTTACCGCAGCTGTGCCTTGTAATGCGCTGTCGAGTTTTTTCTTGCCGGTGCGTTCGGCATAGGCATTGATGCTGACCTCAACCTTGTTGATGACAGCGTTCACTTCGGTGCGGGCTTCCCACAAGGGTTTGCCAGCTTCGCGCGCAATCAGTTGCGCCATGTCATCCGCCTGTTTGCGCACTTCATTGGCAAAGCGACGTGTCATCTCGATCCGGTTGCCCAATGCCAGCGCCGCCCAAGATGGCCACGCTTTGCGCGCACGGCCGACCGCAGCGTCCACATCACTCACCGCGCCGCGCCACAATTCTTCACCGGTTGCCGGTTCGTAAGAGATCAGCGTATCGTTAACCAAGGTTTTGCAAACTCTGTTCTCCGCTCAGCGGCTCGTATCCTGCGTCCAAGGACAGCGTTCAAGTGCCATAAAAGACTGCCATTACAACAGCAGCACGCATTCGGATGATGGAAACACCTCCCCGATAATGCGCAGGTCCTAAGACGCGACGAAAGGAAAAGGAAGACAAATCCCTTATGCCTTTTGCGATCTGGCCGTCGACGCGTTTAGGCGGGCGTGCTTGGTATCCTAACCGGGTGGGTGAGCAGTTTCGCCTTTTTGTCGTGCGGCATTTCGGGGCAACCGGAGTGAGACCCGGTCAATCCATCGCAACGGACTGCGGCGCGTCGCGGAGTGTGGCGACGACAGAGGTCAACGCGGCTCGTGTGGCGGCTTCCAAGTCGCTTGGTTACGCGATAAGCGCACAGCCATCAATCTCATCACAGCAAAATCGCCGATGTTCGGGCAGGACGCTTCGGCACTTCGTTTATCCATAACGGATGCATGTGCTGCCAGCGCCGCTGCTATCTTTATGATTGCGGCGCCGGTTCATGCGCAGGAACGCGGTGTTCAGCCTACACAACCAGGACAGCCCCCGGCCCAGACACTGCAATCCGGGCGGCTCACACCCAGCCAGCTTGAACTGTCGAAAATTATCTGGTCCATCGTCGCCGCTGTCGATCATGCGAACCGGTCGGGCAATTATTCTGTGCTCCGCGATATCTCGGCTCAGGCATTCCAGAGCAACTACAATCCGGCGCGTCTGACAGAGGTTTTCGCTGGTTTGCGCAAATCCAAGATCGACCTTTCAAACGTCTTGCTGGTGCCGCCGACCTATTATCAGGCGCCGCAAATGGTTCGTGAGGACCTGTTCCGGGTAAAGGGCATCTTTCAGCTGCGGCCGACCTCGATCCAGTTTGATATGCTCATGCAGTGGGAGCAGGGCCGCTGGAAACTGGCTGGCATCGATTTGCAGCCCGTGGACACAGCCGCCCGGCAGGCGAGTCAATCGACCGGGCCAACGACCGGCGCACCTCGCCAGTAACCCGATCAGGCGTGTCCGGCGGGAACGGGCGCTTCGCCATGTGCGTCGCCCATGCGCCTGAGGCTTGCGACTTTCGCTTCGAGGACTGACCAGTCATCGCGCTCGTCAATCGCGGACCAAATCGCTTCGACCTCCTCAATCAGCATGCTCTGCGGCTCAGTGTCCGACCAGTATTCATGCGAGCTGTCGTTTGCCTCATACCCTTCCAGCGCTTCGACCAGTTCGGCAGGCGTATCATCGCTCACCCGCCCGCCGCGATGGGAAAAGAAGAATGCGTCCGGCCCGATCCCGTCCTCGCGCATCATTTTTTCGCACGCAGCGATCATCGGACCGTCGCTCTCGACACCGCGTGAGTGGACGCCCAGTCGCCAGCACCACCGGCGCGCAATCGCTTCCATGTAAAGCGGCCCGAACCGCTCCATCGCTGCGACCAGCGGCTCACTGTCCGCGAGCAGTCGCAAAGCCACCGCAAACTGTCCGCAATTCCAGTGAAGCGCTTCGGGCTGGCGACCAAAGGCATACAGTTTGCCATGGTCGAAATATGCCGCAGTAAAGCTCTGGTCCCATGTCGGGAGCCAGCGCCACGGACCATAGTCAAAGCTTTCGCCCGTGATGTTCATGTTATCGGTGTTGAGCACGCCGTGGACGAAGCCTGCGACCATGTAGCTGGCGGCCAGATCGGCCATGCGCTCCACCACATGATGCATCAGCTGGACGGCGGGTTTATCGCGGCCCGGAGCATCGTCAGGCGCGGGTGGTCCGGGAAATTGCTCCAGGCAATAGGCGACAAGTTGCGACATCTCCCCCGCTTCTTCCAGCGCTAGGAGCCGTTGAAAAGTGCCGATGCGGATATGCGAATGCGACAGCCGCACCATCACCGCAGAGCGCGTGGGCGAGGGCTCGTCATTGCGCCACAATTCTTCGCCGGTCTCGATGACGGAAAAGGTCTTGGACGTGTTCACGCCCAGCGCTTCCAGCATTTCGGTCGCCAGAATTTCGCGAACCGCCCCTTTCAGGGTGAGCCGCCCGTCGCCGCTGCGACTGTAGGGTGTCTGGCCTGATCCCTTTGTGCCCAGATCCAGCAAACGGTCATCGCGCGAACGTATCTGCGCGTAAAGAAACCCGCGCCCGTCTCCAATCTCTGGATTGTAGCTGCGAAACTGGTGCCCGTGATATTTCAGCGCCAAAGGCTGTGGCAGGTTGCCCTCCAGCGATTCGAACCGTCCAAAATGGCGCGCCCATTCCTCATCGCTCAGATGGTCTAGCCCGACGCTTTGCGCGGCGCGATCATTGCGAAAGCGGATGCGGGTTTGCGGGAAATCGGCGGGGCCGACAGGCGATCCAAGCCAGTCGGCCAGTTCGCTGATAGCGGGGTCGGGGTGATAGGTGCCCGGTTGCGGTTCTGAACTCATCCCGCGATAGTGCAGGGCAAGGATACCGCTTGCAACCCGCCAGAACCTGAGTGCATGGCGGGTTGCTTGCCAAAACGAAGGAAAGACTGCCGCAAATGGCCAATACGTTTGAGGAAAAGCGCTGGACCAGCGACGATGGACTGGCACTGTATTATCGCGACTATGCTGGCGGCGACGGGGCGAAAGACCGCCTGCCAGTACTCTGCATGCACGGGCTGACCCGCAATTCTCGCGATTTTGCCGACCTGGCCCATCATATCGCGGCGAATGGCAGGCGAGTGATCGTGCCAGAAATGCGCGGACGCGGACAGAGCGATTATGCTCCCGATTCCAGCACCTATAATCCCAAACAATATGTGGCCGATGTGCAAAAGCTGCTGGGTGAGCTCGGAATTAGTCGGGCCATATCTATCGGAACATCGATGGGCGGGCTGATGACGTTCCTGATGGCGGCGGGCGATCCCGCCCTCTTCGCAGGCGCGGTGATCAACGATATTGGTCCGGTCGTGGATGTGGAGGGACTGGAACGGATTGGCGGTTATGTCGGTCAGGGGCGCAGCTATCCCACATGGATGCACGCCGCGCGCTCTATTGCCGAAGTGCATGGTGAGGCCTTTCCCGACTACGATCTCGACCAATGGCTCGAAATGGCCAAGCGCACTCTGGTAGTCAGCCAAAACGGACGGATCAGCTATGATTATGACATGGCAATTGCAGAGCCATTCTCCAAACCGGGTAATGCCGCGCCGTCCAGCCTGTGGCCCGCATTCGAGGCGCTGCGCGATGTGCCGATGCTGCTGCTGCGCGGTGAACTGACCGACCTTTTATCGGAGGATACTGTCAAGCAGATGGAAGCGGCGAACCCTGCGATGACCACTGTGACAGTGCCCCGCGTAGGCCATGCGCCCACACTGGATGAGCCGGAATCGCGCGCAGCCATCGACGCGCTGCTTGAAAGCCTTCCATGAAGGCGAAAGCGGGCACTCCAAACACCCAGCCAAAAGTTCTGCCCAAAGTTTTGCATTGCCACTCGACGTTCTCTGCTGGCGGGAAAGAGCGGCGCGCTGTCAAGCTGATGAATGCCTTCGGGCGCAAGCTGGAGCATACGATCGTTTCCGCCATGCCCGATCAGATGGGCGCGCGCGAATTGTTGGATCGCGGCGTCAAAGCGACATTTCCGAACGATTTTCAAAGCTTGACCGGCAAGCCGACGCCCGGGCGACTGGTGGAAATCGCAAAAGCTTTGAGCGGGTACGACCTGATCCTGACCTACAACTGGGGCGCGATGGATGTAGTGATGGCGCATACCGTGTTCGGCGATGCGTTCAAACTGCCGCCGCTGATCCACCATGAGGACGGCTTTAATGAGGATGAGGCGGTCCAACTGAAAACCAGCCGCAACTGGTATCGCCGGATTGCGCTGGGCCGTACCTCATCTCTGGTTGTGCCCAGCGCGGTGCTAGAGCGGATCGCTGTCGAAAAGTGGAAGCAGCCGCACGCTCGCGTGGTCCGCATTCCCAATGGCATCGACACCAAGGCTTTCGCGAAGAAGCCGAAGCCGGGATCCCTGCGCGTTGTGAAGCGCGAAGGGGAGCACTGGGTCGGCACACTGGCAGGCCTGCGCCCGGTCAAGCAATTGCCGGACCTTGTCGCCGCGTTCCGCGAAATGCCGGAGGACTGGCATCTCGTCATTCTCGGCGAGGGACCGGAGCAGAACGCCATTCGCGAGGCATCGACAGCGCATGAAATTGCCCACCGCGTTCATTTGCCCGGCGCTGTCAGCGATCCTGCACAGGTGATCGGATTGTTCGATATCTTCGCGCTCTCCTCCAAAAGCGAGCAATTCCCGCTTTCTGTGGTTGAAGCGATGGCGGCAGGGCTTCCGGTGGTGGCTCCCGGTGTCGGGGATATCCGTGCGATTGTTACCGAGGAAAACGCGAGGCTGATCACGCCGCCTGGGGATGTAAAGGCGCTGGGGGAGGCGCTGGTAATGCTGGCGGAGGAACCTGACAAAAGGGCGCAGATCGGTGCAGCGAACAAGGCGAAAGCGCGCGAACACTTTGACGAGGCGACAATGGTACAGCGGTATCGCACCCTGTATTCCGGCGCGATGGGCCGCGACTTCTAAGCGGAGTGCGCACACCGCGTTCCTGCACGCTTAACCTCGCGTTCAAGTCAGGCAGGGCAATCTACATAAGCAATCGGGCGGGGAGAGGCGAGGATCGCCCGTATAGCCGCCATTGCGCGCATGCAGAGCACGCTTTAAGGCCCCACCTGATAATTGGCACCTGAATCATGACAACGAGAACGAGGAATTAAGCTCCCGTGGCGCTACCTCCATCAAATACCGGAACGAATACAGGCGAAGGCGGCAAGGACGCGCGCAAGCCGACGGCGGAGGATGAAGTGATCATCCGCGAGATTGACGATGCTGTGCGGCAGGATGACGCCTTGCAGTTCTTCCAGAAGTACGGCGTTGTCATCGGGTCGCTGGTGGCTGTCATCCTGGTCGGCCTGGGCGGATATCTGGTCTGGAATTCGCAGGCTGAGGCTGGCCTTGAGGCGGATTCCGAACAGCTCATCACAGTTCTGGATTCTGCGCAGTCAGAAAATTTCGAACAAGTGCGCGAGCGCGCTGCGCCGCTTTTGGACAATGATACGCCGGGCGTGCGCACATCAGCACGTATGCTTCAGGCGGCGGCTTCGCTTGAACTGGGTGAAGCCACCAAGGCTGTCGAGATGTACGCGGCTATTGCCGAGGATGCCGAGGCTCCGCAGGCGCTGCGCGACCTGGCCCGCATTCGCGAAGTTGCCAGTAATTTTGACGAGCGTGAGCCCGCAGATATCATCGCCAAACTGAAAGACCTCGCAGTGCCGGGCAATGCCTTTTTCGGAAGCGCCGGTGAACTGACCGCCATCGCTCACCTCGAAGCGGGTGACCGGGCGCAGGCGGGTGCTCTGTTTGCCGCCATTGCCAAGGAAGAAGACCTGCCGGAAACGCTGCGTTCGCGGTCGCGCCAGATGGCCGGATTGCTGGGCGTGGATGCGGTGGAGGACGTAGAACAATTGCTGGAGGACGAGGGGGTCGTTCCGGCAAGCGCGCCAATCGGCGCAGCATCGCAATAAAGAATTTGAACGGGACGGGACCGATGACAAGACACAATACGAAGCTTGCGAAAGCAGTTGGAAAGACCGCGCGCGGCTTTCTGATCGCGGGCGTATTCGCCGCCACTCTTACCGGATGTGCAGGCAACGGCCTTTTCGGTAAGCGTGAAAAGGCTACACCCACGGTCGGGGATCGTGTGGCGATTCTTTCGCGCATTGAAACCGGCACAGTCGTTGATCCGACCTTGGCGAGTGTTTCTGTGGTCCTGCCGCCGCCCGTTGCCAACGCCGAGTGGTCACAAGTGGGCGGGTCTGCCGACAAATCCTATGGGCATCTGGCTTTGGCAGAGAACCCGGCACAGGTCTGGACTGCTCAGATCGCTGGCTCGGACACCCGTCACAGACTGGCTGCGGCGCCCGTCATCGGTAGCAATCGACTCTATGTTGAAGGCACGGATGGCACGATCCACGCTTTTGATAAAAAGACCGGCGTGGAAATCTGGAACGCCGAAAACGAGATGGCCAAGAACATGCGCGAGGCGGCCTTTGGTGGCGGCGTCAGCTATGACAACGGCATCGTTTATGCGACCAACGGCATTGGCGAAGTGAAAGCGAAAAAGGCCGATACCGGTGAGCTGATCTGGAAGGTAAAGCCCGCCGGCCCGCTGCGCGGATCGCCGACCATCGCCTTTGGTCAGATTTATGTGATGACGCAGGACAACCAGATCATCTCGCTGGATGCCAAGAATGGCGAATTGCTGTGGGATGAAAGCGGATCGACTGCCCAGTCCGGCGTATTCGGAGTGGCGGCTCCCGCTGCGGGGCAGGGAACAATCATTGCGGGCTATTCCAGCGGAGAGCTTTCCGCCTATCGTTACGAGAATGGTCGCACATTGTGGTCAGACGCGCTGGCGCGGACCAATATCTCGACGCAGGTTAGCTCGCTGACGGATATTGACGCTGATCCGATCATCGATTCCGGCCGTGTTTATGCATTGGGTCAGGGTGGCCGGATGGCTGCCTATGAACTGGTCACCGGTCAGCGCATCTGGGAGCTGAATCTTGCTGGTATTTCCACACCTGCGATTGCGGGCGAGTGGATTTTTACGCTGACCGATGATGCCCGCCTGCTGGCGATTGCCCGTTCAACCGGGCGCGTGCGCTGGATTACGCAGTTGGAGCAGTACCGGAAGCCCAAGAAGAAGTCGGGCCCCATCTTCTGGACCGGCCCCGTTTTGGCGGGTGGCCAATTGTGGGTTGCCAGCTCCGAGGGTGAAGTGTGGAAGGTGAGTGCCGGTGAAGGCTCAGCCGAGCTGTTTGCGGAGCTGGACGATCCGGTGACTTTGCCGCCGGTTGTCGCCGACAGGCACCTCTATGTGCTGGATGACAGCGGCAAAATTCACGCCTGGAAATAGGGGCGTTAAGCCTCTGCGCGCACAGGGTCAGCAAATGGTACGACGCCCCATCTGTTACCGGTGAATTAACCCATTTGCCCTATGGCGACAGGGTAATGAACAATAACCCTACCCGCGCGGGCACCCAACCCGATGGCAGCGCGCCCGCTGGAGAGTCCATTGCGACCGCGGCAAATCCGCCGACGAGCGACGTTTCATCAGGGGTTGGTCTGGCGGGGCTGCTGGGCCTGTTTACGTGGATATTGTTCTGCCGCAATTTCCCGGTGATCGCTGAAAGCCTTGGTTTTTCCGGCGAGCGCGGTGTGCTTTCCGGTCCTTATGCCGCGCTCACTACAATGGCTTTTACCGCTGGCCCGATGGCGATCTGGTCGCTGTTGGTGGACCGCGTGCACCGGCGCCCTTCAACCGGGCTAGACTGGTCGCTGAAGCGCAGCATTGCCAACGTGATGCCGGTTTCGACCACCAAGATTACCGGGCTGTGGGCAACATGGGCGATCATCGCTGCACTCTACGGCCTTTGCCGCTGGTATTGGGGCGGTGATTATCTGTTTGCGATGGAGGTTCTGGGCTTCGCGATCATCCCGATGATCCTCGGCTCTGTCCCCTACATAATCTGGCTGGACCGCTTCATGGTCGATCCCAAGGATGGCAGCTGGCATTTCGGTGCCATGCTCGTCGGGCGCAAGGAATGGGACGCGGAGGCCGTCAAAAAGCATTGGCGCGCATGGATCATCAAAGGGTTTTTCGGAGCCTTCATGATCTCGATCATTCCGGGCGGCTTCGCCTACATCGTTGAGGCACAGCCCGGTGCGATCGTGGGCAACCCGGTGGAACTGGGTGTGTTTCTGATCACCATGCTCTTCATGATTGATGTGCAGATCGGGACGGTCGGATATCTGTTTACGCTGCGCCCGCTGGACGCGCATATTCGCTCTGGCAATCCGTTTCTGGCAGGCTGGCTGGCGGCGTTGCTGTGTTATCCGCCGTTCGTCTGGGGCCTGATCGGCAACAATAATCAGGTTCTCAGCTACGAAACAAATACGGCAAAGTGGGATTACTGGCTGGCCGGGAATGAACCGATGCTGTGGGTCTGGGCGACATGGCTGGTTGTGCTGACCGCCATCTATGCGTGGGCGACCTTTATCTTCGGCATCCGCTTTTCCAATCTCACCTATCGCGGGGTCATCACCAATGGCCCTTATCGGTACACGCGGCATCCCGCCTATCTGTCGAAAAACCTGTATTGGTGGTGCGCCGCCATGCCGTTCCTCGTCACGAGCGGCGCACCGGCCGATGCAATTCGCAACACGTTCTTCCTGTTATGCGTCAACGCCATCTATTACTGGCGCGCGCGCACGGAGGAGGCGCATATGCTGTTGGAAGATGCCAAGTACCGCGAATATCACGCCTGGATGGAGCAGAACGGCGTTATCACGGCCCCGCTGGCATGGCTTAAGGGCCGCATTTTCATTCGGCGGCGCGCGCAGGCTCAAGGTCAGGCTCAGACAGCGGCAGAGCCCGCCGAATAGAGCCTACATCAGCGGCGCGCCCTCATCGGCCTGAAATTTCTTCACTTCGATGATGGAAATGTCCAGCTCGCCCAGCGCTTTTTGAAACGCGGCCATGTGCGGTGTTTGAAAATGAGCGACCAACGCCGCGTCATCAACCCACTTTTCGACAATGCGGAGCATGGACAGATCAAGGATGTCGATCGAATAGGCGTATTCGATGCACCCTTCCTCAGCGCGCGAAGCGGTGATCATCGCGTTCAATGCAGCCCGTCCGGCTTCCAAAGCTCCTTCGCCCAGTCTGGCACTCGCCAATACGATCAGCACTGTCACTATCTCCGGTCTGTCGTCTTATTAGAACGAGTATTTGTAGACGTGGCTGACGTCGCCGCCCCACTGGCCGTTATACGCATCGAGCAGGCGCTGCGCAGGCACTTTGCCGGTCGCGACAATCTCATCAAGGGTTTCGAGATAGCCGGTCTCGTTGTCTCCGCTGGCATTCAGCCTGCCACGCGCGGCAAGGCCGGAATGCGCGATGGCGAGGACTTGTTTGCCGAGATCCTGCAAAGTGCCATTGCTCCCGCTGGCACCGGGGATTTTGGCGTCGAGGCCCAGACGCGGCGCATCATTGCGCAGCGCCTCGCGCTCTTCCATCGACCAGTCCTTGACCAGATCCCATGCTGCATCCAGCGCCCCCTGATCATACAGCAAGCCAACCCAGAATGCAGGCAGAGCGCAAATACGGCTCCATGGCCCGCCATCCGCGCCGCGCATTTCGAGAAAGCTTTTCAGGCGAACTTCCGGAAAGGCGGTCGAGAGGTGATCCCACCAGTCGCTCGGTGTCGGTAATTCGCCAGGTAGCGCGGGCAGTTTGCCGGACAAGAAGTCTCGGAAAGACTGCCCCGCTGCATCAATATACTGCCCGTCGCGGAACACGAAATACATCGGCACATCGAGCATGTAATCCGCCCACCGCTCATACCCGAAGCCATCCTCAAAAACGAAGGGCAGCATACCTGTGCGCGCGGCATCCGTGTCTGACCAGATGTGTGAGCGGTAGGAAAGGTATCCGTTCGGCTCGCCTTCCGTGAACGGCGAATTGGCAAACAGCGCTGTGGCCAGCGGTTGCAGCGCAAGGCCGACGCGGAATTTCTTCACCATGTCCGCCTCGGACGAATAGTCGAGATTGACCTGAATGGTGCAGGTGCGCAGCATCATGTCGAGGCCCAGATCGCCGACCTTGGGCATATGCCGCATCATGATGCCATACCGGCCCTTTGGCATGACGGGCAATTCAGCGCGGGTTTTATCAGGCCACATGCCAAGCCCGATAAAGCCTACGCCAAAACGCTCGCCAATCTCTTTAACCTGAGCGAGGTGCCGCCCCGTTTCCGCGCAGGTTTCATGCAGGTTTTCCAGCGGCGCGCCGGAGAGTTCAAGCTGCCCCGCCGGTTCCAGGGAGACAGTGCCATCATCGCCCTTCATGGCGATGACGTTACCGTTTTCCTCAATGGGTTCCCAGCCGAAATCCTTTAGCGCTAACAGGATATCTCGGATACCGTTGCGCTCGTCATAAGACGGTGCGCGGCGGTCTGCGCGGTGATAGACGAACTTTTCATGTTCGGTGCCGATGCGCCAGTCCGCTTTGGGTTTTTCGCCAGCAATCATCGGCGAAACCAGTGCGTCGCGGCTTTCGATGGCGGGTTCCGGCTCCCCGGAGGATTCACGTGTACTCATGGGGTTGCCCCTTTCGCCGTTCGCCCTAGGCAAGCGTCGGGTGAGAGGGAAGCGTAATTTCGCTTTATCCGCGCCTAGTTATTTGTTTGCAGAATGCGCTTCTTGCCAGTCGCCAGCCTGGGCCATCCAGACAGACAGGGCCGCAATCGCTGCGGTTTCACCGCGCAGGACCCGCGGGCCAAGCGAGATGGGGCGAGCTGATGGATGGGCGCGGATTGCGGCGCGTTCGTCATCGTCAAAGCCGCCTTCGGGACCGATCAGGATCGCTGCGGGACCACCATTGCTGGCAAAAGCGCTCGCCGCAGGTTCCCCGCCATCCTCATCGGCAAAGAACAGAGTGCGGTCGGCGGGCCAATCGCGCAGCAGAGCATCCAGCTTCACCGGTTCGGCAAGGTCCGGCAGGGCGGTGCGTGCGCATTGCTCTGCCGCTTCGGTCGCGATTGTGCGAGCGCGATCACTGTTGAGTTTATCCGCGACACAGCGGTGAGTGATCACCGGCTGAATGCGCGCCGCACCCAGTTCGGAAGCCTTTTCCAGAACGATATCAAACCGGTCTTTCTTCAGCAACGCAGGGCACAGCCATATATCGGGCACGTCGCCGCGCGGGCGGAGGTGCTCCACGCATTCCAGCGTTACTGATCGTTTGGCGGCGTCCGTCACCCGTGTCGCCCATTCGCCTGTCTGGTTGTCACATAGAATGATCGCATCGCCGGATTGCACGCGCATTACCCGCCCAAGATAATGCGCCGGGTTTCCATCAAGCGTGAGGGTGAGGCCTGTTTCCAGACGTTCCTCAACAAACAGGCGCGGCGCGCTTTTGGGAGGCCATGCCGGAACCTTTGGAGTGTGCTTTGCGGGCATGGCTTTTCACTACGCACATCCCGGTCTAGAGCCAAGCCCATGAACCAGACGCCTCAGACGCCTGACAATACAGCTTCAGACGCGGTCGTACCCGACAGCGAGCATCGCGGCCTTGTCGAACGGCTGCCGCAATTGCCGCGTGATCTGGCACAGTTGGCGCGGTTTGACCGGCCTATCGGATGGTGGCTGCTGTTCTGGCCCTGTGTGTTCGGGGTCTGGCTGGCGGGCGCCGGGCTGCAAGTCGCAATGCTTGCATGGTTTTTGCTGGGTGCGATTGCGATGCGTGGGGCGGGCTGCGTGTATAACGATATTGTCGATGCCGATCTGGATGCCCGGGTCGCGCGCACCGCTGCACGCCCGGTGGCGAGCGGTCGGATTAGTAAGAAGCTGGCGTGGGGCTGGCTCATCACGCTGTGCCTGATCGGGCTGATCGTATTGCTCCAATTGCGGTTTGAGGCGCAGCTTGTCGCGCTCGCCAGCCTGGCTCTGGTGGCGGCCTATCCGTTTATGAAGCGGATTACGTGGTGGCCTCAGGCGTGGCTGGGTATGGTCTTCAATTGGGGCCTGCTGGTCGCTTGGGCACAGCTTGGCTATGCGGCTTTCGGTAATCAGCATTGGGACGCGATAGCCGCCTTGTATGCCGGCTGTGTCACGTGGGTGATCGGGTTTGACACGATCTATGCTCTGCAAGACCGCGAAGATGATGCGCTGGTCGGTATTCGCTCTTCTGCGCTGCGCATGGGCGGACAGGTGAAGGCGGGTGTGGCGGGGTTCTACGCGGCGACCATTGGGCTGTGGGCGCTAGGCATCTGGCTGTATCGCCCAGATCCGGTCGCAGTTATGGCGCTGTTGCCTGTGGCACTGCACTTGTTCTGGCAGGTCGCCACGCTCGACGCGGACGATCCCGCGAATCCGCTCGACAGGTTTCGCTCAAACCGCTGGGCAGGCGCACTGATGGCGATTGCGTGCTTCATCGTGGGGAATGCGCACGCCGGTGTGTGATCTCAGTGCTCAGGTCCCAGATCAGGATCGAGATCGCGCGGCCGCGCAAAATGGGTGAGCGTCGCGCAATAATTCTTAAGACCTGTCCAATTGTCGGTCGCGCATTCCAGAATGGCAAAGCTGGCGGTGGGAAACTTCACCGCAGCCTCACGGAACAGGTCGTTTTCCTGCGAAGGCGAGACAAGGTTGAGGATAGTCTCCTGCAATCCGGGATTGTGAGCCACAATCATGACATTCTCGAAATCCATATCGCTGCAATGCGCGCCTATCACTTCGATGATGGTTTCGGGGCTGGCAAGATACAGGCGATCATCGAATACTGGTGAGACACCCAGTCGCGCCGCCTCAAGTGTGGCTTTAATCCGCGCGGCGGGGCTGGCGATCACGAGGTCCCACGTAATATCCTGTGCGCAGATATGTTCCCCGATCAAGGCGGCGCCGCGCCGCCCGCGATCATTCAGGGGGCGGTCAAAGTCGCGTTTGACAGCATCGTCCCATTCCGACTTTGCATGACGTAATAGGCCCAGTCGTTTAATGGGCAGGTTCATGTCGCGTTTCTCCCCATAAGCCTGATCGAACACATGATGCGCTGGCACCTTAGCCAGCGCCGATCCGGATACAAGTATCGGACGGGCGCTCAAAAGGGCGATTGCAGGCCTTGGCGTGGAAAGCAAATGCGGCAGCCTCATGACACGGGCCGAAAACGCGGATTGCGCTACTCGCTGCGCTGGGGACGCAGATACGACCTTGTGCCATGAGACTGCCGTTTGGTGGGCCGCAAAGAGGAGAATCGCGGCCCAAAGGCGGGGACGGTCAGGCCAGAACCAGCGCCCCGGTGCCCGCCCACAGGCCGAAAGTCGCACTTGCGGCAAGGATCGCGCTTATCAGAACTGATGCCTGTTCTGCCGGACGGCCCGCGAAAGGCCAGCTGATCGGTTGCGAGTTTTTGCGAAACTTTTCGGCATAGCGCGGATGCTCAGTGCCCATCCACCTGTCCCAAAAGGTGAAATAGAACCCGTAATTGTGGCTGTGGCTGTGGTGCAGATCATGATGCGTGGTCGTGCTGATCCAACTGGTCAGCGGATTATCGACCCAGCCAGCAGGGAAAATCTCGTGGCCGGCATGCGCCATCACGTTGCGAATGATCATGTGCCACAGGAACAGGAACACGGCGAACCCGGCAAAGGCGTATCCCGACAGGCCAACGATCAACAGGAACAGCGGCATAAAGGCGGCTTCGATCATCGCCTCCCATGAAGAGAAGCTGTACGCGGTCCATGGCGTCGGAGTCCGCGATTTGTGGTGGTGCAAGTGGGTTGCACGAAACAGCGCCTTGGAATGCATCGCACGGTGCGCCCAGTAGAAATAGGCGTCATGCACCAGCACAATAGCCGCGAACTGAAGCCCCACGAGCCACCATGCCTCACTGCCATCACTGAAATGGATATGCCCCATCTTAAGCCCGATCACAGTCGCCAGCGTGGTCACGCCGAATACGAAAACGGTCCGCAAAGAGGATAGAGCCTCGCGGGCGTAATCCTTCCCGCCTGCGCTGCGCTTTTGAATGCGGCGGTTGGCGGCATAGGTGCGGAATATCAAGAGCAACGCCGTCATCGCGCCCGCTGCGATCAGGTATCGGCCAAGATCGAAATAGAAGACCTTGGCAAAATGTTCGATCACAAGGTTGGCAACATAGGCGATGTCGGGTTCGGTCATGCTTTGGCTCCGTCGTCCACTATAAATGGCAATGTGTGACGACGGTTTGCCAAGTTGCAGATGCGCGCTCTTCTCAGTGATGAAAAAAGCGCATCATTTCCGAAAATGATCTGCCTTTTTCAGTTTTGACCAGCGGTGCCTGATAGACCCAAGCGCCTGAATTCACTGGGAGTTGTGCCTGTTTCTGTACGGAACGCGCGGTTGAACGTGGGCAAAGAATTATACCCCAGATCCATCGCGATCGTCAGAACAGGCAGGTCCACGCTTTCCTTTTCAACCAGCTTTTCGCGCGCCTCTGCGATGCGATGTCGGTTCAGAAAGGCGGAGAAATTGCGATAGCCCAGCTTTTGATTGATGAGCGCGCGCAGGCGGTGCTCCGGCGTGTCGAGCCGCTCGGCAAGACCGGCAATCGACAGGCCGGGCTCCCGGTACAAACCGTCGTCCATCGCAGCGGTCAGCTTTTCATGCAGCACCGCTTCGGATGGGTTGAGGTCGAGCGAGGGCGCTTCATCTTCAGGCGGCGCCTGATCCCCTGTTTCCATGAACAGCACAGGGTCTGTGCGTAAAAAGGCCACGCCAGCAAACAGGCTGAGCATGGCAATGATGAGTGTGTTGATAAGCAGGGCTGGTGCGGACCGTATGTTGATATCCAACACCAGTTCGGCAACCTCGGAAATCAGGATGCTGGCCGTCTGGGCGGCGAATAAAAGTGGGAGCCACAGGCGGATCAGGCGGCGTTGCTCTACCAGATCATCATCGCGCCCCAGAATGCCCACACGCACAAGATCGAAAATCAGCGCAAGCGAGCCGAGATGGACGATCAGAAATCCGATGGGAAACGTCCAGGGGATGAAGTTGCCCATCATCCAACCGAACAACAGCACCGCCACGATGATGAGCACCACCTTACGTTTCGGCTCACGCTCGAACAGGTTGCGGGAGAACAGCCAGACGAAGAACGGGGTCGAGAGTGAGGCCAGCTTTAACCACGGGTCAATTGGCCCTGAATCAGTTTTGAGCGGGGTTGAATTAACAAGATACGCGATCACGCCGATCAACATACCGACCAGTGGCAGTTTCAGCTTCGCACGCGCTTCGTTGGAGACAGCCTGCGCCAGCAGCATCAGCGCTGTGCCAACGGTGACCATGCGGGTAAGATAATTGAGCTCTTCAATCATTCCCATCTATCTGGAATATCATCGTTCAGGGCGCCAGCGATTTCGGCGGCTGCGGTGGACGTTTCACCGATCAGTCCATCGCTGATGCGGGCCAATGCTTCATCCAGAGTGACGCGGCGCACCATGGTCCCTTGTGGGAACGCACTGAGCAAGCGGCTGGGAAAGGCGGCAGAGAGAACTACGAAATGCCCGCTGTCATCTTTGCCCCGGATCAGGCGGCCAAACGCCTGCGCCAGTTTTGCGCGGATGATCCGGTCGTCATACTGGCTGCCGCCACTTGCCGCGCGGCGGGCCTTGTGAAGAATGTCAGGGCGGGGCCACGGGACCGCCTCCAAAACGACGCAGCGCAGCGACCTGCCCGGCACATCCACACCATCGCGCAGCGCATCGGTGCCTAACAGACTGGCGTGCGGATCATCGCGGAAGATATCGACCAGCGTGCCCGTGTCGATTGGATCGACATGCTGCGCAAACAGAGGCAGGCCTTCGCGCGCCAATCGGTCGGCAACGCGGCCATGCACCGCGCGCAAGCGGCGGATCGCGGTGAAGAGGCCCAGCACGCCGCCCTGTGATGCTTCGATCAGGCGGGCATAGGCTCCGGCAAGACCGGGCAGGTCGCCGCGTTTGATATCAGTGACGATCAAGACTTCGGCGCGTGTGGCGTAATCGAACGGGCTTTGCGCAGTGGACAGCAGCGGCTCGCTTTCGACATGGGCCGCGCCGGATCGGGTGATGGCCGCATCCCATGCCTTGCTCTCATCCTCGATCCGGTCGGTCAGGGTCGCGCTGGTCAACATCACGCCATGCGCAGGCTCAAGTACGGTGCGCGCAAACGGTTTCATCGGGTCGAGCCAACGGCGATGGATCGCAACATCAAACTCGCGCGCGTCAGAGCGGTCGACGGCCAGCCAGTCGACAAATTCAGGGTCTGCAGGTCCACCCAGTCGCGCCAGCAACGCTTCCCATGCAGCCAGCAGATCAATCCGCC
>JGI12109J20283_10341371_pt1 | contig 67246 bp, 56 predicted proteins | sample ElkSlonscriptome_12_FD_20283 | JGI IMG/M metagenome (IMG submission 20283) | reverse complement strand
CGGCCCTGCGAACGTTGATGCTGAATGGTGGATGGGAGCAGTATTGGCAGCATGGGCACGTCCTTTCGTTGGTGGCATCCGAACCCAGGACTTTTGCGCGCTAACAAAAAATTCACAGAGTGGATTTTTTTGTGAAAAAGATAAACAGAGTACCATGCTGCCGCAGGCGAAGTCGGCGTTCGGGTCTGGCACGCGGCCGGAACAGTCCGCACCGCGTACGTCGTGTTATTGACAGGAGTTACGCGGTGCGCCTTCAAATGAGACATCAACTCCTGTGAATATCGTTTGCGCCTGCGGCAGCATAATACGTTTGTTATCTTTTTCGCAAAAAATTTGCACTTTGTGCAAATTTTTTGCGAAAAAGAATGGGATCTTCCTCCCTGCCGGAGGCGAATCGTGCCGTTCGTCCAGACAACCACCTGGTTTGGAACTGACCACGTAACTCGTGTTATTGACAGGACTTACGCGCTGGGTGCTCAAACTGGATGTTTGACCAGATGGAAGCCCGATTCGCCTGCGGTAGCATGGTACTTCTTTTTTTCTTTTTCACATTTTTCTTTTTGTGAAAAAGAATGATCTGTTCCGCCCTGCCGGCGGCGACATTCCCTTCCGGGTCAGTGACCGCGTAACTCGTGCAGTCGGGCGTTCCCTGCAAAGCGCGCCGTTTTGTTGTATAGTGAATCTGAACAGGTTAACCGGCAATGAACAAGGTTTCTTCCATAGCTTCATGCGCATGGTGCGCTTTGTGGTGAATAACGCTGGAACACATAGAACCGTATGCATATAACATTTATATACCCACTCGCGCTGTGGCTGCTCCTGCTGCTCCCGCTGCTCTGGCTGTTTACCCTGGGTACGCGCAGGAATGACTATACCCGGCTGGGGCGGCGGCGCTTCTGGGCGCTCCTGGGGCTGCGCAGTCTGGCGCTGGTTGCGCTGGTGCTGGCGCTGGCCGGAGCCCAACTGGTGCGCCCGGTCAGCGATCTAACGGTGGTTTTTCTGATCGACGGGAGCGACTCGGTTGCGCCCGCGCAACGTGAGCAGGCGCTGGCCTATGTCAACGAGGCGATCAACGCGGGCGGCTCCAATGATCAGGTGGCGGTGGTGGTCTTTGGGCAGAATGCCCTGGTTGAACGCGCGCCCAACGACCTGGCTCCCCTGCGGCAGCTTACCTCGACGCCAATCGCCGGCCGCACCAATATCGCAGAGGCGATCCGGCTTGGTCTGGCGCTCTTTCCGGCGGACGCCCAGAAACGTCTGGTGCTGTTGAGCGACGGCAGCGCCAACGAGGGCCGTGCATTTGAGGCGGCGCGCCTGGCGGCGGTGCGTGGGGTGCCGCTCGATGTGGTCTCCCTGCCTGATGCCTCCGGCCCCGATGTGCTGGTCAGCGCCCTGGATGCGCCCGACATCGCCCGCGAAGGTCAGTCGGTCACACTGGAGGCGCGTATCCGCAGCAGCATCGCCACCAGCGGGCAATTGCAGATCCTGGCCGATGGCGAACTGATCGAGACGCGCGAAGTACAGGTGGAACCGGGCATGACGCGTGTGCCGATCAGCATACCCGGTGGTGAGGCCGGGTTTCGGCGCTTCGAGGTGCGGCTGGAGGCTCAGGGCGATACGCAGTCGCTCAACAACCGCGCTGCCGCGTTCACCGATGTTCAGGGACCGCCCCGCGTCCTGTTGATCGCCGGCGACCCGGATCGGGCTGCGCCGCTCCAGGAAGCGCTGGAGGCGGCCAACGCCCGCGTCGAGGTGCGTTCGCCCGATCAGGTGCCCGCAACCCAGGCCGACCTGCAACGCTATGCCACGGTTGTGCTGGTCGATCTGCCGGCGCGTGATGTGCCCCGTGGTCTACAGACGGCACTGCCGGTGTATGTGCGCGAGCAGGGCGGCAGCCTGGCGATGATCGGCGGGCGCGAGTCCTTTGGCGCGGGTGGCTGGCGGCGTAGTCCGGTTGCCGCGGCGCTGCCGGTGGAGCTTGATCCGAAGGATACCGAGGAGCGCCCCGATGTCGCGCTGACCCTGGTGATTGACCGGAGCGGCAGTATGGCGAGTCCGGGCGGCGGCAGTGGTCGCACCAAACTCGACCTGGCGAAGGAGGCGGTCTACCAGGCCAGTCTGGGGTTGGAGCAGAACGATCAGATGGGGGTGGTGGCCTTTGACACAGCCGCATCCTGGATTATGCCGATGCAGTCGCTGCCCGATATTGTAGATGTTGAGCAGTCGCTCAGCCAGTTTAACGACGGCGGCGGCACCGATATCCGTAGCGGGATTGAACTTGCGGCCCGGGCGCTGCCCGATATTGACGCCAAAACCAAACATGTCATCCTGCTCACCGATGGCATCGCCGGCAGCAACTATGCCGACCTGATCAACCAGATGCGTGATGCGCAAATTACCATCACGGTGGTTTCAATTGGAGTTGACGCCAACCCGGAATTGCGCCAGATCGCCGAACTGGGGGGCGGGCGCTACTACCGCGTCGAGGCAATTGATGATGTGCCGCGTATCTTCCTGGCCGAAACCGTCACCGTGATTGGCCGCGATATTGTGGAGGAGCAGTTTACGCCGGTTGTGGCGCTGCCCGCGCCGGTGGTACGGGGAGTGGGCGAACTGCCGCCGTTGTATGGCTACAACGCCACCGAGCCGCGCCAGGCTGCGCGTACCATCCTGGTTTCGCCCGACGGCAAGCCGATCCTGGCGCAGTGGCAGTATGGCCTGGGGCGCAGCATCGCCTGGACCAGCGATTTTAAAGCGCAGTGGGCGCGCGAGTGGGTGGCCTGGTCGGGCTTCCCGCGCTTTGTCGGCGGTCTGCTGGATGCGCTGCTGCCGCCCCGGCAGACTGAAGGACTGGCGCTGGAAGCCCAGGCGCGCGATGGGCAGGCTTTCGTTGATGTCACCGTGCGCGACGCGCAGGGCCGTCCGGTTGATGCTGCCGACCTCCAGGGGCGGCTGCTCAACCCGCAGGGCCAGGGCATTCCGCTGGCGTTTACGCAGGTGGGGGCCAGCCGCTACCGTGCCACCGCCCCCGCCGACACGCCCGGCGTCTACCTGACCCAGATTGCTGTCCTGGATGGGGACGGTCAGGCGCTAGGCAATCTGAGCGGCGGACTGGTGGTGGCCTACTCGCCCGAATACAGCGCCCGCGAAGACAGCCCGCAGATCCTCGCCGGCCTGACGGAGATTACCGCCGGGCGGGAGTCGCCCGCGCCCGCCGAGGTGTTCGCGCCAACTGGACAGGACGTTGGCGAGACGCAGGAAATCGGGCTGGCGCTACTCTGGCTGGCGCTGCTGATCTGGCCGTTCGATATCGCGCTCCGCCGGCTGTTTCTGCGCCGCAGCGATCTACAGCCACTGTGGGCATGGCTGCGACTACCCCGGCGGCGTCCTCGTCCTCAGGCCGGCGTCACCCCGACAACCATCTCGCGCCTGCAGACGGCCCGCTCGCGTGTGCGCGGCACACAGCAGCGCAGCCGGCATGCGCAGCGTACCCCACCGCGCCCCGCACCTACCGAGGCGTCTGCCCCTGCCGACAGCGCAGGCGCACCTGCGACCTCCCGGCAGCCCGCGGCGACCCAATCAGCCCAACCGGCAACATCGCCACAGCCGGAACCAAAACCGGAACCAAAACCGAAACCGCAAAAGAAAACAGTAGCGCAGCCGCGTCCGTCGCAGCCAGGCACCGCAGCCCAGTCGGACGATGCGCTGGCCCGGTTGCTGGTTGCGAAGCAGCGCGCACGGCGACGGCAGGAGCGGTCGGAAGGAGAGGGGGAGGCGTGAAGCGTGAGACGTGAGGCGTGAGGTGTGAGGTGTGAGGCGTGAGACGTGGGGTGTAATGGGTAGTCATCTTTCGGTAGCCATAAGGATTTCTGTTCGTTCTGTAAAAACCTCCCACAGAGGCTGTCAACCCTGTTCATCTCACATACAGCATACAATAAGATCTGCCGATAATGGAATACCCTGAGAGTCAAATAATGTAGTTATGTCCCAGGAAATAACTTACTAAGTGGAACTGGCCGCTTCGCTGCCTCGGGATACCTACTGTGTAACTCCTGTAAATGAGTGTACACTCGCTACCTCCTGCGCATGATTTGATCCGATGATCACACGTCAATACACCGGCAACTCGCGCGCAGCCATGATAATATGGTCGGCATTCAGGCAGCAGGCATTCTTCAGAAAGCTACATCCACCGACTGTCGGTGTCTTGCCTGAGCAGGGTTAGCAATCATTCCTGTAGCTTCCCCAAACGTATGTACTGGTGCTATACTAGAGCATGGAACAAACGAACGTCCCGATGTGCAACGCAGGAGCAGATTCATGGCAGAAACCGATCATCCCCTCAAACGCTTGATGTCGCCGGCAGCAGCGGACTTTGCGGCCTGGTTGCTTGGTCAGCCGGTGCGCAGTGTCACCACCCGACCGGGTGCGCGTTCAAACGTTCAAACGTTGAAACGTTCGAACGTTCAACCATTCGAGGAGATAGCGACCATGGCGGAACAGATTATCACCCGGGACTACGGCTTGCCCGAAACGCCGATGATGCGCAAACTGCGCGAGCAGGGCCGAGAAGAAGGCCGTATCGCGGGCCGGGAGGAGGGCCGGGAAGAAGGGCGTGTCGCGGGCCGGGAAGAAGGGCAGCTTACCCTGCTGCTACGGCAGCTTGCCCGGCGGTGTGGTCCGCTCAGTGCTGCCACCACGGCCCGGGTGCAGCACCTGGACGCGGCCCGCCTGCTGGATCTGGCGGATGCCCTGCTGGACTTCAGTAGTGCGGATGACCTGGAAGCGTGGCTGACAACCCATGCACCGCCTGACCAGGTGCGCGTTCAAACGTTCAAATGTTCAAACGGTTAAACGGTTAATCATTCAAATAAGTTTGCGTAAAGCCGCAGAGGGTGCCAGGAACCGTAGAACCTTTGCGGCTTCTCGCTTTCGTGCCCGCCCATCCGGCCGTATTTGAAAGGTATTGCCCCTGACAATTTACGTTTCACCGCCCACGTTTCACCGCCCACGTTTCATGCCTCACGTCTTACGTTTCCCGCCTCCTCAATACGCCAGCAACTCTCGGGCCGCTTTAAGGATACGTTCGGCATTCGGGCGGTAGGCATCCTCCAGCGGGGGACTGTAGGGCACGGGCGTATCCGGCGCGGCGACCCGGGTAATCGGCCCGTCGAGATCTTCGAAGGCATGCTCGGCAATCAGCGCGGCAATCTCCCCGCCAATGCCGCCGGTCATGTTGGCCTCGTGGACGATCAACACCTTGCTGGTCTTGCGCACGCTACCCAGAATGGTTTCCCGGTCAAGCGGCTTGAGTGTACGCAGATCCAGCACCTCGACACTGTGCCCCTCCGTTGCCAGCGTCTCGGCGGCGGCCAGTGCCTCGTGGACCATTGCGCCATAGCTGATGATGCTCAACTCCTCGCCGGCGCGGCGTAGCTCGGCCTGCCCCAGCGGCACAATGCCCGCCTCGCCCTCGGGCACCGCTCCCCGCAGCGAGCGGTAGAGATATTTGGTCTCGAAGTAGATGACTGGGTTGGGATCGCGGATGGCACTGATCAGCAGGCCACGCGCATCGGCGGGGGTGGCCGGGGCGACGACCTTGAGGCCCGGGGTATGCACAAACCAGGCTTCCGGGTTCTGCGAGTGGAACGGCCCGGCGCGCAGTCCGCCGCCACCCGGCGCACGGATCACAATCGGCACGGGTGCGCCCCAGCGATAGTGGTTGGTCGCTGCAAAGTTAACGATGGAGTCAAACCCGGTGGCGATAAAGTCGGCAAACTGCATCTCCACCACCGGGCGCAGATCCATAAAAGCCATGCCGGAGGCCACGCTTACCATACATGCCTCGGCCATCGGTGTGTCGATCACCCGGTCGGGGCCGAACTCCTCCAGCAGTCCCTGCGTCACCTTGAAAGCGCCCCCGTAGACGCCCACATCCTCGCCCATGACCAGCACGCGCGGGTCACGCTGCATCTCGTAGCGCAGCCCGGCACGGATTGCCTCCAGGTAGGTCATCTTGCTGCTCATCGGTACAACCCCTCGGTCAGGGTGGCCGGGTCGGGATAGGGCGACGCTTCGGCAAAGGTTTGCGCATCGTCAATTGCGGCCGCAACGCGGGCATTCAGGTCGGCCAGGGCCGCGTCGTCCAGCAGGCCATGCGCACGCAGATGCTGTTCAAAGCGCAGCAGCGGGTCGCGTTCGGCCCACGCGTCCAGCAGTTCCTGGGGCACATAGGCCATGTTGTCGTGGATGGCATGCCCACGCATGCGCATCGTCTTGCACTCGATCAGCGTGGGGCCGCCGCCGGAGCGGGCGCGTTCGACCGCCTCTACCGCCGCTGTGTGGACGTCCAGGAAGTCATTGCCGTCAACCACCACACCCGGCATGCCATAGCCCGCCGCGCGGTCGGCAATATCGGTGATGCGCATCTGCCGGGAGAGCGGGGTGGAGTAGGCATACTGGTTGTTCTCGCAGATAAATACCGCCGGCACCTGAAACACCGCCGCCCAGTTGAGCGTCTCGTGACAGAGCCCTTCGCTGCTGCTGCCGTCGCCAAAGAAGGTCATGGCAACTCGCGGCTCGCCCTTCAACCGGAACGCATGCGCCACGCCGGCAATCACCGGCATTGAGGCGGGCAGCATGCTGACAAAGCCGACGATATTCAGGCTGAGATCGCCGCAGCCATGCAGGTTGGTATCTCGTCCGCGGCTGACCCCGGTTGCCCGCCCAAAATGCTGGGCCAGCATCCGTCGGGGCGTTATGCCGCGCACCAGGTAGGCTCCCAGGTCGCGGTGCATCGGCGCAATCACATCGGCGGGTTGCAGCGCCATGGCCGCGCCCACACTGATCGCCTCGTGCCCCAGTTGCGAGAAGCATCCGCCGATAATTTTGCCCTGTTTATGGAGTTTCATGACCCGGTCATCGAACGCGCGGGTCAGGCGCATCCAGTAGTGTGCCTGGGTCAACTGGTCTGGGGAAAGATCCATAGCCGTCTCCGTGGGAATGGCGTTCTGCGATTGCGATGGCATGCGGCACTGGTCGGGAGGTTTATCCGGTTCGCAGCCTCGCGTCTCGCAGTGTCGCGTCTTTGCGTCATATCCGGCCTATTGTACCATTTTCCGCCGTCAGGTAGGGTTGGGAAAGTTGCCACCAGCGCACAGCATGCTACAATAGGCGCAGTTTACCCACTACCGAATGTAATCTTTCTTACACAACATTATTGTGTCTACCTGGTATACTTGGGTCAACCCCAATACCCTTCACATACAGGAGTTACGCGGTCGGTTCCAAATCAGATGTTCATCCGGATGAACGCCCCGATGCGCCTCCGGCAGGGCGGAAGATTCTATTCTTTTTCACAAACATGTTGCACAAAGTGCAACATGTTTGTGAAAAAGATAAAAACAATATCATGCTGCCGCAGGCGATTCTGCCGTTCATCGGGTGTTTCACCCGGTTTGATGAACCACCGCGTAAGTTCTGTCAAATAGGCTTACGCAACGTTGCACCGATTGCAAAGATGCATCGACGCACAGACGCGCAGGATATCCGGTTGATATCAAAACCCCGAAGGCCACAGTGTGGATGGATACTGGTTCACGGCGTTTCCGCTTGAACGGCGTGTATGGCAACCGTGACCAGTCGGATGCTGGATCGGTGTCGGTTTTTGAAATACACAGGAGGTCTAAACGCATGTTCGCGTCGCTCAACAAATATTCGGGTTATGCTCCGCTGGTCCTGCGCGTTGCCATTGGCATTATCTTCCTGGCCCATGGTCTGCAGAAATTTGGCGTGTTTGGCGGGATGAATCTGACTGGTGTTACCGGGTTTTTTGGTAGCCAGGGCATCCCGCTACCCGGTCTGATGGCGCCGCTGGTGGCGTTGATCGAAACTTTGGGGGGATTGGCCCTGATCCTGGGCTTTGGTACGCGCATCGCGGCGATCTTGCTGGCAATCATCATGATCGTCGCCATCTTTGCGGTCAAACTGACGCAGGGGTTGATCGGCGGCTTTGAACTTGATCTGGCGCTGCTCGCCGGGTTGGTTGCGCTCATCCTGATGGGCTCCGGCGCGGCGGCTCTGGAGAAGAATGTTTTGAGTCCCAAGTATACATAATGTGAGATAGCATCCGTTTACCTGACCGCAGGGAACGCCGGGGCCGCCAACTGCTCCGGTCGTTTTCTGCGGTCTTTATGATTGACACATGATACATGTAAATTCGGAACCGGCGCTCACGGTGGCGATTATTGCCCGGGACGAAGCGCGGCACATTGGCGACTGCCTGGCGAGTCTGGTTGATCTAGCCGATGAGTTGGTCGTGTTGCTTGATGATCGCTCGCGGGATCGCACCGGGGCGATCTGCCGGGAGTATGGTGCGCGGGTGCATGTCGAGCCCTGGCGCGGCTACCCGGCCCAGCGGAACCGGGCGTTGCAGCTCTGTCGGGGTGCGTGGGTGCTCTTTATTGATGCCGACGAGCGGGTGACGCTGGAACTACGGCAGGAAGTTCGCACGGTGGTGGAAGCAGATAACAATGGGGTGGCGGGTTACTGGATACCTCGACATAATGTTTTCTTTGGGCAGCGGTTGCGCGGTGGCGGCTGGTACCCGGATCACCAGCTTCGGCTGCTGCGGCGCACGCGCGTCCACTACGATGAGCAGCGGCTGGTGCATGAACTGGTGCAGGTGCAGGGGACAACGCGCACCCTCAGGGGGCATCTGCTGCACTACAACATCGAGCGCCTGGGAGAGTTCTGGCAGAAGCAGACCGGGTATGCGCTGGCCGAGGCGCGCACGCTTGCCGGGACGGGGCAGCGCGTGTGTGGGCGTAACTTCCTGGGCGCACCTGCGCGCGAGTTCTGGCGGCGCTATGTCGCGCTTGGCGGCTGGCGCGATGGGCTGCTGGGGCTGTTCCTCTGCGGCTCCATGGCCTGGTTCGAGCTAGTACGCTGCGGGTTTATGCCTAAGAGGTTTGAATTTTGAGTTTTGAATTTTAAGTGGAATTCAAAACTCAAAACTCAAAATTTAAACCCACTCTCATGCTCGTCCATAGATCGGCACGATAGCCCCATGAATATCGCGGGCCGCGTCCGAGGCCAGGAACTGGATCACCCCGGCAATCGACTCCGGCGTGACCCAGGTGTCATAGTTCGCTTTGGGATTAAACTTGCGATTCGTCGGCGTATCAATCACCGATGGCGCAACCGCGTTCACGTTCACCCCATGTTGGCGCGTCTCCTCAGCCAGCACCTGCACAAACATATCCAGACTGCTTTTGCTGACGGTATACTCGGCGAGGTTAGGGGTTGGCTGGCTCCCACTGCGACTGCTGACAAAGACCAACTTCCCGGTGCCGCGCTCCAGCATGCTGGGCAGCACGGCCCGCGCCACTAGAAACGCAGCCGTAAGATTCAGGTTGAGCATCGCATGCCAGGCATCCGGCTCAATACTCTGGATGGGCACGCCACCACTAAAACCGCCGGTCACATGCGCCACTACATCAATCGGCCCAAAACGCTTTTTCGTAGTTGAAATCAGCTTTGAGACAGCGGAACGATCCGTCAGATCTGCCGGGACCAGCAGCGTTTTTTGCATATCCAGCTCCAGGTCGGTTGCAGTCTGTTCTAACTGTTCCTGCCGGCGCGCGGTCAGCACCAGGTTGTTGCCTTCGGCGGCAAAGACCTGCACAACCGCCGGGCCCAATCCGCCGGAGGCACCATTGATCAGCACCACCCGGCCATGCTGTTCTCTGCTCATAAAACCCTCCTTTTCTGAATTTTGTGGAGATAGCATCTCTATCTTACCGCAGAGATGCAAAAATGGTATAATCGCGATCGGACATTCCTACAGTGACACGAGTTGCGCGGTGGATCTGCAAACTGGGCGTTTGAGCACCGTAATGGCCGGATTCGCCTGCGGCAGCATGGTGCTTTTTTTCTTGTTTCACAAAAATTTACACTTCATGCAAATTTTTGTGAAACAAGCTGGAATTTTCCACCCTGCCGGAGGCGATATCACCTTCCGGGGGAGGGACCGCGTAACTCGTGTACAGTGATAGGAGTTACGCAGTCCTTGACCCAGAGGCGCTATCGGCTTTTACGGGAGTAATCGCGTAATTTGTGACAGTGAGGTTTATCTGGTGTTCCCTCCCGATCTGCAACCCGTGATTGAAGCGATCCACGCCGCGCCGCAACGCCTGGTGCTGGAGTTTGCCGGTGCCGGCAGCCTGGCGCTTGGCTGGCTGCACAGCATCGCCGGTTCCTCGCAGACGATTTTGGAGGCGACCGACCGCTATGCGGCGACCTCGCTGGCGGACCTGCTGGGTACCCCGCCGGAGCAGTTTGTGGCCGTTGAGACGGCGGCAGCCATGGCCCAACGCGCCTACGAACGTGCTATCGTTTTGCGCGACAGTGCGGTGCCGGTGCTGGGTGTGGCATGCACGGCGACCATTGCGACCGGACGGCAGAAGCGTGGCGCGCACCGCTGTGCCATTGCTGTGCGGTCGGATACGGGTGTGGCAACCTATGCGCTGACCCTCACGCGCGGCGAACGTGACCGACTGGGGGAGGAGACGCTGGTGAGCCGGTTGCTGCTGTGGGCGCTTGTCCGGGGGTGTGCGCTGGATCTGCCGGTGGCGCTGGATCTGGCTGCGGATGAGGCCGTAGCGGAAGCATGGCATCCTGACGCGATAGCTCGTCTGCTGGCGGGTGAGATCCGCAGCCTGTTGATCCACTCTGACGGCCGGCAGGAGCTTGATCCGGCAGTCAGCGGCGCACTGCTATCGGGCTCGTTTAACCCGCTGCACGCCGGGCATATCAACTTGCTTCAAGCGGCGGTGCAAACGCTGCAGATGCCGGGCCTGTTCGAATTACCAGTTGTTAATGCCGACAAAGGCACGCTGGCGGTGGCGGAGGTAACACGGCGGTTGCTCCAGTTTCGCGGCAACCATGCCGTGGTGCTTTCCCGTGCGCCGCTCTTTCGCGCCAAGGCCGATCTCTTTCCTGGCAGCGTTTTTGTCGTCGGCTATGATACGGCGATTCGGCTGGTCGCGCCGCGCTACTATGGTGGTGAACGCGAGATGGAGCATGCACTGGCCGCTATGCGTGACCAGGGGTGCCGCTTCCTGGTGGCGGGTCGGGTTGTCGAAGAACAGTTCCATACACTGGATGCGGTGCCGGTGCCGCCGGCCTTCCGCGATATGTTTATCACCCTGCCGGAAGATGCCTTTCGGGTAGATCTCTCCTCGACCGAACTGCGCGAGCGGGCGAAGAGGGAGATGCGGTAGCACGGCATACTGCGCTGCTTGAATCGCAACAGGTTGTTCCATTTACAAACCACTTCAAACTGAATAGCGAGATCGAAGATGTCCCGGCGTTTTTTAGATGCATCTTTACCAACGTTGGTTACGCAAGAGCGGCACCTCTACCGTGTTCCCGCCGATCTGCCGGACTGGTTATAGAACCGGCTGAATAATCCTACCTCCATATTCTGTTAAACTGCTCCGGCGGCATGGGGCGTCCAATCAAGTAGCCCTGAATATGCCGGCAGCCCGCCTCACGCAACCATACAAGCTGGGCCTCTTCTTCAACGCCCTCCGCGACCACCATCATCTCCAGGCCCACGCCGAGCGTCAAGACCGCGCGGAGTACGGCTTCATCCTTGAGATTGTGCCCGATTCCCGCAGCAAAGGCATGCTCCACCTTTAGAATATCAACCGGCAGTTCGCGCAAATGTGACAGCGAAGCATACCCCGTCCCGAAATCGTCCAGGGCAATCCGCACTCCCAGCGCCTGCAACTCCGTCAGCACCTGGTAGATCAGCGGCAGATCATGCAGCGCGGTTTGCTCGGTCAATTCTACCACCAGATACTCCGCCGGAACGCCGGTAGTAGTAAGCAACGCTACAATCTGTTCAACCAGATTGGCCTGCTGGAGCGATGGGGCACTCAAGTTGACCGTCACTGCCAGCGGATATCCATCGGTATGCCATGCCGCCGCCTGGGTCAGCGCGGCTTCGAGTACCCAGGCATCCAACTCCTTGAGTAACCCGGCTTCCTCCGCCATCGGCAGAAAACTGCCGGGTGAGAGCAGCCCCCGCGTTGGATGCGGCCAGCGGACCAGCGCCTCAACTCCGAAGAGTTGCCGAGTTGTCAGATCCAGGATGGGCTGGTAGTAGAGCGTGAGTTTGCCCGCCTGCAAGATCTGGCGGAGTTCGGCCTCAAACTGCACCTGGTTGATTGCCAGCGCACTGCTGATCGGGTCGTACACTTCAACCCCCGTGCTGCTGAGTTTGGCGCGGTACATGGCGATATCCGCGCGGGTCAGGAGCGTGCTGAAGGGTTGCCCAATCGTTACGCCGCACGCAATGCCAATGCTCCCGCCCAGATAAATATGATGATCGTGGAGGTAAAAAGGCTGGTGTAATTGTTCCAGAATGTGGCGTGCCAATACTCTGGCCTGCTCGACATTTGTATCGGTCAGGAGTACCGCAAATTCATCGCCGCCAATCCGCGCCAGCAATCCTTCACCAGTGAGACTCTGCTGGAGGCGCTGGGTCACCTTGACGAGCAATTCATCACCCGCATCATGCCCGAGGGTGTCATTAAATGCCTTGAACCGGTCCAGATCCAGATAGAGTAGCGCAATACTGTCCAGATGATAGATCGCCGTCGTCAGGGTGGCTTCACCGACTACGTACAGGCGGCGCCGATTCGCCAATCCAGTCAGCGGATCGGTGAAGGCCAGGCGTTCAATTTGTTGCTGGTAGGCTTTGCGCTCGGTGATATTGCGGGTAAAGGCGCAGATGTACGCCTTGCCTTCAAACTCCAGGTAGGTCGATGTCACCTCAACCGGGAAACTGCTGCCGTCTTTGCAATGATGTACCCCTTCGAAGATAGTGGAGCCATGTTGCCTGATATTGTTCCAGGTGTCGTGCCAGATTGCCGGGGAAAGTTTCGGATTAACATCCATGATCCGCAACGCCAGCAGTTCGTCGCGGGTATAGCCGAGCGTGTGACACAGCGCATGGTTGACATACAGATAATGCCCATTCTGATCAACAAAAGCAACGCCGTCGAGCGCGTGGTCGAGCGCAAACTGGGTCAATCGGAGTTGTTCTTCCATCCGGCGCTGATGCGTCACATCGCGGAAGATCGAGGCAGCATAACATGGATTGCCCTGCGTATCGCGTAATAAGACCGTGGATGACTGGGAGCGCCAGCGTGTGCCGTCCGAGCGTTGCGAGCGGAACTCGCCCTGCCACTGATTATATGTTTGTAGTGCCGGTACAATTTCCTGCTGAATCCGATGTCGTTCTTCCGGTACGCTAAACTGCGTGCCATGCATCCCCACCAGGTGTTCCCGCTCAATGCCGAGTAGTCGTGCGGCGGCGGCATTGGCATAGTGGATGCTGCTGTCGGGATACATCAGAATGACGCCATCCATTGCATATTCCACCAGATTCTTAAAGAGATTCAGGGTTTCCTCAGTCTGTTTCCGTTCGGTGATATCCTGGGCCGCGCCATAGATGCGCACCACGCGGGCCTGCGCTGCATCCCACACCGGATGGGCATGATCGCGCAGCCGGCGGATATTGCCCTGTTTGGTGACAATGCGAAACTCGCTCACATCGGGATAGCCGGCAATTAACCGTTGTTTACGCTGTTCTGTGATCGCCCGATCCTCCGGGTGAATAAGTTCTTCGAGCCTCGCCGCGGTAATGATCTCGTCAACATTGAACCCGGTGATCCGGCTAAACGCCTCGGTTGCCCATTGCTGAGTAAACCTGCCGTCAGCTTCAAGTTGGAAGGCATAGGCATAATCCGAGATTAACTCCGAGATCTCGCGGTAACGTGTTTCGCTCTCGCGCAGGGCAGTTGCGGTCTGCTGCTGCGCGGTGATATCACAAAAGACGGTTGCAAACTGGCCCGGTGCCGGCGAGAAGGCCGTGATCCGAAACGTCTTCTGCAGCGGTGCAAAGGTTGTTTCGAAGGAGCGTGACTCGCCCGTTGTCACCACATGGGCATAGATAGCTAGATAGGGCGGTTCATCTATAGCATACAGTTCGCTTGCCAGCCGCCCAGTACTATCTGAGCGGGAGAGACCGGTTATTGCTTCATATGCCGGGTTAACGTCGATAATCCGGTAGTTAATCGGCGTACCTGATGTATCGGTGACAAGCTCATGGATGGCAACGCCTTCGGTCATTGCAACATACAGCGAGTGATACAGCGTTGCACGCTGTTCTAGCTCCTCGATTCTGGCCTGGAGGCCGGCAATCGTGGCACGATGATTTGACATCGTTAGTTCTCCTCGTGTTTATCATCGTGTCTATCTGGTTGATGGATATAACATCTATGCGGGTTTGCAAGGTGCAGAGCGGAACGCTGGGATGTACTGTGCGGCATGACGGTCCCAATCCGGGTAATGGTAACCCGGCGGCGCAGGCAGGAGTTGATCCGGGTCGCTGCGCCGTTCCTCGCTGCATGGCTGTCAGATGTTCTACCGCATTAATTTGATTGTCCAAACCGCCGGTTATAGCGCTGCCTATTCTCAGCGCTGCACAAAGAAGATACCTACGACCTGGCGGTTGCTCGTGACACCGCGCCCGACAATGCTCCACTGGCCGGCGGGGTCGGTTGCCAGTGTGCGGAAGCCGATCAGCAGTGCGCCGTCTTCGGCGGCAACGGCGGTGTAGGGCAACTCGCGTACCGACTGATCCGGCAGGTTGAGCCAGAGGCTGATCGTTTCGCCGGGGATGTACCCGCGAGCTTCAAACCCTAACACTGTACCGGGTGCGTTAAACTGCGGGAAGACCCGTCCGTAAGCCACCGGAATCGGATTGGGACAACCACTACTGTCACCTTCACCCCGGGGTTGGGTTGGTGGGTTGTTAGGTGGCAGCGGCGGCGTTAGTTGACAGGGAGCCAGAACTGCCCCCAGGCGACCGATCAGCACCCGGTTGCCGTGCAGTTCCAGTCGGACTCGCTCAAAATATTGCACGACCCGCAGCGCGCCGTCGGGGAAGCGTTCAACTGCCTCCTCGCTGATAGGGTAGCCAAAGATGTCCCTGCCGCCGTTGCGTTCCCAGAAGGCCTTGAACGCGCCCTGAACGCTGTGGCCGGTTTCCGGGAAGTAACGCCGGTTAGCCGTACTGGGGAAGGGAGCAATGGGCGTAATAATATCCCCACGCAGTTGCAGATACTCGCGTCCCAGCAATCCCAGTTCGACGACGGCCTGGTTATTGACTATTTGTAGTTCAAAGCGCGCGCGCTCGAAATACTGCACCAGCTTGCCGTCGCTGTTGCGGATGTACTCATCGGTAATGGGGTAGCCAAAGATGTCCACACTGCCATTCCGCTCCCAGAACGAGCGAAACGCTCCTCCCAGATAGTGCCCCGTCTGGGGGAAGTAGAAATAGGTCAGGACATCCTGGGCGCGTGCCGTTGGTGCGGGTGCTCCAACCAGGAGCAGCATCAGGATCAGGATACCGGATACCCAGCGCCATAGTCGTCTGCCGGATCTGTTCATGATTGTTGATTCTCCATCTGACACGGTATGTACCGTACAAAAGTTTCTGTTCCACCAGTCGGTGATAGCAATCAACACAGGTTATACGCAACCGGGGAAGTGGCGCCTCAGATCAGCTTCACAGTGGAATTGCAGCACCGATTGCGTCAATCCTGTATCGTACACGGTATCATACGCAAGAGCGTGATGACTGTCAATGATACCGGCACTGCTATAATAGGGCGAACGGTGAACGGTAAGTGACCGCGTAACGCGTGTAAGGGAGAGGATGTTGCATGACCATACCAATTATTCGTGATATTGCCGCGGCACAGGCGGGCATCCTGTGCCGTGTGCCGCTGGACGAAGATGAAGCCGCCGCGCAGACCGTAGCGCAGATCATCCGCGATGTGCGGAGTCGCGGCGATACCGCGTTGCGCGAGTGGACCCGGCAACTCGACGGTGTAACTCTGGAGCGCTTCGCCGTGCCCCATGACCGACTGGAAGCGGCAGCAGCAGCACTCGACCCGGCGCTGCTGGAGGCGCTGCACCTGGCTGCCGCCGAGTTAGAGCGCTTTCATCTGCGCCAGGCGCGCAACACCTGGGTTGATTTCAGCGTCGAAGGAGCACTGGGTCAACTCGTTATACCGCTGGAGCGGGTGGGCATTTATGTGCCGGGAGGCACCGTCCCGCTGCCGTCGTCGCTGTTGCACGCGGCCATCCCTGCGCGAGTGGCCGGTGTTACGGAGATCGTCGCCTGTTCGCCGCCGCAGCGTGCAACGGGTGAACCGGCCGCGATTGTTATGGCGGCGGCCCATGTTGCCGGTGTTGCACAACTCTTTGCCCTGGGTGGTGCCCAGGCGATTGCCGCGCTGGCCTACGGGACGGCGAGCGTGCCTCGGGTGGATAAGATCGCCGGGCCGGGCAACCAGTTTGTAACGCTGGCGAAGAAAGCTGTTTTTGGTGCTGTCGGTATCGAGAGCCTGGCCGGTCCCACCGAGACGCTACTGATTGCTGATGCGCAGGCCGACCCGCGCTATGTGGCGGCGGATATGCTGGCGCAGGCCGAGCATGTGCTTGCCAGCGCTATCCTTTTGACGCCGTCGGCAGAGCTGGCTGATGCAGTGCAGGCCGAAGCGGAACGTCAACTGGCCCACCTGCCGGAGAGCAATGCCCGGGCTGCCCGCGAAGCCGTTGAGCAGCGGGGGGGTATTGTGCTGGTGCCGGATATGGAAACCGCATTTGAGCTGGCGAATGCCTACGGACCGGAGCATCTCTGTCTGCTGGTGGCCGATCCATGGGATCAGGTCGGGCGGGTACGCAATGCCGGGGGCGTCTTCCTGGGTGAGCGCTCGTTTGAGGTGCTGGGTGATTATGTGGCCGGGCCGTCGCATATTATGCCCACGGAAGGGACAGCGCGGTATGCCTCGCCGGTGAATGTTGATGACTTTCGGAAAGTTATCTCGCTGGTCGGGCTGAATGAAACGGCGCTCAGGCGCATCGGTCCCGCTGCCGCGCGTTTGGCCGCAGCCGAGGGGTTGCCGGCCCACGCTGCGGCGGTGCGCGCCCGCCTGGAGGATCAAGAGCATGCCGGGTAAGGGTTGGCGCATGTTATAATATATTTACCGTAAGTCATATGCATACCATGAAGATAAGGGTAGAGGAAAAAGATGGTTCAGACCTTCATCTCGCTGCTGTTTAACATTCTCTCGATGCTCATCCTGGGACGCGTGTTGCTTTCCTGGATTGACCCGATGGGCAATATGCAGATCTCGCAGGTGCTGCGCGAACTGACCGAGCCAATTCTGGGGCCGATTCGCAGTATTATGCCCAATATTGGGATGATTGATATTTCGCCGATTGTGGCGATTCTCCTGCTGAGTATGATCTCGCGGCTGCTGCTCCAGGCACTCTAACTCGAGCAAGAAAAGGCAACCACAGAACAAAGCTCCGCTGCATTCCCTCTGGCGCTACAATCGGCATGCTTTGTTCTGTGTTCGGCTGTTGTATGTTGCTTGTAATTTTTTGTTCTGCTCCCTATGTGTTTTTTTATGCTCTTCCATATATCTAATCCACTCGTTTTGTGTAGTCAGGATGTGCGCGGTAGGGTCAATCAAACGTCTGGTTTGATCGCAGCAGCGCATTGCTGGAGCTGTGGCAGGCGGCAAGGTGCCCCTCAGGAGGAGCGCGTAAGTCCTGAGCGTGTTGATACGCCATTAGTATAGGACAACATGGCGCAAACTTTGATAGTAAAACCAACGAAAAAAACAACCAGAACCGAGTCGAATGTCATCCTGCTGCTGGTCGTCTTCCTGGCAGGCATTGGTACCCTCGGTGTTGAGATGGTAATGCCCCGGTTGCTTGCTCCCTTTTTTGGTACCTCGCAGCCGATCTGGGCTGTCGTTATCGGGATGACGCTGGTCTATCTGGCGATTGGCTACCGGCTCGGCGGTTCGCTGGCCGACCGGCACCCCGATGAGCGGGTGCTCTACCGGTTGATCGCCTGGGCCGGGTTGCTCTGCGGTTTTATTCCGCTGCTGGCGCGTCCCATCTTGCGCCTGGCGCAGCAATCCCTCAGCAGCATTGCGGCGGGCGGCTTTATCGCTGCGCTGATTGCGGTGATTCTGCTCTTTGCCGCCCCGGTGATCCTGATGGCGATGGTTGGCCCCTTCGCGGTGCGCCTCCAGATCTACCGAATGTCCGAGGGCATTGAAGCGGCGGGTCGCACGGCCGGCTCGATCTCGGCGCTCTCTACCCTGGGCTCAATTGTCGGTACGTTTCTGACGGTACTGGTGCTTATTCCCACGATTGGCACGGAACGCACGGTCTATCTCTTCGCCGGGTTCCTGCTGATCCTGGGGATTATCGGGTTGCGCGATCTGCGTTATGGCCTGATGCTGCTGATTGTGATGGGGCTGGCGGCCTACACGCTCCTGACCACGGAGCAGATTAAGTCGGCGGACTGCTACCGCTGTACGCTGCTCTTTGAGACCGAGTCGCGCTACAACTATATTCAGGTTGCCGAGCAGCGTATCACGTTCAGCGATGGCAGCCTGGACCGGCGAATCAACCTGTTGCTCAACGAGGGCCAGGCGATCCACTCTTCCTACCGCACACGCTACCGGGAGACTGGTGATCCGGTTGATCTGCTGACTGGTGGGGGACCGTGGGATTATTTCGCGGTTGCGCCCTACTTCTATCCCCAGCGTGATCCGGAGTCGGTGACCAGTATGGCGTTGCTGGGCTCGGCGGCGGGCACCATCCCCAAGCAGTTCCTGGCAATCTATGGCGCACAGTCACGCGTTGATGGCGTCGAGATTGACCCGCGCATCACGCAACTGGGGCGGGAGTATTTCGATCTGGAGGCGGAGAGTCCGGCCTATCCCAACTACAACGTACATACGCAGGATGCGCGCTACTGGCTGGAGACAACCGATCAGACCTACGATGTGATCGGGATGGATGCCTACCATCAACCCTATATTCCGTTTCACCTGACCACGCTGGAGTTCTTCCGTGGGGTCAAAGCTCATCTCACCCCGAATGGGGTTGCCGTCGTCAATGCCGGCATACCGCCGAGTGGGGATGATCGGCTGGTCAATGCGTTGGGCTCGACCATGCTGGCGGTCTTTCCGCAGGTGTTTATGATCGATACACCCAGCGGCGCAAGTACCATCCTGGTCGGCGTTAATCGTCCGGTGGGTGATGGCGTGGCAAACTTTACGGAGAATGCGGCGCAGATCGAGGTGCCCGCGCTACAGGTGGTAATGGATTGGGCACTCACCCAGGGCCAGGGGCCGATGCGCGAGTTTACGCCGCGCCATGCCCACTTCCAGCCCTTTACCGACGATCATGCCCCGGTTGAACTGTTGATCGACGCGATGATGTTAAGCGAGGCGCAGCAACTGGTACGATGAATGACCGGACTTACGCGGTCGGTTCCAAATCAGGTGTTTATCTGGATGAACGACCCGATTCGTCTCCGGCAGGGCGAAAGACTCCATGCTTTTTCACAAAAAATTCACTTTGTGAATTTTTTGTGAAAAAGATAAAAAACGTCCCATGCTGCCGCAGGTGGATCAGCCTTCCATCGGGTGAAAGCACGCTTGTGCATGCTCAATTCTCCTCGATCAGACCATAGCGAAACTCCGGGCCGGTACTCTCCAGGAGCCGCCAGGTGCCGGGAGCACGCACCAGGCAAATAACCCGCACCCGCCCCTGCTGTGCCAGACGGATCGCCTCGGTCGTGTCGGCCAGCCAGACGCTGCCGACCGAAGTCCGGCGGCGGCGGGTAGGAATGGCGCAATCCAGGAGTGCCCCGGCGGGTCGGCCCTGCTCATTGTACTGTGGACGCAGATGCAACACATGTGCGCGTACAACAATGCCATACTTGAGGAGCGCCATATCTTCCCGGATCTGTTTACCCAGTTTCCACGCCGCGGTTGTCAGATGGATCAGCAGAAGCAGGCCGAGGAGTATCCAGAGCAGCGGCCCCACATGCAGCAGCGCCAGTGCAATTGCACCCACGAGGGTTCCAATCACCACGGAATCGATGTAGGTTTTAAGTGGTATCTCGATCAGATATTCACCCAGCAGGTTGATTATCAGTAGCGGTGGTAGCGGACGCGGTGGTCGTCGTTGCAGGAGCACCGGATCTACTTGATTGACGATGATCGGCATGGTCGTCCCTCTCCGGGCAGTCACAACCCTACGACACATTGTAGGATGTTTGCGCGCAACCTGCAAGGGCAAATCTATGCCTGGAAGGTGGATAGCAGAGGACCAATCAGGTCGTTTTTGAACATGCAAAAACCCCCGGCAGGTTGATCCATGTTGAATCAAACCCCGCCGGAGGTTACGCGTGTATCGGGGGCAGCAAACCGGGCCGTTGCACCATGCACTGACGCGTCTGCGCCTAACGCCACTATCTTTCAAATATACTAGGCTTACGAGGTTCCTTACCTGAAAGAGGAATACCGCCTAACGCTGCACCAGTGCGTAGATCAGCAAGACCAGCAGTTGCCAGACCACGGGTATCAATCCGCCCAGGATAAGCTGGCTGCCCTTCCATCCATAGAGCCGGTCCCACAGGTTTGCACTGAGCCAACCGGACATGCCGATTGCCACCATCCAGGTCAGGATTGCCAGGGCCGGCCATCCGACCGCCAGCAAGATCAGTCCGGCGATAAGCGGTAACACGCGTGGAAGTTGCGTCGTCGGATAGAGGTAGAGCGCGCGATAACCCTCTTCGCCGCCGCCGGTCGCGTCATCCAGCAGGATGGCAAGCAGACTGATCAGCGGCCACTCCAGCATCCCGATAAACCAGAGCAGCAGCAGGCCGAGAATCAGTCCGATGCCGGGTATGTGACCAGTCAACAGCAGGCCATTGGTCAGGAAGATCAAAACCGGGAGCAGGGCAACCCAGAGCATCGGCATTGCTGCCCGGCGCAGCCAGCCTGTTTCCATCTGGCTCGGGTTGGTTTCAGCACAGACAACATCAACCAGATCCTGGATCGCCGAGCGTGGTTTAAATGTCGTTCGGAGCAGCCAGGAGTTGGCTTCTTGCTGCAGCACCGGATCGGGGGGGCGGACGCCGCGTGACTCGGCCTCCTGTTCGCGCAGATCTTCCAGTTGTGAGACGGCGAGCAGCACCTGCTGCATAATGTACTCGAAGTTGCTCATAGCCGAAGTGACGAGCAGACCGGTTTTGAAGCTACCGTCGTAGATCAGGCTGTTGACCCGATAACTGGCGGGCAGAATTGCGGTACGGGTCTGGAGCAGCAGAATCTGGCTCTCCTCGGAAAACTCGGTTGCCTTGATTGCCGCAAACTGTTTCCAGGGAATCATTTTCCAGCGTGTTTGCGTGGGGATCCAGCCGCCGATAACGCGCACCGCCAGCCCTTCGGGGCGGATTTCCACGCGTGGGAGCAGGTTACGCAACACCGCCAGAACCCCCAGTACAAAGAGCACCATCAGATGAGCCGCGAGCAGCAGCCACAGGGGGGACGGAAGATTGGGCAACCCCGCTGTACCCAGGAGTGGCATATGTCGCTCAGGATAGTAACTTGCCAGATCTGCCAGAGCTGCCGGGGTCAACGCGCTCCGAAAGAAGCCGACATCCCGCAGGGCAGGGATCTCCAGGGCGAGGAATGTAACCCAGTAGCTGATATAGTGCCAGATCATCAGGAGCGCCAGCAGAACCGCGCCCCAGTTAATCAATGTCGTAATCCGCGCAGGATAGAGCCCATGCACGGGTTCGCCGCCGGCGCGAGCGGCATCGAGCGCCTCCTCGTTTTCGGTTGCAGTCTCGCCGGGAGCCCGACGACTGACGAACGAAGCCGGGCTCAACAGAATGCGAAAAAGAGGTGACTGGGCCTCCTCGTTAAAGTTGACCGGCTGGACATCGTCTTTTGCTCGTGCAACACTCCGATTCTCATCAAGCGTGATCTTCACCAGCTTTTCAAAGTCGCTGATATGTGACGTAATCAGAAAGCCGGGCCGCAGTCCCAGCGAGTAGAGCATGCTATAAAAAAGATGCCAGCCGGTAAGCTGTTTGCCGCCCGGCTGCACCAGCAACACAAAGCGCTCATTCGACAGGTCGCTGGTAACTTTTACCATGCGGAGATCTTCCCAGCGGATTGGCAACCAGTCACCGCCAAACTCAACCAGCATGCCGCGTGAACTGGTGCGCACAACGGGGAAGGCATTGCGCAGCAGAATTGCCAGCAGCAGAGCCAGGGCTGTCCAGGTGAATGCGGGAAGCAGAGTGATAAACTCATCGAAGCGGGGTTGATCGGCGATAGTGCTGACCCACCCGACTGTGTCGCGCAGGAATGGTACCCATTCGGCCAGCGCGTAGTCTACCCCAAAGAGATCCCAGGCTGATCGGAGGAGCACTGCGCCCAGGTATACGCTGCTCAGTAGTACGATAAGTGTGCAGAAGAGTTCAATCGACCAGGTGAGGAGGCGAGGATAGCGATAGACAGACTCGGCGGAGACCATAGCCTACACTTTCTAGTCGGCAGGCTCACCCATGCCGACCTGAAGTTGTTCAATACGTAGTTCAGCGGTGTCGAGCAGATGCTGGCATGCGGCGGCCAGTTGCACACCCTGCTCATAGAGGTGCAACGACTCCTCCAGGGGCAGCGTCCCGGCCTCCAGCCGGTTCACGACCTCCTGAAGCTGTTGGTAGAGCGTTTCATAGGTTGCGACGGGTGTGTTCTCTGACATAGCGGGTTCCTTGTAGTGATAGAGCGAATGCTACAGGATCAGGCCGACTCTTCTGCCTGTAATTCTACAACATCTGCTACCAGTTTGCCGGACCGTAACGTGATTACGAGCGTCTCACCGGAACCTACCTGGGTGGACTGGGTGACAACGGTACCATTGGTTGCTTGCCGGACAACTGCATATCCCCGTTCCAGGGTTGCCTGGGGGCTCAGCGCAGACAATTGGGCCTGGAGTCCCTGCAACTGTGTTTGCCGGAGCGTCAGCCCATACTGCAACTGCGCCTCGGCCCGCCGCAACAGATCATCGACTTGCTGGCGTGCGTGGGGCAGCCGGATAGCCGGGTTATAATGCCGTAGCCGGTCGTGCGCCGCGGCCAGTTCCCGGCGGCGCGTGTCGATATTAATGGCGAATGCGGTATTCAGTTGCTGGCGCAGGGCTGCCAGTGAGAGGCGCAGTTCGGCCTGCTCCGGGACGGCCAGTTCCGCGGCTGCCGATGGCGTGGGCGCACGCAGATCCGCCACATAATCGGCGATGGTGGTATCGGTTTCGTGCCCAATGCCGGTAATCACCGGAATTGAACTGGCGAAGATTGTGCGGGCAACCTCTTCCGCGTTAAAGGCCCAGAGGTCTTCAAGTGAGCCGCCACCACGCGCAACAATGATGAGATCAACATCAGTTGCGTAGAGTGTGTGCAGGGCGGCGACAATGCTGCCGGGAGCCTGCTCGCCCTGCACCAGGCAGGGGCTGATCAGCACTTCCACCAGCGGACAGCGTCGGGCCAGCACGGTAAGCATATCCTGGAGCGCGGCCCCCTTACCTGAGGTCACAATGCCGACCCGGCGCGGCAGCAGCGGCAGCGCGCGTTTGCGACTGAGATCAAACAGCCCCTCGGTGTCCAGGCGCTGTTTGAGTTCCTCAAACTGAGCATGCAGAAAGCCGACCCCGGCGGCGCGCAGGGTATCGACATACAATTGCAACTTCCCACCCACCTCATAGAAGGAGACGCGTCCGTGGGCCAGCACTGCATCGCCATTGCGGGGCAGGTCACCCAGGCGCAGTGCATAGCTTTTCCACATCACCGCGTTAAGCACGGCATCGCCCTCTTTCAGGCTAAAATAACAGTGCCCGGAGGTGTGGCGTTTAAAATTCGAGATTTCACCCTCAACCCAGACATCACTCAACACCGGCTCGGCGTCAAGCAACTCCCGGAGGTAAGTATTCATCTCGGTGACGGTGAGAATATACATAGATGTGTGTACCACAGACGACAAATGATGGACGACACGCTGTGCTGTCCCGCATTTATCATCTGTGGCTACCGACTAATGCGGGGCAATCACCATCAGCGGCTGGCCGTACTCAACCGGCTGCTCATTTTGCACCAGAATCTGTACAATCTTTCCCGTGATTTCCGTCTCAATCTCGTTCATCATCTTCATTGCCTCGACGATGCCTACCGTATCACCGGCATGCACTTCGTCGCCCTCATGCACAAAGGGTGGATCCTTGGGCGATGAGGCGGAATAGAAGGTTCCAACCATCGGCGACGTAACCATTTCACCTTCAGCAATGTCCGACTCCTCGGGGGCAACTTCGGAGTGGGCCGTTGCATAGGGTGGCGCGGACTGGGCGTGCGGCGGCGCATAGGGCGCATGCTGCGGTACATGCGGCATCGGTTGCGGCGCGTGCGGCATACCGGGCGCATGATGCATCGGCGGCACACTCAGCGCAAGCGGAAGTGTGGACATCGGTGATTGCGATGCATGTGGAGCGGCATTGCCGCGTTTTACATGCAGCTTCGACGTACCGCGCTCGATTAGTAGTTCGGTAATATCGGTCTGCTCAATCATCTGGAGCAGCTCGCGCACGGCTTCGATTCCAAACTCGTCGGTCTGCCCTTCAAGCGTTTCTGGCGTTGCTTCACTCATATCGTAACCATCTTGTTCCTATTGTGAAAGCCACTACTACCACCGCGCGATTGTAGCAGAATAACGGCATCCTCGTCAAACGGCGCGAGATACTTACCCAGGTGCGGGAAGGACATACGGAAGCGTGTCCAGTTCTGCGGCAAAGCGGGGCCGTAGACACACGGCCCCGCTTTGCTACCCGCTATCAGGTCAGGTGCGCAACCACCTCAACCCCATTCATTGCCATATGATGCAAGAAGAGGACATGATGCAGATCGCCGGGGTGGGCCTTGATATTCAGCTCACGCGCGGTACTGACCGGTGTGTCGAAGGTATCTACCGCGTTGGCCGGAACAATGACTCGGCGCTGTAGATTATGCGCATTGGCATAGAGCCGCAGATGCATCGCCGCGCTATAGACGCAGAGATCGGTACAGTCACCGATAATTATAAAGGTGCTGAGTTGGGGCCGTTCGCGAATCCAGTCCCCAAGTTCAGTACCGATATCGGCGCTTAACGAGTTTTTGGTGATCGTCGTCATCTCGTCGGCAAACGGGAGTTCCTGGATCTCGGCCACGGCCTGACTCTCGAATGTCCCGGCGACACAGTGGGCCGGATAGGCAGCAAACTCAGGTGTATTGGGATCATGATTGTCCTGCGCCAGCAAAAATGCGCGCACCCCCAGATCATGCGCCTGCCGGAAGAGGGTGACGACCGGCTCGATCAGCGCGCCCACGCGCTCACCCGCCAGCGGTCCCTCTTTGCAAAACCCGTTGATCATATCAACCGAGAAGAGCGCTACCTGTTCCGGCTGCCCGGTGACAACATCGGCAAAGGTAACGTCGGACAGATTGTCGTACCAGTCACTCAGGTAGGCCAGGAAAGGCCGCGCGTGATCGAGAAGATTGATTTTACCAGACATAACACCACACTCCTTTGTGTATTCAGAACACTCATCCAGAGATACGGTCCTTTACCGATATGTATGTTACGCGGTGGGCGCGCAACCCGGACGTTTAACGTCGATAGCGGCACACTGTACCTGCGGCAACATGTCCTGTTTCGTTTACCGTCCCCAGACGGTTGGTGCGAACCTGCGAACCCGGCAGGGGCAAAAAATCTTGCGCTCCCTACAAGGTCATCACCCATTCTCATCGTCGAGGCGATCCTCACGCCAGCGGAACACAAACTGCTTGTCTCCCCGATCACGCTTGAAACGCCACAACCGTGTTGGGCGTCCCCGTCCTTCGCGCACCATGCTGGTTTCTTCCAGGATGCCGGCCTCTTTGATCTTCCGGTAGAAGTTTCCCTTGTCCAGCGACTCGCCCAGGATCTGTTCGTAGATATGCTTCAATTCCAGAATACTGAACACCTCCGGCAGCAGTTGAAATGCCAGCGTAGTATACTCGAGTTTGGAACGCAGGCGCGAGAGAGCATAGCTCACAATATCTTCATGATCAAACGCCAGCTTTTCGGGGAGCGCGCGTACCGGGAACCAGCGCACATCGCTGCTCTCGTCACTTACATGCAGCTCCTGCACATCAGCGCGAACGATAGCAATATAGGCCACACTAATAACCCGTGTGCGCGGATCACGTTGCGGGCTGCCAAAGGTGTAGAGCTGTTCCAGGTAGATATTGCGCACACCGGTTTCTTCCTCCAGTTCGCGGCGCGCGGCCTGCTCCAGCGATTCATCCATGTTGATAAAGCCGCCGGGCACGGCCCAGTAGCCCTCGTAGGGCCAGCGCCGCCGCAACACCATCAGCACATGCAGTTCGCCGTTGATAACGGTAAAGATCACAACGTCCACCGTAACTGATGGCCGCTCGTAACGCGAAGCATCGTATGTTTCGGCGGTCTCCTCCATTCCAGGCTCCTTGGTGTTTAGTGTTATTTGCACACTAAGTATACTCATATGGCGTAGATATGTCAAGCGATTGGCAATTGACAAACGGTATCCGGTAGTAGTTGACGCCATCCCCCCAATCTGCTACTCTTGCCGTGCGGTTAGGGGCTACGGGCTACAGACTACGGAATTATAAACTATGCGTATCGCAGTTACGGGAGCAAATGGTCAGTTGGGGAGCGCGCTCTGTGCCACACTGTCCCCGGAACACGACATCGTCACATTAAACGAGGGTGATTTCGACCTGGGCCGGCCCGATGCCGTTGCTCAGATCGTCGCTACCAATGCGCACCTGGTGATCCACCCGGCGGCCTACACGAACGTTGATGGATGCGCGCAAGACCCGCTGCTGGCCTACCGCATCAATGGTCTGGGCACCCGGTATGTTGCGCTGGCCTGCCGGCAACTGGATGTGCCCCTGGTCTATATCAGCACCAACGAGGTCTTTCCGGGCACCGCCGACACGCCCTACACCGAGTATGATCCGGTAGATCCAATCAATCCGTATGGTCAGTCCAAATGGGTGGGTGAACAGGCGGTACGCGAGTTGCTACACCGCTTCTACATTGTGCGGATTGCCTGGCTCTTTGGCGGCGAACGCAACTTTGTGCGAACCATCCTGCGCCTGGCGGCAAATCCACCCGAGACGGGTCTGCGCATGGTCGCCGACGAGATTGGCAACCCGACCTATGCGCCGGATCTGGCCGAAGCGATTGCGCATCTGATCAATCTGCCCTTTTACGGTACCTACCACTTCACCAACAGTGGCGCTTGCTCCCGCTATGCGTTTACCCAGGAGATTATGCGCCAGGCCGGGTATGACGCGGTACCGCTGACTCCTATCACCCTGGCCGAGTACCAGCGCGCCAGCACGCCGCCGCCCTACACCGCCCTGGCAAATATTGCCGGGAGTGCCCTGGGTATTACGCTTCGGCCCTGGCAAGAGGCACTGGCGGCCTATCTGCAAACGTTGCAGGGGTAGCAAATGTGCATATCTTAATCCTCGAACGCCAGTGACAGCCCATGATTGATCTTATCATCCCCAACTATAACGGCGCAGCCCTGCTACCTACCTGCCTGGATGCGTTGCGCGCGCAGACGCGGCGCGACTTTACAATCACGCTGGTCGATGATGGTAGCCGCGATGACTCGCCGGCGCTGCTCGCGGCGCGTTATCCCGAGGTGCGCGTGCTATCGCTGCCCCGGAATCGTGGCCTGGCCGCCGCCGTGAATGCCGGACTTGACATAACCAGCAATGATATGGTTGTGCTGCTCAACAACGACACCGAGGCCCACCCACGCTGGCTGGAGCGCCTGGTGGGTACCCTGGAGCGCTACCCGGCCTATGCTTTTGCCGCCGGTAAACTGCTGCTTTTTGACCGCCGCGATCATCTGCACTCTGCCGGCGATTTCTACCGGGTGAATGGCGTCCCCGGCAGTCGGGGCGTCTGGGAGCGGGATCGCGGACAGTACGACGCTATAACCGAGGTCTTCGGGCCGTGTGCCGGAGCCGCAGCCTACCGCCGGAGTGCTCTGGATGCGCTGGCGCAGGATGGGCGGGTGTTCGACGAGGATCTGGTGATGTACTGCGAGGATGTGGACCTGAATATGCGCGCCCGGCTCCAGGGCATGCGCACAATTTTTGTGCCGACGGCGGTGGTCTACCATCGGCTCAGTGCAACCGGCGGCGGTGCGCTGGCGAGTTACTACTGTGGACGCAACTTCCCCCTGGTATGGGCCAAAAATATGCCGCTGCCTATGGTCCGGCGCTACTGGCCGCGCTTGCTGGCATCGCAGCTTGGCTTTCTTTTGCACTCCCTCTGGCATATGCGCGAACCGGCGGCACGGGCACGCCTGCGTGGGCAGGTCGCAGCCCTGCGCGTGCTACCGCGATTTGTGCGCAAACGGCAGCGGTCAGTCGTGCATACGTTGCCCTACGCGAAAGATTGAAAGGCCGGCAGAGGGCGCAAGCATGGGCTTGCGCCCTCTGCCGGCCTGTAGATGGACACATGGCTCCCATACGCCAAAAGGCGTAAAAGCAAAATATGTGTGCTGCAACGCACAAGCAATCTTTGTGAGTTACGTAACTAGCCTGTAACTGACTTCTCTATGCTTAAAATCATAGTTTCCGTCGGGTAATTAGTATAACTATGTCAGCCGTTGACGGCGCAGACTAATGTCATCTACCAATGCAAAGATCAGTTTGGCGATATTTGCATAGATACGAGCATCTGTTCAAGTAAAGTACTGGTTTTGTCTATCTTTTGCATTCCTGCATCACCGAAGATAGTTGAATGATGTGAAACAACCTGTGGGCCGCATGCAATATGCGGATTTGAATAACGTCGGCTCGTGCCTATCATAACTAATGACAGAACGAAAAGGATGAGATGGTTATGGATATTATCGTTGCCAGTAGTAATGTTTTCCACCGGGAGTTATCCTCTTTTATCTTGAGTGAGGCCGGGTATACTGTGCATGAGTGCAGCGATGGGGACGGGTTTCTGCGCTGTGTCACCCAGGTGCAGCCCGACATGGTGCTGCTTGATGCCCGCATTTCCGGGGCCGACAGTCTTGATCTGGCCCGCGAGGTACGTCAGCAGAGTCATGTGCCGATTATGTTTCTAACTAATGGTGCTTACTCAGTTCCGGTACCGTCATTACAGGCCTGTGCTGATGATCATGTGGTCTGGCCCTACGAACCGGAAAATCTGTTAGCTCAGGTTCATGCGCTTCTCTATCGCTCCGGGGGAGTTCCAGTCGGCCCCTCGGAAGTAGTGCGTTAAGCCTGGGTGCCTGTGCGTTATCCCTGTTCCTCTCTACCTCACGTTCAGACAAGCCCCTCAGCTACGTAATGCGGAAGAAGTAGATGAATGTATTGCCCCATCCATATCATCCGGTTTTTGCATTGACCTGCACTCTAGCGGTGGCTATAATATAGCCATTGCCTATGCGACAGCGCAAAACAACAACTGAGCAGAGTATCCGCTCCTGGCTACGGAGTTGCGCGGCTTCCGAACGCGAAATATTTGCGCGCCTGTGGGGTTTGCCGCTGCCTGACACGGACCGGGAGAGCGCTGCCGATGATCTCGCTGCTGCTGCGCTGACTCCTGACATGGTCGCGCACATATTGGCGACCCTGACTCCCCCGGAGCGATCTGCGCTCGAGCGTGTGCTGGCCGAGGAAGGGGTGCTTCCGGCCGCCATACTCGAGCGCGAATATGGTGCTGTCCGGTTGCCTGCCGAGTATGCCAATCCGCGCACATTCCTGCTGAATCAGTCTGAACCAGCCACCACCACCGAGCGCCTCTTCATCCTGGGATTGATCCTGCCGGCTCAGCAGGGGCGGATGCGGGTCTATACCGTCCCGGTTGATCTGCGCCCGTTGTTGCCCACCGTGCCGCCGCCTGATCGGACGCTGCACCTGACACCTGCGCCTGATCCTTCCATTGTTGTCACGGCGGATCTTGCAGCACTCGAACAGAACATTCTGACGCTCCTGGTACTGGCGCAGGCGGGTGATCTGACGGTTGTGCCGGGACGGGGAATGAACAAGGCCAGTCTGCTCCGCCTGGCGAAACGCTGGGGAATGAGCAAGGATGACCTGCGCGGCATTACTTACGAGCAGCACTGGCGGTATGTACATTTTCTCCGGTTGGTGCTACAGGGAGCGGACTTGCTGCGGATTACGGCGGATCAGGAGTTGCGCCCGACATCGCTGGTGCCTGACTGGCTTCAGGCATCCCAACTGGAACGCCAACGCCGCCTGCTGGAGGGCTGGGTGCAGAGTGAGTGGGATGAACTCAAGCGGTTCCTGGGCATAGAGATCAAGGGGTATGCCTTTGAGCGTGATCTGACCGCTACCCATCGCGCAATCACGGATATCCTGGCCCGGGTGCCGCCCACTACCTGGATCACCTGGGAGGCGCTGCTGGACGAGGTGCTGCGGGTGATGCCCGATTTTGCCCGTCCCAGCGGTGTGTATGACACCTGGCGGTTGGTGGACTATCGGGGACAACCTCTGGATGGGTTTGAACATTGGCGCGATGTCGAGGGCGAACTGCTCAAGGCCACGATTGGCGGGAGCCTGCGCTGGCTGGGTCTGACCGACTATGGCGGCATGCCGAGGACCGAAAATGAAGAATATAGCGAGCCGGTTGCTTTTCGGCTGACGGCCCTTGGCGCGGCAGTGCTGAATGTCGGTTCCGCCCCATCCGAGCCGGATTATGAACCGCTGGTGGTGCAGGCAACCTACGATATTATTGTCCCGCCGCGTGCCGCGCTGTTTGACCGCTTTCAGGTGGAGCGGGTGGCACAGTGGGTTTCGGGAACCGACTCTGATGAGGCGGCAGTCTACAGGTTGACCAAAGCGAGTGTGCAGCAGGCGGTTGCGCAGGGCATTGATAGCGATGCGATCATCCGCTGGTTGGAGCAGGCCACGGCGGCGGCACTCGCGCAGAATGTCGTCTACAGTCTGCGCGAGTGGTCGGAGCAGCATGGACAACTGACCCTCAGCCAGTCGGCGCTGCTGCGTGCCGATGATCCGCTGCTGCTCGATCAGGTCCGGCGTGATCGGCGGGTGCGCATGCCGCCGGTTGAAGAACTGGATACGCAGACCTGGCTGCTGGACGAGAATGACGCTGTAGCGCTGGCGGAAGCGTTGCGCAAGGCGGGCTATGGGCTGGCGGGTGAGGTACAGCCGGCGACCGGCCCGGCGCTCAAGGAGCGTGACCTGACGGTCCTGGCGGTGGCGTTGAAATTTTATATCCGCGTCTGTGCCGAACTGCAGATCGACCATGATGCCGGCGGGGCGATGCTCCGGCGTTTCGAGCGCCTGCTCAATGAGCGCCAGCGGACAACTGCCGAACAGGTGGTGTCTGCGGCACTGGCGGCTCTGCATGACGTACTTAAGCGGCGGAGATGAGCGACAAATGACAAACATGTATATGACCCTGTGTCAAAGCTATGCGTGAGCGCGTTTACAGAACTGAGGCGCTGATCCTGCGTCGGCAAGATTTTAGCGAAGCGGATCGGTTGCTGCTGCTGGCTTCCCCGGCCGGAAAACGGCGGGTGGTTGCGAAAGGTGCGCGTAAAACCAGTAGTCGCCTTGCCGGTCATATTGAGCTTTTTACCCATGCTAATATGCTGCTGGCGATTGGGCGCAATCTGGATATTATAACGCAGAGCCAGGTGTTGCATAGCTTTCCTGCCCTTCGTTCCGATCTTTCACGTCTGAGCCTGGCCTACTACGCGGCGGAATTATACGATAAATTTATCCAGGAAGAGGAAGAAAACCGCGCATTATTTCGGCTGCTGGTGCAAACATTTACGGCCCTGGATAAAACCACGAACCCGGACCTGGTTCTCCGTGCATACGAACTACGGCTCCTGCACAACGTCGGCTATCGGCCTCATCTGCATCGTTGTGCCGTCTGTCAGGAGGTGCTGACCGAGCAGGCTGATCATTTTAGCCCGGCGCTGGGCGGGGTGCTCTGCGCCTGTGATGTGGCGGCTGACCGTACGGCGCTGCCAATGAGTTTAAATGCCTTCAAATTGCTGCGCTATCTGCAGTCGCAGCCACTCGCTGCCGTCGAGCGGATGCAGCTCTCGGCGGCTGTGTGTATCGAGGTTGAACAGATGTTACGGACCTATCTACGGCGTCTGCTCGAGCGTGAGTTAAAATCGGTGGCTTTTCTGGACTATATCAGACACGAAACGGAACCATGAACCTGAAATATGACGCGTCTACCGTGAAACGGCAAGCGTAAGGAGTTACGTCATGGCTTACATTGACGAACTGCTCGGGCGCGGCGAACAAATTCTATCTGTGGCACGGCAGCATGTGTTTGTCCTGATTGGTCATGTCCTGATGGAGTCGGTTGTGATTGGCCTGCTGATCGCCGCAGCCGTTGTGTCCAATCGCGCCTTTAGACCGGGGCCGATAGTGGCAAATATGCCCGCCAGCACGTTTGTACCGCTGGCCTGTGCCATTCTTAGTCTGTTTGTGTTGATCAGCGGCTTGCTGGATTTTCTGCGCTGGAATACCGAGCAGTATGTCGTGACGGATCGGCGGGTGATCCAGGTGCGCGGCATTCTGAGCAAGCGGGTCATCGACTCGTCGCTGAGCAAGATTAACGATATTCAGCTCAAGCAGAGCCTGGTGGGGCGCATGTTTAATTTTGGAACCGTGGAGATCCTGACTGCCTCTGAGGAGTCGGCCAATGTGATGGACCGTATCGCTGAGCCGCTTACCTTTAAGCGGGTTATGCTGGAGGCCAAGTACAATCACGAGCGCGGCTATCGGTATGGTGAATCGCGTGGTACCTCATTCATGCCTGATCATCTTGGGCATGGTCAGGCGGATATTCAGCATACGCTGGCAGAACTGGCGGCCCTGCGTGACCGGGGTATTCTCTCCAGCGATGAGTTTGAGGCGAAGAAACGTGAGTTGTTGAACCGGATTTAGTAGTAATGGTTAGGGGTTACGGGTTAACGGTTAGGGGTTAGGGGTTTATCTGAGTTTTAACGGTTAACGGTTAACCCCTAACCGTTAACCCCTAATTATTATGATTGAACAGATCGAAACTGCACGTACCATCATTGCTGACCGGGCCGGCATGACGCCGCGTGTCGGGTTGATCCTGGGATCGGGTCTCGGATCGTTGGCGGATGAACTATCGCAGGCATCCGTGGTGCCCTATGGCGATATTCCCGGCTTTGCCGTTCCCACCATTGCCGGTCATCGGGGGGAACTGGCGCTGGGGATACTGGGTGGGCAGCCGGTGGCTGTGCTGCGGGGCCGCTTCCACTTCTACGAAGGCTATAGTATGCAGCAGATCACCTTCCCGGTGCGGGTGCTGCGTGCGTTGGGCTGCGATACATTGATTGTCACCAATGCGGCGGGTGGTCTGCGTGACGACTGGCAGGCGGGCGATATCATGCGTATCGTCGATCAGATCTTCCTGCCCGGGATGGCCGGATTTCACCCCTTGCGCGGCGAGCATGACGAGCGGCTGGGGCCGCGCTTCCCGGCGATGCTGGGCGCGTTTATGAATGATCTGGTGCCGCCGGCCCGTGCGGTCGCTACCGCTCAAGGGTTGACGCTACGCGAGGGTGTGTACCTCATGTTGAGTGGACCGCACTTCGAGAGTGCCGCCGAGATGCGCATGCTGCGCGCCTGGGGCGCTGATGCGGTAGGCATGTCTACCGCGCCGGAGGTGGTGGTCGCGCGCCAGGCCGGGATGCGCATTCTGGGCTTTTCGCTGATCACCAACCTGGCCCTGCCGGATGCGCCCCCTGCTAGCCATGCAGAGGTGCTGGAAGTGGGCCGGCAGGCAAAGCCGAAATTTGCCGCGCTGATCCAGGGCATCCTTGAGCGGATGTGATCCCGTAGGGCGGGTAGGGAAGAAAAAAGCCCCTATCCGCCCGGTCACGTATGTGCAAGAACCGTTGCCAGGCGGCGCACGCCTTCTTCCAGATCGTCGGGAGAGAGCAGGCTAAATGCCAGGCGGAGGTAGTTTTCACCGCCACCCCCCGTGTAGCAGTACACGCCGGGCAGGTAGGCCACACCGGCAGCCTCGGCCTGCGGCAGGAGCGCGGCGCTATGCACTGCCGGGGGCAGCCGCAGCCAGACAAAGAAGCCGCCCAATGGCGGAATCCAGGTACAGGTATTCGGCAGGTAACGGGCTAGCGCTCCCAGCAAGAGATCGCGGCGCCGGCGGTAGTTGCTGCGCAGGGACGCACTATGCGGTTCGAGCATGCCCGCGGCGAGAAATGCCGCTACCACATGCGCTGTAAAATGATTGATCCCGCCGCCACTGTCCAGCAACCCGCTGCCGGTACACTGGCGCACAATTTCGGGTGCCGCCAGCATCCACCCCAGTCGCAGACCGGGGGCCAATACTTTGGAGAAGGAACCCAGACGTATCACTGGCCCGGCGGGCGTAAGATTGTACAATGGGGTGGGTGGTGGCGCATCAAACCAGAGTTCGCGGTAGGCGTCGTCCTCTACGATTGTCAGGCCGGTATGTTGCGCGAATGATACCAGGGCGCTACGTCGCTCGGAAATCAGGCTGATGCCCGTGGGGTTGTTAAAGGTAGGAACGGTGTAGAGCAGTCGGGGTTGCCGTCCCTGTAATGTGAGCGTTTTATGCAATGTCTCCAGCAGATCCAGGCGTATTCCCTGTTCATCACAGGGCACGGGAGCCAGGGTTAGCCCATGGTCGCGGAAGATGCGCGGGGCCAGATGGTAGCTTGGTGACTCGACCAGGATGACATCGCCGGGGCGGGTCAGCAGGGTGCAGAGCATGTCGAGCGCCTGCGAGATGCCCCCCGTGATGCAAAGATGTTCCGGAAGCGGGGTGATGCCTTCCATCTGCTCAAAACGGGTACAGAGTTGGGTAATCAGCCGGCCGGGCCCCTGTTCAGCGCCATAGGCCAATGCGGCGCTATCATGTTGTAGGGCCAGCGTTGCCGCCTGCGCCAGGGCCGCACCCGGTAGTAGCGCCATGTCAGGATGGCCCCAACCTAACTCAATGATGCCCGGGCGGCGGGTAAGCTGGATATCTGGGAGTAGTGTCATTATTTGTCTCGAAACCAACCGCACATTCTGTGTGTTTAAATAGTGATCGGTTGTAGTAGAAGTTTCCGGCTGACCCGGCATCGCGTGTCGTCTATGGTATTATACAAAAGAAAGGCGCGATTGCTTTTGTCCTCTTGATGAATCTGGTGAACTGACTATGCATGCCCATCGCTCACTCATCCTGATCCTGTTGTGTATTTTGCTGCCGGCTGCGTGTAGCTTTTCGGTTCCGTCGATTGTGGTACAGGCCACGCCGACCCCCCCGCCGACGCCAACGCTCCGCCCAACCGCCAGCCCGACGGTCACATCCAGTCCGACGGTCACATCCAGTCCGACGGCAACCCTGGTTCCGTTGCGCCCGACGCCGACTCTGCTACCGCTCACGAGCGAACAGCGCGCTGATCTGTTTGACCAACTCTGGACACTCGTACGCGATAACTATGTCTATGCCGATTACGGCGGCGTAGACTGGGAGGATGTGCGGGCTGAGTTTGCGCCGCGTGTTGCCGCCGCAGGGACGGAGGCGGAATTTTATGGCCTGCTGCGCGAAATGATTGAGCGCCTGGATGATGATCATTCCCGGTTTGAGTCGCCCCAGGATGTAGCGGCGGAAACCGCCCGGTTTAATGGTGATCTCAACTATGGTGGTATTGGCGCGCTGGTACGTACGGTTGATGCGGGTGGCCTGATCGTTCAGGTTGCCGCAGATGGGCCGGCAGCGCGGGCAGGGCTGCAACCGCGTGATCTCATTCTGGCGATTGAAGGCATTCCCTTTGTTGATACGGACGCCTTTGGCCCGCGTGGGCCGATCAGCGCTGTCCGGGGCACACCGGGTACCACGGTAAACCTGACCATACGATCTCCGGGGAGCATTCCCCGCACCGTGCCGGTCATGCGGCGAACAATCCAGACCAACGCATTTGTTGAGGTTGAAACGCAGATCTTATCGGGAACCCGGGTGGGTTTGCTGCGACTGGATACCTTCAACGCCGAAAATCTGGCCCGGCGGGTACGTACTCGCCTGGAGCAGTTGACCGCAGAGACATCGCTTGACGGATTGATCATTGATGTCCGTGCCAACAGCGGTGGACGGGTTGATATGCTGCTGAATATCCTGGCGCTTTTCAACGATGGTGGGTTGATTGGTAGCCAGAGCGGACAAAACTTCAGTGCTAATCTTGCCATCCCCACCGGTGCAGTGTTGCCGCAACTGGTTGGGGTGCCCATCGTGGTTATCACTGGTCCCGAAACCGTGAGCGCCGCCGAGATGTTTGCCGCCGGCATGCAGGTGACGGGCCGGGCACGGATTGTGGGTATGCCCAGTGCCGGCAACACCGAAAATCTGCGCGGGCGGGATCTGTTCGATGGCTCACGGCTCTGGCTGGCGGAGTTGACGTATCAGTTGCCCGATGGCCGCCTGATCGAGGGCAGCGGTGTGCAGCCGGATCGGGTGGTGGAGGCCGACTGGTGGGAGTTTGATCCGATAGACGATCCGCAGATCCAGGCCGCTCTGGAAGAATTGCGCCGCATGCGTGGGGCTGCCAATCAGACAGCATCCGAGTAGCAGATATGGTGTGCGGACCATGCTGCCGCACAAAGCTCAGGGATGGGCGGCAGTATGGCTGCCGCCCATCCCTGTCAACTCATCAACCTGGCGGTGCAAGATTAACCTTCCGACTGATCAGAATGCGCCGGATCAATCCCCATTGTCCGCAGTTGCGCCTGTAGCCGTGCAAGCTCCTGTTCTGCCTGTTCAGCACGTTGGTGTTCGTGTTCGGCGCGCCGACGCTCCTGTTCGGCGCGCCGGCGCTCCTGCTCATCACCGCGTAGCACCAGTGTTCCCTCGGGGGTGATGAAGCGCAACACGCGTTCGTGAATGCCCAGGTAGAGCCCCAACTGCTGACTCCATAACCAGCCCTGTTCCGTCGGGGTAATGTCGTGATATACGCCATTTACCAGGTACAATCCCTTGAACTCCAGGGTATCCGGATGAAACCAGAAATATTCCGGCGTGCGAAAGGTATCCTGATAGATCTGCCGTTTCAACCCACGATCAACCGTAGCAGTTTCTTTGGATAGGACTTCGATGATGACATTAGGGTATTTGCCATCTTCCTGCCAGACGACCCAACTGCGGCGGTCATAGCGTTCGGCTCCCAGGACGACGAAAAAGTCGGGACCACGGAAGTCTTCCGATTTGCGCTGGTTCGGGCTAAAGTAGATCGTCAGATTACCCGATACATAAAAATCCTGGCGATCATGCCAGTATGCCTCCAACGAGTTGATCAACAGTTCCATCTGGCGACGATGCAGGTCACTTTCCATGGGTGGTTCATTGCTCCAGAGATTGCCCGGTGGGAAAATAACGTCTTCGGTTGTCGTCTGCTCGTCAAGCGTTGCCTCAGCAGTCGTCGTCTGCTCGTCAACAGTTTCTTCAAATGTGGGATGTGACATAAAACAGCCCTCCTCCCTTCTGGTCTGGAAATTGATTCATCTTCATGGTATCCCGGAATCTTACCCCAGATTGTAGCGGCAATTCTTGACAACCAGCACCGGAATGGGGCAGAGATCCAGCAGGTCGCCGGTAATATCCTCCAGCAGAATGCGGTCGAGGGCGCTCTCAACCCGATGTGCGCCAATGATCAACAGTTCATAGCGTTCGCTGTGAATCTCGGCCAGAATCTCGTCGAGGACCGGACCGGTACGCACCTGCACCTCGGTTGTCACGCCCCGGCTTTGCAGCATATCGACGGTTTTGCGTAACATGCGGCTTTCGGGTGCGTCACGCTCCAGAAACTCGGTGATCGCGTCTTGCGGATCGGAAAAACCTTCAAAGAAGAGTGACTGCTGCGAGTGGACATGCAAAACGGTTACAGTTGCGCCAAGCAGCGTCGCCAGTCGTGCCGTTGTCCCGATCTTGTTGAGGGTATGCTCATTGCCGCCACTGGCAAGCAGAATACGTCGGATTGGTCGCGTCAGGCCATGCACCCGCAGCACCGAAGGTTCGAGGCGCTGGGCAATGGTTTTGCTATGCACGCCGGGCAACCGGCGTGTCAGCGCCTGGTGAAACCGGCCAAAAATAACCAGGTCGTAGTTCTGAACTTCGGCGGCGGCCAGAATTGCCATCTGTGCATTGCCCGGCAGAGCGCGAAACATCACCGGTACATGCGCGGGAATGAAAAGCTCCCGGGCCGCCTGCTGAAGCAACGGATAACAACTGTCGCCGCCACCGGTTACCAGAGTCAGCGCTGTAGCTCCCTGCGTCACCAGGGGAGCACTAAACTGCAGCACCAGATCGCGCCAGGGAGCCGGGCCGGCATAGAGTAAGATGTTCATCAATTTACCAGAAGTAAAATAATAGGAATAATGAGCATAATTCCAAGAAACAGCGCCAGTGTTCGGTTGTTCCTGGTAATGAGTGCCTGAAGACGAAGGATTGCGCGCTCAAATGGACGATAGCCCAGGAATAACACGAGCAGGGAGAGTAGCGTTACACTGAGCATTTCTACCAGGACAATTGTAAATGCAGCCGGTCCGCCAACGATCAAAGCAGCGATCAGGGTATCGATAAAGGTTGTGATGTTGGCCCCCATGATGTAGGGCAGTATATTCTCACGCCGTACAAACCCCTTTGCCGATAGTGGTACGAGCACCGCCAGCGAAACCGAAACCGAGAGGGTCACTCCCGTTACGGCGGCACCCAGCACAAACATCGCTGCGGGACGGTAGATCAGCCGCCCGATGCGCCGGAAAGCGCTATTCTCCGCATTCATCTCAGGCAGTGCCCGGTCAAGCAGGCTAAAGGCCAGCAGGAGTGACCCGATTCCACAGAAGAACAGCGCCCAACCCGGCAGCAGTCGTGCCGCGCTATCCACGATGGGCACAATGAGCATGTCAATCACTGATGCCAGGGGCGTGGTCGCCTGCATCTGAAATCCCCCCAGCATGCCCGATGTCAACGCATAATAGCCGAGCAGTAGCGCCGGCAGATAGATCGCGGCGGTTGTCAGCAGGGCCAGCACACCCGTAGCAATACTGGCAGTCCGCTGGTGCCCGCGCAGGTAGTAGATAAACCCGACGAACAGTACGATAAATGACGCTCCCAGGCGTGACCCGGTAATCATCGCAAATGTTTGCAGATCCGAGAGTGTCCCGGATGCAAAGAAGGAGACTGCCACCGCTGCCACGGGTGAGCCGCTCAGGAAGAGGTAGGCCAGCAACCAGCCAAACCCGAGTGCATTGGTAAAGGACGAGATGTTCAGAAACTGAACAATACTGCCACCATATACCCCTGCTCCCTGTTTAAGCAACTGGAGCGCCAGAATAAACACCGTCAGGCCCAGCAACAGGTAGGCGAATTTGCGTACCCAGATCATCAGTGCGGGACGGGTAGGCTCGACCGGTTGTGGTGTTGTAACTTTGGACACTTCTGTTGAAAGTACTGGTGATGTACCAACCGGCTCCGTTTCGGACTGGGCCCACCGTTCAGGGGTCATGGAATTCATGCGTACCTCCTCCTTGAGGTCCAGTAGCTCATTCAGGCAGACTCCTTACATTAGCTACAAACATGAAACGAGCAGCTATTTCTTACATTGTGTACTCATCAATTATACTGCCGGCAGCGCGCTTGTCCAGTTGCTATGTTGAATTTTTCACAGGAGTTACGCCGTTGACATGCAAACCGGACGTTTGACCTGATGGAAGCCGGATTCGCCTGCGGCAGCATGGTACGGTTTTTTCTTTTTCACAAAAAAATTCACATTGTGAATTTTTTTGTGAAAAAGATCTGGTCTCTTCCGCCCAGTCGGAGGCTGCCATATCTTCCGGGTCAGTGATCGCGTAAGTCCTGTCATTTATACGAGTTGCGCGGTTGCTCTGCAAACCGGACGTTTGATCTGATGGAAGCCGGATTCGCCTGCGGCAGCATGGTACCTTTTTCTTTTCACAGAACATTGGCATTTTGTGAAAATGTTTTGTGAAAAGATGGTCGAATTTCTATCTTCTTGGAAAAACGTTGCTCGAAGAGCAACGTTTTTCCAAGAAGGATGTCTGGTACCGCCCTGCCGGAGGCGAATCGGGCCGGTTATCCAGGCAGACGCCGGGTTTGGAACCGACCGCGTAACTCCTGTGATTCACATGATCTTCGATGACATCAGATTGGAATTGTTGTGCGAAAGCTGTGTGTCCGGGGCGTTCATACGATAGCAAGACGTACACAACGTCGCGTTTGCCTATCCAGGGTAGATATGCCGGGCATGCTATACTGGTGCATAGCAAAGTGATTCGGGAAAGGAAACGGAATATGCAGATCAATCAGGTCGGTATGACGCGGGCGCACTACACGCCGGGCAGTGCCGGCCGCATTCGGATGGTTGTATTGCATGCGACTGCCGGTCGCTTCCCCAGCGATTTTAACTGGCTGCGCAACGGTGGTGGTGATATTGCCCGGACCTGGGTCTCGATTCACTACTACATCACGAAATCAGGTGAAATATCCCAGATGGTTGCCGATGCCAATATCGCCTGGCATGCGGGTCAGAGTACCTGGATCGTTGATGGGCAGCGTATCGAATATAGTGTTGGCTGCAATCCGGTATCCGTTGGGATCGAGTTGGAAAACTTGAACAATGGACGTGATCCGTATCCGCAGGCGCAGTATGCTGCGGCACTCTGGCTGACGCGTCGCCTGGTCGGACGGTATAACGTTCCCCGGAGTCAGTTGGTCCGCCATCTGGATATCGCTCCTCGCCGGAAGATCGATCCGGCGGGCTTTCCCTGGGCGCGTTTTGTCTCAGAAGTGTACAACTTTGCGCCCCCACCCGTCCCCCCGGTTGCGCCGCTACCCCGGCTTGAGCCCTTGCCGTCATCGGCACAACTGCGGGAACTGCTGATTGACCTGGCATACCGGGCGGTAGGTTCGGCCTATCCCGCCGGTTGGCCGGTGCTCCAGGAGACCGTTTCGCTGCACACCGGGATGCCGGTAGCGGCGGTGACAGCGCCGCCGCCACCAACCCCGGCCGAGTTTCCCGAACGCGATGCCCGCGCGGTTGATATGACCGGACAGCCGCCATTTATTATCGAAATCTATGGACGGGATCTATTTTATGCCCCCACGGCGAACCCGGAGCAGTTGCAGCGGTTGAGCAATACGCAGCCGCCGCTCCGGGATGGGTTGCTGCAGGTGCTTTTCCTCACGGCTGATCCGGCTAACGGATTTCGTCCCGACTGGGCATTCCACCAGTTTTACCTGGAGCATATGACCGAGATTGGCGTGCCGGTTGGTCCCAATCATCGCCTGCCCGGCGCAACCAGTAACGGCCAGACCTACGCCTGCCAGCACTTTGGCCTCGACAGTCTCTGCTCGCCGGTTGGTCAGTGGAGTACCATCATTCGCCTGAGCGATCTGACGCGTGATATGTACAGTGGTGATCCCCACCCACCGCTGGAGCGTGAACTGCGCGCGCTGCTCTTAAATGATCTCTACCAGAACCGCATCGGTCAGAACTTCGATCAGAATGCGCTGTTTAATCGCTATGCAATTCAAGAGAATCTGGGCGCACCGATTGGCCGGGCTGAGTTTCAGGAAATCAACGGCGAGCGGATCGTTGCAATGCCGTTTGCGCTTGATACCATCTATGCCCGCGTTCCGTCGGATGGCAACTGGGGCCGGGTGGGAATAGCCCGGCTCACCGATCTGCTTGCGCCGGAGAGTTGAGCGTAGCAACGCGCTGCGGTGCGTCCACATTCTATCTCGCTGCTGAGGCCGGCATCTGCATTATCTCGTAGAGACGCACTTCTGCGTATCCACATCCGTATGGTGAACAGCTACACAACAATCTATGCCACGGTGCGGCGCATTCCCCGGGGTAAGGTCAGCAGCTATGGACGGATTGCCGCACTGGCCGGGTTGTCCGGTCAGGCGCGGCTGGTGGGCTATGCGCTGCATGCCCTCCGTACCGATCGGGCAGGTGACGATGTCCCCTGGTGGCGCGTGATCAATGCTGCGGGGTATATCAGCAATGCCTATGAATCGGAGTTGCAACGGGCATTGTTGGAGGCCGAAGGCGTGCATTTTGATGCGCGTGGCCGGGTTGATTTTGCGCGCTTCCTCTGGACTGCCGATTGAGTTGCATGCGTTGTGCTGCATGCGTTGTAGCATCCTTGCGCCGGTAGGTAATACGAGTGATAATCACCCCTGACCAAAGACCTATAGACACATTTTTACCATATAACTACACTCGTAATCGTATCGCTCGAGTGAGGTGGCCCCCGCTCAGGTGTAGGCTGTTTCGCCGGATTGCATGAGAATGCGGTTGATCGAACCGGCAGAGATCGCCCCTTCAGCGCAGCATTTCCCGCATCCGGACGGGCGGACGCGCAGAAGCGCGTCCCTACCCCAAAAAGCCTGTATTTGAAAGAAGATGGCCCGGCCCCACTGTGTTGTCTATATGACTGCCTGAGAGGAGTAGTTATTCCAATGTCGATGTTCTTTCGTTGGTCTACCCGGTTTCGTAATCTCCCAAATAATCGTACGGTTGCGTCTTCCCGATATCTGTGCGCCTGGTTTATCGCGTGCTGTCTGGGGTTGAGCCTGGGTAGCGCCCCTGGTCGCGGATCAGCAGTTAATGCCCTGGAACGTGGTATTGGTCCGGGGATAAGTGGTTCATCGATTGGCCCCCAACCGAGAACATATGCTGTGCCCAAAAATGCCTATTTTGTTGCGCCTGATGGTGTGTTGAGCAACATCGGTACCAACCCCGACGCGCCCTGGCCGGTATCAAAGGCTCTCCGGCAAGCACCGAGCGGGGCAACGATTGTCTTTCGGGGCGGTACCTACCGGGTGGGGGAAATCCGCTTCAATAAGAACTTTACGCTCCAGCCCTATCGGGATGAAACGCCCATCCTCAAGGGGAGCCAGGTTGTTACCGACTGGACTCCGGACGGAAATGTCTGGCGCACGCCCTGGGTGCATCATTTTACCGCCAACCAGTTTGACAATCTGCGCCGTGGTGATGTTGATATGGTCTGGATGGATAATGTTATGCTGACACCAGTGGCGTCCCGTGAACAGGTCACTGCCGGCATGTTTTTTATGGACGAGGGCACTAATCGGCTCTACATCGGTACTGATCCGGCGGGTAAAACGGTGGAAGTGACACGCTATGCCTATGGTTTCGAGCGGATCGCGTTGAACTTCGGCGACGGCACAGGTAATGCCGACCTGACCGGTGTCACCGTGCGCGGTCTTACCTTTACGCACTATGCGGGCGATGGGTTCTGGAGCCGCGTGGCCGCAACGGTGCTGGAACATAATCGTTTCACCAACAACGCACAGCGGGGATTGTTGACCTACCGCTCCGGTCATATTATCCGCAATAATGAAATTAGCTATAATCGCATCAAGGGGGCCAACTTTCCCAACGGCCATTCTATGCTGTTTGAGAATAATATCGTGCGTGGCAATAGCTTTGAAGGACTCGATAGCGCGGATGACAATATCGCGGTCAAATTTGGCTTTGCCGATGAAGCGATTATTCGTAATAACCTGGTCGAGGACAACGGCGGGAATGGTATCTGGCTGGATGTTGGCGCAGATGATAATACAATTGTAAGCAATATTGTGCGCAATAACAGTAATGCCGGTATTCACTTCGAGATCTCGGACAATGCGATTATCGCGGGTAATCTGCTGGTTAACAATGGTATCGGGGTGCTGGTGAGTACTTCGGCCAATGGGCGGATCTATAACAACACCTTTGTCGATAATGGCGAAGCGCTGCACATTCGAGAATACTATCGTGACGATAACGATGCCGCTCAGGGACCGGGGAATGCGGCCAATACCCTGGTCGTCAATAACATCTTCTCCAATGCTACCGTTACCGAGTGGCCCTGGGCGCTGGTGACGGTGCGCAGCGGTCTCTGTGGTGATTGGAACCTGGTTCAGACGCTTGACTATAATGCTTACTATCGCACCGATCCGGAACAGCCGCGTGATGTCATTCGCTGGGATAACGCACCCGGCAGTGGAACGGCCAAAACCGCGTGTAGCGACCAGTCACAGACACCCTACTCAACGCTCGCCGATTTTCAGGCCGCACAGAATTTCGAGCAGCATGGCATGGAACTGAGCGGTGCAACGAACCCCCTGTTTGTCGATGCAGCGGCTAATACCTACCAACTCAAGGCCGACGCGCCGGTAATTGCGGCCGGGCAACCATTGCCGGAAGAGGTAGCCGCTGCGCTGAATTGGAAGGCCGGGGTGCCGGTGGATAAGGGCGCGTTTCAGTCCAATGGAGAGTTGATCCGGCGGTCGCCGTCCGACATCTATTTGCCGCTGGTGATCCGCTAATACACCTGCCGGTAGTATGCGTGACGCGGTTACTCAGGGGTCTTGACCACGAACAACGCGAAATGAGCGAACAACGCGAAACGGTCGATGCTACTACTGGTAATGGGTATCGCCTCCGGCAGGGTGGAAGTTAACTTCCACTCCAGAGAAAGTGGCGCAATGCGCCACTTTCTCTGGAAAAGATCAACCTGTACCATGCTGCCGCAGGCGGATCCGGCTTTTATCTAGTCAAACGTCCGGTTTGAACGGCCACCGCATAACTCCTGTCAGTAACACACGTTATGCAGTGCAGCCAATTCTGACCTGGTGGCAGGCCCGAACGCCGGTTTCGCCTGCGGCAGCGTGGTACTCTTTTTTTCTTGTTCACAAAAATGTTGCTCTGTGAGCAACATTTTTGTGAACAAGATCCGGAATCTTCCGCCCTGCCGGAGGCGAATTGAGCCGTTCATCCAAGTGATTCTGCCTTTCATCTGATCAAACGTCCGGTTTGAATGGACGACTGCGTAACGCGTGTCAGCAAGAAAAGATTGACGCTCCTGCTGACCGGGGCTATCATGCGCAGGAAGACCATTGCATGTTCGGCATTTCGGAATATCCGTGTGTTTGAGAGGAGCTTACTGTGTGGTTGATTGTCGGCCTGGGTAATCCGGGGTCGCGCTACACCGGAACACGCCACAATATCGGGTTTGCCTGCCTGGAGCATCTGGCGGAGCGACATGGGCTGAAGTTTAGTCGCAAACGCAACCAGGCCCAGGTTGCCGAGGGACAGATCGCCGGGGAGCGTGTTGCACTGGCACAGCCACTGACCTATATGAACCTGAGTGGGCAGGCGGTTTCCGGTCTGCGCAGTTGGTATAAGATCGATCCCGCCGAGGAGTTGCTGGTGATCTATGATGACCTGGATCTGCCGTTTGGACGGCTCCGGTTGCGCCAGCGGGGTAGCGCGGGTACCCACAACGGGATGAAGTCGATTGTCGGGCAACTTGGTAGCCAGGTCTTCCCCCGTCTGCGCGTCGGTATTGAGCAGCCACCGTCAGGCCGGGATGCTGTTGGCTATGTCCTGGGGCGGTTTACTGCCGACGAAGCCGCGACGCTCCCCGACATCTACGACCGGGTGGCGGATGCGGTCGAGGTAGTGCTGCGCGAGGGGTTTGTGGCGGCGATGAACAAATACAACGTATGATATGGTATTATTCCACCCATATCAGCTTCCCCAACGTTCGGAACTCTGGGGAAGCGTTTTATTATCGCCGAAGCTGAAGTGAAGTTACTACTGGTTTATGCATACTGACTACCTGGAGCGAATCTTGACCGCGCGCGTGTATGATGTCGCGCACGAGACGCCGCTGGAACCGGCCCCCAATCTCTCGGCTCGCCTGCAGAATCGCCTGCTGCTCAAGCGCGAAGATCTGCAGCCGATCTTCTCATTCAAAATTCGCGGAGCCTACAATCGGATGGCGCAATTACCACCGGATTTGCTCGAACGCGGTGTGATTGCCGCATCGGCCGGCAACCATGCCCAGGGAGTCGCGCTGGGTGCGCGCCAACTGGGCACCCGCGCTGTGATTGTCATGCCGATGACCACACCCGACGTAAAGATCGACGCGGTCAAAGCGCGGGGTGGGCATGTTGTCCTGCACGGCGAGACCTTTGATGATGCCTATGCGCATGCGCGTTATCTGGAGGCCGGCGAGGGACTGACTTTTATTCACCCCTTTGATGATCCGGATGTGATTGCCGGGCAGGGCACCATCGGCATGGAACTGCTACGGCAGCATCAGCGCCCCATTCACGCCATCTTCGTGCCGGTCGGCGGGGGCGGGTTGATCGCGGGAATTGCCGCATATGTGAAGCGACTTCGCCCAGAGATCCGGCTGATTGGTGCCGAGCCGGTTGATGCCGATGCAATGGCGCAGTCGCTCCAGGCCGGGCAACGGGTACGCCTGCCGCAAGTCGGGTTGTTTGCGGATGGTGTGGCGGTGCGGCAGGTGGGTGAGGAAACCTTTCGAGTGTGCCGGCAGTTTGTAGATGAGGTTGTGCGCGTGGACACGGATGCCGTCTGTGCCGCGATCAAGGATGTGTTTGAAGATACCCGCTCGATCCTGGAACCGGCGGGGGCGCTGGGCATTGCCGCCGCCAAAGCGTATGTTGAACGGGAGGATCTGCGCGATCAGACCCTGGTCGCCATCGCCAGCGGTGCCAATATGAATTTTGATCGCCTGCGCTTTGTGGCCGAGCGGGCCGAGGTGGGCGAACGCCGCGAAGCAATCTTTGCCGTTAATATCCCGGAGAAACCGGGCAGCCTGCGCGCGTTTTGCAGTTGCATCGGTAGCCGCAATATTACCGAGTTTAACTATCGCATTGCCGATAAACACGTCGCCCATGTTTTTGTGGGAATACAGATTACCAATCGGGCGGATGCGGAACAGGCGGCGGCAACCTTTGAGACGCAGGGCTTTACCACCCTGGATCTGACCGACGATGAACTGGCGAAGCTGCATATCCGCCATATGGTCGGGGGGCGCTCGTCGCTGACTTCCGATGAACTGCTCTACCGCTTTGAATTCCCCGAACGCCCCGGCGCGTTGATGAAGTTTGTCACGGCGATGAGTCCACACTGGAATATCAGCCTGTTTCACTACCGCAACCATGGTGCCGACTATGGACGCATTCTGGTGGGGGTGCAGGTTCCGCCCCAGGACATGAAGGCATGGCAGGCATTTCTGGCGACGCTGGGCTATCGTTACTGGGATGAGACGCAGAACCCGGCCTACCGGCTGTTTTTAGGGTAGCATATCCGTACGAAGAATGTCGAGCAGTATAACGTCGCAGCATCTTGAGCGGAAGGAGTATGCATGGCTCAACGTTATCTGCTTTCTATTGATAGTGGCGGCCTGCGGGGGATCATTCCGGTTACGGCCCTGATTGCGCTGGAGCGGACCACCGGCCGGTTGACGCGGGATATCTTCTCTTTCGTCGCCGGTACCTCCACGGGCGCGATTATTGCCGCCAGCGTTGCTGCGGGGATACCGGCCACGCAGATTATGGATCTGTACGTTGTTCGTTCCCGCGAGTTGTTCCGGCAGCGTTTCTGGGGTCAGCTACGGCGCATCATTACGGGATCAAAATATTCCACCGAGAAACTCGCGGCAATTATCGCCGATAGTCTGGGGTCGGCCCGCGACTGGACACTCAACGACGCGCCGATCGACCTCTTAATCACGGCGAAAGGTCTGACCTACGGTATGCCCTGGTATTTTGTGCCGAATAAACCAACCAACTCCGGGCGTACCGGACATCTTGGTCTGGTCGATGTGGCAACGGCTTCATCCGCCGCGCCGACCTATTTTGTGCCCTGGAAACTGGCGGAAGATCCGGCTACGCTGCCGGCCGACTGGGAGCCGATCGGCCCCCTGGTTGACGGTGCTGTCGGGGTAGCGGGCAACCCGGTCTACCAGGCCTGTGTCGAAGCGTTCTTCTACTCCGGCCAGTACCGTCCCGATACCACGACGGTGGTGTCGCTGGGTACCGGGCGGTTTCTTGAGCCCAGTGCGCCCGCCTGGATCTGGCCCTGGTTGCAGTGGCTGCTGAACGAACTGCTGCAGTCGCCGGGGGAGCAGCAGACTGAGCTTGTGCGGCGGCATTTCCCGGAGATGCTCTTTTACCGGATCGATCCGCTCCTGGAGCGCGCAATCGGGTTGGATGATGTGGCAAGTATTGACTATCTGCAAGAGGTAGGTACCGACCTTGCCGAGCAGATTGACTGGCCGGCCATCCTGGACGGCACCGCAACTGAGTTTCGGGTAAGCGATACCAATACCATGTGGGAGCAGTACCGCCACCGCAGTAACATGTCGGGGTGAGTTGTCAGTTCCATTTATGGAGTATGGGAGCCATGCTCTTGCCAACGGTGTAAGAGGATTTCGCAAGCCGGGGTGAATTATCAGTTACAGGACTTACGCGGTCCTTTCCTCGGAAGGGCATATCGCCTCCGGTAGGGTGGAAGAAACCAGATCTTCTTCACAAAACAGTTGCACAACGTGCAACTGTTTTGTGAAGAAAGCAAGGAAAGTACCATGCTGCCGCAGGCGAACCCGGCTTTCATCTGGTCAAATGTTCCATTGAAATATCCACTGCGTAACTCGTGTCAATTATGTATGTATATTAGGGTGCGGGAGCCACGCTCCCGCCTGCAATCTTCCCCTATGGAGTGCGGGCGCCATGCTCCCGCCACCCTATGAATGATGATGATGATGATGGTGGTGTTCGTGGCCGTGCGTGTGTGGATGCCCGATATAGGGCAGGTGCGCACTCCGCGCCGAGCGTGGGCTCGCCGGGTTGTGCAGATGCTCCTCGATCCAGGCGATAACCTGATCCAGCCCGATGTCCTCTTTCAAATTGGTAAAGACAAACGGCTGCGCACCACGCATACGGCGGGTATCCTGCTCCATCACTTCCAGCGAAGCGCCCACGCCGGCGGCCAGGTCAATCTTGTTGATCACCAGCAGGTCTGAGCGCATAATTCCCGGCCCACCCTTGCGCGGGATCTTATCACCGCCGGCCACGTCGATCACATAAATCCAGCGGTCTACCAGTTCGGGGCTAAAGGCCGCGCCCAGGTTGTCGCCGCCGCTCTCAACAAAGATCAGTTGCAGGTCTGCCAGATGTGTCTCGAGGTCGGCGATAGCCTCCAGGTTCATCGAGGCATCCTCGCGGATAGCTGCGTGGGGGCAGCCGCCGGTCTCCACGCCGCGCACCCGTTCGCGGGGCAGCACGCCCTGGCGCATCAAGAACTCGGCATCTTCGCGGGTATAGATATCGTTCGTCACAACGGCCATATTGTACTTCGGCCACAACTGGCGGCTCAGTCGGTCAACCAGCGCAGTCTTCCCACTGCCCACCGGCCCGGCCACGCCAATGCGTAGCGCCTGTGTGGTATTCTCTGCCATAACGATCCTGTCCTTCCTGCTGATCCGGTCATGGCGCGTATAGTACCATAGCGCGGGTGTGCGTGTGCAATCGCGTCAGAACGCCAGATACTCCTTCACAACCTCCTCATCGAAGTTTTGCGTGGACCCCTGCGCCACGATGGAGCCGGTCTCCATTACATAGTAGTAGCCGGCAACCCCCAGCGCAAAGTCGAGGAACTGCTCGACCAGCAGGATTGCCATATCGCCGCGCTGTTGCAACGACAGAATGACCGATTCGATCTCCTGCATAATCGAGGGCTGAATGCCCTCAGTCGGCTCATCCAGCAGGAGCAGTTTGGGCCGCCGCACCAAGGCGCGCGCAATCGCCAGTTGTTGCTGCTGGCCGCCGCTGAGTGTCCCGGCCACGCGCCCGCGCATCTGCTTAAGCACGGGGAAGGTGGCATACATCTCTTCGAGGGCGGCATTATCGGGCCGGCGGTTTTTTGTTGCCTCGAACCCCATCAGCAGGTTCTCGAATACGGTCAGGTAGGGGAAGATCCCCCGGCCTTGCGGCACATAGCCGATCCCGGCGCGCGCCCGTTCATGCGGTGCCCGGTTTGTTAACTGCCTGTCGTCAAAGACAATCTGCCCCTGGCGCGCGCGCAATGCCCCGATAATCGTCTTCATCAGGGTGGTCTTCCCCACGCCGTTCCGCCCCATCAGGCAGACCACCTGGCCGGAGGGCACATTGATGCTCACATCGCGCAGGATGCAACTTTCGCCATAGTACACCCATAGGTTTTCAACGCTTAGCATGTCTTCCCTCGTCTGGTATCAGGCCGCATGTCCGCGCCCCAGGTAGACCTCGATCACACGCGTATCATTCTGGACATTTTCGACCGGCCCTTCGCATAACATTTTGCCCATGTGCAGTACGGTGACTGTGCTGGCGAAGCGGCGCACAAAATCCATATCATGCTCTACCACCAGCACCGAGCGCTGCTGCGTAATACGCTGGAGCAACTCTCCCGTGCGGTCGCGTTCGCGGCGAGTCATCCCGGCGACCGGCTCATCCAGCAGCAGCAGTTTGGGCTCCTGCACCAGCAGCATGCCGATTTCCAGCCACTGCTTTTCGCCATGCGCCAGTTGCCCGGCCCGAACATGCGCCCGCTGGTGCAGGCCAATCATCTCCAGTGTTTCATCAATGCGTTCCCGGCGCGGGCTGATCAGCGGACGCAGCAGCTTGATTGTCCGGTCACGGAAGCTGATCGCCGCCTCCAGATTTTCATAGACGGTGAGGCTGCTAAAAACCGTTGGCGTCTGGAACTTGCGTCCGATGCCCTGGCGTACCAGCGTGTGCTCCGCGCGACGCTGCGTGTTGAGTTTCCCGGCAAAGATGACTTGCCCATTGCTCGGACGGGTTTTGCCGGTGACAATATCCAGCAGGGTGGTCTTGCCCGCACCGTTGGGACCGATGATAAAGCGCAGTTCGCCATAGTTCATGGCAAAGTCCAGGCCGTCAAGCGCATTAAAGCCGTCGAAGCTGACCGTCACATTGCGCACATCCAGAATTTTCTCATTACGATCCACCGCTGTCTCCTCTCCGCCTCAGGCCGACTGGCGCGAGCCATGGTCGTCCACTGCCTCGACCCCCGCTTCCATCTGCGCCGCCGCCCGGGGCCGCACATCCGCCTCAGTCGGTATTCGCCGCACCCGACGTGCCCAGAATGCCGGCAGTTGCTGCTGGAAGAAGCCGACCAGACCCATCGGAAAGAGCAGCACTGCGCCAATGAACAGCGCACCCTGGAAATATTGCCAGAAATTGGGGAAGTTCTCACTCAGGCCGCTCTTGGTCCAGTTGACCAGCAGTGCCCCCAGCACCGCCCCGGTCAGCGAAGCGCGCCCGCCGACGGCTACCCAGACCACAATCTCCAGCGAGAAGACCACGCCCATCGCCGAGGGCGAGATAATCCCGACCTGGGGTATAAATAGCGCCCCGGCCAGCCCGGCAATTCCGGCGGATACACCAAAAACCATGGTTTTCAGGATGGCCGGGTTGTACCCCAGGAAACGCACGCGGGTTTCGTTATCGCGCATCGCAACCAGCAATCGCCCAAAGCGTGACGAGGTGAACCAGCGGCTTACCAGGTAAACCGCCCCCAGGCAGATCACCGTGGCAATATAGAGCGTCACTTCGGTGGAACGATCTGATAATGGAAGGCCAAAGATGGTACTGATATTGGTAATACCGTTAGTGCCGCCGGTGTAGGGTTGTTGCCCCACAAACAGCAGGCTAAAAACCAGTGTCAATGCCTGGGTGATAATCGCAAAATAGACCCCCTGCACCCGGCTGCGAAAAATAAAGTAGCCGACCAGTCCGGCCAGCAGCATCGGCACAACAATTGCCGCCAGAATCGCCACGAGCGGCGATTGAAACGGTACCCAGAACCAGGGCAACTCGCGCACGCCGCTCCAGAGCATAAAGTCGGGCAGACTCTCCCCGGATGCCTCCAACTTGAGGTACATGCCCATCGCGTAGGCTCCCAGCGCGAAGAACAACCCCTGCCCCAGGCAGAGCATCCCGCCATATCCCCAGATCAGGCTCAGGCTCATGGCGACCATGCCAAAGGTCAGGAAGCGCCCCATCAGGCTCAGCCGAAACTCCGACAGTGTTAGCGGCGCAACGACCAGCAGCAGGAACGCAACCAGCACAAACGGCCCCCACTGCCGTAGCAGCGCACCCGCCGTAATCTGGACAGGCATTGGCTTAACGGTAAGCTGTTTCTCTTGCATACTCTGTCTCCTTAGCGCGTGCGCAGCGCGAGAATGCCCGATGGTCGCCACTGCAAGAAAGCAATAATCAGCACCAGCACCAGCACCTTGCCTAGCGTTGCGGTCGTCCCCAGTTCCAGGAGCGTGTTCATAATCCCAATTGTCAGCGCGGCGACAATCGTCCCCGGCAGGCGACCCACGCCGCCCAGCACCACCACCATAAAGGCGTCCACAATGTAGTAGGTACCGAGCGCCGGACCAATCGGTCCGATCAGTGTCAGTGCGCTTCCGGCGATCCCGGCCAGTCCGGCCCCCAGCGCAAAGGTGAACATATCCACCCGCCGCGTAGCCACGCCCAGCGAAGCGGCCATCTCACGGTTCTGCATCGCTGCCCGAATGCGTCGCCCGCTGGAGGTACCGTTCAAATGCCAGTAGATCGCGCCAACCACCACAATCACCAGTCCAATGATAAAGAGCCGCTTGTAGGGCAGCAGCAACCCCGGCATAAGTGTCAGACCACCATTCAGCCAGGCGGGACTGACAACCTGCACATTCGGTGCGCCAAAGATGCTGCGCGCCGCCTGCTGCAGGACCAAACCCACGCCCCAGGTTGCCAGCAGCGTATCCAGCGGCCGCCCATACAGGAAGCGGATCAACCCGACTTCCAGCAGCGCGCCGACCAGTGCGGTAAAGAGAAACGCCGCCGGAATCGCCAGGATAAACCAGAGCCCCAGTTCAGTGCCACCCAGCGGCACGGCCAGCAGATTTTGAAACACATAGGTGACATACGCGCCCACCATAATCAACTCACCGTGGGCCATGTTAATTACATTCATCAGCCCGAAGGCAAATGCCAGCCCCAGCGAAATCATCAGCAAGATAGATCCAAGACTCAAGCCATTAAATGCCTGCATTAACCAGAGACTCATACTGGTATACTCTTTCTGTTTACCTGCATTTTGATGGATTTAGCAGTAAGATATAGAGAACAAAGAACAAAGAAGCACAAAACAAAAAGCTTGGTTGCATCCTGATAAGCTCTGACGTTTGTTCTTTGTCCTGTGTTTGTTTGTTCTTCCCATAGGAGTCCCGGCTTCAGCCGGCTCAGGCTTTCCCGCGAGTATGCCGCTGTGCCGGCAAGGATTCAACCGGCTAAAGCCGGGACTCCCGGATGGCATATTCGGGCTATTTCTCAACGTTCATAAGCCGGGACTCCGTGCAACCGTATGTTATATTCTCAGCCACAAACCTCCCGTGGGGCAGTCTGCCCCACGGGAGGTTGAACCTACCTTGATCGTGCCGGCTAGCTGCCCGTGCTCAATCCTTCCGCCCAGTCATACTGCTCCAGGAAGGGGTCCGGCTCGATTGGCCCATCCGAACTCGATATCTCCTGGATCAGCCCGTCCGCCTGGACCTCGCCGATGCGGACAGTCTTCCAGGTATGCTGCGTATCACCATCAACCTGTACCATACCACCGGGTGCCGCAAATTCGATCTCGCCGCTCTGGGCGGCCTCACGCACCGCATCCACGTCCGTTGTTCCGGCGGCTTCAACCATCGCCTTCCAGAGGTAGACCCCAAAGTAGCCCGCCTCAATCGGGTCCGCCGTGACCCGGTCCTCGCCGTAGGCGGCCTTGTACGCCGCAACAAAGGCGTCATTCTCCGGCGTATCGGTGGTCTGATAGTAGTTCCAGGCGGTCAGATGCCCGGCGATATTCTCCGGTCCGATCCCGCGTACTTCTTCTTCCGCCACACTCACCGACATCACCGGAATATCGTTGGGGGTAAACCCGGCGTCCTTGAACTGCTTGAAGAAGGCCACATTGCTGTCACCGTTCAGCGTATTGAAAATCGCATCCGGTTGCGCGGCCTGGATCTTGCTGATAATCGTGCTGAACTCGGTGCCACCCAGCGGAACATATTCCTCACCCGCTACGGTACCACCATTGGCAGCAAGCTGCGCCTGGATAATCTGGTTGGCCGTACGTGGGAAGACATAGTCCGACCCCAGCAGATAAATATTGGTGTAGCCCTGCTCCATCAGGTATTCTACGCCCGGCACAATCTGCTGCGACGGCTCCGCGCCGGTGTAGAAGATATTGGGCGACTGCTCCAGTCCCTCATACTGCACCGGGTAGAAGAGCAAGCCGTTGAGTTCCTCAAAGACCGGCAGCACGGCCTTGCGGCTGGCGCTGGTCCAGCAGCCAAACACCACCGGCACTTCGTCCTGTTCAATCAGCTTGCGCGCCTTTTCTGCAAAGGTAGGCCAGTCACTCGCGCCATCTTCAATCACCGGTTCAAGCGGTCGCCCCAGCACACCACCGGCAGCGTTGATCTCTTCGATTGCCAGCAGTGTGGCATCCTTGACGGAAACCTCGCTGATCGCCATCGTACCACTGAGGGAGTGCAACACGCCGACCTTGATCGGCTCGCCGCTCGCAGCGGCCGCTTCCTCATCGGGGGCGGTGCTGCCCTCCTCTTCGGGAGTAGCTTCCGTCTCCTCCTCCGGAGTGGCCTCCATCTCATCTTCGGGAGTAGCTTCCATCTCCTCTGCGGGAGTAGCTTCCATCTCCTCTTCAGGAGTAGCTTCCATCTCCTCTGCGGGAGTAGCTTCTTCGACGGCGGTTTCTGTGGTTGGTTCTTCTGCGGGGGCTGCCGGTCCACCACCACAGGCACTCAAGACCATGGCGAACAGCAGCAGCAAAATCGGCAACAGTCTGACATACTGCGTCCCACGAACAGGGTGGGAAACGGGAACAGATCCTACGCGGGATGTTCTTTTCATTGTGGTCCTCTCAACACAACAAGATGCGGTACCGGTTTTTGACGAATGTGTCGAGCAGTGATGCTCCTTCGTCACTTATCAGAATTCATGGTTGAACCAGACGAGGCTGCGATGGGATAGGGGGGAATTCCTCCTTTCGTGTATAATGCGGCCTACAAACAGGCACACTCCGACAGTTTGATGTATGCCTACCTGGGCTCACCGAAATTGGTAATTATCTGCTACGGTAATTCACTCTACAGAGGATATCTGGGAGCATAGTCACTGTTTTTCGGTAAGCATAGCTGGAGTAATACCTGTTCATGCAATAATAATCGCTCTGTGCCGGATACTCAATATGGCAAATTCAACAGGATACACCAGGTCAGGTTTGGATACTTTGCACAAGTCTTCACAAAGAATGCAGAGGCAATTGTGGGGAAACAGTTATAGCCCGCCTATTCCCATAGGAATAGCAGGCCGAGGAGTGCGCAAAGGACCGAGAACTGCGAACGAAGAACTGCGAAACAGAAAATAAAAACCAGAAAGCGTCATCGCATCAAGATCTTGATGTTCTGTTCGTATAGGTTTGTACTTTTCACCACGATGGTATACTATTAAAATAATAAATCTTCTTACATAATCTGCTCCAGAAGCTACTTTACTCCACTCAGAGTAACATATTTTACTGCAATAGTAGTTCTCAGTTCCCGGTTCTGAGTTCTTTCGTTCTCAGTTCTTCGGTTCCCTCATGCAGCCGGCTCCTGCTTCAGGCTCTCTTCGCGTAGCAGGCGCTCTAACCGGATTTCCATCTCCTGAAAGATCGGCGTGCGCTTCGCGGTGTAGTCTCGATCCTCCGGCAACGGTACTGCCAGTTCCGTCCTGACCCGGCCCGGATTGGACGAGAGCAGATAGATGCGCTGCCCCAGAAACACCGCCTCCGAGACATCATGCGTCACCAGCAGCATACTCGTGTGGGTTTCACGCCAGACCCGCAGCAGGAACTCCTGCATGATCAGCCGGGTCTGCGCATCAAGCGCGCCAAACGGCTCATCCATCAGCAGCAGCGCCGGTTCATTCGCCAGGGCACGCGCAATCGCCACCCGCTGCTTCATCCCGCCGGAGAGTTGATGCGGCAGTGATTCGGCAAAGCGCTCCAGCCCTACTATCTCCAGGTAGTGCGCCACCCGCTCGCGCCGCGCGGCCCGGGACACGCCGCGTCGCTTGAGCCCATACCCCACATTTGCTGCCACGGTCATCCAGGGGTAGAGCGTATCATGCTGAAAAACCATCCCGCGATCCGGCCCCGGTCCAATTACCTCGTCGCCATCAACCCGCACGCTGCCACTGCTGGGTGCCAACAACCCGGCAATAATCCGCAGCAGCGTAGACTTGCCCGATCCCGACGCGCCGACAATGCAGACCAGTTCATTCAGTTCGACATGCATATCTACCCCATCCAGGGCCAGGAACTCGCCCCGCCGGGAGCGAAAGGTCTTGGTCACCGCTTCCACCGCCAGATGGGGTGGCGTTTGCGCAAACGCAGGTGTGTGAGCATGCATAGAACAGCCCCCTTGCCGTTGCTACCGGGTCTGCGACCCCTCCACCCAGGGACAGATCCAGTGGCGCAGCAGCCGAAAGCTCAGGTCCAGTGCCACGCCGATCAGCCCGATGACGATCAGGCCCGCGAAGATCTCATCCGTACGCAGAAAGCGCTGCGCCTTGAGGATGCGAAAGCCCAGCCCCGATGTAGCCGCCACCAGTTCTGAGATAATCACCAGGTTCCAGGAGGCCGCCAGATTAACGCGCGCCGCATCGATCACGCTGGGCAGCACTGCCGGGCTGATCACGGTAAACAGCACCTGCAGGCGGCGCGACCCCAGCGTGTAGGCAGCGGCGATCCAGTCGTTAGGTACAAACTTCACTGCATCCGCCACCATCAGCGTGTTGAAGAAGAGCGTACCAATAAAGATCAGCGTGATCTTGGGCAACTCGCCCAACCCCAGCCAGAGGATCAGCAGCGGAATAAACGCCGCAGCGGGCATATAGCGCACCAGGCCGATAAACGGCTCCGTCAGCCACTGAATGCTGGGAAAGGTGCCCATCAGGATTCCCAGCGGCACCGAGATCACCAGCGCCAGGAGGAAGCCGGCCATGACCCGTAGCAGGCTGGCAGCAATATCTTGTTGCAGCGTGCCGTCGGCCCAGAGCCGGCCCAACGCTTCCAACACCGCCGCCGGCGTCGGCAGAAAGAGCGGTGGTGCCAGGCCCAGGCGCGTCGCCAGCAGCCAGAGGACCAGCGGTGCCAGGATCGAGATCGATGCCAGCGTCCAGACCAGCGGCCGGGGCAGTGCTTCCCGAATGCGCCAGAAGACCGTCGGCGGTAGATTGGACGACCGCATGGATACCGGCTCGCTCCGTTCTATCGTTGTCGGTGCCATAGGTTCCCCCTATGAGTTTTCTTCCGCATATGCCCTGACAAACTGATCGTCAAAGATCTGTTCCAGATCCGGCACGGTCTGCGCCAGATCATTGGCAACCAGGAAGTCGGCAATCTGCTGTGCCGCGTAGGGCAGGTGGGTCATATCGTCACCCGGCGCGAATGCCTGCAGGTTATCTTCAACCGAGAAGATGGTCGTCCCGGCGTCATAGGTCTGGTACTCCTCAACTGTTACGCCGGCGCGGTCGGCCATAATCTGGTAGGCTTCACCCGGGTTGGCTTCGATAAAATCGAGCGTATCAAACCAGGTGTTGACGATTTTCTGCACATCCTCCGGGCGCTCGCTGACCAGTTCCCGACTGAGCACCAGATGATCGGGGATTGCGCCCGGGTAATCGGCGCTGCTGAAGAGCACTTTACCCCGGCCTGTACTTAACGCCTGCGTGGTGAAGGGCGCAAACACGCCGACGCCATCAAGTTGTCCGGCGGCAAAAGCAGATGCGGCTGCACCGGTTTCCAACGGTTGAAACTCGATATCCTCCTGGCTCATGCCTGCGTCTTGCAGCCCCAGCAGGAGCAGGAAGTGATCAACCGTACCCAACTCGGCGGCGACCCGCTTGCCGCGCAGATCCTCCACGCTGGTGATATCCTCGGTGACAATTATCTGGTCATTGCCGGTTGAGTTGTCGTTTACCAGTACAATCACCTGGTCCGACCCGGCCGCAACCGAGCTAAGCGTATCGTTGAGCGTCTGCGTATTGCCGTCCAGTTGACCCGATGCAAAGGCATTGATCGAGTCGAGGTAGCCCTCAAACCAGACCATCTCAACATCGACGCCATTCTGAGCGAAAAGATCCTGCTCTACGGCGACCTGCCAGGGAATCCAGCCCGGCCAGGCGCTAAAGCCGATGCGGATCGTCTCACCACTGGTCGTTTCCTCTTCTGCTGAGGTGTCCGCGCCGGCGGAAGTGGCTTCTGTTGCAGGATCGTCCTCGGCGGGTGTTTCGGCAGTTGGCGCGCCACAGGCTGCCGACAGTAGCACAACAATCAGTAATATACAGTATCGGCGGATCAAAACAAGCATCTGAGTTCTCCTGGAAGAGGCGCAGCATGCCGCGCTCCTACAGCGTTGCTACAACCGGCTGTGTCCCTATTCCGGCAACCTCGGTCTGCAACCATTCCAGCCAGGGCTCCATGCCCTCACCCGTCTCGGCAGAGAGCGCAAAAACGGGGATGTGCGGGTTGACCTGATGAATATGCGCGATCAGGTGCGGCAGATCAAACCTGAGATAGGGCAGCAGATCGAGTTTGGTAACTACCACGCAGTCGGCGCAGCGAAACATCAACGGATACTTGAGCGGCTTGTCTTCGCCCTCGGTGACGGCGACCAGCGCCACGCGGGTATGCTCCCCCAGCGCAAACTCCGCCGGGCAGACCAGATTGCCGACATTCTCCACAAACAGCAGATCAAAGCGCTCCAGGCTACCGGCCTGCTCCAGTTGCGTCAGCCCGTTTGCCATCAGATCGGCATCGAGATGGCAGGCGCGACCTGTGGTGATGGCGACCACCGGCACGCCATAGGCGCGCAATCGCTCGGCATCCAGTTCGGTCGTCATATCGCCCTCGACAACGGCAGTCTGCATCCGGCCCTGAATAGCCGCCAGCGTCCGTTCCAGTAGACTGGTCTTGCCCGCGCCGGGACCGCTCATCAGGTTGATGCAGCGCACACCGGCCAGATCCAGCCGGAGCCGATTGTGTTGCGCCGTGTCATTGTTTTCCTCCAGCAGATCAACATTCAGGTCAGCCCCGGCCGGCGTCGGCCCATGGCTATGGTCACTTCCTGGTCCACACATACTATCCTCCGTCTCTTGCTGTTACGCATCACGCAACGTTATCCCATTACCCCGTCACATCATCGTCCGCCCACTCGACGCGCTCGATCTTCAGTTCGCGCCCGGAGCGGATCTCGTCCATGGCCGCGCCGCAGGTGGGACAGGCATAGCGCAACCCGATATCCGGCTGGTAGTCCTGGTTGCAGCCCCGGCAGTGCGCCACAAACGGGCTCTCGCGGATCACCAATTCGGCCTCACGCAGAAAGGCGGTATCCAGCTTCTGGCGTGCAAACGCGCTCCGCAGTAGATCGGGTTCTACTCCGGTAAACTGACCGACTAGCAGCAGCACCCGCCGGATCGGGCGGGACTTGGACTGGCCGGCATGCCAGTCGCGCAGGCTCAGGATTAACGCGCGGGTCATATCAACTTCGTGCGGCATACGCGATCACCACTCACAGCGCCCAGGGTTCCTGCGCCGGGTCGGAGTTGAGCCAGGCGGGACGCCGGCGCGGTAGTTTGCCCGCATCCACCAGCGTAGCCAGCACATCTACAATGACGCGGGTTGCCAGCAGTGCCGTCACCTCGCTGACATCATAGGGTGGCGATACCTCAACTACTTCCATCGCGCAGAGATTGGTTTCGCGCGCGACCCGCTGGACGATATGCAGCGCCTCGCGTGGCAGCAGTCCGCCCGGTTCGGGCCAGCCGGTGCCGGGCACAAATCCCGCATCAACGCTATCGATATCAAAGCTGAGATAGACCGCCTCGGTGCCGTCGCCGGCGACCTCCATCGCAATATCAAGCGCCTTATCCAGCCCCATTTCCATAATGTCAGTGATGGTCATAATCGTTGTGCCGCGCTCCCGGCTGACCGCCACCCCGGCGCGGGGCACCTGCCAGCCGCCGATGCCAAACTGCACCAGGTTCTTCGGTGGCGCGTTGGGGATATTAGTTGCATGGAACCAGGGGGTGGTATGCATCCGCTCGTCCATGTCTTTTTCTTGCGTATCGACATGGCGATCAATATGGATAATGCCGATATTGCCGTTGACGTGGGGCGCAATCCCGCGCACGCAGGGGTAGCCGATGGAGTGATCACCGCCGAGCATCACCGGAAACGCGCCGCTGGCAAAGACATGCGACACCGCGCGACTGATCTGGTCAAATGCCTTCTCGATATTGGCCGGGATGACAAAGACATCACCCAGGTCGCAGAGCTTCATCTGCTCGCGTAGATCGACTCCCATTTCGAAGTAGTAGGTGCCATAGAGCGCCGAGATTTTGCGGATACCCTGAGGGCCAAAGCGGGTGCCGGGGCGGTAGGTCGTGCCGGTATCCAGCGGAATGCCAAACACTGCCACATCATACGCGCCCGCCTGATGCACATCTTCAACATAGGGCGCTTTGAGAAAGGTGTTAATGCCGGCAAAGTGGGGCAGTTCACCCCGCGCAAAGGTTGAGATCGACCGGTCGCCGATGCTGGGGGCCGCATGCAGCCCCAACTCCTTGCTCCGCTCACACTCACGCTGCCAGCCCGCATCGCTCAGTTGGGCTTCTTTGCGCAGCGCCTCGGCTGCCTGGCTCTCGGTAAGATCCGGGTGTGGCCGACCAAAGCGCGATTGCTCGTCACTCATTGGGGAACCCCTTTATGTTCAGAACAGCACCATACTATGTGTGGCGCGGTGCAGCCACCGACACACACAGAATTTATGCCCCTGACGGGCATGTAGGTTTAACAGCTACCGACGGCACTGTCGTGTTCTGAGCATTCAGGGTCAACAGCAGTGGTAAAAACAACAATGTTGAGATGAATATTGATCGTTCTCGTTATTGGTTAAACGCGATTATACCGAATTTAAAGAAATCTGTCAATATTCACATGGTTTTGACGAATTTCGTCATATGAAGTTATAATAATGATTATAATCGTCATTTCGCCCCACAGACGAAAGGACCAGCGTATGCCCCGGCTTGACCGGCTCGATCACAAAATCATCGCTGTATTGCAGGAGAATGCCCGCCTGACCAATAGCGAAGTCGCGGAACTGGTTGGCAGCAGCGAGCCAACCGTGCGTCGGCGCATCGACCGGCTCGTCCGCGAAGATGTAATCAAAATTGTTGCAGTTGCGACGCCATTTCAACTGGGCTACAACGTGGTGGCGATCCTGGGCATCCAGATCGATCAGGGCTACCTGCAGCAGATCGAGACCGCGCTGCTGGCAATGCCGGAGATCCGTTTTGCCGGGATCACGCTGGGCAGCTATGATCTGGTGGCCGAAGCCTGGTTTCAGAGCAACGCTGAGTTGCTGACCTTCCTGACCGGCCGCCTGAGCGCGATCCCCGGTATCAAGCGTACCGAGTCGCTGCAGGTGCTAAAAATGCTCAAGTATGCCTATGATTGGGGCACACAGCCCTCGGCCAGGGTATAACTTTTAGTAAAAGACACAGGTTACGCGGTCCTTGACCCGGAGGCGCGTTGGGCCTCTAGCAGGTCAGAAGAAAACCGATCTTTTTCATAAAAATTCACTTTGTGAATTTTCATGAAAAAGACTAAAAAAGTACCATGCTGCCGCAGGCGAAACTGGCTTTTCATCTGGTCAAACGCCCGGTTTGAATGTTTACCGCGTAACCCCTATCAAAACAGAAAATAGCGCTGTGCCATCGGCAGCACCTCGGCCGGTTCGCAGGTCAGCAGTTCACCATCGGCGCGTACCTCGTAGGTTTCGGGATCGACCTCGATCTGCGGGGTCGCCTGGTTGTGGATCATCTGCGCCTTCCCGATGGCACGGCAGTTGCTCACCGCGACCGCCGGTTTAGACAGCCCTAACTGCTGCGGAATGCCGGCTTCCAGCGCCGCCTGTGAGACAAACGTAACACTGGTCGAGGCAATCGCTTTGCCGAATGCGCCAAACATTGGCCGGTAGAGCACCGGCTGCGGCGTGGGGATCGAAGCATTGGCGTCACCCATGACGCTCCACGCGATAAAGCCGCCCTTGACCACCATCTCCGGCTTCACCCCAAAGAAGGCCGGGCTCCAGAGCACCAGATCGGCCAGTTTGCCCGACTCAATCGAGCCAATCTCGTGCGCGACCCCATGCGTGATGGCCGGGTTGATCGTGTATTTGGCAACATAGCGTTTTGCCCGCAGGTTATCGTTGCGCGCGCTATCCTCCGGCAGCGGGCCGCGCTGCACCTTCATCTTGTGCGCCGTCTGCCAGGTGCGCGTAACTACCTCGCCCACGCGCCCCATCGCCTGGGCATCGCTGGCAATCATACTGAACACACCCAGGTCGTGCAGGATATCCTCGGCGGCGATGGTCTCCGGGCGGATGCGGCTCTCGGCAAAGGCTACATCTTCGGGTACCTGCGGGTTCAGATGATGGCAGACCATCAGCATATCCAGATGCTCGGCAATCGTGTTGACGGTGTAGGGCCGCGTCGGGTTAGTAGACGACGGCAGGATATGCGGCAAGCCCGCGATGCGGATAATGTCCGGGGCATGCCCGCCGCCCGCGCCCTCGGTATGGTAGGTGTGGATGGTGCGCCCGGCGATAGCGGCGATGGTATCCTCAACAAACCCGGCTTCGTTGAGGGTATCGGTGTGGATGGCAACCTGCACATCATACTCATCGGCAATCGCCAGGCAGGTGTTGATGGTCGCCGGAGTGGTGCCCCAATCCTCGTGCAGCTTGAGCCCGCAGGCTCCCGCACGCACCTGTTCGGCCAGCGGTGGAGCAGTAGCGGCATTCCCCTTGCCCAGGAAGCCAAAGTTCAGCGGCCAGGCTTCGGCGGCCTGCAACATCCGCGCCAGGTTCCAGGCACCCGGCGTACAGGTAGTCGCATTTGTGCCGGTCGCCGGGCCGGTGCCTCCGCCCAGCATCGTGGTGATGCCATTCGAGAGCGCCTCGTAGATCTGCTGGGGCGCGATAAAGTGAATATGGCTGTCAATCGCTCCAGCGGTGACAATCCGGTTTTCGCCCGCGATAACCTCGGTCGCCGGACCCACCACCAACTCCGGGGCAACCCCGGCCATCGTATCGGGATTACCGGCCTTGCCCACCTTCACAATGCGCCCATCTTTAATTCCGATATCCCCTTTGACAATGCCCCAGTGATCCAGGATCAGCGCATTGGTGATGACCAGATCGAGCGCGCCCGGCGGCGGCTCGCGGGTGGCGCTACTGCTCTGGCCCATGCCGTCACGAATGACCTTCCCGCCCCCAAAGGCTATCTCATCGCCATACACGGTATGGTCGTGTTCCACCTCGATGATCAGGTCGGTATCGGCCAGGCGCACCCGGTCGCCGGTCGTCGGGCCATAGAGATCGGCGTAGGTTCGCCGGGGTATCTGCAAACTCATGGCTACTCCTCATCACAGGTCAGATAGCCAGCGCCGACGATCAGCCGGGCTGGTTTCCATCAGCGGTTGTCTGTCCAAAACCCCGTTCCGTGAGACGTTCCAGCGCTGCCTGGCGCACCGCCGCGTCATCCAGGGTGCCCTCAACCAGACCATTCTGACCGCGCACAACCCGGTCGCCGGCGAAGGCCACCAGATTGATCTCTTTCTCTTCGCCCGGCTCAAAGCGCGTGGCGGTTCCCGCCGGGATATTCAGGCGCATCCCATAGGCCGCCGCGCGATCAAACACCAGTGCGCGGTTGACCTCAAAAAAATGGAAGTGGCTACCCACCTGAACCGGCCGGTCGCCGGTGTGCTGCACCAGTAACCGGGTCGTTGCCCGCCCGGCATTCGCGGTGATATCTCCGGCAGTTTCATCAAGTAGATACTCACCTGGTTGCATAACGGCTCCTTTACTGAATGGGATCGTGAACGGTTACCAGTTTTGTACCATCGGGAAAGGTTGCTTCGACCTGGACTTCGTGGATCATCTCGGCAATACCCTCCATTACATCGTCGTGGGACAGAATGGTTGTGCCGAAGCTCATAATGTCGGCGACACTCTTGCCATCGCGGGCCGCTTCCATAATCTCAGCCGTCAGGATCGCCATTGCCTCGGGGTAGTTCAGCTTGAGCCCCCGCGCCTGGCGTTTGCGGGCCAGGTCCGCAGCCACATAGATCAAGAGCTTTTCTTGCTCCCGTTGTGTCAGATGCACAATATCCCCCTCTGCTTCAACCAACAGCGGTCAATACACTTTGCGTGGTAGCACCGGCTCCTGTCCATAGAGTTCGCGCCGGGCGATGCGCCAGAATTGCGCCAACCCGCCGGGGAGTGCCCGCCCGGAGTAGCTCAACGCCCGCACCACCAGTCCATGTGCGGGCAGCGTGCTGACGCCCCAGAGCATCTCCCCCGGACGCGACATCTGGTCGGCAATATTATTCAACTGGGCTTCCAGTGCCGGCCAGCGGTCTGGCTCCAGCCCCACCCGGCAGATATAAAACGTTGCCATATGCCGGTAGGGACCAAACCGCACCAGCGAGGTCAGCGGGCGGATCTGCGGTTCCAGGCATGCCCGCTCAAGGGCCAGCGGGCGACCTTCCGCCGTGAGATCCAGCGTTGTCTGCAAGCGTTCAAACGCAAAAATCTCCGCGCGGGCATCCCGCCCCGGCGCAACCAGCTCCCACCAGAAGAGACCGGCTCCGGGTGCCAGGTCAATCCGGGTCGCCTGCTGATAGCGCGCCCCGGCAAAGGGAATCAACGGATCAGGCAGATACTCCAGCAGCGCATCCGCCCCAACCTGCACCTGCATTCGCTGCACTGCATCCGGCATGCCCGCACGATGCCGGTAGACTCGCGTGGCCCCGGTGGAGGTCAGTTGTGCCCGTGCGCGGGGTCCAACCTCAATGTCAAACTCCATCTGGTCACCACCCAGCACGCCACCCGACAGATTATGCAGATGCGTCAGGGCAGTGCCGTCACCGAGATGAAAGGCGCGTACCACCCGCAGCGGTGGCTGTTGCGCACAGACCGTTAGTCGGGTATGGGGCATCGTAGGATGCCATGTAAAGCGCAGGCGTAATTGCCCGGTAACTCGCCGAACTTGCACGTTGACCTATCGTTACTAACTCATAAAGAGACGCGTAGCAAGCATGGGATGGCCCATCCCGCCCACATCGATCAGCGGTGTAGAAGAAAAAACGGCATCTTCTTCAAGCGTCTGGTGACAACTGCGTGCCGCCACCCGGATCAAGACTGGCTTGAGCGTCCAGATCAACCAGCTTGCCTGGCTCTGGCCCAGCGGCATCAGGCGCTGACAGGCCGAAACCAGCCCCGCCAACACCTGGTGCAGGTACGCCGGCACCGTCAACTCTTCATCCAGGCCCAGCGCGCCCCCGGCCAGGCCAAACGCCGCGCTGTAGTGAATATCGCCGCCCTCCTGTCCAACTACTGCCAGCGCCCGCTCAACCGGCGGCAGCGCTTCCAGATCCAGCACCAGTCGCAGCAGTCGCCGCCCCAGCATCGCGCCGGCAGCGCGACTCTCGCGCACCGGCTTGAACGCACTAATGCGCCGGTTGAGGTCAAGCCAGGACTGCGCCATGGCGGTCTGGTCCGGATTAGCGGCCAGGCGATAAGCTGTGCGGCAGAACAGCCCTTCCAGCACACCGACCTCATCGAGATAGTCCGCCAGAAAGGGCTCAAGCTGTGGAACCGTCAGCACCTCCAGCGTCACCAGCGTTTCCAGCCCGAACGAGTGAGCCAGCGCGCCAACGGGCAGGGCACTGTCGGCCAGTTGTAGCAGCCGTAGATGATTAAGCGCATTATCAGACATCACAAACCGGAGCGTTGCCGGACGTAGCAGTACGCCGGCCCGCACAGTGATCATGATCGAGGGGAAAAACCATGATCGAATGACAGATCTATTGATATAGGCGGTCAATCTGATTATTGTCATATTATAGCAACAAGTTTGTTAAAAAGATAGGGGCAAAATTACTCGATTGGCGACGATAGCGGTTTTCTTGTACGGCACCTCCGGCAACTCCACCCGTCAGAACCTTCCCCGATGTTGACATAACTCTGTAGTCGCCGGAGTGTTGGGGATAACCCAACGTCTGTGCTATAATTTACAGGAGTTACGCGGTCGGTTCCGAATCGGGCTTTCATCTGGTCAAACGTCCAGTGTGCATGTCAACTGCGTAAGTCCTGTAATTTACAGAAGTTATGCAGTCCCAAACCCGAAAGGACATTTCGCCTCCGGCAGGGCGGAAGAAACCATTCTTTTTCATAAAAAATTTGTACTTTGTGCAAATTTTTTATGAAAAAGATCGATTACGTACCATGCTGCCGCAGGTAAATCGAGCCGTTCATCCACGCGAACACCTGGTTTGGAACCGACCGCGTAACTTGTGTAATTTACATAATATAGATGGTGGGAGCAAACTGAATGGTTGTCTAAATGATAGGTAGTTTTCGCCGATAACCGGGCGTAGTCAGAACCATTCGTTGTACCATCCATCGGCACATCCGCAATAAACCGGGTGAAACATAGTGAAAACTGATATTTCGCTGAAACTGTTGACCGCGCTACGTGGGGCCGATCTGCTGCCGCTGCTGGGGTTGCCCGCCGCGTCCCTGGTGCGGGTGGAAACGCGGGAACTCCCCGCCGGCGCTACGCGACTCGACATGCTGCTGCGTGCGCGCAGCCCTCAGGGACAGGAATACCTGCATCTGGTGGAGTGGCAGGGCTACTACGACCCGGTGGTGCTCTGGCGACTGGCGGGCTATGTGGCCTGGTTTGGTCAGCAGGAGCCGGGCACAACCGTGGTGGGCACGGTCGTCTATCTCGCGCCGGAGTATGACGTGGGCGATACGCTGACGCAGACGATTGATGGACAGGTTGTACAGGCATGGCCGATCAGACGGATTCAACTCTGGACGCAGGATGCGCAGGATGCGCTGGCGGCGAACAGCCTGGGGTTGGCGGTACTCAGCCCGCTGAAAGACTGTCTGAAAAGGTGGTTTGCGTCGGTCACACGGCATGCTGGTTGCCCTGATACACCGGACAGTGCCCCAGGAGTCCCGGCTTCAGCCGGGGTGTGGCCGGAACCGGCTGAAGCCGGGACTCCCGCGCCGGGGCCGTATGCCCATGAC
>JGI12109J20283_10014290_pt1 | contig 67316 bp, 52 predicted proteins | sample ElkSlonscriptome_12_FD_20283 | JGI IMG/M metagenome (IMG submission 20283) | reverse complement strand
CCCGCCACGCATGCCGGCCCGAACACCATCCGCCCCTCACGACCCCCAACCACGGCCCAGCCCGACCAAACCCACCACCGAGCCAGACCCAGGCCCCCCCAGCGACCCCGCCGCACCCCGCCATACCCTCGGCCCATCCGCTTCCGTCGAACCGCTCCGCCGTCCCAAACCCCAAACGATCTGACCCGCCCCGCTCACGAACCCGAATACGTCGCCAACTCACGCTTCCGGAAAATCGCCACGCCCGCCGCAAGCACCACGCCCGTCCACACCAGAATCCACGACACCGCCGAACCGAAGTCGCCCCACGTCAGCACACGACCCGTCGTCAGACGCTCCACCGGCTTCGTCGACGCGTACGACTCAAAGAACCACGCGATCGGCATCGCGATCAGCCGCACCACCACCCGCACCGGACGAATCTCCTCGTCGTCCGTCAACGCTCGGAACTGACCCAGCGACGACGACAGAAAACCCGCCGACTCCGCCGCGAACAACGCCACGATCGCCATCAGCACCGCCACCGGAAACGACAAAAACGTCGACGCCGCGATCGCGATCGCCGCGATGAACCCCAGCTTCACCCACATCACCGCGACCGCCTTCGCGAAATTCAGCTCGTAACCCCCCACCGGATACAGAATCTCCAGATCGCCAGGCTCGAACACCAGCGTCCAACGGTTCGGCGGAATGTTCGAGATGTCCACGTTCAACACACCCTCGTCGTTCACCAGTCGCGCAGGCACGCTCATCCGCTGCATCGCGTCGAGCGCCACCTGCTGCACCCCGGGCTCCGCGATCGCCGTCGCGTTCGGATCGTTCGACGGCTGCGGCCACGGCGTCCCGTTGATCCGAAAACCCAAACGATAAATCGCCGACGGATCGTTCGAACCCGCCTGAATCCGATACCGCATCGTCAACCGCTCGTCGCCCCCACCCTCCGCAACCTCCTCCAACCCCTCGAACACGAAACGACGACCCGCTCCCACCGGCACCGCACGCAACACCGTCAACCACGCCTCGTCGTACACCTCGCGCGCGATCTCCTCGCGAACCGCCTCCGTAATCTCCAAACCAGACTGGTTCGCCTGCCTCGCCTCCACCCGCGAACGCAACACCTCCTGGAACGCCTCCGAATCCATCGCCTCCGCGAACGTCGGCATCGTCGGCTCCACCGAACGACGCGCCACCAACACCTCGTTCTCCAAAATCCGACGGTCGTCCGTCATCAAACTCGGCAGCACACGCGTGTCGTACCCGCGCTCCGTAATGAACGCCGCGATCTCACCCCGCGCCGGCTGATTCCGCAGGTACTCCGTGAAAATGAAAATCGCCCCCGCCGTCATCGACAGCAACACCAAGTTCAGCGTCATCACACCCACCCACTTCCCCGCGATGTACTGCCACGCCGCCACCGGCTTCGACACCGTCTGCCAGATCAGCTTGTCACGCTGCTCGAACGCCACCGATGCCGACGAAAAGAACACCGTCAGCAACGCCAACACCGCAAAGCCGAGCCCGCCACCGTACTGCACCCACTGGCTCACCCGATAATTCAGCGGCTGGTCCTCGTCCAGCACCAACGGAATCACCGCCAACAACAGCAGCAGCACCACGATGAAAACGAGGCTGATCCGCATCCGCACCGCCTCGTTCAGCACGTTCTTCGCGATCGCCGTCAACGGATACGAAGGCGACAACGCCAGACGAGCCACCTCCAGCAACGTCAACAGCAACACCACCAGCGGCGCCATCCCCGCCACCAACAACCCCACGCCCCGCGTCCCAGGCCCCAACAAAATCAGCGGCGCCGCCACCACCAACGCCAAAAACGCCACCCCCAGATACGTCAGCGACAACCCGATCCACACCGCCGCGATCGCCCCCGCCGCCCCCACACCGATCGCCGGCAACAACCAATCCAGCGTCTGCGGCGTCACCGCAGAATCACCCGACTCCAATCGCTCCAAACGCAACGCACCCACCCGCGCCTCAAGACGCTGATACTCATCCAACAGCCCCCGCACCTCTTCCGTCAGCCGGTTCTCAGCCGCCTCCGACGCCTCGCGAAGCTCCACCCGCGCCGCAGCCGCGTCCTCCACCGCCGACCGCAGCTCCGGGTCCGCGTCCTGCGCGAAATACAACACCGTCACCGCAGCAGCAGCCGCCAACACCAACACCACCGCGCTCGCCACGACCTTGAACCGCCGCGAACGCTGCAATCGGCCCAGCGCGTTCAACCTCTCGCCAAGGCTCATCGCCGTTCGTCCCCGCGCTTCTCGTCGCCGTCGCCCGCCTCGCTCCCCTCGCCCCCCTCGTCGCCCTCGCCGCCCTCGCCGCCCTCGCCGCCCAGCAACGACGAAATCATGTCCGCATCAGGCCCCGCCGGCGCCGCGTCCGCCTCACCAACATCCCCTCCCGCCTCCCTCCGACCCTCGCCTTCACCTTCCTCACCATCCCCGCCCATCAACCCACCGATCACCGCCGCCCCCTCGTCCTCCCGCGCCGCCTCGGCCCCCGCCTCAGTCGGCATCTCCTCACCCTCCTCCTCACCGCCGTCCGCTCGCCGACCCCCGATCAACCGCTCGATCAACTCGCCGCCCCCAGCCGACGCGGCCTCGGCCTCGCGACGCAGAAACGCCGCCGTCGCACCCCCGTGCGCCGCCCCGGCGTTCGACAAACGATCACGCCGCGCCTGTTCCACCAACTGCACGAACAAGTCCTCCAGCCGCTGCCGCGCCGGGCTCACCCGGTCCAGACGCTTCGCCCGCCGCTCCAACACCGCCGTCAGCTCCGCGATCGTCTCCTCGTCCAGCGCCTCCGTCTCGATCACCGACCGCGACGTCTCCGCAAGCAGCGTGTCGCACGTCCCGCTCGCACGGATCTTCCCCCCATACAGCACCACCATCCGATCAACCACGTCTTCCACGTCCGAAAGCTGGTGCGACGACAGCAAAATCGTCTTCCCACGCCGACCCAGCTCCACGATCAAATCCTTCACCTGCCGCGTCCCGATCGGGTCCAGCCCCGTCGTCGGCTCGTCCAGAATCAGAAACTCCGGATCGTTGATCAGCGCCTGCGCCAGACCGATACGACGCTGCATCCCCTTCGAATACTCGCCCACCGGACGATGCTGCACCGCCGTCAGCCCCACCATCTCCAGCAACTCCTCGATCCGCTTCCGACGCACACGATCCGACAAACGAAACAGCTTCGCGTAATAGTCCAGCGTCTCGCGTGCGTTCAAAAAACGATACAGGTACGACTCCTCAGGCAAATACCCGATACGCTCCTTGATCGACACGTCCGTCGGCGGCTTACCGAACACCGCAAGACGACCCGACGTCTTCTTCAACAACCCCAGCGTCATCTTGATCGTCGTCGACTTCCCCGAACCGTTCGGCCCCAGCAAACCGAAAATCTCCCCACGATTGATCTCGAAGTCCACCGCGTCGACCGCACGCGCCCGCGGACGCATCCAGAAATCACGGAAAACCTTCGTCAGCCCGCGCGCCAGCACCACCGGCGACGCCGAACCGGACCGAACGCCAGCGTCCTCCCCCTTCTCGGCGGGCGGCGAATCACTCGGGATGGAGGCGGCGCTCGTATTCATGGCTGCTCAATCATTGACACGCGAAACTCTCCGACTCCCCCTCGACAAACGACCGCCACCCAGCAAACCCATTCCTCACGCCTTCCCCCCACCTACACACAAACATCACTCGATCCCGAGCATCTCCTCGCGCTCACGCTCCGCTTCGTCGCGAAGACGACGGTTTTGCTCACGCTCGATCCGCTCCTGCACCTCCGGGTCGTTGTTCAGACGCAGCCTGAAATCCTCCACCCCCGCCGGCAACGTGAACACCGTCACCAAACGATCCGGGTCCTCCAGCATCGACTGAAACGCATCGGCCCACTCCCGCGCCACGAACCCCTCCGGGTCGCGACGAAACTGCTCGAGCTTCACCGCGAACGTCTCAGCCTGCGAACGCGCGAAGTTCGGAATCGAACTCCGATACGCCCGCGCCTCACCAAGCGTCTGCGCCACCTCACCCGAGACCCCGATCCGACCAAGATCCCGACCGTCCACCACCAGCGGCTCGTCCGCATACGCGCCCTGCAATACGTCGAAAATCGTCTCGCGAAGTTCCGACTCACGCTCCCCGTCGCCCGACTCCACCGCCGACTCGTACAGGTCCAAAAGCTCGCCGAGCGCCTCGTAGTCGCTCCCCACCGCCGTCACCAGCAGACTCTCCGCATCCGCACGCGCACGCTCCGCCGTCCCACGCGCTTGCGACACCTCGTCCAGCGCGCGACGAAACGCCGTCAACACGTTCCGCGGCGGGAACGCGTCCGACAAAATCAGATTCGTCAGCACGATCCCCGAGTCCAACGCGTCCAATCGATCCTGCGCCAAACGCAAAATCCGGCGTTGCACCTCACGCTCGCTCACCAACGCCCGCGCCTCCCCCTCGCCCTCCCCGCCGGCCTCCGCCGCCGCCGCGGCCAACGCCGCCGCCGACTCCGTCCCCTCCGTCAAACCCGCCACGCTCCGACCCACCAGACTGTCGATCGGCACCGTCGCCGCGACCGACACCGTCGCCGCCTGCACCGCCGCACGAACGAAAAGCTCCGCCGAAAGGTCCGCCTCATACCCTAGGTTCCGGATGTACTGCGACGCGTCGTCGATCCGATACGTCACACGAATCCGCGCGATCCCAAGATTCCCGTCCGCCGTTATCAACGAACCGTCCCGAGTCGGGTTCAGCGAACTGTTCCCGCTCTGCTGCGCGATCGGCCTGTTCAACTCGCCCCGGCTCAACGTCGGAAAGAACGCCCGGTCGATCGTGATCGAACGCTCGTCACCACGCGCCGTCCGAACGTCGCCGATCGGGTACGGCAACGAGAACACGAAACCCGGATCGATGTTGTCGTTCACCACCGCACCGAAACGCGTCTTCAACGCACGCTGCGTCTCGTTCACCGGCTGCACACCGCTGAACAAAAACAACACCACCAACGCCACAATCAACAACTGCAACACCCGATACGTGATCCCCAGCGCCTCCGCCAGCGAGCGGTGCGCCGCCTCCATCGACGCCGCTCGCGCCTCCCGGCTCTCGTCCGTCGTCAGCGTCAGCGACGCCGATCGACGCGGCGTCTCCACTTCCATCTCCGCCCCAACGCCCGCGTTCAGACCCAGCGAATCCTCAAGACCTTCGCCACGACCCGCATCGTTCGACTCGTTCATCGCTCCGCGCCCCCGTCACCCCCGCCGCCGCCACCCGACCCCGCGCCCGAGCCCCCCGCCTCGTCGCCGAACTCGTCGGCGTCCAGCCCAAGCTCCATCGAACGCAATCGCGCCGCACCCTCCCTCGCCACACGCTCCCGATACTCCGCGCTGAAAAACTCACCCGCGAACGAAGACAACGGCAGAACCAGCGTCAGCGTCCGACCGATCCCCCGCTCCGTCCACACGTCGATCGACGCCAGAAACTGCGCCAACTCCGGGTTCTCGTCCAACTGACGGTACCACTGCTCCGCCTCACGCTCGCCCTCGCTCCGCAGCCGCGCCGCCAACGTCTCCGCAAAGTTCACGATCCGCCGACGGTCCGCCTCCGCCTGGCTCCGGATCGTGCTCGCATCCGCGTCCCCAGCCGTCACCGCACGCGCACCCACAGCCTGACGGAACTGCGCCATCCGGCCGATCACCTCTTCCGAAATGCTCTCCGGGAACACCAACCGGCTGATCCCCACCATCTGCACCTCGATCGCCACGCCCTCCCCGCCGTCCTCCGTCGTGATCGCTTCGATCCGTTCCAGGATCCGACGCTCGATCTCCGGCAACGCCGACGCCGCCGGCTCCGTCGTGAAAATGTCGCCCACCGAATAGTCGCCCATCACCGACGACAACTCCGCCCGAAGCTGCTGCTCCAGCGTGTCCTCCGCCGTCTCGAACTGACGCACCGGGTCGGCACCCACCCCGCCACGGTTGAAACGACGGAAAAACAACTGCGGATCGCTCACACGCCACACCAGGAACGCGTTCGCCACCAGCGAACCGTCTTCCAGACTCAACTGCTCGTTCACGATCTCCACGAAACGCGAACGCCGGTCGTACACCGTCACCGTCTGCAGCGGCGCCGGAAGCTTGAACTTCAACCCCGGCTCCTCCTGCACCCCGCCCGTCTCGCTCACCTTCCCCAGCGTCGACACCACGGCCTTCTCCGTGAAGTCCACCTGGTACGTCGTCATGTTCAACGCGAAGATCAACAAAATGATCACCGCCACGGTCATGAACAGTGGGTTCTTCACGGCTTACTCCTCCTCCCCGCTCGGCGGAGCGATGTCGAGGGTCTGCTGAATCTCGAGTTGTTCCAAATCAAATTCCAAGTGCTCGTCCGGCACGATCCACACACGGTTCTGACGAACCGCACGCGACAGCGTCCGCCACATCAGCTCCGTCTTGTACACCTGCGGCGCCGCCCGATACAACGCTAGCCGCCCCTCGCTCCGAAACACGTCTCCCAACGCCTCCAACGCGATCTCGCGACGATCGCCACGCGCCTGCGCCAGAATGCCCGCCGCCAGACCGCCGCTGTCCACGATCCGCTGCGTCACCTCCGCCGAAAGCTCGTCCACCCGCGACGACAACGAATCCACCTCCGCCGCCGACCCGCCCGCCCGACGCAACGCCGAAAGCTCCCCCTCCAGACCCTCAAGACGCTCCAACTGCGAAAGAATCTCCCGCGCCGACTCCGCGCTCCCCGCCGCCTCCGTCAGAATCGACTCCGCCTCCGCACGCGCCGCCTGCACCGCCGACGCCCGACGATCCGTCGACGCCACCGATGACTCGTACGCCACCGCCGCGTCCTTCGGCGGACTCGCCCCGATCAGGTTCACCGACGTCACCCGTACGCCCGCACCCACCAGATCGAATCGACGCTGAACCCGGCTCCGCAAAAGCTGAATCTGCGACGGGTCCAGACCCGCGATCAAACGATCGAACCGCACCGAGCCCAGAAACACCGTCGCCTCCGAACTCGCCAGCCCCGTCAATAGCTCCTGCCGAATCGCGTCCCGATCGTCCGCCGGCCCGTCCTGCGCAAGCAAAAAGTACGACTCCACGTCGTCGATCAGAAACAGCACACGAAGCGTCAGCGACGCCACCGCGTACGAACCGTCGTCCCCTCCGTCCGCCACCCGACCCGCGCTCGGCTGCACCACGAACAACAACTCGCCCGGAGGGTCGTCCGTCGCCCAAAGCGACGCCGCGTCGTCACGCTCCTCATCCTCCTCACGCAGCGGCAAACCCACGCGAACGTCGTTCAACGCCGTCGCAGGGAACCGCTCCACTCGCGCGAACGGCCACGGCGCCTTCACCACAGGCCCGGGCTCGATCACCCCACGATTGTCGCCGCCCGCAAGCATCAGACCACGCTCGTGCGGAGACACCACCACGAACGACGTCATCAACCAACCGATCAACAACATCACCCCCAGCAGCACCAGCACCCAACGGCTCAGCAGCCGATAGAACCACGTCGACGAAACCCCGAAACCAAACTGGTAGTTCACCGCGTCGCTGATCGACTGCGCCAAACGGTCCGGCGCCGCGACGTACGCCAACACACGAGAGTCGAACGCCGGACGCAAAAACTCGCCCGCCGAACGAGGCCGGTACAGGTTCAACACGAAGTTCAGCACCATCTCCGCGCCGAGCAGCACGGAGTACACACCCACGATCAAACGGAAATTCGCCAGCAGCCAGATCGAGTCCGCCGCATTCACCAAAAAGTGCGACACCGCGATCAACGCCCCCATCAGCGTCATCCCGATCGCCGCCGCCGCACCCCCGTTCAGCAGCAGCCACGTCCGCTCCTTCGCCATGCCCGCCGCGTACCGCGCGAAAATGAACGCAACCAAACCGCCAATCGCCCCGATCGCCAGCGCCAGCCCCGCCAGCGGCGGGCCCTCCTCCGGAAAGTCCGACAACCCGATACGCGTCGAATAGAGCCACAACCCCACGCCCACATGCGCCGCACCCAGCGCCAGCCCGATCGCCGGCAACAGATACTTGTGCATCCATTGCAAACGCGACGCCTGCACCACCACGTCCGTCGCCGAACCCTCGAACACCGACGCCGCCGCCGCCTCGCTCTCCCGGAACGCCGCCGCCTCCTCCGACTCGCGACGCTCCAGAACGTGCTGGTGGAACACCAACGCCAACGCGATCCAGATCGGCGCGCCCAGCAGCACCAAAACCGCCGCTGGCAGCGTGAACGGGTTCTGGAACAGGCTGTACAGAAGGAGAACGATCCCGAACGTGAGCTGCAGCCCGAGACCCAGCAGCGAGATGCCACGGGCGCGTTGGTAGGAAACGTGATCCGCTGCCATAGGTGCGCTGACTCCGGGCGATGGGGCGGGTGAAGGCTCGCGCGGCCGACCATACGGCACCACACGCGACGATCGGACCGACTCGGAACGACGGTCGCCGGACCGCCCGCGAACGACGCCCGCGGGCCGACCATACGACCGCCAGCCGAACATTCTCACCGCGGGCCGACGCCTTGTCCACCCAGCCCCCCCCGCGGACACGAACCCGGCCGACGCGTCGGCCGTCAGTACGCTTCAATCGCCGCCCGGTTCTACGACGACCAACCACAACCATCGACTCGCGCCCGCCCCACCGCCCAGCGACCGCGCCGAGACCGACCGGGCGTCGCCGAACCCGACCGAACGATCCGCACCGGTTCGGCGTATCCTTCATCGGCGCTCGGCCCCCGTGCCCGCGATCCCCCTCGCCCGTTCGCCCGCGACCCGACCTCGGGACCGCCGCCAACATTCGCCCGAACCGACCATCCCAACCGCTCCGAGAGAAGCCGTTGCATGTTCAAGCAGACGCTCGCGATCGCCGGCAACACGTTTCTCGAGTCGATCCGCCAGCCGATCTACTTCGTGCTCATCATGGCCGGCAGCCTCTTGCAGGTCTTCAACCTGCTCCTCTCGGCCTACTCGATGGGCTACACGGAGGAGAAGGAAGTCTCGGGCGACGACAAGCTGCTGCTGGACATGGGCCTCGCGACCGTCTTGGTCGTTTCGACCCTGCTGGCCTCGTTCATCGCCACCAACGTGCTGTCGCGGGAGATCGAGAACAAGACGGCGTTGACGGTGATCTCGAAGCCGATCGGGCGGCCGCTGTTCGTGCTCGGGAAGTACCTGGGCGTGGCCGGGGCGATCTCGATGGCGGTGACGACGATGCTGGCGTTCTTCCTGCTGGCGATCCGGCACGAGGTGATGTCGACGGCTCGGGACCAGGTTGACGTGGTGGTGGTGACGTTCGGGGGCGGGGCGATCCTGCTGTCGGTGGGGATCGGGGTGTGGTGCAATTATTTCTACAACTGGGTGTTCTCGTCGGTGGCGACGACGCTGCTGGCGCCGCTGAGCGTGCTGGCGTGGCTGCTGACGACGGTGGTGGGGAAGGAGTGGGAGGTTCTGGAGCGGACGGGTGCGTTCGAGACGTGGCTGGCGGAGCACACGTCGTTCGGCGAGAAGATCGCGGCGATCGGTTCGATGCCGGCGCCGACGGAGTGGTGGAAGCCTGAGATTTTGCTGGCGTCGCTGTGCGTGCTGCTGGCGATGCTGGTGCTGACGGCGGTGGCGGTGGCGGTGTCGACGCGTCTCGGGCAGGTGATGACGATCGTGGTGTCGGGGGGCGTGTTCATGGTGGGGCTGCTGTCGAATTACCTGCTGGGTTCGTCGGCGTACCAGAACGAGCCGGTGGCGAGCGTGACGGCGGTGGAATTGAACCGCGACGACGACACGCTGCGCGAGCCGGGGGACACGGTGACGCTGACGATCGACCGGTTGCCGGACGTGGAGATGCGTGTGGGTCGGACGGTGTGGCTGGCGAACGACCCGACGGGGATCGAGATGTACACGGGGAATCCGCGTCCGGAGTTCCGGGGGGACGTGGAGGACGGTACGGACCTGCTGGACGCGTCGCTGGGCCGCGCTGTGGTGCTGGTGTCGTTCGATCGCGAGAGCCGCGAGCTGGTGGTGGCGAACGCCGGCGGCGCGGGCGTGGGCGAGACGCCGACGGAGGGCGATTTCGTGTTCGTGACGCCGACGGAGGTGAACCCGGCGGCGTTGGTGGCGTGGTCGGTGGTGCCGAACGTTCAGGCGTTCTGGCTGGTGGATGCGATCACGCAGGGGCACCCGATCCCGTTCCGGTATGTGGGGTTGATTTTCCTGTACTCGGGGACGCAGATCACGGCGTTGCTGGGTTTGGCTGTGCTGCTGTTCCAGACGCGTGACGTGGGGTGAGGGCGGCTTGGGGGTGAGCGCCGGCGGGGTGGGCTTGGGCTGCGTTGGGCGGGTAGCGGTTGCCGGATGCGAAGGCGCGGCGTGGTCGTCGCGTTGGTCTGGTTCGGCGCGTCGTGCGGGGCGGGTCCGGGATTGATCGGCTTGGCTGGGCGGTGGTGTCGATGGATCGTCGTCGCGCGGTGAGGGGGCGGAGCGGTCTCGTCGCGGTGAGGGAGTGGGAGCGGTGGTTGTGGCGGGTTTGGGTCGGGTTGTGGGCCGGGTTGTCGGTCGGGTTGTGGGCCGGGGCGTGGGCGCGGGCCGATTGTTTGCGGCGTTGGCGTTCGCGCGTGGCGTGCGGTCTGGTTTGCGGCTGCCGTTGAGTTCGGGGATGTATTGGATGAGGCGGAGGGTCTCGGCGTGGGCGCGGGCGGCGATGCGGTCGAGCTCGTCGAGGAGCGCGGGGGCGTCGGGGCTCGTCATGAGGTCGAAGAGGAGCGCGAGGTAGGGGTCGTTCGGTCGATCGGCGGCGGGGTTCATGCTTGAATGATCGACTGGCCGAAGCGGCGGTCAAGGGCGGCGTTATGGAGGTGCGCGAAACGGCGCACGGCGGAAGCGGGTGTTTGCAAAAAGCGTCCGCGCGAGCGCTCCGGAGCGCGATCACTTACCGAGCGGTTCGAGGGGCGTGGTGTCGAGGGTGGCGGTCGGGGTGTCGATGTTGAAGAAGGCTCGGGTGTTGTCGTTGAGTTTGGCGTGGAGTTGTTCGAGGGGGAGGTCGTGGAGGTCGGCGAGGGTTCGGGCGACGTGGAGGACGTGGGCGGGTTCGTTGGGGCGTTGCTTGCGGACGGGCTGGGGCGAGAGGAACGGGGCGTCGGTTTCGACCATAACGCGGTCGAGGGGGGCGCGTTTGGCGGCGTCGCGGACTTCGGGGGCGTTGTTGTAGGTGAGGACGCCGGTGAAGGAGACGAAGGCGCCGAAGTCGAGGAGGAGGTCGATTTCGCGGGGGCCGGCGGTGAAGCAGTGGAAGACGAAGCGGTCGGGTGGGAGGTTGGAATCGCGGAGGATGGGGATGAGGTCGTCGAAGGCGTCGCGGCAGTGGAGGATGACTGGTTTGCCGCGGTCGGCGGGGTCGGCGGCGTCGGGGTCGCCCTGGGGTTTGGGTCGGTGGGGGTGGGCGGCGATCATGTCGAGTTGCTGATCGAGGACGCGCCGCTGGACGTCGTGGGGTGGGTGGTCGTAGTGGTTGTCGAGGCCGAGTTCGCCGAAGGCGACGCAGCGCGGGTGGTTGGCGGTTTGGGCGATGACGTTCCAGTCGTGTTTGGCGGCGCCGTCGGGTCCGTCGCTGTAGAGGGGGTGGACGCCGGCGGAGCACCAGACGTTCGGATGGTGTGTGGCGAGTGCGAGCGCGTTCGGGGCGTCTTGTGTGTTTGTGGCGACGGTGAGGGCGCCGGTGACGCCGCGGGAGGCGGCGCGTTTGAGGACGAGGTCGACGCGGTTTCGGTAGTCGGGGAAGGTGAGATGGCAGTGGGTGTCGATCATGGTGACACGGTAGCATCGGCGTTCGTCGGGACGGGTCGGGAATGGACGTAGGAGAGCGGCGGAAGGAGACGGCGGCGATGCGGCGAGCGAGCGAGAGGCGGCGGTGGTTGACGGCGGCGGCGGCGAGCGTGCTGGCGCTGGCGTTTGGCGGCGTGTGCGCGGCGGCGCCGGGGGAGGGCGCGGCGGTGGAGGCGGTGGACGAGGGGGCGGCGGCGTGGGAGCGGGAGTACTGGTATGTGCTGTCGGTGAACGATGAGCGGGCGGGTTGGTCGAGGCGTGCCCAGCGGACGTTGGAGGGCGGTTCGATCGAGAACGTGACGGAGTTGTTCATGCGTGTGGAGCGGATGGGGATGGAGCTGGTGCTGCACACGATCGACGAGACGGTGGAGACGGCGGGGGGGGAGTATGTGCGGACGCGGTACACGCAGCGGCAGAACGAGATGACGACGCGGGAGACGTTCGAGTTCGACCACGAGGCGGGCGAGGTGTCGGTGCGAGTGGATCGCGGGGAGGCGGGTGGTGTGGTGGAGCGTCGGTTGTCGATGCCGGAGGGTGAGTGGTTGACGCCGCTGGAGGCGCAGCGGCTTTTGGCGGCGCGGCTTCGGGCGGGTGCGGAGCGGGTGGAATATGCGACGCTGCTGACGCGGGGCGGGACGGTGCGTGTGGTGGAGGCGAGTTTCGATCGGACGGGTTCGACGACGGTGTCGCTTGGCGAGGACGAGGTGGACGCGACGCTGGGTGAGATGGAGACGGGCGAGTTGCCCGGGACGCGGGTGACGGTGGCGTTGGATGGAGACGGCGCGCCGGTGATGTCGGACGGGACGATCGGGGCGTTGCGTATCGCGGAGCGTCTGGCGGAGGCGTCGGAGGCGTTGTCGGCGTTCGCGGCGCCGGAGTTCATGGTGTCGTCGTTCGTGCGTCCGACGGGTGCGGCGATCGAGCGGCCTCGTGAGGTTGAGCGTGCGTTGTATCGGTTGCGATCGCGGGCTGGTGAGTTGCCGGAGTTGCCTGAGACGGGTGTGCAACGGGTGATGACGGAAGGCGAGGGGGCGGCGGTGGTGTATGTGGACGGGAGCGGCGAGACGGCGGCGGCGGCGGAGACGACGGCGGAGGAGCGTGCGTCGCTGACGGCGGCGTCGCTGATCGCGGACTCGGAGGACGAGTTCATCCGGCGTTTGACGGAGGGGGCGCTGCGGTCGTTGGACGACGGAGCGAGCGAAGCGGAACGGGCGGAGGCGCTGCGGCTGTTTGTGTATGGGTATGTGTCGCAGAAGGATTTGGATACGGGGTTCGCGTCGGCGACGGAGGTGGCGCGGCGTCGGAGCGGGGACTGCACGGAGCACGCGGTATTGCTTGCGGCGATGTTGCGTGCGGCGGGGATCGCGTCGCGTGCGGCGAACGGTTTGATTTATGCGGACACGCTGGGCGGGGTGGACGCGGACGGGGAGCGACTCGGCGCGTTCGGGTATCACATGTGGACGCAGGGGTTGGTGCGCGGGGCGGACGGGATTCGGCGGTGGGTCGACCTTGACGCGTCGTGGCCGGAGTCGATGGACGGGACGCGGATCGCGACGTCGGTGTCGCCTTTGCGGAACGACGACGACGACGCGGCGCTGGTGTCGATCGCGCGGCTGGTGGGGAATTTGGACATCGAGGTTTTGGGGGTGGACGAGGAGGCGGCGGCGCTGGCTGCGGAAATGGGGTTGGTCGAGGAAGGGGCGGGCGCGGGGGCTGGCGTGGGGGCTGGCGATAAGGCGGACGAGGGAGGGGCGGGGCGATGAACGACGAGGCGCCGCCGCCGCTGCGGTTGAGTCATCCGGACGGTGGCGCGGCTGGGAGCGGCGGCGACGGGGGCGCGGACGAGGAGGGGTCGTTGCTGCCGAAGCGTCACCGGCGTGGTCATAAGGGGACGTTCGGGACGGTGGCGGTTGTGGGCGGTTCGGAAGGGGATGATGAGGGATCGCCGCGGATGATTGGCGGCGCGGCGTTGGCGGCGTTGGCGGCGCTTCGGAGCGGGGCGGGTTTGGGTGTGTTGGTGGCGCCGAGTGGAGTGCTGGACGCTGGGCTGGCGGTCGCGCCGGAGTGCACGGGTGTGGCGTTGCCGACGGACGGTCGTGGGCAGGTTCGTGGGGCGGAGGCGGCGGCGGTGTTGGATCGGGTGATGCAGGGTCTGCGGCCGATGGGTTCGGCGACGGGTGGTGGCGGTGGTTGTTTGGCGGTGGGGCCTGGGCTTGGCGAGCCGAGCGAGGGGACGCGGGCGGTGGTGATGCGGGCGTTGTCGCAGGAGCGTGTGGCGGTTGTGCTGGATGCGGACGGTTTGAACGCGTTGGCGACGATGCCGGGCGCGAATGCGGACGTGCGTGCGGCGACGGTTTTGACGCCGCACCCTGGGGAGTGGGCGCGTCTGGCGGAAGCGTTCGGGCTGGAGGGTGATGCGACGGGTGAGGCGGAGGAGCGGCGGGCGGGGGCGGAGAGCCTTGCGAGGCGGTTCGGGTGCGTGGTGGTGCTGAAGGGTGACGACACGGTGGTGACGGACGGGCATCGTTCGTGGCGGTTGAGCGAGGCGAACGGGTGGCCGGCGCTGCGTCGGCACATGGCGGAGCAGGGGATGGAGTTGGGTGAGCTTGGGCTGGTGCTGGAGGGGAACCCGGTGTTGGCGACGGGCGGTGTGGGGGACGTGTTGACGGGGATGGTGGCGGGCGTGATGGCGCAGCACGTTCGGCCGGCGATGTTGATGGGCGAGCGATCGCTGCCGAGCGAGAAGCTTGGGGGGGTGAGTTTGTATGACGCGGCGCGTGCGGCGGTGACGGCGCATGCGTTGGCGGGCTGGGAGTATTGCCGGGGGCACGAGCAGACGGGCGGGCTGTTGGCGCGTGATTTGGTGGAGCTGGCGCCGTTTGGGGTGGAGGCGTTGCGGGGGTGAGGGGGTGGAGCGGGGTTGAGGGGGGCGGGGGCGTGCTGCGGGGGCGAGGCGCGGGAGCGGGAGCGGGGCATGTTGGGAAGCGGGGGGTGGGCGTTGGCGTTTGATGGGAGTGGTCTATACTGTTCGCATGCTGCTCGGTGGGGCGTTGTTCGCCGAACCGGTCGGTTGGGGGGAGGGCGATTGTGACGTGTGAGAGGGGGTCGGCCGTGCGTGGTTGGAACCGCGGCGGCGTTGGGAGAGCGACGTACGGCCGCGGCGAAGCGCGGCAAGGAGAAGCAGACAATGTTCCGCAGCGGGAACCCGACATTGAACCGGCCGGAGTTTCAACCGGCGCAGACGTGGGACGATTTGTCCAACCTCGGCGGTGACCAGCCGATGGCGGAGGCGCGGCAGGAGTCGATCGCGGCGAGCCTGAAGGCCGACCACATGACGACGATGGGGACGGCGACGAAGACGTTCTTTTTGATCGCGATTGTGGCGGTGGTGTGCGCGTTCGGGTGGGGTCCGTCGATCGACATGGTTTCGATCGAGGGCGGATTGGTGAAGGCGCAGTTGTCGGGCGTGGGGATGGGTTTGTTGTTTGGCGGGATGATCGGCAGTCTGATCGTGGGTCTGATCTGCTTTTTCGCTCCGCGGACGTCGCCGATCACGGCGCCGCTGGCGGCGGTGGGGCAGGGAGCGTTCGTTTGCGGGATTTCGGCGGCGTATGCGTCGATGTTCGGCGCTCCGGTGTCGGAAGACGGGGCGACGCAGGGCGCGTTGGATATGGCGCTGGTGCTGAACGCGGCGTTTTTGACGTTCTCGATCGCGGCGGCGTTGTGCGCGGCGTATGCGTTCAAGCTGGTGCGGCCCGGCAAGTTGTTCTACTCGATCACGATCGTCGGGACGCTCGGGGTGTGTCTGTTCGGGCTGGTTGCGTTCGGCGGCTCGCTCCTGTCGGGCGGAGAGGGGGTGTTCGGCGACATGCTGAGCATGTACAGCCCGACGAACGGGAGCATGCTTTCGGTCGGTTTCTCGCTGTTGGTCGTGGGTCTTGCGTCGATGAACCTGGTGCTGGACTTTGACGTGATCAACCAGGGCGCGAAGAACAAGGCGCCGAAGTACATGGAGTGGTTCGGGGCGTACGCGATTCTGGTGACGCTTGTGTGGTTGTATATCGAGTTGCTGCGTCTGCTGGCGAAGCTTCGGAGCGAGTGACCGCGACGCCGGGGCGGGGGGAGGCGAAGGGGCGGGGGGAGGCGGAACACGAACGCGGCCGCGTGGTGGGACCACGCGGCCGCGATTTTTTTCGTCCGGGCCGACGCGACGGAGTCGCGGGCGAAGGCCGAGGTCTTGAGCGGCGCGGCTTGTCCCGGCGGGGCGCCGGCCGGTCGATCAGACTTGGAGGACGCCGGTTTTGAATTCGCGGGAGAAGTCCCAGTTGCCGGCGATGGCGAGTGCGGCGGCGAGTTCGCGGCGTGTTTCGTGTGGTTGGATGATGCGGTCGAGCCATCCGCGAGCGGCGCCGTGTCGGATGTCTTGTTGTTCGTCGTAGCTGGCGGCGACGACCGGCGGTGGAACGCTCGGCGACGCCTCTTTGACGATCAGGCGCAGCGACGAGACGTCGACCGCGGCCGGGGGAGAGTGATCGAGCAGAGCCGTCGCTTTGGTGCACACGCGGCCGCCGACCCGTCGGCGGGATGGCCGCCGCATCGCGCGTCGCGTCACGCTGCACGTCGCAAGATCAATCGATCGTGTTCGAGCGGCGGCTGTGACGAGCCAGGTCGATGCCGAGACAGAAAGGAAACCGGCCGCGCGGGAGCCACGCGGCCGGTGATCGGTTGAGAGACACCAGCTCTGGGAGCTGGCAAAGCGATTGGAACTGCGGCGCCGCCGCGTGCTCAGCGTCTTCTGCGAGTGCCGGCGACGAGGGCGGCAAGGGAGAAGACGGCGGCGGCGCCGGGCGATGGAACGAGCCGGAGGTCGTCTAGAAACAGCTCGGCCCCGACGAACGAGATCGAGTCGAACGAACCTTCGCCGAAAATCACGCCGTGCGTACCGGAGGCGTCGAGCGTTCCAGTGATCGTGACGCCCCCGACGATCGGGGAGGTGGCGAGGAACGAGCCAAAGTCGTCGAACTCGACTTCCTCACCGTTCAACGCGAGCAGGTTGGATTGGGCGCCGCCGAAGTCACCAAAGTCGAAACTGAACCGTTCGTACGTCTCCGTGAATGAAAACACTGCGCGAACACTACCGATAAAGAGTTCCGTACTCGGGGTCGGCGAGAACCCTGCGGAGGCGCTGTCGCCTTCGACGAGGACGCCGAAAGGCGATAGCGATAGGTCGTCGTTGTTGACGGTTACGGTGACGCCGCCGGTGGTGAACGAATCTCCTAGGGCGAAGATTGAATCCGGAGTGAGGTCCTCAAAGTCCAACAGGAGCGGCTCGGCCATCGCCGCGGATGCTGCGGCGCAAATCGACCCCGCCAACGCGATTGCGTTGATTCTCATGATCTCGTCCTCTGTTTCGATCCCCGTGCGAGTGGATCGGATGGTGTGGCTGCGGACGCGCTTGTCCGCTTCGGGAGTACAAGGTAGTGCACGAAATATGGGAGTCAAACGAGAAACCCGCGTGGGGCGGCGGCGTTTTGGCCCCCGAGTGCCGGTTTGGCGACAGGCGGCTGCACCCGAGGCGGACGGCCTCTGCATCGACGAGAGCCGCCGCCCGGGCCGATCACGCGGCCGCCTTACATGTCGGCGCTTCATCCAGTACCGCTCGACGCGACCGGGCCGATTCAGACTTGGAGGACGCCGGTTTTGAATTCTCGGGAGAAGTCCCAGTTGCCGGCGATGGCGAGTGCGGCGGCGAGTTCGCGGCGTGTTTCGTGTGGTTGGATGATGCGGTCGAGCCATCCGCGTGCGGCGCCGTGTCGGATGTCTTGTTGTTCGTTGTAGCTGGCGGCGACGGCGTCCATGATTTGTTTGTGTGTGGTTTCGTCGATGTTTTCGCCGCGTCGTTGTCGGGCGCGTTCTTCGATCATGGCGAGGGTGCCTGTGGCGGAGGCGGCGCCCATGACGGCGCACTTGCTTCCGGGCCAGGCGAGCGTGAGGAAGGGGTCGAAGGCGCGGCCGCACATGGCGTAGTTTCCGGCGCCGTAGGAAGAGCCCATGATGAGGACGATTTTGGGGGTGACGGTGTTGCTCATGGCGTTGACCATTTTGGCGCCCGAGCGGATGATTCCGGCCTGTTCGGAGTCGCGGCCGACCATGAAGCCTGTGGTGTCGTGGACGAAGACGATGGGGAGTTTGCGTTGGTTGCAGTCCATGATGAAGCGTGCGGTTTTGTCGGCGGAGTCGTCGTAGATGACGGCGGGCATGGCGACGGCGTTGGTGGGTCCGGCCTTGCCGCCTGGTTGGGTGCGTTGGGTGAGTTTGCGTTGGTTGGCGACGACGCCGACGGAGCGGCCTGCGATGGAGGCGTAGCCGCAGACGATGGAGGCGCCGTAGTCGGCTTTGTATTCGTCGAAGGAATGGGCGTCGAGGAAGCAGCGGAGTATTTCGCGGGTGTCGAACTGGGCGCCTGGCTTGTCGGTGTAGAGGTCGTAGACGTCGTTGGGCGGTCGTTCGGTGGTGTGGTGGTGTGAGGCGTCGCCTTCGCCTGCTTCGGTGCCTTCGTCGTCTTCGTCGAGTTCGGGCCGGTTTGGTTTGAAGAAGTCGGGGCACTGGAAGAAGCCGTCGTGCTTGAGGACGAGCGAGCGGAGGCGTGCGACGGCGGCGTCGTCGTCTTTTTCTTTGAAGTCGATGGTGCCGGAGATGGCGGCGTGCATGGAGGCGCCGCCGAGTTCTTCGTCGGTGACGGATTGGCCGATGGCGGCTTTGACGAGTGCGGGCCCGGCGAGGTAGAGGCCCGAGCCTTCGGTCATGAGGAGTGTGTCGCAGAGGACGGGGAGGTATCCGCCGCCGGCGACGCAGTAGCCCATGATGGCGGCGATCTGTGGGATGCCCTGGGCGGAGATGACGGCGTTGTTTCGGAAGATTCGGCCGAAGTCGTCGGTGTCTGGGAAGACGTCTTCCTGCATTGGGAGGAAGACGCCGGCGGAGTCGACGAGGTAGAGGAGCGGGAGTCTGGCCATCATGGCGACGTGCTGGGCGCGGATGATTTTTTTGCAGGTCATGGGGAAGAAGGCGCCGGCTTTGACGGTGGCGTCGTTGGCGATGATCATGGCGGGCTTGCCGTGGACGGGTCCGACGCCTGTGACGACGCCGGCGGCGGGGGCTCCGCCGACGTCTTGATACATGCCGTGAGCGGCCCAGAGGCCGAGTTCGACGAAGCGGTTCGGGTCGTCGACGAGTTTGTCGATGCGTTCGCGTGCGGTGAGGCGGCCTTTTTCGTGTTGTCGTTCGATGGCTTTGAGTCCGCCGCCGAGTTTGATGTCGGCTTCGGTGTGTCGGAACTCTTCGTTGAGGGCGCGGAGGCGGTTGATTCCCGATGGATCGGGCCGAGAGGGCGAAGACGACGATGCGGCGGGGGCTGACGAAGACGGCATGGCGGCACTCCTCACAACGGGATCGAACGGCGAGTGTAAGCGGATCGCGGCGGGACCGGCGCCCGGTACGAGCGCCGCCCGCCGGCACGACGCCTCGTTGCCGCCTTGAGGTATTGCAGAAAGAAGTTGCCCGGCGGAGCGGCTTCAGCGAACATCCGATCATGCAAAGCGCACCAGATCCGCCGGGCCCGTCGCCGAATCACCCTTCGTCGCCGGGGAGTGCTCCGCTGGCCGACGGCGCCGTCGCGTCGCTGGTTTTCGGTCTCGCGTCCATCGTCGTGTGGCCCTTCGCCTTCGTTTGCGGTCCGCTCGCGTTGATTCACGCCGCGAGGGCCGAACGCGAAGCCGAGATTGCGGCCGTCGATCCACGTTCGCGGAACTTCGCCCTGGCCGGGCGGATCACCGGTTGGATCGGGATGGCGATTTTCGTCGTCTGCATCCTTCTCTTCGGCGTGATGCTCCTCATCGCCATTATCGCTTCAGCCGTGTGACCGTCGCGCGGGTTGCTGTGGCGAGTCCGACGTGGCCGCCGTCGACTCCGCCGCGCTGCTCGCCGGTCTCTCGCGGTCGTCCAACGCCTCTCCGCACGCCGGATACAGTCCGTTCATGACAGCCGATCGGCGACCCAACCAAGCCCGTCCGCATGAGCACCTGCTGTTGACCCGGCACCTCCGGGGCGAGCCCGGCGTCGCCGCGTCGTTCGCGCACGTTGTGTTCGACCGGCCGGAGAAGCGGAACGCGCTCACGCCGGCGATGGTCCGGGCATTTGTCGGGACGATCGACGAGCTCGCGGGCGACGACGACGTCCGAGCGGTCTGCATCACCGGTGAGGGCAATCTGTTCTGCGCCGGTTTCGATCTGCCGCTGTGCCAAGCCGATCCGAAGGCTCTGCCGGCGCTGCTCGGATCGCTTTCGGAGGCGGTTGCGGCGATGCGTCGGTGTGTCAAGCCGGTGGTGATCGGCGCGCACGGAGCCGCGCTCGCCGGCGGGTGCGCGCTGCTCGCGGGTGCGGACTTGGTGGTGGCGGATCGGGGTTGCAAGCTGGGGTATCCGGTGGCGAATCTCGGCATCTCGCCTGCGGTGTCGGCGCCGTCGCTTCTGACTCGTCTCGGGCCGGGGAGCGGGGCGGCGCGGCGGCGGTTGCTGGACCCGGGGCTGACGACGGCGGAGGAGGCGGCGCCGCACAACCTCATCGACGTGCTCGTCGAGCTTCCCGAAGACGTCGCACCCCGCGCCCAGCTCGAGAGCATGCGGCTCGCGAAGCACCCGCCCGCTGCGGTCGCCGCGGTCAAGCGTCACGTGGCGTCGATCGACGGATCGTCGGACGACGAGCGGCGCCGTGTGGGGCTCGGGGCGTCGCTTTCGCTGACCGACGACGCCGAGTATCACAGTCGTCTCGGCGCCTTCCTGGCGGGGCGTCCTTGACTCAAACGTTCTCTCGCTCCAGCACGCAAGCGGGGCAAACGGGGCAAACCCACACCAACGGAGAAGCATTCGACATGAACGATCCTGAGGCGACGACGACGCCGCTCGCGGAACTGCACGCCGACGGCGCCGTGGCGCGGCTGGTGCTGAACCGGACGGACAAGCGGAACGCGCTTTCGCTCGACCTGCTCGACGCGTTGCACGCGCGACTCGACGACCTCGGCGCGGCCGAGAGCGTGAACGCGCTCGTCGTCGAGGGCGCCGGCAGGGCCTTCTGCGCGGGGATGGATTTGAAGGCGGTGTTGGATGAGCCGGGGGCGCCGCTGGAGCTGCTGACGCGGATTGCGGAGTTGTCGATCAGGCTGCGTGAGTTGCCGGCGGTGGTGGTGGCGAAGGTGCACGGCGCGGCGATCGGCGGCGGGTGCGGGTTGGCGGTGGCGTGCGACGTGTGCCTGACGCATGCGGACGCGAAGCTGGGTTTTCCGGAGGTGGACTTGGGCGTGTGTCCGGCGGTGGTGACGCCGTGGCTTTGGGCGAAGGTGGGGCCTGGTCGTGCGCGGCGGGTGTTGTTGCAGGGTGGGACGCTGAGCGGTCAGCGGGCGTATGAACTGGGGATCGCGGACGAGTGCACGACGCGGGAGGAGCTTGACGGCGCGTGCGGCGCGTTGACGGGCCGGTTGGCGAAAGCTGGTCGGAACGCGCTTGCGGCGACGAAGGGGTTGCTGAACGAGTTGGACGGTGCTGCGCTTCGCGAGCATGTGCGGCGCGGGGCGACGCTGTCGGCGGAGGTGATCGCCGGTGCGGAGGCGCACGAGAAGTTGCGGGCGATCTACGGCTGAGGGAAGGCGCGTGGGTGTGGTGGGTTGGATGGGGTATGGGGCGCGGGTTGGATGGGGTGTGGGGCGGGGGGTTGGATGGGGTATGGGGCGCGGGTTGGATGGGGTGTGGGGCGGGGGGTTGGATGGGGTATGCTCGGGGTATGCAGCGAGCGCATGTTTCGACGGAGACGGAGTACGAGCGGCGGAATCGGTACGCGCGGGTGGTGCGTGTGGGTCCGCACGTTTGGTCGGCTGGCACGCTGGCGGTGGACGAGCTGGGCGACGTGGCGCACCCGGACTCGGCGTATCGGCAGACGTATGAAGCGTTCGAGAAGATCGAGGGGGCGATGAAGCAGCTCGGTGCGGATCGGTCGCACGCGGTGCGGACTCGGATGTACATCACGCGGGGAAATATCGCGGACGAGGTTGGAAAGGCGCACGCGGACTTTTTCGGCGAGACGTTTCCGACGGCGACGATGATCGAGATCAAGGGCTTGGCGCATCCGTCGGCGCTGGTGGAGGTGGAGTTGGAGGCGTACGTGCCGGCGACGCGCGAGCATGGGCACGGTTGAGGTCGGCGGGCGCGGGAGGGTGGGGCCGGCGTGCGGGGGGCGGCGTCTGGTGGCGGGGGTGGACGGGTGCCGGGACGGGTGGTTGGGGGCGCGGGCGGCGGTGGACGAGGGCGGGGCGGTGCGGGAGATCGAGACGCGGGTGATGGGGCGTTGGGTGGAGGTGGTGGGTTGGTGCCGAGGGGCGGTGCGGATCGGGGTGGACATGCCGATCGGTTTGGCGGAGGTGGCGGAGCCTGGCGGTCGGCGGTGCGACCGGGCGGCGCGGCGGCTGCTCGGCGAGCGAGGGAGCAGCGTGTTCAGCGCGCCGGCGCGGGGGGTTTTGGGGGCGGGGAGTTATGAGGAGGCGCTGTCGATCAGTCGGTCGAGTTCGGAGCACGGGCTTGGGCTGAGCAAGCAGGCGTGGAACCTGGTGGGGAAGGTGCGTGAGTTGGACGAGTGGATGACGCCGGCGCGGCAGCGTCGGGTGCGGGAGGTGCATCCGGAGGTGGGATTGGCGGTGCTGGGGGGCGGCGCGATGCGGGCGCGGAAGGCGACGGCGGCTGGGGAGCGAGAGCGGGCGGCGGTGTTGAGCGCGGCGCTGGGCGTGGAGCGGGCGGCGGTTGTGGAGTTGGTGGAGCGGGGGAAAGCGGCGGCGGGGGCGGGGTGCAAGCGCGACGACGTGGTGGACGCGCTGGCGTGTCTGGCGGTGGCGGCGGGTATGGCGCGTGGTGAGCCGCGGTGGGCGCGGGCGAGACGAGTGGAGCGAGACGCGCGGGGGCTGGCGATGGAGATCGTGGGCGTGGGTTGAGGGGGTGGCGTGTATAGTCGCGAGGATGCGGACGAAGCCGATGGTGTTGGAGCCGATTTTGAAGCCGAAGGTCTGGGGCGGCCGCCGATTGGCGGCGTACGGGAAGGCGTTGCCCGAGGAGATGGCGCACGTCGGGGAGTCGTGGGAGGTGGCGGATCTTGATGCGACGTCGCCGGACGGTGGCGGCGGTGGGGAAGCTCGTTCGCGGATCGCGACGGGGGAGGCGCGGGGGCTGACGATTCGTGACGCGGTGCGGGCAATGGGTGCGAATTTGATGGGTCGGACGGCGTTGACGGAGGAGGGCGAGTTTCCGCTGCTGGTGAAGTACTTGGATGCGGCTGACAATTTGAGCGTGCAGGTGCATCCGTCGCCTCAGTATGCGGGGGCGAACCCGGGTTGTCATCTGAAGACGGAGACGTGGTTGGTTTTGGACGCGACGCCGGGTTCGGTGGTGTATTCGGGTTTGAAGGAGGGGACGACGGCGGAGGGGTTGGTGGAGGCGATCAAGTCGCGGCATGTGGAGGATGTGATGCGTGCGGTGCCGGCGCGGGTCGGGGATGTGCATCATCTTCCGTCGGGGACGGTGCACGCGCTCGGTGCGGGTTGTCTGGTGGCGGAGGTGCAGTCGCCTTCCGATACGACGTTTCGTTTGTTCGACTGGCAGCGGACGGATCGGACGCTGCATGTGGAGCAGGCGATGGCGTGTCTGGATTTTGAGTCGTCTGCGCCCGGTGTGGTGCGTTCGGAGGATCGGCTGGAGCCGGGGTCGGCGGGCGTTCGTCGCGGGGTGATCGAATCGAACGAGTTGTACGAGTTGGTGCTGATTCGGGGGGAGGGAGGTTTTACGCATGAGTTGGACACGTCGTGGGACGCGCCGGTGGTGTTGATGTTTACGGCTGGGGACGGCTGGATGGTGTCGGCGGAGGGGGAGTACGAGAACGTGGCGTATCACAAGGGAGATACGGCGTTGGTGCCGGCGCGATTGGATTCGGTGGTGTTGCAGATGAGCCGGGATACGTCGTGTCTGATGGTGCGTTGCCGGGAGTCGGGTTGCGGGTGAGGACGGGGCAGCGAGCGTGGAGGCTTGGGGCCGCGGGGGTGGTTTGCGTGGGAGGCGTGTGGTGATCGTGTTGATGGGCCTGCGGGCGAGCGGGAAGACGACGCTGGGTCGGGCGGTCGCGGAGCGTGTCGGCTGGCGTTTCGTGGATCTTGACGAGCGTGTGTGCGTGGCGCTGGGCGTCGAACACGCTGGGGAGGCGTTCGCTCGGCTTGGCGAGGCGGCGTTCCGAGCGGCGGAGCGGGAGGAGTTGGAGCGGGTGCTGGGCGAAGCGAGTGGGTCGGGGGAGGTGGTGGTGTCGTTGGGTGGGGGCACGCCGACGGCGGCGGGAGCGGGTGCGTTGCTGCGGCGAGCGTCGGCGGCTGGCGCGCGGGTGGTGTATCTGCGGAATGGACCGGAGACGTTGTCGGCGCGGCTGCGTGGCGCGCCGGCGGACGCGAATCGTCCCGCGCTGACGCGGCCGGCGGACGGCGAGGCGGCGGGGGGCGACGAGGCGGAGCGCGTGGCGGCGGAAGTGGGCGAGGTGTTCGCGAGGCGGGACGGGTTGTATGTGGAGTTGGCGACGGACGTGGTGGAAGCGGACGGGTTGGAGCCGGAGGCGTTGATCGAGGTGTTGGCGGGGATGGCGGGTGGGGCGAAGGGGTAGCTGCGAATCGGAGCAAGAGGGCGGCCGGTCGGCCGGCGAACGGTTCGGGCGTTCGCTGCGGGGGCTTTGGTCGCGCGGCGTTCGTGCGGCGCGGTTGAGGTCAGGCGTCGTTGGTGATTCGGCGGAGTGTGTGGAGCGCGTCGAGGGCGGCGCCGGAGTCGATGGCGTGGCGTGCGGCGTCGAGTGCTTGTGGGAAGTCGGGCTCGGCGTCGGCGACGATGATCGCGGCGGCGGCGTTGAAGAGGGCGATGTCGCGGGCGGCGGCGACGGTTTGTTCGTCGAGCGGAGCGGCTGACGTGGCGGCGTCGTGTCGGTCGCGGTCGTCGGGGGTGAGGAGGCGTTGGATGAGGGCGGCGCTTTGCTGCGGCGATTCGACGCGGATGCGTTCGATGGTGGTGCGGGGAAGGCCGAGTCGTTCGGCGTCGATGGTTCGTGTGCGGACGGTGGTGCTGCCGTGGGGTGCGGCGACGACTTCGGCGAGTTGGGTGGGGGCGGTGGTGGTGAGTTCGTCGAGTCCGTCGAGGCCGTGTGCGACGGTGGCGCGGGCGGCGCCGAGTCGTCGGAGCGTTTCGGCGACGAGCGGGAGGAAGGCGGGGTGGTAGACGCCGATGAGTTGTCGTTGAGCGTCGGCGGGGTTGGTGAGCGGGCCGAGGAGGTTGAAGAGGGTAGGGAAGCCGAGGCTTTTACGGGGCCCGGCGGCGTGTTTCATGGCGGGGTGATGTCGAACGGCGAAGCAGAAGCAGACGGCGGCCTCGCGGAGGGCGCGGGCCTGTCGTTGGGCGTCGGCGTCGAGGTTGACGCCGAGTTGTTGGAGGACTTCGGCGGAGCCGCGTCCGGTGCGGGAGCGGTTGCCGTGCTTGGCGACGAGGACGGCGGGGCCGAGTTGGTCGCGTCGTTGGAGACCGACGCCGGCGGCGATGAAGGCGGCGGCGGTGGAGACGTTGAAGGCTTTGGGCGCGCCGCCGGTGCCGCAGGTGTCGACGAGGCGGTCGCGGAGGGGCTGGTCGACGTGGACGGGCGTGACGAAGCGTCGCATGACGCGTGCGGCGCCGGTGAGTTCGTCGGGTGTGACGCCGCGTGATTGGATGAGGGCGAGGAGCGCGGCGATCTGGGCGGGGTCGGCGTTGCCTGACAGGACGGCGAGGAAGGCGGCTTCGGCGTCGGATTCGGAGAGAGTTTCGCCGTCGACGAGACGGCGGAGGTACGGGTGGAGTTGTTGGGGCGGGTTGTCGGGCTGGGTGTCTTGCGGTGGCATGGCGGGAGGGTAGCGTCGGGTCGAGGGGGGAGGGTGGTTCGGACCGCGGGCGTCGGCCGGGCGTCAACATGGGCGGGTTGCGCCGGTATACCCTCGGCGGCCGGGCGTGCCGGGCGTGCCGGGCGTGCCGGGCGTGCGGGGCGTGCGGGGCGTGCGGGGCGTGCGGGAGGTTGCACGATCGGTGGAATCGGGGGCCTGCGGTTCGGAAGAAGGTCGTCGGCTTGGCGGCGAGAGTCGCGGGGCGGGCGGAGAGGAGCGGAGAGCGATGGCGTCGGCGGCAGAAGCGATCTCGGTGATGGGGGTGGACAAGACGTATCGGGGCGGCGTTCACGCGCTGCGTGGGGTGGATCTGAACGTGCATCGTGGAGAGGTGTTCGGGCTGCTTGGGCCGAACGGGGCTGGGAAGAGCACGCTGATCAAGGTGTTGATGACGGTGATCCGGGCGTCGCGTTGCGCGGGGCAGATGCTGGGCAAGCCGGTGGGTCACAAGCCGACGCTGGCGAAGGTGGGCTACCTGCCGGAGCACCACAGCTTTCCGGGGTATCTGACCGGCGAGCAGGTGCTGGACTTTTACGCGGCGATGACGGGGATGAAGCGGTCGGAACGGAAGCGGCGCATAACGCCGATGCTGGAGTTGGTGAACATGCATGAGTGGGCGGGCGAGCGGGTGCGGAGCTATTCGAAGGGGATGCGGCAGCGGGTGGGGATCGCGCAGGCGTTGATGCACGATCCGGAGTTGGTGCTGCTGGACGAGCCGACGGACGGGGTGGACCCGGTGGGTCGGCGGGACATCCGCGACGTGGTGCTGCGGTTGAAGGAGGAGGGGCGCGCGGTGTTTTTGAACTCGCACCTGCTGAGCGAGTTGGAGATGGTGACGGATCGGGTGGCGATTCTGGTGCAGGGGAAAGTGGCGATGCAGGGAACGATCGACGAGCTGACGCGCGACAAGCGTCGGTACGAGGTGGAGGTGGAGTTGCCGGAGGGGGTCGGGGTGGCGGACGGCGTGGGGCGCGTGGAGGGTGGGGCGTTGGGGGATGCCGGCGAGCCGTTGTCGGGCGAGGCGCTGGGGGGGTTGCTGCCGCTGGCGTTGGAGCGTGGGGAGCTTGAGGTGTCGGCGGTAGAGGAGCGTCGGAGCGGGACGCCGCCGACGGCGGGGTTGCCGCGTCGGGAGGGTCTGACGGGGATGCTGGACAGTGGCGAGCGGGTGGAGGTGGAGGGTCATCGTGTGCGTGTGTGGACGGAGGAGGCGAAGGTGGTGGAGCCGGTGATCGACGCGCTGCGGGCGCAGGGTGTGACTCTGCGGAGCGTTCGGCCGGTGCGGCCGTCGCTTGAGGAGTTGTTCATGGAGGCGGTGACGAACCTGCGTACGGGTGAGACGCTGAAGCCGGGCGCGGCGGCTGCGGATCGGAAGGGTGGGCGGAAGGGGAAGCGGCGGGACGAAGGGGGGCCGGTGAGCGGGGCGGGAGCCGACTCGAACGCGGTGGAAGGCGGTGCGGCGTGACGCAGACGTGGGCTTTGCTGGTGGATGCGTATCGCGAGCTGAACGCGAAGAAGCTGTTTTGGATCACGCTGGCGTTGTCGGGGCTGGTGGTCGCGGCGACGGCGTGCATCGGGATCAACGAGCGGGGAATCGAACTGTTGGTGTGGACGCTGGACGCGCCGGTGAACACCACCTTGCCTGGCATGACGGAGGAGCGGTTCTACAAGGAGTTGTTCATCAACTTCGGGCTGGGGATCTGGCTGACGTGGATCGCGACCGTGTTGGGCCTCGTGTCGACGGCGGCGATCTTTCCCGACTTCGTGTCTGGGGGCAGCATCGAGATGTCGCTGTCGAAGCCGATCTCGCGGACGCGGTTGTTTCTGACGAAGTATGCGCTCGGGCTGCTGTTCATGACGCTGCAGGTGACGGTGTTCACGGTGGCGTCGTTCTTGGTGCTCGGGCTGCGCGGCGGGGTGTGGGAGTTCGGGGTGTTTCTCGCGATCCCGCTGGTGGTGCTGTTTTTCAGTTATCTGTTCTCGGTGTGCGCGCTGCTGGGGTTGTTGACGCGGTCGACGATCGCGTCGCTGTTGCTGACGATTCTGTTCTGGTTCCTGCTGTTCATTCTGAATGCGGCCGACGCGGGGCTGATGCAGCCCGTCTTGCAGTATGAGCAGGAGATCGAGAACCGGCGTGCGGCGATGGCGAACGCGGAGGCGCGGATCGAGCGTCTGGAGGCGGCGCAGGTGGAGCTGCGGGAGCGGGCGGAGTCGGCGGACGCCCGGCCGTCGGATCGCCAGGCGTTGGCGGATAACGAGCGGTCGCTGGACGGGACGAGCAAGTTCGTGGAGCGGGCGGAGTCGGGTATCGAGCGGGCGGAGGAGTCGAAGGCGACGTGGGAGCCGTGGCACGAGGCGGTGGTGGCGATCAAGACGCCGCTGCCGAAGACGGGGGAGACGATCGCGTTGCTCGAGCGGTGGTTGATCGACGCGGCGTCGCTGCGGGAGATGCGTGGCGATTGGGATGAGTCGATGGAGGAGTTCGTCACCGAAGATGGCGAGCCGGTGAACCGCAGCTTCGACCCGGACCAGAGGGATCAGCAGCGGGCGATCGAGGAAGAGTACCGGTCGCGGTCGGTCTGGTGGGTGCTCGGGACGTCGGTGGCGTTCGAGGTGGTGGTGCTGCTGGTGGCGACGGTGGTGTTCGTGCGGCGGGATTTCTGAGGGGGTTGAGCGGAGTCGGGAGTGGCTTGATCTGCCATTTCGGCGGGTGGAGGGGGGCGTGGAGGCGGGATCGTCACCCGGCCGAGGCGGGCGGTGGTCGCTAAAGGCTGATTTGGCCTTGGGTTAGTGAGTCGTGGTTTCGGCGCGCCGGTTGCACGGGTGGTGGCGTCATGGTGATGCTGCGCTATCCTCATCCCGGGTCCGACGATGTGCCGCGTGGGCGGCCCGGGGGTGGCGGCGCGGGCGGGGAGCAGAACGGGACGGAGGAGACGGCGCGGGCGGCGACGGGGGCGGTTGCTGGGGGCGGTTCGGGCGGGGCGGGTCGGCTGAACGTGTTGCTGTCGTCTGGGGATTGGCACGACGAGACGTGGGCGGATCGGTTGCCGGTGTTGTTGGAGCCGATGCACGTGCACGCGATTCGGGTGCATTCGGGTTCGGAGGCGACGCGGGTGCTGCGTGAGACGCCGGTGCATGTGGCGGTGGTGGATCTGGCGTTGCCGCTGGACGCGGCGGACCGCGGCGGGGACGAGGGAGGTTGTCGTCTGTTGGAGATTCTGTCGCGTCAGTCGTCGCCGCCGCCGACGGTTGTGGTGAAGCGTCGGAAGACGTTGCGTGAGGACACGCGGGAGATCGCACGGGCGCTGTCGGGCGGGGCGTTCGCGGTGATCGAGCGGCCGGTGCATCTGGAGATCGTGCTTGAGACGCTGCGGCGTGTGTTGCAGCGGTATTACGCGGGGGCGTGGCCCGGGGCCGGGGCGTGGCCGGGCGCGGGGGCGTGGCCGGGGGCGGGCGGCGGGGGCGAGAGGAGCGGCGGGCCGGGCGGAGGCGGGCGCGGATTCGCGTAGGGGACGGAACAACGTTTCCGGCGTGCGGGACGGTCCCGCGTGTCGGGCATTGCATGAGGCGTTCGGCGTCGAGCCGGGGCCGAGACTTGAACTCACCACGCCGCGGCCGAAGCCGCGGAAGACACATCGGAGACATGAAGATGGCGACCGCTACGAAGAGCAAGACGAACATCACGCCGCTGGGCTCGAAGATCATCGTGAAGCGCGACGAGGCCGAGACGGTGACGGAGTCGGGGATCTACCTGCCGGAGTCGGCGAAGGATCAGCCGAAGACGGGCGTGGTGCAGGCTGTGGGTCCCGGGGCGTTGAACACGGAGACGGGGGAGCGGATCGCGATGACGGTGAAGAAGGGCGACCGTGTGATTTTCTCGAGTTACGCGGGGACCGAGGTGAAGCTGGACGCGGATGAGTTGCTCATTATGAACGAGTCGGACGTGCTGGCGATTCTGGAAGGCTGAGGAGAGCGGGCTGATGGAAGCGACGTTGCTGTCGGCGAGGCTGAACGAGGCGGCTGCGCAGGGCCGTGAGATCACGCTGCTGTTGCGCGGGGCGCATCGGCTGGTGGTGACCGGCGCGAGCGTGGAGGCGTCTTCGGGCGGCACGGTCGGCGGCGGCGGCGAGGCGCGTTTCGACATCACGGGCTCGATCTCGGCGGACGGCGATCCGCCTGCGGTGGGCACGGTGTCGGTCTCGTCGTCGGACGTGGCGTCGATCTTCGTCAAGCGCGACTCTGAGGAAGGGTGAAGGCCGGCATGAGCAACGACACGCTGCGACAGGCGCTTGGCGAGTTGAACGGGCAGCGCGACATAGAGCTGCACTTCGAACGCGCGCCGGAGTTGACGGTGACGAACGCGATGCTGGTGCCGGACGAGGAAGACCACCTGGTCAAGCTGACGGACGGCAAGCACGTGTACGTGATCGACGCGCCACGCGTGGCATGGCTCAAAATCGGCTAGCCACCCTTCCCGCCCTCCCGGACCTTTCCCCGCGCGGAGAACGGCGGCGGGCGCGGCGGTTCGCCCGCTGCTCGCCGCTTGATCCTCCGCTTTCACCCCCCCGCTTCTTCGCTCGCTTGAGCGGGGAGCGGACGACACGAAACCGAACCAAACGATTTCAGGAACTGACCAGAGAAAGACAAGGAACTAACCATGGCTGCGAAGCAGATTGCGTTTGACGTTGACGCCCGCGAGAAGATGTTGCGGGGCGTGCAGAAGTTGGCGAAAGCCGTGAAGGTGACGCTCGGCCCGTCGGGTCGGGTGGTGGTGTTGGAGAAGTCGTTCGGGTCGCCGACGGTGACGAAGGACGGCGTGACGGTGGCGAAGGAGATCGAGCTGGACGACGCCTACGAGAATATGGGCGCGCAGATGGTGAAGGAAGTGGCGAGCAAATCGTCGAAAGACGCGGGGGACGGGACGACGACGGCGACGATCTACGCGGAGTCGATCTTCGGCGAGGGTCTGAAGAACATCACGGCGGGCGCGAACGCGACGCAGGTGAAGCGGGGCATCGACATCGCCATCGCGTCGGTGGTGGACGAGCTGGAGAAGATGTCGAACCCGATCAAGGGCTCGAAGGAGATCGCGCAGGTCGGGACGTGCTCGGCGAACCAGGACGAGACGATCGGCAAGATCATCGCTGAGGCGATGGAGAAGGTCGGCAAGGACGGCGTGATTACGGTCGAAGAAGGCAAGAGCCTGGAGACCGAAGTGGAGCTGCTGGAGGGGATGCAGTTCGACAAGGGGTATCTGTCGCCGCACTTCGTGACGGACACGGCGAACATGGAGGCCGTGCTTGAGGATGCGTACGTGCTGATTCACGAGAAGAAGATCAGCTCGGCGAAGGACATTCTGCCGGTGCTGAGCAAGGCGGCCGAGTCGGGTCGTCCGCTGCTGATCATCGCGGAGGACATCGACGGCGAAGCGTTGGCGACGCTGGTGGTGAACAAGCTTCGCGGGATTTTGAAGGTTGCGGCGGTGAAGGCGCCGGGCTTCGGCGATCGGCGGAAGGAGATGCTCAACGACATCGCGGTGCTGACCGGCGGGACGGCGGTGATGGACGAGCTCGGGATCGACCTGGAGAAGCTGGAGCTGAAGGAGCTCGGTCGGGCGAAGAAGATCGTGGTGAGCAAGGAGAACACGACGGTGGTGGAGGGCGCCGGGACGACGCAGGCGATCAAGGGCCGGATCGAGCAGTTGAAGGCTCAGATCGAGAACACGTCGTCGGAGTACGACCGCGAGAAGCTGCAAGAGCGTCTGGCGAAGCTGTCGGGCGGCGTGGCGCAGGTGAACGTGGGCGCGGCGACCGAGGTGGAGATGAAGGAGAAGAAGGCGCGGGTCGAGGACGCGCTGCACGCCTGCCGGGCTGCGGTGGAGGAGGGGATTTTGCCCGGCGGCGGCGTGGCGGTGCTGCGGGCGCGGAAGGCGCTCGAGGGCCTGCGTAAGAAGGCGACGGGCGACGAGCGTATCGGCATCGACATCATCGACCGTGCGTTGGTGGCGCCGATCAAGCAGATCGCGGCGAACTGCGGCCTGGACGGCTCGGTGATCGCGCACAAGGTGCTGGAATCGAGCGACACGAACTTCGGCTTCAACGCCCTGACGCGCGAGTACGGCGACTTGGTGGAGATGGGCGTGATCGTGCCGACGAAGGTGGAGCGCGTGGCGCTGCAGAACGCGGCGAGCATCGCGGGCCTGCTGCTGACGACGGACGCGGCGATCGTGGAGCTGAAGGAGAAGAAGAAGGCCGGCGCCGGGGCGGGTATGGGGATGGACGACGATTTCGATTATTGAGCAAGCGACTCGACATTGTGCCTTGCCGTGAGCACTCGCCCAAATGGCGACTGCTCACATTCTCATCTTGACATTACACCGCGATCCGTGGCGGGAGACGAAATTGAGCACATATAGCGATGCGCTCGGGGCAATTTCACAAATCCGTGAATCGTTCAACGATCATTGGCAGTCCGCTTATGCTAATCTTTACGATGGCGATGAAAGTTACTACGAGTCTTCGATTCACCGAGTTTGGTACACTTTGGACGTAGTGGAAATGCTGAACGAACCCAGCTTGGAGGCGGCGCCAATTCGCTTAGCCAATGAGCTTGTTTCGCAGCTACACAGCATGCACTCCTCGCTGAGGGGGGGGCACGCACAGCTACACATAATCAAGACTTTCCGCCAGCACTTTACCGAAGTCGAGCGCATCTTGTGGAATCTTCGCCTAATCGGAAGCGAGCCGGAGTGCAGCCGTATCTTGGCGAAGATCTCCGAAGCCCGAAAGCAGCTTGAATTGATGGAAACTGCTTTGGGGAGTCTGCAAGAGACGGTAGACCGTGCAGGCGAGATAAATAAACTCCACAGTCATTCTAAAGCTCACTTGGCGACGATCGAAGACATTGCAGGTACTGCCGAGGCGCACATCAACGCGATCAAGCATTCCGACAAAGACGCGAGAACGTCACAAGACGCCGCAAGCAAGGCGGTAAACGAGATATCAACAATTAAGGGGAAAGCCGAAAGCTACCTAGAGGAAGTTGAGGCCATCGAGACCAGAATCAGTGAAATTGAAGCCGCGTTTAAAGATGCGTCAGACAGATTTGACGCTAGCGCCGAGAGCTACGAAAAACTCCGCGATACCGCGGGCAAAGAGACGGACGCGCTGCACAAGCGCGTCAAAGAGTTAGTAACGCTTGCGACCGGCGGATCCTTGTTTGGCGCCTTCGACAAACGCCGAAAAGCTCAGAGCAGAGCCTCATGGCTCTGGGCTTGGCTCACGATTGGCGCCACGATCTCAGTTATCGTGTTCGGCATCCACTTGAGCGGAATGGAAGAGACAGGCCCCGCTTTCTGGGTAAAACTGTCTACTACCCCTCTTTTCATATTCCTTGTCGGATTCTGCGCTGCCCAGTACGCGCGAACGAGGAGACTCCACGATGAATACAATTTCAAGTCAGTCGTGAGTGTTTCGCTTGAGCCGTATCGCGATCTCGTCGGACGAATGATTGAACAGGGCCACATCGACTCCGGGCACGTTGACTTTACAGTGGAAACCGTGCGATCGATCTTTGAGCCGCCACATTCGATCGCTGACTATCGTTCTAAGCGTCAAAGTCGATCGAAATCGAGTCCCCCCAACCTAGAAAATGAATAAATGTGTTATTCGGGGGTTCAGCCAGCATGTCTATTACTCAGTAATCCTGTGCGCATTAGCTGGTCGCTCCCGCACGGCCGCTTCCAACTTCGCTCGCCATTTTGCTGGGTCTTCCTTCATGGTTTCGAGGAGTCGGCGGGCCATTGGGTTTGGCGCCGTGCCTTGTTCCCATGACTGAACGGTTTTGACCGAGGCGCCGAGGAGTTCGGCGAACACGGCTTGGCTGGCCCGCAGTTCCTCGCGGAGGGCCTTGACGTCGTCCGGGCTGAACTCCATCGGTTCGAGATCGAGGTCGACCGTGCGCATGGTGAACCGCTTCTCGATGGGCTCGCCGGCTTCGAGGGCTTCGGCGAACTCGGTGAGGCCTTGGATCATGCGTTCGCCGAGCGACTCGGACTCGGCCCAGCGGACCTCGCCCAACTCGCGCGGCTGCTCGTCCGTCGCCGCCCGCTCGGCCTTCGCCTTCTTCCGCTGCTTCTTTGTGTCGTCATTCTTGTCGGCCATGGCTGTTCCACCTTCAGCCCGCCGCCGCCCCGGCCTGCGTGCGTTCGTTCGTGCGCTCGGGTGTCGCTAATTGACGCCGTCGGTGAAGCACCGATGGATCCGGTCGATCAGCGACTTGACCGCCTGTTTCTCCCTGGCGGTCAGCGTGTCCTTTTTCACCTTGCCGTAGGCGGCGAGGAGGACGATGACGCCCTTCTCGGGAAAGTGGACGTAGACAATCCGGACGCCCCCGCGTTTGCCGGTCGTCCAGCGGTTCGAGGCGAACCGGAGTTTGCGAGCGCCTCCGGTGGCTTCGATGACCGGGGGGCCGTCTGGGTCGCCCATGATGCAGACTTCGAGGGCTCGCAAGTCGTCATCGTCGAGCTTGAGATCGGACCAGTCGTGTTTGAACTGGTCGAGCTGTACAAAGCGCATCCAGTCTTTCGGCTGGCGGCCGTCTTTGGGATAGCCGAGCGAACGCCGCTCGCGAGTCGGATGTCGTTTGTCTGCATGTCGCCGAGCCATGACGTCCGCCTCCTGGAGGACTCTCTCGGCCGAGAACTATACCATCAGATCGGATAGTTTGTTCGAGCACGCGAGTGTCGAAGCGGAAAACGTGTTCAGAGCACGCTGCGCGACCCCGTGAGAGACCCGATTATGGGGACCAGCTCGCATGGGCATCTGAGCCCCGAATCGGTATCCAGCCGAATGCCTCACCCCGCCGTGGCGGCGGGGGTGTCTTGGGGGTGGTTGGTGGCGGGGGGTTGGGTTGTGGTGGTGGCGGCTGAGTCCGGGGTGGTGGTGGTGGGTTGGGGGTCGAGGGCTTGGTCCATGGTGTTGACGCGGACGGTGGGGGCGGAGGTGTCCCAGGTGAGGAGTCCTGGGATGAGTGTGCCGCGGATGCGGTCGTCTTGTGGGAGGAGGCGGACGGTGAAGCCTCGTCGTCCGGAGTCGCCTGGGAGGAACTCGCCTTCGAAGACGGGGGAGCCGTCGCGTTCGCCGACGTAGTGCATGTTGTGGGCGGCGGTGTTGACCATGTCGCCGAGGCTGGTGACTTCGCCTGAGAAGAGTTGGACCATGACTTCGTGGTGGGCGAGGCCGCCGAGGTCGACGGCGGCGCGGACGCGGACGGGTGTGCGGACGGGGATGGATGGCCCGACGTCGGTGAGGACTTCGCGGACGCGGACTTTGTCCCATCGTTCGCGGTATCGCTGGATTTGTGCGGCGAGGCCGCGTGCGCCTTGGGCGTCGTGCTGTCGGAGCGACTCGCTGAGGCCGTGGGCCTGGACGTAGTAGTTGGTGGCGTAGTCGGCGACCATGCGGTTGGTGCTGAAGTCCGGGGTGAGTGTGGCGATGCAGCGTTTCATGCGGGCGATCCAGGCCTTGGGTATGCCGGCGGCGGAGCGCTCGTAGAACTCTGGGATGATCTGGCGTTCGAGGAGGTCGTAGAGGGAGCGGCTTTCGATGGCGTCGGCGGTGGCGTCGTCGGGGTAGGTCTCGCCGTGGCCGATGGCGAAGCCGAGTTCGGGGTCGTAGGCCTCGTCCCACCATCCGTCGAGGATGGAGCAGTTGAGGCATCCGTTCATGGCGGCCTTCATGCCGGAGGTTCCGGAGGCTTCCATGCCGCGGCGTGGGGTGTTGAGCCAGATGTCGCAGCCCTGGACGAGTCGGCGGGCGACGTCCATGTCGTAGTCTTCGAGGAAGACGATGCGGCGGAAGTTGTCGCCGGACTCGGAGAGCTTGACGAGTTGGCGGATGAGTTCCTTGCCGGGCTTGTCGGCGGGGTGGCTTTTGCCGGCGATGAGGAGCTGTATTGGTCGGTCGGGGTCGGTGAGGAGCGCTTCGAGGCGGTCCTGGTCTCGCATGAGGAGGGTGCCGCGTTTGTAGGTGGCGAATCGTCTGGCGAAGCCGATGGTGAGGACGTCGGAGCCGAGCGCGCCGGTGGCGTGGTCGATGTCGTGTGGGGAGGCGCCGCGTGCGAGGAGTTGCTTGCGGAGGCGTGCGCGGACCCAGGTGATCATGAGCTGGCGGGCGTGCTGTCGGAAGAGCCAGAGCTGTTCGTCGGGTATGTCGAAGACGCGGCGCCAGAGGTGGTGGTCGGTGGGGTCGAGCTGCCAGTCTGGTCCGATGTAGCGGTCGTAGAGCTCGATGAGTTCGGGGCTGATCCAGGTGCGTGGGTGGACGCCGTTGGTGACGGAGCCGATGGGGGCTTCTTCGACGGGGAGGCCGGGCCAGATGTGGGCCCACATTTCGCGGCTGACGACGCCGTGGAGCTTGGAGACGCCGTTGGCGAACTGGCTGCAACGGAGGGCGAGGACCGCCATGGAGAAGAACTCTTCTTTGTTGAAGGGGTTCGAGCGACCGAGTGAGAGGAGTGCGTCGAGGTCGCAGCCGAGTCGGGGGAGCATGTGTTCGAAGTAGCGTTTGACGAGTTCGGGGCTGAAGCGGTCGATGCCGGCGGGGACGGGTGTGTGCGTGGTGAAGAGGTTGCCGGCGGCGGCGGCCTGGAGGGCGGCAGGGAAGTCGAGGCCGAGGTCTTCGCGGAGGCGGCTGATGCGTTCGAGGCTGATGAAGGCGGCGTGTCCTTCGTTGATGTGGAAGACGGTGGGTCGTTCGCCGATTTTGTCGAGCGCGCGGATGCCTCCGATGCCGAGGACGATTTCCTGTTGGATGCGTGTGTCGATGTCGCCGCCGTAGAGGTTTTTGGTGATGTCGCGGTCGTGGCGGTTGTTCTCGGGCATGTTGGTGTCGAGGAGGTAGAGGGGGACGCGGCCGACGTTGCACTTCCAGACGCCGACGGTGACGGAGCGGCCTGGGAGTTCGACGTCGACGCGGTATTGCTCGCCGGTGTCGGGGTCGATGAGGCGGCTGATGGGCTGGTTGGGGAAGTCGATGTCGGGGTAGGTTTCTTGTTGGTAGCCGTCGGCGTTGAGGTATTGGTGGAAGTAGCCGCAGCGGTAGAGGAGGCCGACGCCGACGAAGGGGAGTCCGAGTTCGCTGGCGGACTTGACGTGGTCGCCGGCGAGGCATCCGAGTCCGCCGGAGTAGATCTGGAAGCACTCGGCGAGGCCGAACTCTGCGGAGAAGTAGGCGACGCGCATGGGCTCGCGGCGGCCGTCGTCGGCGTCTTGGGCTTCGAGGAGTTCGGCGTACTGTCGCATGAACCAGGAGCGACGCTCGCGGTGCTGCTTGAAGCGGCGGTGGACGAAATCGAGGGCGTGGAGATAGGACTGGTCGGCGGCGTAGCGGTCGAGGAGGCGCTGGTCGCAGCGGCCGAGGAGCTTGACGGGGTTGTGGTGGGTCTCTTCCCAGAGCTCGCGGTCGAGGCGGACGAAGAGTTCTTGAGCCTCGGGGTGCCAGGTCCACCAGAGGTTGTGTGCGATTTCGAGGAGCGGCTGGAGGGGTTCCGGGAGATCGGGAACGACGCGGAAGCTTCGAACGTTGGCCTGACCGGAATGCAGCATGGGGAGGTCCTTGGGAGGTGGCGTTTGCGAGGGGAGGCGATGCGAGGGGGGCGATGCGAGGGGGGGCGATGCGAGGGGGGGCGATGCGAGTGAGGCGAGAGGGACGACAGCGTTCGCCTGGGGGCGTTCGGCAGTGGGAGAACGCCGGGGGATGGCGCGGCCGCTCACGCGGAGCGGCCTTCTCAGGAAGAATGCCCACAGCTTATCGGGATGACCCGAAGCGGGCGGCGGCTTCGCGGGGGGTGCGGAATGGCGAGGCGGGAAGCGCAGAACTGGGGCGGGAGTGGGCGGGAAAGGGGGAGGAGGCGGGGAGGGGATCGGGAGGGTGCGGGGAGTGGCGACGGAGGGGCGGGCGCGTACGCGGAGCGTGGTCGCGGCCGGTGGTGGGACGCGATCGGGGGGTGGTGGTCGGTTGTGGTGGTGGCGACGTTTAGTCGTCGTCGTCGCCGCGGATGGCCTCGGCGGTTTTGTCGGAGGCGTATTGGAGGTCTTCGCCGGCGCCCTTGACGGTGCTGCAGCCGGAGAGGACGGCGAGAGGTGCAAGGGCGATGGCGGCGGCGAGGGCGATGCCGAGCGCGGCGGAGGCGGGCCTCGGGGTGGCGGGGGCGGGGGTGTTGGCGTGGGCGTCGGCGTCGTGGTACATGGTGGGTTCCTCGCGTTGGTGGTTGCGTCCGTGTGGGTGAATGGGTGAGGTGTGACGCCCGGCGACTGGCGGGGCGGTCGGACGCGTGGATGTGTGGTGAGAATGTACGAGAAAGCGGCGGCTCCGCCTAGCATGGCGGATGGCTGTGACGCACGCAGAGTGGTTGTTGGCGGGGGTGACGCCCGGGGCGTCTTCAGAGGTGGCGAGCGGGGCGGCGTTGGAGGCGGCGCCGGCGTTGGTGCATTATTTGCCGGTGGCGTCGACGGCGGTGTCGGCGGCGTTCCTGGTGGCGCTGCTGCGGCGGGCGATGGTGAAGGATTGGCCGCCGCACCTGAACTGGTGGGCGGTCGGGGTGTTTTTCTATGGGGTGGGAACGGGTCTCGAGTCGGCGGTGACGCTGGCGGGGAACACGTTGCTGCTGACGAAGCTGTGGTACATCGCGGGTGCGATTCTGGGCGGGTATCCGTTGGCGACGGGGACGGTGTACCTGTTGTTGAAGCGGCGGACGGCGAACGTGCTGACGGCGTTGAGCCTGGTGGTGGTGATCGGGGCGACGGTGGCGATCGCGTTGTCGCCGATGGACGCGTCGGCGTTGGAGCCGCATCGTCCGACGCCGGATGCGCTGGGGTGGCAGTGGGCGCGGTCGTTGACGCCGTTCATCAACATCTATGCGGCGTTGTTTCTGGTTGGCGGGGCGGTGTTGTCGTCGTGGCGGTTCGCGCGGCACGTTGGCGACGGTCGGCGGGCGCTCGGGACGGCGTTCATTGCTGTCGGCGGGTTGCTGCCGGGAATCGGTGGGACGCTGACGAAGACGCACGGGGTCGTGGAGGCGCTGTATGTGGGCGAACTGGTGGGGATCGTGTTCATCTGGATCGGCTTCGAGTTGACGACGCGGGCGAAGCGGGCGGTGCGGGTCGCACGGTCGGGCGGCGAGATGGCGGAGCGTGGTGACGAGGGATAGTTTGACGCGGCGTCGGCGCGGTCGAGGGCGGCGGCGTCGGCGCGGTAGAGCGCGGCGCCGCGGGGCGGCGGAGCGCGCCGGCGTGAACGCAAAGGAGCGCGGCGGCGTTTTTCTGTTTTGGAGGTGTCAGTCCGGGACCACGAGGCCGTCGCGGAGTCGGACGATGCGGTCGGCGCGGGCGGCGGTGTTGGCGTCGTGTGTGACGATGACCATGGTCTGATCGCGTTCTTCGCGGAGTTCCATGAGTGCGTCGAGGATGCCGGCGCCGGTGATTTCGTCGAGGTTGCCGGTGGGTTCGTCGGCGAGGAGGAGGTCGGGCTGGTTGATGAGGGCGCGTGCGATGGCGACGCGTTGGCGTTCGCCGCCCGAGAGTTCGACGGGGCGGTGCTTGAGCCGATGGTCGAGGCCGAAGCGTGTGAGGAGGTCGGCGGCGCGTTCGCGGAGCTCGGCGCGGCGGCGGGCCCATTCGAGGCGGCCCTTGCCGACGCGGGCGGGGAGCACGGCGTTTTCGAGCACGGAGAGTTCGGGGAGGAGGTGATAGAACTGGAAGACGAAGCCGACGGAGCGAGTGCGGAAGCGGTCGAGGCCGCCCGGGCCCATGCGTCGGAGGGGCGTGCCGCGGTATCGCACTTCGCCGGGATCGGCGACGGGGGCGGAGTGATCGGGCGGGGCGGTCGGGGCGTCGTGGGTTTCGTCGTCGGGCGGGGTGCGGCGCGTCGCGGAGGCGTCGGCGAGGCGGTTGTTCCAGGCGGGTTGGTCGAGTCCGCCGAGGAGGTGGAGGAGCGTGGACTTGCCGGAGCCGGAAGCGCCGAGGACGGCGACGCATTCGCCTTGTGTGACGGCGAAGTCGACGCCGCGGAGGACGGGTACGTCGACGCGGCCGAGGCGATAGGACTTGTAAACGCGGCGCGCTTCGATGACGGTGTGGCCGCGAGCGGTGGAGCGAGGATGAGTTGGATGGGCGTCGGTTGAGGTCATGCGTCGGGGCGGGTTCGCGGGGGGGTGTCGGCGAGAGGGGACGGATTCATTCGAAGCGGAGCGCTTTGACGGGGTCGAGGCTTGCGGCGCGGAGTGCGGGGATAAGTGCGCCGAGTGCGGAGGCGAGGACGCCGCCGACGAAGACGATGAGGAGTTTGTCGGTCTGGACTTCGTTGGGGATGCGGAAGAAGTAGTAGACGGAGGGGTCCCAGATGGTGACGCCGAGCCATTGCTGGAGTTTGCTGTGGATGGCGTTGATGTTGATGACGATGGCGAGGGCGAGTGCGACGCCGATGACGGAGCCGACGAGTCCGATGGCGAGTCCGTATCGGAGGAAGAGCCATGTGACGCCGAGGCGTGAGGCGCCGACGGAGCGGAGGATGCCGATGTCTTTGGTTTTCTCGCTGATCATGGACCAGAAGATGGCGAGGATGAGGACGACGGCGGTGAGTGAGATGAGGCTGAAGAGGAAGAGGACGAGGGCGGTTTCTTTGCGGACGGCGGCGATGAAGGTTTTGAGGCCGGGTCGTTCGTCCCATGTGAAGATGCGGAGGAAGTCGCGCGGGAGGGCGCCGGGTTGTTCGGCGGCGAACTCGTCGTAGACGTTTTGGACGATGGGGAGGAGGTCGCGTTCGGTGACGCCGTCGGCGGCGCGGACGAGGACGCCGGTGGCGCGGGCGGGTTCGGTGCCGACGACGGGCGGCTCTTCGGGTCGCGCTTCGCCGGTGTCGGGGTCGACGACGACGCGTCCGGGGCGCCAATTCGGGTCGATGAGTGGTTTCTCGTCGAGGCCGAGCATTTGTTGGAGGGTGTGGCGGGGCATGAGGACCCAGCGAGAGTCGACCTCGAACATGCCTGAGCGGAACTCGTTGGCGACGGGCATGCGTCGGTCTGCGGTTTCCTGGGCTGCGCCGCGTCCGGAGAGTGCGACGACGGAGACGACGACCTCGTTGGCTGGCATGAAGAAGGAGAGGCCGCGGGGTGTGACGAAGCCGGCGTCGGAGCGTTGGTAGGCGCCGCTGACTTCGAGGCCGAGGAGGGCGGCGGGGCCGGGCTGGCCGGTGCGGCGGTTGGGGGCTTGGAGTTGTCGGCCGCGTTGGGCGAGGTTTGGTAGCTGGTCGACGATGGCGCCGCGGAGCATGGCGCTCTCGTGGGCCTGGACGGCGTCGCGCCAGGCGTTTTGGAGGGCGAGTTCGGCGGGGGGCGTGTCGTCGTCGGCATCGGCGCCGAAGCGTTCGGGCAGGCCGCGCTGAACGGCGTCGCGGACGTCCCAGAGGGCGTCGACGAGCAAGCGGCGTCCCTCGGCGGGGGTCGCGGCGTTTTCGGCGCGCTGGAGGGCGGTCGACCAGCGTTCACGGGCTTGGTCGATCGTTTCGGGCGTGACGCCGGCGGCGGCGGCGGCGGTGAGCAGCGTGTCGATCGGCGGGTCGAGTTGCTCGAGGCCGGCGACGTCGAGGCGCGGGTCAGCGAGGTCGTCGTCGGTGGGTAGCGGTTCGTCAAGCGGCTTCCAGTAGAGCTGATCGACGAAGCCGGTGACGCGGTGGTAGCCGTCGGGGTCGATGCCGATGACCTGGACGTATTGGGGCGAGGCGTTGAAGCCGGGGAAGTTGACGAGGCCGACGGTTTCGATGGTGGCGGTGGCGGCGGCGACTTCTGGTCGGGCTTCGAGTCGCTGGACGAGCTGTGCGTAGTAGGGAATGCCGTCGCCGGAGCGGGTGATGGCGACGTCGCCGGTGAGTTGCTTGCCGTTGGCGAGGAGCATGTTGAGGAAGCCGCCCATGACGGACCAGACGACGAGGACCATGCAGACGCAGAGGGTGACGCCGACTGCGGCGAGGAGGGGCATGACCTTGGTGGTGAGGTATTTGCGTGTGAGGAGGGGCTGGTACATGGGTGGGGGGAACTATGGTAGTCGCGGGGTGACGCGGTGCGGGGTGGTGCGGGGTCGAGCGGAGCGGGTGGTGGGGGAAAGGGGGCCGGATCAGTCGGCGCGTCGGAGGGCCCAGGCGAGTTCGGGGCGCTTCATGAGTGCGGAGGCGGCGAGGTAGAGCGCGGCGCCGAGCGCGACGGCGGCGGTGAGCAGCGCGGCGGCGGCGAGCCGGTCGACGGGCCAGCCGTCGGGGAAGGCGGCGTCGACGGCGGCGGTGAGGGGATCGGTGGCGAACGCGACGACGGCGAGGACGGCGGCGCCCATGACGAGGGCGAGTGCGAGGCTTGCGGCGACGCTGCGCCAGGCGCCTTTGGCGAGGGCGGCGTCGCGGAGGCCGGGCAGCCGGCGGCGGGCGAGTACGCCGAGGGCGACGGCTTGGGCGAAGGCGCAAACGCTGGTGCTGATGGCGAGGCCGATCTCGCCGACGAACCAGATGAGGACGAGGTTGAGGGCGACGTTGGCGGCGACGGTGGCGAGGCCGACGAGCATGGGTCCGCGTGCGTCTTCCTGGGCGTAGAAGGCGCGGGTGAAGGCGTGGGCGATGGCGGCGAAGAGGACGGCGGGTGCGTAGGCGGCGAGGACGGTGGTGACGCGGCGTGCGTCGTCGGCGGTGAATTCGTTCTCGAGCCCGGTGGGTTGGACGGCGCGGCCGCCGTAGATGGTCCAGACGAGGGGGAGGGCGACGGCGGCGAGTCCGACGGCGGCGGGCGCGGCGACGAAGGCGCTGGTGCGGACGCCGCGCGAGAGGACGTCGCGGAAGGCATGGCTGTCGGCGGCGACGCGCGAGAGGGCGGGGAGGAGGGCCGTCGCGACGGCGACGGCGAAGACGCCGATGGGGAGTTGGTAGAGGCGTTGTCCGAAGTAGAGGACGGCGGCGGAGGATTGATCGAGCGGGTAGTCGAGGCCGGCGATGGTGGCGCCGACGACGACGGGCCAGCCGGCGATGAGTCCGTCGATGAGGAGTCCGAGTTGGGTCGCGCCGAGTCCGAGGGCCATGGGCGCCATGCGTGCGAGCATGCCGCGGAGTTCGAGTCGGAGTTCTCGTGAGCGGCGGCGGAGGCCCGAAAGGCTGGCGCGCCAGGGCAAGAGCCCCCCTACTTCGAGCGCGGCCCAGGCGGTTTGGACGACGCCGGCGGTCGCGACGGCGCCGGCGAGCCAGAGGGCGGTGGTCGCGGGGTCTCGGTCGAGGATGAAGTGGCCGATGCAGACGCCGCTGATCATCCATGCGTTGAGGAGGATGGGTGTGGCGGCGCCGGGTGCGAAGCGGCCGTGTGCTTGGAGGACGCCGGTGAGGACGGCGGTCATGCAGACGGCGGGCATGAACGGGAGCATGACGGCGGCGAGGGTGAGGACGAGTTCGGCGCCGGGGCCGCCGAGGTCGGCGCGGAGGAGGGCGACGATGACGAGCAGGGCGAGAGCGGCGAAGAGCGCGACGACGGCGCCGACGCCGAGGATGGTGACCACGGCGAGGCGGCGGGCGAGGTCGCGGTCGTTCTCGACGAGTTTGGTGTAGCGGGGGATGAAGGCGGCGGAGAGGGCGCCCTCGCCGAAGAGCCGGCGGAGGACGTTGGGGACGATGAAGGCGGTGACGAAGGCGGACCAGACGGGGCCCGCGCCGAAGACGAAGGCGCAGAGTGCGTCGCGGGCGAGGCCGAAGACGCGGGAGATCATGGTGACGCCGGCGAAGGTGCGGGCGTGAGCGACGAAGCCTTTGGAGCGGTGGTGGACGCTTGCAGCGGCGGCGGCCTGCGGCGTGGCGCCGGGCGCCGCGAGGTCGGGAGCGTGGGGGGTCGGCGCGTCGGGCGGCGCGCCGGGCGTGGCGTCGGGCGTGGCGTCGTGCGTCGACGGCGGGGCGGAGCGGCGGACGACGGGGCCGAGAGCGAGGGCGGCGGCGGAGCCGATGACGACGCCGCCCCAGTTGGCGAGCAGGTCGTCGAAGGTGACGAAGCGGCCGAGTGCTTCGAAGGATTGCGTGGCTTCGTCGATGACGCACCATGGGAGGGCGATGAGGAGGACGCGGAAGGCGGTGCGTGGCGAGCCGAGTGGGCCGAAGAGTGCGGCGGCGTTGAGGAGGAAGGCGAAGACACCGAATGCGGCGAAGTGTGCGAAGAGGTCGGGGCGTGGGATGGGGCCGGCCTCGATGACGAGTTGGGGCCAGTGGGTCGCGGCGACGAGAGCGAGGGTGTAACCGAGAAGGAGCCAGAGGCGGAGGCGTCGCCAGAGCCGGGCGGCGGCGGGGAGAACGGAGGGGCCATCGCCGCTGGGAGCGCGTTCCGGCGGATGGGCGCCGGGGGAGGTTGAGCTGTTCCCCGCCGACTGGTCGTTCACGCGGGGTCGCCGTGGAGATCGTGGTGGTGGTGCTGTTGGTCGGCGGCGGTCGCGGCGGCGGCGTGATGTTCGTTCTGGTCGGAGTGCTGGTCGGAGTGCGGGGCGGAGCCGTTGGACGACGGTTCGGCGAGCGGCTTGTGCTCGTGAAGCTCGGCGGCGAAGCGCGTGCGCCACGTCGGCTCTTCGTCGATGAAGGAGCGGGCGAGGTTGCGGTAGTCGTGCGCGCCGGCGCACGCGGCGTCGTATTCGAAGATGGTCATGCCGAAGCTTGGGCTTTCGGCGAGCTTGATGTTGCGGCGGACGGCGGGGCGGTAGATTTTGGCTTCGGACCAGGCGACGCCGGCCTGAGCGGCGTCGGTGAAGAAGGATTCGAGGTTGGCGACGACTTCCTTGCCGTGGCGTGTTTGCTCGTCGTGCTGGGTGAGGACGACGCCGGCGACGCGAAGGCGGGGGTTGATGTCGGCGGCGACGAGGCTGACGGTTTCGAGGAGTTTGCCGACGCCTTGGAGGGCGAGGAAGTGCGACTGCATGGGGACGACGACTTCGTCGGCGGCGGCGAGGGCGTTGAGCGTGAGCAAGCCCAGCGAGGGCGGACAGTCGAGCAGGACGTAGTCGTAGTCGTGGGCGACGTCGCGGAGGGCGAGGCGGAGGCGTTCGAGGCGGCGTTCGGCGGTGGCGAGTTCGGTCTCGGCTGCGGCGAGGTCGGTGACGGCGGGGAGCAGGTCGAGGCGCCCGGCGCCGTCGGAGGGGAGAGCGCGGGTGGTGACGGCGTCGCGGGTGGCGACGCCGTCGGGTGAGACCGCGGCGGTTTCGAGGAGGACGTCGTAGACGGAGAGTTCGTCGTCGGCGTCGGGCGCCTCTTCCGCGTCGGCGGGGTCGGGGGCGTGGGGGGCGTTGGGGGCGTCGGCTTCGACGTGTGGAGCGCCGTCGTCCGTTTCGTCGGCCGGCTGGGCGTTTTCGTTGTCGTCGTCGTCGTCTTCGACGCGGTCGAGGTGGAGAGTGGCGTGGGCTTGGGGGTCGAGGTCGACGACGAGGACGTTGCGGCCGGCCTCGGCGAGGGCGGCGGCGAGGTTGACGACGGTGGTGGTCTTCCCGACGCCGCCCTTTTGGTTCATGAAGGCGAGGACGCGGGCGCGTGCGGGCGAGCCGTTCGTGTGGGCTTGCGGCCGGTCGGAGTCCGGATGCGTCGCCTCGGGGGCGTCGTCTGGGGTGTCCGCGGTTGCGTCGCCGGGGGCGTCGTCGCGGTGTGGTGGGGATTGGCCGCGTTGCTCGTGATGGTGGGCGGCGTCGTGGTCGCGTCGATCAGCATCCGTGCTCATGCGTCCGAGTCTAGCAGCACGGCGGCCTCGCTCGAACAGGCAATGAAGGGAGCGGCTGGCGACCGACTGCGGTCGGGCGGCGGGCGTTCGGGGACGCGGGGACGTGGCGGCGCGCATCCCGGGCGTGGGCGGCGGCGACGTCACGAAGCGGGCGTGGGCGGCGGCGGAGCGGGCTTAGCTGCTGCCTTCGCGCATGGTGAGGATGCCTTCGGGGAAGGGGTAGCTTGGGAAGACGCCGATGTCGCCCTTGGACCACATCTGCGGGGCGGGGTAGATGTCGCCGCGGTAGCCGGCTTTGTACATGGTGTCGAGGACGGTTTCGAAGGAGGGCTCTTGACCGTCGAGCCCTTTGAGTCGGTTGGAGCGGGCGCCGAGGAACGAGACGGAGGCGACGGGTCGGCGTTCGCGTCGTCCCTGAAGCATGCTGACGACGGTTTCGAAGCCGCGGGAGAGGTCGTTGAGCGTGAAATGGTCGCGGCCGGTGGGTCGGAGCAGAGCGAGGATGAGGACGGAGTCGAGGTCGTATTTCAGGACGTAGGGCTCGCGGTCTTCGGAGGCGTGGACGGAGACGGACTGCTGAAACATGCGTGCGTAGGAGGTGACGGACTGGTCGCGCCACTGGGAGGATGGGACGAGGGAGACGAGCTGGCTGATGATGCCGCGTGCGTTGTCGCGGTCGTTGACGCCGCAGATGACGGCGCGGTATCGGCCGTCGAGGACATCGCGGAGCATGTCCTGTCCCCAGAGGATTCGGATGCGTTGGTTGGATTCGACGCGTCCGCCGGCGCCGGGGAGTAGGGTGCACTTGTCGACGGCGACGTCGGAGCGGAGCAGTTCTTCGTCGCCTTCGTAGAGTTTGACGTCGTTGGGGGTCTCGGAGGAAATGTCGACCATGGTGCTGCTCCTTTCGGTGGACGCGGCGGCTCGGTTTGGGGTCGGGGCGGCCGCGGAGTGGATGGTATCAGGCATGGGGGCGGCGGCGACGGGGCTGGATAGAGTCGGCCGTGGTGGAACGGGGCGCGCGGCGTGACGGGTCGGAGCATGGACGGCGGCGCGTCGGCCGGTCGCGGCTGGGGTAAACTGCGGCTTTGGGTACGAGACGGACGGCCGAATCGCGTGGCCGCAGATTCCCGACATGACCCCGCGCGGGCGGAAGCCCGCCGACGAAAGGTCTTCAGCGATGATTCCCAAGCCCCCGGCCCGTGAGGCCAGCCTCGGCTTTCTCTACTTCCCGCCCTACCGCGTGCAAGGCGTGTCGATCGCGGGGGAGCAGACGTGCGTGATGGTGCCGGAGCTCGATGTGTGTTTCGACATCGGTCTGTGCCCGCGTGCCGCGTTGGCGAACAAGTATCTGGCGATCTCGCACGGTCACATGGACCACATCGGCGGTCTGGCGTATTGGTGCTCGCAGCGTCACTTCCAGGGGATGGGGGCCGGGACGATCGTGTGTCCGAAGGCGATCGAGAAGCCGCTGCGGGACATGCTCGCGGCTTACAACGCGCTCGAGGAGCAGGTGACGCCGTTCGAGCTGATCCCGCTGGAGTATGAGCAATCGATCGAAATCAAGAACGGGATCGAACTGAAGTCGATCGAGCTGGACCACACGGTGGCGGCGTCCGGGTATGTGGTGGTCGAGAAGCGGTCGAAGCTTCGTGAGGAGTTCAACGGCTTGCCGCAGGAGAAGCTGCGTGAGCTGAAGGACAAGGGGACGGAGATCACGAAGATTCTGGACATTCCGCTGGTGGCGTATTTGTCGGACACGGCGCCCGGCGCGGCGATGCTGCGGGAGGACGTGCGCGAGGCGAAGGTGGTGATCGCGGAATGCACGTTCGTGGAGCCGGACCACGTCGAAAGAGCGGGCGTGGGCAAGCATTTGCACATCAACCATGTGGTGGAGTGGCTTCCGTTGTTGAAGGCGGAGGCGTTGGTGCTGATCCATCTCTCGCGGCGTTCGAACATTGGGATGGCGAAGAAGCAGCTCCGGGCGAGCCTGTCGAAGGCCGAATCGGAGCGTGTTCACTTCCTGATGGACTACGGGACGAACCGCAAGCGGTACGAGGCGCAGGCGGAAGAGGCGGAGCGGAAGGAGCGCGAGCGCAATCGGGCGGGCGCGAGCGGCTGAGTCGGAGGCGAGGGTCGGCGGGCGTTCGACGGGCCCAGCGGTCGCGTCGGCGCCCATACTTCGGAACGGATCGGCGTCGGCGCGCGTCGGAAAGCCGTTTCGGCCGCGATTTAAAGGCAAACAGTTGACACCGATTCGGGCGTGCGGGTAGGTTTGTCGGGCTCGCACGTTGCGGCGAGCGAAGGTGGGTTCGAAAGCCTTTGGGTCGACGGAGTTCGTCGTAACGGCGGGTCGGTCTCGGGCGAGCCGCGGAGTTGACGACTGGTTGGACCGCTGGCGGTCGCGTGTGCGCCGCCGAGCGGCGCGGGGTCGCGTGTCCGCAGCGAAGACCAGCGGTCGCGGCGTCGTTGACGCCGGAGAAGAGGTGAACGGCGAATGAACGACGCAGACGCTCTTCTTTGGCCCGAGATGTTGACGTATCTGCGGACGAACCACGCGGAGATCTGCCGGCAGTGGTTCGAGCAGATCGAGGAGCTCGGTGCGAACGCGGGAGTGCTGACGCTGCGGACCGCGTCGGATATCCACAAGAACTATTTGGAGCGTCAGTGCGCGGATCGTTTCGACGAGGCGGTGCGGGACGTGACGGGGCGGTTGCTGTCGGTGCAGTTCATCGGGCCGAAGGACCCGGCGCCGGCGTCGCTGAACGGGGGTTCGAGGGGGGGGCCGCGGGGCGGTTCGGGAGCGGGTTCTGAACGGGGAGGTGAGCGTGCGGCGGACGGCGGCCCGAGTTCAAGTAATGTCGAGATGAAGTCCGGCGCGCTCGGCGAGGGGGCGCCGACGTTTCGACCCTCGTTGCGTCCGCCTCGTCGCGGCGCGGGATATAACGACAAGCTGCTGATCAACCCGGACTATACGTTCGACAATTTCGTCGTGGGCCCCGAGAACAAGATGGCGCACGCGGCGTCGCGGGCGGTGGCGGCGACGCCCGGGCGGGCGTACAACCCGCTGTTCGTGCACGGCGGAGTGGGCTTGGGTAAGTCGCACCTGCTGCAGGCGATCTGTCTGGAGTTGATGGAGCGCGATCCGGCGCCGTGGATCCACTATGTGTCGTGCGAGGCGTTCTCGACGGAGTTTTTCGAGGCGGTGCAGGCGGGCGAGCTGAACGACTTCCGGCACCGGTTCCGCGACGTGGACGTGCTGGTGATCGACGACATCCACTTTCTGACGAAGCGCGACCAGACGCAGGAGGAGTTCTTTCACACGTTCAACGCGTTGTTCCAGGCGGGCAAGCAGATCGTGCTGTCGTCGGACGCGCCGCCGTCGCACATCCCGGACCTCGAGCAGCGGCTGGTGTCGCGTTTCAACTCGGGGCTGGTGGTGGAGGTGATGGCGCCTGGGTATGAGACGCGGATCCAGATCGTGAAGAACAAGGCGCGGCTTCGTGGGGTGGAGATGCCGGACGACGCGGCGTGCTACGTCGCGGCGAAGGTGGACACGAACATCCGTGAGATCGAAGGCGCGATCACGCGGGTGCACATGCAGTCGATCACGGACCAGAGCGCGATCGACGAGTCGCTGGCGCGGCGGGCGCTGGGCGCGGACCCGGCGGAGCCGAAGCCCGAGGTGCGCATCACGAACATCATCGACGTCGTGATCGACCATTTCGGCGTGAAGCTGACGGACCTGCTGTCGCGTCGGAAGCCGAAGTCGATCGCGATGCCGCGGCAGGTGTGCATGTACCTGGCGCGGGAGCACACGCGGCTGTCGCTGCAGGAGATCGGCGGGCACTTCGGCGGTCGGGACCACACGACGGTGATGCACGCGCATCGGGTGATTCGCGACCGCCGGCAGCAGGACGACGACTTCGACCGGCTGATCGGCTCGCTGGAATCGCGGTTCTGAGCGAGCGGAACGGGGCGGGTGCCGAACGCGACGGGGCGAGCGAAACGCGACAACGACGTGGCAACAACGTGGCAAAGGCGCGACACGCGGCGAGATGCGCGGTGCGCTTCGGGAGGGGGGCGTCAGTAGGCGGCGAAGTCGGTTCGGCTGATGACGATGTAGAGGAAGGGGGCGAGGACGACGCCGGCGGCGACCTGCGCGAGCGGGACGCGAATCCAGCCCGGGAGATCGCGGACGCGCGGGAGCAGGATGACGGCGGCGAGAAGCGGTGCGAGCATGGGCGCGGCCCACCACCACCATGGTCCCCAGAGGCCGGCGTCGGCGCCGGTGTACGAGAGGCGGCCCGACTCCCAGGCGAAGCCGGTGGCGATGGCGCCGAGGAGGACGAGAGCGGAGACGCCGGTGACGGTGCGGGCGGGGGTGACGCGTCGCCAGAATGTGCCGAGTAGGGCGACGATCATGCAGCCGGCGGCGGCGACGCCGACGAACAGGGACGCTCGCTTCGAGGCTGCGCCGCCGGCGACGCCGAGCGCAGCGGCGGCGGCGGAGAGGGTCAGCCAGGCGGTGAGTGCGGCGGCGACCGGGGCGCCACGCGAGCGGGCGTTGAGCCAGCGGATGGCGGCCGGCTCGGCGAGGGTTGGGTCGTGATCGGCGTCGTCGTGGTCGGGGGTGTGGTGCGTCGGTCGGCGCCATTGGCCGTGAGTGCTGGCTTCGCGTGAGTCGGTTTCGTCGTCGGCGTGGTCGTCGTGAGCGGACGGGCTGAGTTCTCGGCGCTCGCCGCACTCGGCGATGGTGTCGAGTGCGCCCCACCAGGTCGCGCCGAGGGCGGCGCCGACGGCGGCGATGCCGAAGACGTCGCCGCGGGAGAATCCGAAGAAGTCGAGCGCGATGGTTTCCCAGAGGACGCCGGCGACCGCGGCGAAGCAGAGCGCGGCGCGGATGATCCAGGCGAAGAGACCGCCGGCGACACCGCGGAGCGGCGCGACGCCGAGCAGCGCGACGAGGGGAGCGGCGACGACGAGGAGCATCCAGACAAAGCCGTCGGAGCGGGCGGGCTCGTCGGGCAGCGAGCCGAAGGCGGCGCGGTAGCCGAGGACGGCGGCGAGTGTGAGCGCGACGGTGACGGCGAGAGCGGATTCGGTGCGACCGGCGGCGCGGAGCCCGGCGACGGGCGAGCGAAGCCAGGAGTCGCGGCGCTCAGCGTCGCCGGCGTGCTGGGCGAGCCATCGCGCATCGGAGCGCCAGAGGCGGTAGGCGAAGACGAGGGCGATCGCGACGAGGACCGGCGGCGCGAGGACGGCGCCGATGCGCTCGGTTTCGGTGAGGGCGGCCCACATGGACTGAAGGTCGGGCATCGAACGCTCCGCGGGGCGATCAGAGTGCATGGACGATCGCGCTGGGCGAACGGCGTCGCCCATGTCGGACGCGAGTGAAGAAGGGTAGCCGGGTTGTGCGTTGGAAAACGAACGCGGCGCCGCGTGGGGGCGGCGCCGCGGGGTTCGAGGGTGTCGGACCGGTCGCCGGGCGGCTCGGCTTATCTGCCGCGGAGCGTGGCGGAGAGTTCGACGCGTTCGCCGTCACGGCTGACGGCGAATGGGACCTCGTCGCCCGGCGCGTGTTCGGCGAGGGCCCAGCGCCATTCGGTGAGGGTGTCGACGGGCTCGCCGTCCCATTCGATGAGGCGGTCGCCGGGTTGAACGCCGGCGGCGTCGGCGGCGCTGCCGGGCGTGACGGAGACGAAGAGCACGCCTTGGATGCCTTCGCCGGCGTTGCGTGGGATGACGCCGAAGAGCACGCGCGAGGCGGGCGGCTGCGGCGCCGGCATGACGACTTCGAGCGGTTGGGCACGGGTGGCGGCGTCGAGGACGATCTCTTCGAAGAGGTCGACGACTTGGACGGCGCCGAAGCGATTGATCTTGTAGCTGAGGTCCGCGGCGGTGTGATAGTCGGAATGGAGCGGGTTGATGATGGCGAAGAGGATGGGCATCTCGCCCTCGAAGTAGAACGGAGCGTGGTCGGAGCGGCGGGAGACGTTGGTGGGTTGGACGATGTTGAGGGGCGAGGCCTCGAACTTGGGACGGAGCCAGTCGGCCATGCCCTGGGCGGTCTGAGCGCCGGTGACGGAAAGGCCGCCGCTTTCGACGCGGCCGATCATGTCGAAGTTGACCATGAGGTAGTGGTGGTCGAGCGGTCGGATGGGGTTTTGAACGTAGTAGCGAGCGCCGTTGAGGCCGGACTCTTCGGCGTCGAAGGCGAGGAAGAGGACGGAGCGTGCGTCGGCGTCGTCGTCGAGGCCGGCGTAGCGCTCGGCGAGTTTCTCGGCCATGAGGAGGATGCCGGCGGTGCCGGAGGCGTTGTCGTCGGCGCCGTTGTGGGTCTGCTCGATGGAAGTGGGCGTGCCGAAGCCGCCGTCGCCGATGTGGTCGAAGTGGGCGCCGACGACGATGATCTCGTCGGCGAGTTCGCCGCGGCCCGGCAGGAGGCCGCCGACGTTGTACGCGGTCATGGGTTTGGTTTCGAGGTCGACGGTGAGCCGGACTTCGGCGGGGGCGTCGTCGTCGGCGAGGGGGAAGGCGAGGGCGGTCTCGGCCTCGTCGGCGAGTCGGCGGAAGTCCATGGCGCCGCGGTCTTGGGGGTCGAGCATGGCGAGGAGGGTGTCGCCGGCCTCGGTGGTCATGTGGACGACGGGGAGGTCGAAGCGGCCGCCGGACATGCGTGGGGAGATGAGCCGCTCGGCGCGGGGGTCGCGCGAGCCGGGCGGGTTGATGATGATGAGGGCCTCGGCGCCGCGTGAGGCGACCGAGGCGATCTTGCCGGAGAAGGAGGCGTTGTCGGTCCAGCGACCGCCGCGGGTGAAGGCGCTGCCGCCCGACTGGTCCATGGGCTCGAAGCGGAACATGACGGCGACGGAGCCGGTGAGGTCGGTGTCTTCGGCGAAGTTGGTGTAGCCCTGCGGCCCGTCGTCGATGCCGTAGCCGACGAAAACGGGCGGGCCGGAGACGTCGCCTTTGCCGCCGAGGCCGGTGGCGGTGTAATCCTCGCCGGGCATGAAGCGGTAGACGCGGTCGCGGTCTTCACCCGGAGCGGAGATGGAGAGATGCTGGTCGACGATGTCGACGCGGCCGCCGATGGGGAAGGGTTGTTCCCACGAGCCTTCGCTTGCGCCGTCGGTGAACGGGCGTTCGAGGCCGAACGCGTCGAACCAGAAGGCGAGGTATTCGCGGGCGATGTCGTTGCCGCGGCTGCCGGGGACGCGACCTTCGAAGAAGGGGTTGGCGAGCGTGGTGATGTGTTCGTTGAAGCGGCGCACGTCGGGCGACGCGGCCGTGAGGATGGCGGCGATCGGGGCTTCGACCGTGCTGTCGATGGTGGGCAGTTCGTTTTCGGCGTTCTCGGCCGAGGCGTGGCTCACCGCGATGGTGAGCGCGATGGCGGGGACGGCGGCGAGCCACGGACGGCGTGCGATGATCATGCGGTGTCGCTCCGAACGAAACGGTTGACAAATGACGGCGCCGGGCGGTCGGGGTGACGCTCGACGGAACGCGAGGTGCGGCCGGCGGGCGTCTCAACGAGCCGGCGCGGCGCCTCGGGTTCGTGGGATTGGTCAACGCTACCGCGAACGGCGCCGGCATGGAAGCGGTGGCGACCGCTTGTTTCGGGCGGGGCGGACGATCGTGATCGCTGCAACCGGCGGCCGGCGTTCGGTATCCCGTAGAGCGTGTCGGGAAAGCGGGCGTCGATATCGGGTCGTCCCGGCATCGGCCGAGCCGCTGCCGGTGTCTTGACACTCTGCATGGTCGAGTGAACAATGACTCTTCGCGGTCCGTCAGCGGCGGAACGCAAACAACACGGCCCCATCGTCTAGTCAGGTCCAGGACGTCAGGTTCTCATCCTGAAAACCGGGGTTCGAATCCCCGTGGGGTCATTGCGTGCAAGCGAAGGCCGACTCGTTGCGGGTCGGCCTTTGTTGCTTTTTCCAGCGAGTGCGGTTGATGGCCTGAAGCCGAAGCGCGTTCGACGCGCGGGACGATGGTCCGGCCGGCTTGCAGGGCGACCGCGACTAGACAGCGAGGGTGGGCGCTCGGGAAGACGACGACGCATGCGTTGGGATCGACACACCCGTCGCCGTTGTCGGACGCGTCGTCGAAGTTCGTGGGGCCGACATGCTGGCGGGCGGATACCGCTCGATCTCCATTCGTCGCGTCGGGTGGGCGCCGCGGCGTGCACCAGAGTGCCCGGATGAACGGAACCATGGGGACGACCTTTGACCGTGCATGCAGCCGGTTCTAGGTTCGACTGTGTAGCGGCGAGGAGCCGTGAATCTTTCGCCGGCAGCCTCGCACGGCTCGCACGGCACACAAGTCTGTCCAACACGTCGGGACCGGCCTCCGCGCCGTTCCCGGTACCCATGACCACCGCCACGGGCCGGGTTCGGCCCCGGCGATCGCGTGGTCGCATTCCACGACGGAGAAGACCGATGAACATTCTGAACACCATCGCCGAGCGCACGCGGTTCCGCACCCGAGGCCGATCGATTGCCGCCGGAGCCGCGGCTCTCGCGCTCGCCGCAGGCATGCCTCTCGCCGTGACCAACGCGCAGAACGGCTACGACAACACCGACGATTTCGACGACGCCGATTACGACTACTACTACGTGGGCGAGGATTGGTACGACGAACGCGACTGGTACGACGACGACGACGACAACGCCGGCTGGGCCGCCAGTGACGTTCGCAACGAGGACGCGGGGCGGGATTACGGCTACGGCTACGGCGCGTACGGCGACACCGAGTATGACAACAACTGGTCGGAGGAGCGCGATGGTTATCGCGGGAATCGCAGCGGCAACAACCGGGACGACGACGGCTGGTTCGATGACGCCGATCGGGACCGCCGCGGCATGAACGTCCGCGACCGCGACCGCGACCGCGACCGCGACTGGAACCATCGCGGCAGCGGCTACGGTTATGACTACACCCAGAAAAACCGCCGCAGCGGCGACGCCGACGACTACGACTACTACGGCACTGCGTACGAGGTCGAAGGCGACGACTACACGGCGTATTCGGAGCGCGAGCGGGATCGCGTGAGCCGCGACCGCTCGAATCGCGACCGTGCCGACCGGGATCGCGCCGACCGAAATCGCGACTCCGGCCGAAACGGCGCCACCACGACGTCTTCCGGCGCCGACATGAATTTGGATGCCTATTACGACGGCTACTACGACGGCTACTACGACGACCGTTTCGGCTATGACGTCGACACCAGCGAGCACAACAAGAACTACAACGAGTCCTACAAGGATGGCTACTACGACGGCTTCTACGACTCCGAATGGGCGTACAACTACGACCCGACCTACTATGTGTACATCATTCAAGAGACGGGTCAGGGCGATTCGCAGCGGCAACTGCGTCAGCAGGGTCAGCGAGACACGCGGCAGGCTCAGCGCGACCGCCAGCGCGAACGGGGCATGAGCGGCGACCGCTATGAGCAGCGTCTCGCCCGAAACGATCGTCAACGGACCCAGCGGGACCGTTACGACCGCCGCGATGCGCAACGGGACCGCCAGCGTGAACAACAGATGCGTGACCGATATGAGCGGCAGATGGCCCAGCGTGAACGCGACCGTCAGCGTGAACAGCAGATGCGCGACCGCTACGAGCAGCGGATGGCCCAAGGCGACCGCGACCGCCAGCAGCGGATGGACCGCGATAGATACCAGCAGCCGCAGGCGAGCCAGCGGCAGCGTCGGCAGTCGGAGGGGCAGCGCAACCAGGCGGACATGGAGCGCGTCCGCGGCACCGTGAACGATCTCGGCTTCATGGAACGCAGCTTGAACGGCCGGACGCACACGCTGGTCGACGTCACTTTCGAGGACGGCTCGAAGCAGTGCCTCGACCTCGGCCCGAAGATGACCGAGGAGCGCTTCCCGGTCGACCTCGACGAGAAAGCCACGTTCGTCGGTACGACGCACCAGGCGACGCTCGACGGCGAATCCCGTCAGGTTCTGGTGACGCACCGCATCGTCGACGACGGCGAGACAATCAAACTCCGTGGTCCGTCCCGCGGTGATTCGGCCTTGCAGAATCGCGACCGCAAAAACGACCGTGGCAACGCTGACCGCAATCGCCAGCGGAACCGCAAATGATCAGCGTCGGCGACATCCGACGATGGGGAATCGACTCCGGCTGCGTTCGACTCTCGAGCGCGGCCGGCTTTCGTTTTGAACGCATGGGCCGATGGGGATCGCCCAAGCGGCTCTCGCGCCGACATAGGGCGAGCTTCGCCTTTGCGTCGCCGACAGCCTCGCGGCGTTGCGGCGTGTTTCCCGGAAGACAGCCGGCGCTCGGCCGAGTCTTTGACCGACCGCGGAGTCGGCACTAGCGTTGAGACATCGACGGATGACTCAGCACGTTTCACCGTCGTCTTCGCTGAGGCGAATGAGTCTCGGCGCCGGCCGTGCAGTGTGTGCGGCCGATACGACATTTGTTTCCAACACGGCGATCGCGGCGGCGCAACGGCGTCGGGATCGTCGCGCACTTTCCGAACCCCGGCGAAGCGGTTACGTCATGCCGGGCTTCACTTCCTTTCACCTGAATCTGGAGTTTCTCTGTATGAGCACATTCAACGATCTCTCGCGCAGCGTTTCGCACCGTCTTTTCCGCTTCGGCTCCGTCGGCGCCGGTGCGGCCGCCTTGGTCCTCGCTGCGGGCATGCCCGCGACCGTCGTCGCTCAAGACGACGACTACTACGAAGGCGAGAACTATGAGTACGAACCCAGCACCGGCGTCCACGAAGAAGAGTGGTACGACCCGTCAGACTGGTTCGACGACGAGTGGTACCAGGACGACACCAACGACGTCGACTTCGAGGAAGAAGACTGGGATTACGGTTACGACTACATGTACGACGACGGCTACACCGGCACGTACGACTACGACTATGACGCGTACTACGACGGGTACTACGACGGCTATGACGACGACGAATACGGCATGGACGACAACAACGTGACCCGCTCGGGCGAGTACGGCTCGGCGTTCACCGACGGGTACTACGACGGCTACTACGACCAGCAGCGGGGCTACGACGCCGACCCGTACTACTACGTGTACGTCGTCGACACGACCGGCGAAGGCCAGCGGTCGGACCAGCAGCGTCGTCAGGACGAGACCCGCGAGCGCGGCGATCGTATGAAGGGCCAGATGGCCGACAAGAAGCAGGAGGAGATGGACCGCCAGGACGCGGATCGCAACCGCGGCGATATGCAGCGCGACCGGCAGCGTCGCGACATGTCGCGAGACATCGAGCGCCAGATGGATTCCCGTCAGCGTCAGCGCATGGACCGTCGCCAGGACACGATGGCCAACCTGACTCGCGAGCGAGGTACGGTCGACAACGTGACCTTCATGACCAAAAGCATGAAGGAAAGCGACTACGGCGAAGGCCGCAAGAATCGTGAGAGCGACCGCTCGACGAAGCACCACATCGCGAAGGTCGCCTTCGAAGACGGCTCGACGGTCTATCTGAATCTGGGGCCGAACATGGGCGAGCAACGCTTCCCTGTCGAGACCGACGAGCGTTCGACGTTCATCGGCACGCAAAAGGAGATGCAGCTTGACAACGAGCGGCGTCAGGTGCTGACCGTTTACCGCATCGTCGACGACGGCGAGACGATCCAGTTGCGTGGCCCGGACCGCAAGGAAATGCGTCAGAAGATGAAGCAGCGCGACCGCGACAACACGGACCGCGACCGCCAGAATCGGAACGAGAACGATCGCAACCGCGGCAACCGCGGCGGCGAACGCAACTATCGGTAATTCGATCGATTCAGCGATCCATCGGGCTCCCGCGAGGGCGGGGGCTCGACTTTCTCGAAGCGCTCTACTCATCTTCTCGCCTGATCGTCGCGCCGGGGTCCGCCTTGTAGCGGGCTTGGACTCGGCGCTCGACTGGACGAACCGCGGGCCGCTCACCCTTGTCGGTGAAGCGGCCCGCCGCGCGTTTTCGCGGGTGGACAGCCGACGGGACCGCGGTGGGGCTGGCAGACGGCGCGAGGAACCTCAGAGGCCTCGCCTCGGGTCGTCGGCCCGGCGGCGGCGGGGGCTTCTACCATCTCGACATGCTCGCGCTCGTCACCTTCGTCACCGTTCTCGTGATCTCGCTGATCATCGTGCGCGTCGCGACCGTCGCGCTGACGTTGACCGGCCTTTCGACCGACATCGCGCGGTTCCAAGCCCGCTCGGCGTGGACCGGCACGGGTTTCACCACCGGCGAAGCCGAGCGCGTGTTGAGCCACCCAGTCCGCCGCCGCATCATCTCGTTGCTGATGGTGGCCCGGAGCGCGGGTCTCGTCACCGCCGCGTCCGCGCTCGTGCTCTCGTTCGTCGGCGCCGAGGACAGCGAGCAAACCACGTTTCGCCTGCTCGCGGTGGTCGTGTTCCTGTTCATACTTTGGCTGGTCTCGATGTCGTCCTGGGTGGATCGCCGGCTGTCGAATTTCATCCGCGACTTGCTGACCCGCTACACCGATCTTGAGGCGAAGGACTACGCCTCACTGCTGCACCTTTCCGATCGCTTCAGCATCGCGCGGCTGCACATCGAGGACCACGACTGGCTCGCGGGCCGGAAGCTGAAGGAACTCTCGCTGCCGGACGAGGGCGTCGTTGTGCTCGGCGTCGAGCGCGACGACGGTTCGTACACCGGCGCGCCGCGCGGCGAGACGGACATCCGCGAAGGCGACACGCTCCTTTTGTACGCCCGAATCGAGACGCTACGCGATCTCGACAGCAGGCCCAAAGGGCCCGAAGGGCAGGCGCGACACTACAAGCAGGCGGCCGAGCAGCAAGAGGCGGAACGGCAGGACGCGGACCGGGGCGGCGCCGGAACGACGAACGCGGCGCAAGTGGGCTCCTCCGACAACCCGAGCGAGGCGACGCACCATGAACAAACGGGGCACGCCTCGGCGTCCAGCGAGCGCCGACCGGCGCCGCCGGCGTAGCGGCGCCCGTCAGCGGAACTCTTCCACAAGCACGCTCGAATGAGACGCGGGGCGGTCAGCCGTTCCGACGCGAACGCTCGTCGAAGAACCGCCAGAGTCGATAGAGCTCGAGCTTCGCTCGTTTGCGGTCTCGCTTCGCGTCGGCTCGGTCTCGTACTTCGACGCGGACGTCGTGCTGGTAATACCGGTGGATCTCACGGCGCCACTCTTGGCGGTTGAGGCCGCGCGGGTCGTAGCCCTGGTCGATGAGTACGGCGGTGAGGTCGGTTTCGGCGGTCGTGCCGTCGCCGTCGACGTCAGCGGCGTCCGTTCCCCAAGCGAGAAGCAGCACGGCGGTGTCCACCGAGTTCACGAGCCCGTCGGCGTTGAGATCGGTGCCGAGCGGGGCGTCGGGTCCGTCGGGCTCGGCCGGCTGATCGTCGCCATCGCCCGGATCGTTGGGGTCGCTGGGCGTGTCGCCGGGTTCGCCGGGTTCGCCGGGCTCGCCGGGTTCGCCGGGTTCGCCGGGTTCGCCGGGTTCGCCATCGTCCCCCGGGTCGGTGGGCGGGAGGCCGCGCCGATCGGCGGGCGTCGAGGCTCGGCCCAGAGCGTCTTGGAAGTCCGGGATCGAGAGACGTTCCATGAACGTGCCGCCGCGCGGCAGCCGGCCGAATCCGACGGCGAGATCGCCTGAGACGTTGGCCGTCTCGGGCACGGTGAGCTGCATGACGGCGATCCATCGGCGGTCGTTGCCGAACACGGCGCGGTCGCGGATGCCGACGATGTCGGTGCCGAAGACGAACCAGACGTTGTTATAGCCGTACTCCCAACTGCCGCTTGGACGGCCGCGGACGAGACGGGGGTCGGCCTCGCCGATCTCGCCGAGCATGACGAACGAGTCGCGCGAGAGGTCCGGCATGAAGCCGATGCCGTCCGCCGCCGGAATCTCCTGACCGAACGGGTGATCCCACACCGGCGTGTCGAGGACGAGCGGCGCGAGCCGACCGATGGTGTTGTTTGAGGCGATGGGGCCGGTCCCCGCCATCAGCAACCGGTGACCCGGCTCTCCCTCGACGTAGAGGCGGAAGGTACGGAACCCTTCGTCGTCGACGCTGAGGCGCGGGCCGTCGACCTCGACCCACTGAATGCCGCGTGCGAACGTGTCCGAGACCGTGAGCGAGAGCGTGATGAGCAGCGCGAAGCCGCCTGTCATCCACCTGTGCATCGCCATGAGAGAGCTCCTTTGCGAGTGGTTTCCGGCCGCCTGTGCCGCGGCGGCGGCCGGGCTTTGGCCTACGTCGGTACGCCTGGAGACGCGGATAAGGCTCAATCGCACTATCCGACCGAATCGCGGTGGGCGAAAGCCTGTCCTGATGAAAGCCGTCGCCAGAAAACGGGCGGCGGGCGAATTCGCCGCTGTCCCCCGCCGGCGTCGCCAAATCGCATGGTCGGACGAATGCGGATCGGCCCGTGAAGCGCGGGTTGTGCGCACCGCGGAGGCGGCGGATGATCGCGGACATGACCACGCCGACGATCGAAGCCAAACCCGTTCTCACGCGTAACTTTCTCCTCGGCGAGGGTCCGCTGTGGGACGAACGGCGGGAGTGCCTGTTCTTCGTCGATATCGACGCGGGCGAAGCGTTCAGGTATGTGCCCGGCGAGCCCGAGGCGCGGCTCATCTACAGCGGGCCGAAGGTCGGCGGGATGACGCTCGAAGAGGACGGACGCTTGGTGCTGTTCCGGGAAGACGATCTGGCGGCGCTCGACCCTGAGACGGGTCGTCTGGAGAGCCGGCCCGCCCCCGACGACCCGGAACGATCGCGATTCAACGACGCGATCGCTTTGCCTGACGGCTCGGTGCTGGTGGGCGTGATCGCGAAGCCGGGCGCCACCGGTCGGCTGTGGCGATTCTCATCAAACGGCTCTCAACCGGTGCCGGGATGCGAGTCGAGCATCGGCAACGGGCTTGCGCTGACGCGCCATGCCGACAGCGTGCTGTGGACCGACACGCCCGGCCGCCGCCTGCTGCGCCTGGGAATCGGGCCGAACGGCGAACTCGGCGAACCCGAGCCGGCCTATTCGGTGCCGGACCGTCCGGAGGAAGGATTCCCGGACGGGCTGACGGCGGACAGCGAAGGCCGGCTGTATTCGGCACGCTGGGCGGGCGGTTCGGTGGTGATGCTGGACCCGCCGGGGATGGGGAAGGCGGGGCGGGTCGTGGTGGCGACCGAGAACGTGACGTCGGCGGCGTTCGGCGGGCCGGAGCTTTCGACGTTGTATGTGACCACGGCCGGGTCGACGCTCTACGCGGCCGAATTCGGTCGGCAGGGGGTTCCCGAATGCCGCAGCCGGCTTTATGGGTCTACGGGTATCCGGGTACGGTCGAGCTGAGTCGGTGGCGTTCCCGATGGCCTGAGACCGGCCCACGTCGATTGGCCGCGGCAGCCGGAGCGGGTCGACGGTCCCGCCGGACCGCGCGTTCGATGCCGGAGGCGAAATCTTCACCAATTTGACTTGGTGGCGCCCGCGAGGCGCGTGCATACTCTTGAGAGCACCGCGGAAGAATTCCCGGCAATGCAGCACGCCCCGGCGCGGTCGCTCGACGACGCGCGCCGTAGCGAGCTTGTTCAAGACCCTTTGATGATGGAAAGAATGAGAGAGACAATGACCAAAGCAGCGACAATCAGCATCGGCCTCGGCGCTCTTCTGACCTTGGCGGGGGCGGCCCACGCCCAGTTCACCAATCCCGGCGACATCCTGTTCACCACTCGCGAGGGCGGACAGATTCGCAACATCTCCGGCACCGCTCCCGGCGCCTCGGTCACCCTGTGGACCTCGCCCGAAGCCGACGCCGAACTCGCCGGCATCGACTTCGCCCCCAACGGAAAGTTCTACGTCGCCGACGGACGCACCCCCATCCCCGCGCCCGACACCATGAACTCGGGCATCATCGAGATCACCGACCTCTTCGGCGCCGCCTCCGGCTCCTACATCACCCGCGGCAACCCCCTCCAACGCCCCCTCGGCCTCGAATACGACTCGGTCACCAACCGGCTCATCACGCCCTCCAACCCCGGTAGCCCCACCACCCCCCAGCACATCGAAGGCATCTTCTCCATCTCCCTCGACGGCTCCACCGTCGAACAGCTCTACGACGAGCCCACCAACTTCAACCCCCAGCCCCCTGCCCCCCGCTACCAAGCCGGCGTCAACCTCACCCGCGCGCCGGGCTCGAACGACTGGTGGGTCGGCTCCATCAACGGCGGCGTCGATAGCGACCCCAACATCCCCAACCCCCCCGCTTCCACCATCTCGCGCCTCGCCTTCAACGGCTCGTCATACGACCTCCAACTGCCCTCCACCATCGACCTTTCCGCCAGCGCCGCAGGCTTCGGCACCACCTACTCCAATCTGCGCGACCTCGTCGCCCTTCCCGGCGCCAACGGCGGCACCGACATCTTCTTCACCGACACCAATCGCGACGTGCTCGCTCGTCTTTCCCTCGACGCCGCCGACAACCCCCTCTCGCTGACGCCCCTCGTCACCGGACTCGGCGCGCAAGAGATCGAGTTCAACCCCTTCACGAACCAGTTCGTCTTCACCGCGAGCGACTCGATCTCCGATGTCGTCGAGTTCTACTCGGTCAACCTCGACGGCTCGGGCCTGACCCTCCTCCACACCACCGAAGCAGACCAAGGCGTCGCCGGCCTCTACATCATCCCGACGCCGGGCGCCGCTGGGCTGCTGGCTGTCGCGGGGCTCGCCGCCGTGCGTCGCCGTCGGTGAACCGCGTCGATCCATCGACGCGCGAGAGCGTTTCGCTGATCGGTACATGACATGAAAAACGCCGCCCCAACGGGCGGCGTTTTTTCATTCGTCCATGCGGTCGGTCCCACGACTGTTTCACGACGACCGACCTCACGATTTCAGTCATTATCGCCGCGCGTCGCTGAGCGCGAATGGTCCGCAACGCGACCGCTCACGCGTCGCACATGTCCTCGACGCTGGGGCACGTGCACATCAGGTTGCGGTCGCCGAACGCGTTGTCGATGCGCGCCACGGCGGGCCAGAACTTGTGCTCCGTCACCCACGGCAAGGGCCAGGCGGCCCGCTCGCGGGTAAAGCCGTGCGTCCATTCGTCGGCGGTGACTTGCGCGCAGGTGAACGGCGCGTGCTTGAGCGGGTTGTCGGTCGCGTCGAGCTCGCCCGAGCGGATCGCGTCGATCTCGCCGCGGATCGCGATCATCGCGTCGCAGAAGCGATCGAGTTCGTCTTTCGATTCGCTCTCGGTCGGCTCGATCATGAGCGTGCCGGCGACGGGCCAGGACATGGTGGGGCCGTGGAAGCCGAAGTCCATGAGCCGCTTGGCGACGTCGTCGATCTTGACGCTCGCGTCGATCGCGCCGCCGTGGTCGAACGGCCGGCAGTCGACGATGAACTCGTGCGCGACGAGGCCGTTCTCGGCGGTGTAGAGGATGTCGAAGTGGTCTTTGAGCCGCTTGGCCATGTAGTTGGCGTTGAGGATCGAGACCTGTGTCGCCCGGGTGAGCCCCTCGGCGCCCATCAGGGCGATGTAGACGTAACTGATGGTGAGGATGAGCGCCGAGCCGTAGGGCGCGGCCGAGACCGGTCCGATGGAGTGCTCGCCCGCGGTATCGGGACGCTCGACGGGGTGGCCCGGCAGGAACGCCGCGAGGTGCTCGGCGACGCCGATGGGCCCCATGCCCGGGCCGCCGCCGCCGTGGGGGATGCAGAAGGTCTTGTGGAGGTTGAGGTGGCACACGTCGGCGCCGCACGCGGCGGGGCTGGTCAGCCCGACCTGCGCGTTCATGTTCGCGCCGTCCATGTAGACCTGTCCGCCCCGGTCGTGGATGACTTTGCAGACCTCACGGATGGTGCTTTCGAACACGCCGTGCGTCGAGGGGTACGTCACCATGAGCGCGGCGAGGTTGTCCTTGTGCTGGTCGGCTTTGGCTTTGAGATCGTCGACGTCGATGTTGCCGTGGTCGTCGCACTTGACGGCGACGACGCGCATGCCCGCCATCACCGCCGAAGCGGGGTTCGTGCCGTGCGCCGAGGTGGGGATGATGCAGACGTCGCGCTGATGGTCGCCGTTGTGCTCATGGAAGGCCTTGATGACCATGAGGCCGGTGTACTCGCCCTGCGCGCCGGCGTTGGGCTGGAGGCACACGGCCGGGAAGCCGGTGATTTCGCTGAGCCAGTGCTCGAGTTCGCGGAAGAGCTGCGTGTAGCCACGCCACTGCGTGTCGGGCGCGAACGGGTGCAGGTTGGCGAAGCTCTCCCAGGTGACGGGCAACATTTCGCTGGTCGCGTTGAGCTTCATCGTGCACGAGCCCAGCGGGATCATCGCGTGAGCCAGCGACAGGTCGCGGCTTTGGAGCTTGAAGATGTATCGGAGCATCTCCGTTTCGCTGTGGTAGGTGTTGAACACCGGATGGGTCATGTAGTCGGAGGTGCGCTCGAACGAGCCGAGCGAATCGAGCCCGTCGCGCGCGGCCTCGGCGAGCAGTTCGTCGGGGTCGAAGCCGGTGTCGCGGGCGTAGTTGAAGGCGGCGAGCACGTCGAGGAGGAGCTTGCGGTCCGCGGTTTCGTCGAAGGTGACGCCGATGGTGCCGTCGGGGAACTCGCGGAGGTTGATGCCGCGCTCGCGAGCGGCGTCGTGAACGTGTCGCGCGCCGTGATGTTGGCGGCCGCGCCCGAGTTTGACGCGCACGGTGTCGAAAGCCGGACCTTCATCGAGGGTCACGTGCCCAAGCCGTTCGAGCCCCTTGCGCAGCGCGTTCGTGTACGCCCGCGTGCGTTCGGCGATGCGCTTCAGGCCGGCCGGGCCGTGGTAAACGCCGTAGAAGCCGGCGATGATCGCGAGCAGAGCCTGGGCGGTGCAGATGTTGCTGGTGGCCTTGTCGCGCTTGATGTGCTGCTCGCGCGTCTGGATCGCCATCCGGAGCGCCCGGTTCCCTTGCGAGTCTTTCGAGACGCCGATGATGCGGCCGGGCAGCTTGCGGGCGTGCTTCTCATGCGTGGCGATATACGCCGCGTGCGGCCCGCCCAGCCCCATCGGCACGCCGAACCGCTGCACGGAACCCACCGCGACGTCGGCCCCCCACTCGCCCGGCGGTTTGAGCAGCGTGAGCGCCAACAGATCGGCCGCCGCCACGACCATCCCGCCGGCCTCGTGCGTCTTCTCGACCACCGCCGCGTAGTCGCGCACGGAACCGTCCGTGGTGGGATATTGCACCAGCACGCCGGCCGTGTTCGCGTCGATCGCGTCGGTTTCGGCGGTCAGGTCGGTGACCACGAATTCGACGCCCAACCCCTTGGCCCGCGTTTCGAGCACGGCCAGAGTCTGCGGGTGGCACGCCGCATCGGCGACGAAACGCATCTTCTTGTGCTTCGCGATCGAGACGACCATGCCCATCGCCTCGGCGGCCGCGGTCCCCTCGTCCAGCAGGCTCGCCCCGGCCAGCGGCAGGCCGGTCAGATCGGCCACCATCGTCTGAAAGTTCAGCAACGCCTCGAGACGACCCTGAGCGATTTCCGCCTGGTACGGCGTGTATTGGGTGTACCAGCCCGGATTCTCCAGCACGTTCCGCAAGATCACCGGCGGCGTCACCGTGCCGTGGTAGCCCAGACCGATGCACGAGCGGAAGACGCGGTTCTTGTCGGCGAGCGTCTTCAGTTCGGCGATCAACTCGGCCTCCCCGCGCGGCGTGGGGATGTTCATCGGCTCGCTCAGCCGGATGTCGCCCGGCACCGCAGCGTCGGTGAGCGCGTCCAGCGAGTCGAAGCCGACGTACTCGAGCATCTCGGCGATCTCGTCGGCGGACGGTCCGATATGACGCTCGATGAAGCCGTCGGCGAAGTCGAGGACGCTGCCGACCGGTTGCAGCGACGCGGCCTCCGATCCTCCGGCCGAGGTGCGAAGGGCGGCAGCGTGAGCGGGCGTCGCGGTCGTCATAGTCGGATGATCCTCTCGAATGGAGGGTGCGTCAGGGGTCGGACGTTGAAGTACGTCATGCCGGACCGCCGCGTCGACGAGGGCCCGGCATGAACGCCATTCTAGACGCCCGAAGCGGATTTTGAGCGTTGCCCGGCGACATCGGGGCCGAATCGAACGCGTCGAAGCGGCACGACGAGACGAGACGGTCTCTCCGCGAGACCGACGGGCAGGCCCGACCCGCGACGGTGTCATTACGGGATGCCGAGTGTGTCGTCTCCGAGCGCGCGTCGGCGCCGCCCGTCGCGCTCGGGCGGCGTCTCTGCTACCCTGCCGCGGATCATGACGAAGGTCGCTTTTTCCACGATCGCCTGCCCGGAATGGACCTTGTCCCGGGTCGCTCGCTTCGCCGCCGAGCATGAATTCGACGGGATCGAGTTCCGCACGTTCGGCGAGGGCTCGACCCGCTTCGCCCACGATCCGGGCCTCACCGACGCGGCGAAAGTGGCCGCGACCTTGCGTCGCCACGGGGTCGAGGCCTGCTCACTGGCGACCGGCCTCCGCTTCGATCACGCGGTCAGCCCGCCCGTGCTCGGGCATTTGCTTCCCTCGCGATGGTCGGACGTGCGGCCCGCGTTTCACATGGTCGAACTGGCCCAGCGCCTCGGCTCGCCGCTCGTCCGCGTCTTCCCCTTCGAGATCCCAGCCGTTCCACTCGAGTCCCGCGGTTCCACGATCAAGCGGATCGTCTCGCGCCTTCAGATGGTCTGCGACCACTGCCGGCATCGTGACGCGTTCGTCGCGATCGAGAACGCGGGCGATTTCGCGACCGCCGACGATCTGGTGGAGATCATCGCCCGCGTCGATTCGCCCTATCTGCTCGCGTGCTACGACCTGTACGCGGCGGTGCAGGTCGACGACGACGTCGCCGCGGGCGTCAGGAAGCTCGGCCCGCGGCTGGCCATGGCGCGCCTGCGTGACCGAATCGCGACCGGCTCGAACCCCGGCCCCGCCCCGCTCGGCGAGGGCGACCTGCCGACCCAGCGCTTCGTCTCCACGCTCGTCGAGACCGGCTTCGACGGCTGGCTCGTTTACGAATGGGAACGCGCCTGGCTGCCCGAGTTAGCCGCCGCGGAAACCGTGCTGCCGAACGCCGTGCGGACGATCCATCGCTGGCTGAACGAGGCGTCGGGCTCGGCGACCACGAACCACTCCGCCGCCTAGCGGACCGCGCCTCCTCGCTTCCGTCGCGCGACCCAATATCCGCGTCGCCCCGCCCTCGTCGGCATCCGTCGCGTCCCGCCCGCGGTATCGTCACAGGGGGTCCGCTGAACGCCGCTTTGCCGGGAGATTCACCCATGCAGTCATTCATCCGTCCACTCGCTGCGCTCGTCGTGCTCGCTGGGGCGTTCGGCTCGATCGGGCTCGCCGCCCCGCCGGCGGGAGCGTCGGCGACGACGACCTCGACGCAATCCCGCGCGAACGATCCGGCCGCCGCAGCCGAGGCGAACCTCGCGCCGAAGCTGGAGAAAGACCACGGCGCCAAGTATCGCCTCAACCTATCGTCGCGCCAGGTGCTTTCGATTCTCGGTCAGACCGAGGAGACCGGGGCGTCCATGCAAGCGGACATCTCCGTCGTCATCGACGAAGCCGCCCCGAAACCGACGGACAACGGCGTCAAGGCCACGCTCGTCTTCGACCGCATCGCCGTGCAGTTCGAGGGCGGACAGGCGCTGACCGGCTCGGTCGCCTCGGCCCCGCC
>JGI12109J20283_10293176_pt1 | contig 67535 bp, 65 predicted proteins | sample ElkSlonscriptome_12_FD_20283 | JGI IMG/M metagenome (IMG submission 20283) | reverse complement strand
AGGCCTGTCATGTGACAATGAAAGTCCGGCTATCGGTCTTCGACCATCAAACGGCCTTTCGCAGAATTGCAAATCCTGCTTCCGAGAAAGCCCAACTTTAGGCACTCTAGTGCACTTCCGAAACTCTTATCTTTACTCCTTATACCAACCTCCATCGCCAAATAAGAGTTTCGGAATGAACATCCTCCTCATCGACAATTATGATTCCTTTACCTACAACCTCCTACATTATTTGGAAGAGGCTTCGGATACTAAGGTAGAAGTGCTGAGAAATGATGAGATTGAGGCCATTGACTCCACAGACTTCACGCATATCGTGATCTCACCAGGACCAGGTTTACCTGAGGAATCAGGGCAATTGATCGACTTTATTCAAAGAAATCTGCACAAAAAGATGCTGGGGATCTGCCTCGGTCAACAGGCCCTGGCTGAAGTTTTTGGCATGTGTCTCACACAACTTGAAAGGGTGGTACACGGACAAGCAACCCATATTGAGATTCTCGACAAGCATGAATCGCTCTTTAAGGGCTTACCAGCACAATTTCGAGTGGGACGATATCATTCTTGGGTGATCGACGCTACTTCAATAAAGCCAGAAATCTCAGTAACCGCTAAAGACCAATCTGATGAGATCATGGGCATTCGCCACCTGAAAAAAGATATTTCGGCAGTGCAATTCCACCCCGAAAGCATCCTTACTGATTACGGCAAGCAAATGATCGCCAATTGGCTGTAAGCTTAAACTAGATCTCGAACTTGATACCCTGAGCCAATGGAAGCTCATCCCCATAATTGATGGTGTTGGTCTGACGTCGCATATAGACCTTCCAGGCGTCTGAACCAGACTCTCTGCCACCTCCGGTTTCTTTTTCTCCGCCGAAAGCACCGCCAATCTCTGCTCCTGAGGTACCGATGTTCACGTTGGCTATTCCACAATCAGAACCTTCGTGAGACAAGAAACGCTCCATGTCTTTCATGTTGCTGGTCATGATTGCGGACGATAAGCCTTGCTTCACCCCGTTTTGCGCGGCAATAGCCTCATCCATTTCATTGTATTTGATCAAGTAAAGGATCGGAGCAAAGGTCTCTTCCTGAACAATCTCCCACTCATTCTCAACCTCGGCAATTACCGGCTTTACATAGCATCCTGATTCGTATCCGGCTCCATCCAAGGTGCCTCCTTCATTGAGCAGGGTGCCACCTGACTTTTCAATCTCTTTTAAGGCCTGTTGATAGTTCTTCACCGCATCCTGATCGATCAATGGGCCCATGTGATTGCTTTCATCCAAGGGATTACCAATGCTCAGCTGTTGGTAGGCCTTTACTAAGCCGTCTTTCACCTGCTCATAAATGCTTTCGTGAATGATCAGTCGGCGTGTAGAAGTACATCGTTGTCCGCAGGTCCCCACGGCTCCGAAAACCAATGCCGGAATGGCCATTTTCAGGTCGGTAGTTGGGCTAAGAATCACCGCATTGTTGCCTCCCAATTCCAACAAACTCTTTCCCAAACGTTCGGCAACTTTAACCGCTACCTGTTTTCCCATGCGGATGGATCCTGTGGCCGAGATCAACGGAATTCTGTGATCCGAACTCATCCATTCTCCCACTTCTCGATCGCCATTTATAAGGCAAGAGATGGCTGTTGGCATATTGTTATTCTCTAAAACTTCAATAATCAGCTTCTGACAAGCTACTCCACACAATGGAGTTTTCTCAGATGGTTTCCAGATGCAGGCATCTCCACAAACCCACGCCAGGGCAGTGTTCCAACACCATACCGCCACCGGAAAATTAAAGGCTGAGATAATCCCCACTACGCCCAAAGGATGGTATTGCTCATACATTCGGTGTTTGGGACGCTCTGAATGCATGGTAAAGCCGTGAAGTTGTCGCGAAAGGCCAACAGCAAAGTCGCAGATGTCAATCATTTCTTGCACCTCTCCAAGTCCTTCTTGGTAGGATTTACCCATTTCATATGAGACTAGCTGCCCCAATTCAGCCTTCTTCTCTCTGAGTAGTTCCCCGAATTGCCGAACGATCTCGCCTCTCTTTGGAGCAGTTATCTTTCTCCATTCGGCCTGAGCCTCAAGCGCTGCTTTAACGCTTTCTTCATAGGCTGAGCGGTCAGTGGCGCTCACTTTGCCGATCAATTTACCGTCGACCGGTGAATTCGACTCAAAGAGTTCGCCTTTTGAATCGATCGACTTGCTTCCTGCGAAAGTGCCGTTATTTTCTGCCTTGAGATGAAGAGCTGAGAGAAGGTTTTCTGTGCTGAGCATTGGGCTTAAATTTTTTTCAAAAGTAAGCCAATCCAAACGGAATAATCGAAAAAATAATGCGAATTAGAGTGGGTGATTCTAATTGGTCTGATAGGTCGCAATCCTAAGTTCATTGAGGAAGCGATCTAGAATGTCATACCCTACATGATCCATTACTACCACCTTATACCAAAGCGGTGGTCTTTCATAGGAGTCGGCCACCAGTTCATATTTGTTGGCTAGTTCTGCCGGAATTTGTTCGGCATTGATGGCAACGATGTTAATGTAGGGGTTCCTGTAATATGATATCTCCATCTCTTCTAACGCTTTTCCGAGGTAGTCGGTGCGGTTAAGGAGTGCGGTGATTTTCTTTTTCCAGCCTTTGGAACCATATCGCATCAATACCATCCACATCACTACTGCATTGGCGCCGCTGCGGCTTCCACACAGCGTGTTGTCTAGGCCTGGAACGTATTGGGCCTGTTGGTTACTGACGTATTTCATGAACCCTTTTCGGATCAGGAATAGTCCGGTACCGTAAGGGGTTTGGAGAAGCTTATGACCGTCTATGGAGATCGAACTGACCTTCGGGTTTCCGAAGTGATGGTTGGAATTCAGCTTGCTAAAGGGGTAAATAAAACCACCGAAAGCAGCATCCAAGTGGAGTTTGTAGGTGAGGCGATTTTCCTCTATCAAATCGATCACCGGGTCGATCTCATCCACAGAACCAAACATGGTGGTCGACATGTTCAGCACTACAATGAAGTACTTCACCCCTTCACTCATGGCTCTGGCCAAAGCTTCCGTGAGCGAGGATAGTTGAATATTTCGATCTTGTCGATCAACGCCTAACAAAAAAGGCTTTATTCGAAGTAAATCACAGGCCTTGGTAATGGAGTAGTGGGTGTCTTCTGAAAAAAGTACCCCGATCTGCTGATCTTTGGCATTGTACTCCTTGATGAAGTAGTTGCGATAGATCCAAAGCGCTTCTATATTTGCTTCAGTTCCTCCGCTGGCTACATAGCCATCTACGGTCTGCTTCTCTGCCTGAAAGATCTCCTCAGCGCATAAATTGATCAGCTCTCGCTCCAACTTTTGTGTGCCTTTAAAGATGGGAGAACTTTCCTTTCCCATGGTATGGCAGCCGATATGGTTGGGATTATTGATCAAAGCTTTTAGAAACGGGGCTGTATTTAAGAACGGGGCGTCTGGTGAGAATTCTTCTCGGTCTAAATAGGTGCCCGGGGCTCCTAAAATATCCCCTTGACCGTAATTGTTGTTGGCATCAATGGCTTGGTTAATTCGCTCATTGATCTCTAAGTCACTCAATGCATTCCATCTCATCGTCAATGACAGTTTAGGTTGTTGGTATTTTCCACTAAAAGCGGACTTATATAAGGGATGCCCAAATTAGCCCCCCTCAAGATGAAGAGCACACCAAGCAAAATGAGAAATACCGGAATGGCTTGCTTGATTTTTCGAGCATAGGTGTGTGATAGCTTATTTCCGAAGACGGCCACGGTCCACATCAACGGAAATGTCCCCAAGCCGAAAAGCATCATAAAAAGGCCTCCTTGGATCGGACTAGCCATACTGACTGATCCCGCAATTGCCATATAGACTAAACCGCAAGGCAAAAAACCGTTTATGAAGCCAATGCTTAAAAGATTAACGGCTGATTTTCTTTGAAATGCTCGAGCCAATGCACTTTTTAGCCTATTGATGTAGTGGAGATAAAAGCCTGGAAGTTTCATTTTGAAATAATTCTTCTGAAAAATCACCCCAAGTATGATGACTACTCCAATAATGATCGATAAGTATTGCTGGATTCCGAAAAGTTGTAAACCGCTACCCAAAAAACCAAAAGCTAGACCCAAGAGGAAATAGCTGCTTATTCGACCAATGCTGTATACCAGGTTGCCACTAAATACCCCCCACCCATTGCTTCTGTCTAATGGTAAGGCAAGGGCAATCGGTCCGCACATCCCTACACAGTGTAGGCTGCCCAATAAACCAATACTCAATGCCATCCAATATTCCATTAGGGAATGATTAATGTTTGTTCGTTATAATATTTCTCCCCTTGATAAGTCCATTCGATCTTAGCCAAATACTTCCCCTTGCTGAACTTTTCAAGCGGGATGCTCTCTTTGAGAGATTTAAGCGTGAATTCGAAATCCTTCCCAGCGTCTGATGGCCGAAAGAAATTCACTTTCCCTTCTACCTTGGTTTCTTGGGATTCGACACTCATGGGGATATTCAGCATCAACTTTTGACCAGCAATTGAAATTTGAGGTTTTATTTCAGCCTTTATTGCTCTACTTTTCTGGTCGATCTTTTCCTGATACTTGATCTCCTGTTCGTAGTAATCCTCGCTTACCAGGTCCCATTTTTCCCCAAATGTCAGATAGACCATAAAGATGACCAAAGCCACAAAGACCGTGTAAGCGAAAGCAATCCAGTTTCCCCAATTCAATTTCATTGTCTTTTGATCTTAATTGGCGCCAAAAAGGCGGTTTTGACGGTTTCGATTAGCTCACCTTCTGCACCGTACACTCCTAACTTGATCTTTGAGTTGCGTTCCGATAGTTGGTCTTTATCAATGACCACAAAAAAGCTACCTTCTGCGATCCCCTCAGCAGGGATCATTGGTTCTGTTCCGCCAATATATTCGATGGTTCCATCAACGTCGATCAGTTTTAAATGGATCGGAATCTCTTCAAAGGTCTTATTGATGATCTTGTAGTTGTACAAGTTACTGATGATGTTTTCGGAACGCTTTTGATATTGTTGTCCCGGAGTTTTAAGAATGTTGGCATCTACGTCGGTGCGGCTTAATAGAAAAAACCCAATCACACACAATAGGACGGCCAATACTCCTGAATAAGCAATACTCCTAGTCGTGAAGACCTTTTTCTTTCTGCTTACTATTCCTTCCTCGGAATCGAAGCGAATAAGCCCTTTGGGCAAGCCTACGCTTTCCATCATATGGTCACAGGCGTCAATACAGGCAGTGCAATTCACACATTCCAATTGCGTACCATTTCGAATATCTATTCCGGTCGGACAAACGTGTACGCACTGTTTACAATCAATACAATCGCCTTTGTTTGCCTGATCCCGATCTTCTCCTTTTTTAAACTTTGCCCTTTTCTCACCTCTTATGTAATCGTAGGCCACTACTAGCGAGTTTCGATCCAGCATTACCCCTTGAAGCCTTCCGTAGGGGCAAGCGACCAGACACACTTGCTCTCTAAACCAACTAAACACAAAATAAAAAACCGCCGAGAAAATTAAGATGGAAGCTAGTCCACCAAGGTGAGTTGCGGGATTGTCGGTGATAATTTCGATCAAGGCGTCAGAGCCAATGATGTAGGCCAGGAATGTGTTGGCAATCAAAAACGATATGGCAAAGAATATGCTGTGCTTTGCGATTCTTTTCCTGACTTTTTCTCCGTCCCACTTTTGTTTTCTAAGCCGTTGCTGCTGTTTAAAGTCGCCATCGATCCAATATTCGATCTTGCGGAAAACCATTTCCATAAAGATGGTCTGCGGGCAAACCCAGCCGCAAAATAATCGGCCAAAGATTACGGTAAACAAGACAATGAAAAGCATACCGGCAAGCATGATCAGCACAAAAATGTAGAAGTCTTGTGGCCAGAATACTTGTCCGAAAATAATGAACTTTCGTTCGAGAATATTGATCAGTAAAACGGGTTTACCATCAATCCTCAGAAACGGTCCGGAAAAGAGCAACGCAAGGAGGAACACGCTTACCCAAGTCCGCGCATTATAGTATTTTCCGCTCGGTTTTTTGGGAAATATCCAACTTCTCTTTCCCTCTTCATCTATGGTAGAGATGGAGTCGCGAAAGCTCTGATCCATGTGGTCCTTTTCCTCGCTCATGCGATAAGTAAAATTTATTGGTCAACTTCCACCACAACCGTAGTGGTATCGCCTTCCACGTTTTCAAACTCCTCAACGTAGACTTCGCCCTGCGGGGCTTTGCCGTTTGGAGGGCTAGTGCCTTGAAGACTTAATACGAAGCTTGCTACACTTTGCATTTGTTCAGGAGTAAATTGCGATTCCCAAGCAATCATCCCTTTGGCTGCTACCCCATATTTAATAGTAGAAAACACATTTTTGATGTTACCTCCGTGAATCCAATATTGGTCGGTGAGGTTTGGGCCAGCTCCGCCTTCTCCAAGCTGACCGTGGCAAGTGGCGCAATTTCCCTTGTAGATGGCTGCTCCTTTGTCTAAGGTGGGGGCGTCCACCAGATATACTACATTGTCTTCTGTGACCAAGTCGGTTGCCTCAGCCATCATTTCCGCTTTCATCGCTACTGCTTCTTCCACTTGGGCCATGTATTCTTCATGACTTGAAGGCATGTCGCCGGTTATGTAAATACGGACCATATACACCACTCCGAAAAGAATGGTAGCGTAAAACATGTATTTCCACCATGGTGGCAGATTGTTATCCAACTCTCTGATCCCATCATATTCGTGGTCCATCATAATGGCTTCTTCCTCTTCAACTGGGACTCTATCCGTCAAGCTAAGGCTGGCGAAAAGATCTTCTTTCGCCTCTTCTTCTTCAAAGCTTTCCCCTCTTTCAAGCTTGATAAGGGTTTGCAGAGAATTGAATAGGATAAAGATCACCGCTACCTGGAAGAGGATCACCGTGCTTAATAACCAAAAGATCTCATCCGTCATTACGAAGTCCGGTAATATAGGGGATGAGTTCGCGGCTTGAGCTGCGCCGGCAGTGCCTAAGCCTGCCAGCAATAGTATTGTTTTAGCGGCATTTTCCTTACGAGAAGTCTGATCTAAGACCGGCTTACTTAAACTTTTTATGCTATTCGAAAGAGCCGAAATGATGGCCAGAAGCAAAGCAATGAAGCCCAGCATAAGAAAGAGCAAAGTGCTATCTGCGATTCCGGTTGAACTGGCAATACTATTGGTTTCCTGCGCCAAAAGATCGGTTGAGCCTAGGAAAGAAAGGGTTAAAAAAGCAACCACCGACTTGGATTTAATGCTTAGATTTTTCATGCTTTTGCTTGATTTTGGTCTAATTTTTCATCGAATGGCATGTTAGACAGCTGATCAACGTGATCTTTTCTTAATAATGCCACCCACACAAATAGGCTGATGAAGAAAATGAAGAAAATGATGAAGGAGATCAGGGGAAAGATTTCGATCCCCACAATAGTCTCCATATGATGTTTAATGAATTTTAGCATAACAATTATTTTTCTGCGGTTTCAGTGGTTTTTTCAATATCTACTCCAAGTCGCTGCAAGTAGGCAATCAAGGCAACTACTTCTCGGTCTGGAGCCAGATCAAAACCTTCTTCTTCCAATTGGTCTCTCATGTCTTCTACGATCTCCTGGGCTTGTTTAGCCACATCTTGATTGGCTACGGCTGCGTATCCTTCTTCGTATGGCACGCCTAGGGTAATCATGGCATTGATCTTGGCAGCGGTCATGGTTGTGTCATAGCTCTTGTCCAATAACCATGGATAAGCCGGCATGATCGAACCCGGAGATACAGACCTGGGATTATAAAAATGTTTGTAGTGCCAAGAATTCGGTTTTTTAAGCTTTGAGCTTCCTTCTCTAGCCAGGTCCGGTCCGGTTCGCTTAGAGCCCCAAAGGAACGGGTGATCATATACGAATTCACCGGCTTTGGAATATTCTCCGTATCGTTCGGTTTCAGAGCGAAATGGCCTTACCATCTGTGTGTGACAGGCATTACACCCCTCCTGAATGTAGACATCTCTTCCGATCAGCTCAAGCGGAGTATAGGGCTTGACCGTTGCAATGGTGGGCACATTTGATTTCACCAAGAATGTGGGAACCATCTCGATCACCCCTCCGATCAAGACCATTACCAAAGCACCAATGAGCAGTTGGATGGGTCTTCTCTCGATCCATCGGTGCCAGTATTCTCCTTGAGCAAGCGCCGGAGTTATCGGAGAAAGTGCCGGGGCCTCTGCCTCTTCCTCTCTTTGGAAGGCGCCCACTTTGGCGGTCATAATTAAGTTGTAAACCATGGCGATCACACCAATGTAGTACAAGCTACCACCAATGGCTCTGTAGGCGTACATAGGAAGAATATTGGTCACTGTCTCCAAAAAATTCGGGTACTGCAAAAATCCATTGCTGTTAAAGTCGTTCCACATTTGGCTTTGTGTAAACCCAGCCCAGTAGAGCGGAATGGCATAGAACAAGATCCCCAAGGTGCCGATCCAAAAATGGAAATTGGCCAGTTTGGTTGAGAATAGTTGAGTTCTATAAAGCTTTGGAAAAAGATAGTAGAGCATTCCAAAAGTCAGGAATCCGTTCCATCCTAATGCGCCTACGTGTACGTGAGCGATGATCCAATCCGTAAAGTGTGCAATTGCATTCACACTTTTTAGTGAAAGCATAGGGCCTTCAAAGGTCGACATCCCATAAGCGGTTACGGCAACCACCATAAATTTCAATACTACACTGTCGCGCACTTTATCCCAGGCACCTCTTAAAGTAAGTAGACCGTTGATCATACCTCCCCAAGATGGTGCGATCAGCATAACTGAGAACACCACTCCAAGAGATTGCGCCCAGTCGGGAAGAGCTGTGTAAAGCAGGTGGTGGGGACCAGCCCAAATGTATAAGAAGATCAATGCCCAGAAATGAATGATCGAAAGGCGGTAAGAAAATACCGGTCGGTTGGCGGCTTTGGGAATGAAATAATACATTAAACCCAAATAAGGGGTGGTTAAGAAGAACGCCACTGCATTATGTCCGTACCACCATTGCACCAAGGCATCTTGTACGCCTGCATACCAGGAGTAGCTCTTGAACAAGCTCACTGGCAACTCAAATGAATTTACGATGTGAAGTACTGCTACCGTTACGAAGGTGGCGATGTAAAACCAGATGGCCACGTAAAGATGGCGCTCTCTTCGTTTCATGATCGTCGCAAACATGTTCCAGCCGAATACCACCCAAATCAAAGCAATGGCAATATCAATTGGCCACTCTAATTCAGCATATTCTTTTGAGGTGGTGTAGCCTAGGGGTAAGGTAATTACGGCGGATACAATGATCAGCTGCCAACCCCAAAAGTTGATACGTGATAGCATATCGCTCCACATTCTGGTTTTTAGGAGCCTTTGAAGCGAATAATACACTCCGGCGAAGATTCCATTACCTACAAAAGCAAAGATCACCGCATTGGTGTGCAGTGGTCTGATTCTTCCGAAGGAGGTGTACTCTATTCCCATGTTTAAAGCCGGGAAGATCATTTGTAGGGCAGCCAAAAGGCCTACCAACATGCCAACAGCCCCCCAAAGGATGGTTGCATTGGCAAAAAGGCGTACGATATTATTATCGTAGCTGAACTTTTCTAACGTTCCACTAGTGTGTGTGCTCATGATGATTGATTATCTGAATTGCTTGATTTTTCTTTTTCGTCTTCGAATAACATTCTCACTGAAGGGGTGTAGTCGTCTTCATACTGACCAGACCTCACCGACCAAATGAAGGCGAATAAGAAGCCAAGTGCTACGGCTAGACTGGTTAAGATGAGGATGATGAGAACGCCCATACATAGTTTATTAATTGGGGCAAATATGATGGCGGAAAAAAGGGTAAAAAATGATAATTGTCAGCTTCTGAAAATTAGTATGCTTTTTTTATGGATTTTGCCCAGGTGGCCAAGCTCACGAAGCCAACTACGCTGATCGAGCTAATTGGCATCAGTATTGCCGCGAACACTGGAGAAAGCTCGCCCTGGACGGCATAGCTCAAGCCTATAAGGTTGTATAAAAAAGAGATCACAAAGCTGATCCATACGATTCTTCTGGTGTAATTGGCATAATTGAAAATGCCCGGCAGAAAATGAAAACGTTCGCCCTCAAGGATGAGGTCCGATGCCGGAGCAAAGGCATGTACATCTTCAGCAATACTTACGCCTACATCTGCGCTTTTCAATGCCGCCGAGTCGTTTAGTCCGTCGCCAACCATTGCCACCTTTTGGCCTGACTGCTGAAGGGATTCTATAAAATGCACTTTCATTTCCGGACTTTGCTCGAAGCGCAATTCACTTCCTTCTGGAAACAGTTTTTCGAACTTTCCTTTATTTCCTTCATGATCACCGGATAAAATAGAAAGCCCATAGCTTCTTGAAAGTTGAGCTAAACTCTTTTCCAGCCCTGCTCTCATGCTTGTGTGAACAGTATATATGCCAAGCACTTCTTTTTCAAAAGATAAAACCACAGTACTACCTTGCTTCTTTTTAAGCGTAACCCCCAGCCAATCGGCAGAGCCAAGTTGAAAAACCTTCCCATCGATCACCGCCAAGACTCCCTTTCCTTCGATCTCTTCAAAGTGATCGAGCTTGATGGGCTCTATCTCTTGAAAATCAGCAAGTAGCGCCTTACTTAATGGGTGAGTGCTCTGATTAAGCATTGCGGCAAATGCGCTTTTTTCATAATCGTTCAAGGCACTCCCTTGGTAACTGACCTTAGCGCCTTGTTTGTAGGTGAGCGTACCCGTCTTATCGAAAACCAGATGAGTAATCTTAGACATGGCTTCCATTACCGCAGCATCGCGCAGGTAACAACCAATTCTACCAAGTTTTCTGATGGCATGTCCAAAAGCAAATGGCGCAGCTAGCGCAAGGGCGCATGGGCAGGCCACGATCAACACCGCGCTTACAGTTTCAAAAACCATTGACCAACCGTTCTGCATATGAAATAGGCCCGTAATCAAAGCGATCATCAGGATGATCGGCGTAAACCACTCGCTAACTTTATCGGTGCTCTCAGAAAAGTGCGATTCCATTTGGCCTTTGTTCATCTTGGCATAACGATTCCAAAGGGCAGTAAGTCTACTTTGATCCAAAGGTTTTAAGACCTCCAACTCGATAGCTTCACCAACTTGACGCCCCCCGGCGAAGATCTTTTCCCCCAGGGCCTTTTCAACCAGTCTCGATTCACCACTGATGAATGAATTATCCAATCTGGCCTTTCCTTTAAGCAGCCTGGCATCTACCGGGATCAACTCTCCATTGCGCACCATGATCTTCTGTCCTTTCTCAACCTTGTTCAGGGGCACACTTTTAATCGATCCGTTGATCAGGCGACTCACGGCAATCGGGAAGTAAGAGCGGTAATCTCTTTCAAAGGAAAGCTGATGATAGATTTTTTGCTGAAATAACCGACCTAGCAACAAAAAGAACATCAGTCCGCACAAAGAGTCAAAATAACCACTGCCATGTTGCCCAACAATCTCATAAGTGGAACGCAAGTAAAGCACGGCCACTCCCAAAGCGATCGGCACATCAATGTTCAAGCGCTTTTGACGCAGGCTGTACCAGGCTGATTTAAAATAATCCTGACCGCTATATATAGCCACCGGGGTTGCCAGAATTAAATTCAACCAATTGAATAACCGACTCAGCTCTTTATCTATGTGGTAATTGATTCCGAAATATTCAGGAAGGCTCAACAGCATGATATTACCAAAAGCAAAACCAGCCAAGCCGATCTGATAGATCAATTTGCGATCGTAACCTTTGCGCTGCTTTTTTTTATCTTTTCCAATCTGATCGAGGGAAATGTCAGGGGCATAGCCAATCGACTGCAAGAGTTCTGCCACTTCCCTCAAGCTGAGGTTGCGATGGTCGTAAACGATCGAAAGTTCTTTCTTCAGAAAATTGACCTTACTTTCTGCAATGGCCGAGTTGAACTTGTAGAGTCTCTCCAGTAGCCAGACACAGGCACTGCAATGGATTTGAGGGAGTGAAAAAGATACTGAACTTCGTTCTTCGTCGGAAAAAAGGGTTAGTTCTTCACGGATCTTCTCATCGTCCAGAAAACCATATTTCCCTTTCTGACTGAACGACTGCTTCTTGCCTGCCTGAGGCTCGATCTTATAATATGCTTCGAGTTCGTTGGCATGAAGAATTTCAAAGACGGTCTTACACCCCAAGCAGCAAAAGGGCTTCGAATCAAGTAGAATTCGTTCATCCCTGCATTCATCGCCGCAATGATGACAAGAAGTTTTCTTTTTAGTGAGGTGTCCTTCCATGGAGGAGTCAAATTTTCTATTAAATTTATGCCTGGTGTATGATATTTATCATATTTTCTAGTAATTATCATGAGTGAGAGAGTACGAAACCCTAAATGTGAAACCTGCGGATCTCGAGATCGATCCGTTTTCTGTTCACTAAATAAAGAGCAGTTAATGGAATTGAACTCTGCAAAGAGTTGCGATGTGTACAGAAAGGGCGAGACTATTTTTAGAGAGGGCTCTTATCCAAGAGGGCTCTTTTGTGTAAACCAAGGGAAGATCAAAATAAGTAAGACAGGATCTTCTGGGAAGGAACAGATCTTGAGATTTGCCAAAGGAGGAGATGTGATGGGCTACAACTCCATGCTGACCAACAAGCCGCTAGTGGCAACTGCCACCGCTATTGATGACGCAGCCATTTGCTTTATACCTGCAGACCAGTTCTTTTCCTTGATCAAAGAAGATGCTCGTTTTAGCCTCAATATGCTTGAACTTACAGCGAAGAATTGGCACACAGCTTCAAGGTTGCTTACAGACATGGCTCAAAAGTCGTCGAAACAGCGGTTGGCAGAAATGCTGCTATGGCTCAAGGAAACCTTTGGTCTAGATGAAGACGACTGTATCGATATTAAACTGTCCAGAGAAGAGATTGCCAACATGGTTGGTACGGCAACCGAGGCGGTAATTCGATTGCTTTCAGATTTAAAGAAGCAGGGTTACATCCTTTTAGAAGGGAAAAAGATCAGACTACTTGATATTCACGGTTTGGCAACCTTAGCTGAGCTGGAAGATTAATCTACCATTATGAATAACAAAATGATCGTTGATGAACGCCAGAGAGATATCGGGCGATTCATGGTGGGAAGGCTGTTGCCTTTCCGAAAGAAAAGAGCAATCGGCCCCTTTGTTTTTATAGACCACATGGGACCGGTTGAGCTAAGCAATGGAAAATTTTTGGACGTGGATCAGCATCCACACATTGGATTGTGCACGCTTACCTACCTCTATGAAGGGGAGATCGAGCACAGAGATAGCACCGGGGCTGTGGAGACGATCAGGCCCGGAGATGCGGGCTTTATGACATCCGGTAAAGGGGTAACTCACACTGAACGTACCCCAGAAACCAAAAGAAAGCTAAGCAAGCAGACCATGCATGGATACCAGATCTGGGTGGCATTACCCAAAGATCATGAGGAAATGGAACCACGTTTCGACTACTACCCTAAAAGCAGCTTACCCACTTGGGAAGAGGGTGGAATATCCTATCGACTGGTTGCCGGTGAAGGTTTTGGGAAAAAATCACCTCTTCTCGGTTACAGCCCGATGTTCATGGTTGATTTAGAGGTAAAGGAAGACAGTGAATTGAACCTTCGGGCGCATTTAAAGGGAGAGATCGCATTCGTGATCGTAAAGGGATCCCTGGAAGATAATGGGGAGAAGGTGAAGGCCGGTCAGATGATGATTAGCAAGAGCGATGACGCCTGCAAGATCAAAGTGGATGCGGGTACAACCTTGTTGCTCTTCGGTGGAGAGGCTTTCCCGGAAGAGCGCCATCTGCTATGGAATTTTGCCTCTTCTTCAAAAGTGCGTTTGCAAGAAGCGAAGTCAGATTGGCAGGCGAAGAAATTTCCTAAAGTTCCCGGAGACGAAAGCTACATTCCTATTCCGGTTTGATCGTTTGCCTAGTAGTAGAAGGCGAAGAAGCTGAAGAAGAACAGATTTACCAAATAGTAGTGAAGGGAAAAGGTAAATTGTTTTTCTAATTTAAAGTTTGAAATGATCACTTGCATGAGCAAGCCGATGACAAACCAGCTGAGGTAGTTTTTCAGAGGAGGCATTCCGCCCTGGAAATGCCAGAAACCAAAAGCGTCAGCCACCAATTCCATTGACACGTCCAAGACAACCATCAAAACCGCCGCTCCAAGAGCAACGAATGCCTTTTGAGAGGAGAAGTGTGAAACGATACTTTTAGAGACCAGGGCCAGTACCATCCAGTTGAAACCGATTATCAAAGGGGTTCCGTCCAATTGAAAACCGAAATTTTTGCCGTAATGGTATTCGCCAAACAGCGATAAATGGTTAACCCCAATCCATTCAGCCAAAAAGCCGATCAAAATCAGGACCAGCGCGCTAAGCGCAAATTTTTTGTTTTCAAAAGGAAATATCCAAAAGCTCAAAAGGCTGTAAAGAAAAAGAGTATAGGGAGTTTTACTGAGGAACCACTCCGAAGCGCCTAGGGCAATTCCTATGGTAGCTGAAAGCTGAAAAAGCCAGACTACGCCAATTGCTAGGGTAGATTTTTTTTGGCTGATATTACCGAGAAATGGCAGGCTTTTAAACATGAATTAGTTGATCATTTTTGCGGTAATCTTGGCCGATTGTAAACAAAGCGGAATCCCCCCACCGGGATGAGCTGACCCCCCACAAAAGTATAGGTTTTGATATTTCTTACTGAAATTAGGCTGCCTTAGGAATGCTGCATTTCTGCTGTTCGAGGAAGTGCCATAAAGGGAGCCTTTGTATGATTGCGTGTTTTGCTCAATGGTTACCGGATCTAAAACCAATTCGCATTCGATTAAATCTTCTAGATCTATATTTAATATGCGGTCCAACTTCTTTATGATCAAGGCCCTTGCTTTCTCTTTTAAGGCCACCCAATCTTGTCCGTTGTTTTCTGGGGCATTCACCATCACAAACCAATTCTCCCTGCCCTCCGGTGCATCGTCGGGCTTGTCTTTTGAGCTGATGTTCAGGTACACAGTTAGATCATCTGCAAAATCTTTGGTTTTGAAAAGGGATTTGAATTCGGCTTCGTAATCCTCACTGAAGAATATGTTGTGCAGATCCAACTGGGGAAACGATTGCTTCACCCCCCAGTAAAAGATCAAAGCTGAAGAGCTTCGTTCATGCTTTTCTACTTTTTTAGCAGCTTCAGCGTCATTCAAGAGCTGCTGATAGCTAAAGAAGACATCCATATTGGATACCACTACATCTGCTTGATGGGATTCGTTTTCGGATTGTATTCCTTGTACTGCATTTTTCTCTACAAGTATTCGATCTACTTTTTTTTCTAGGTGAATGGCGACTCCAACTTCTTCAGCTAGCTTATGCATGCCTTCTGCGATAGAACGCATTCCATTTTCGGGAAAGTAGGTTCCAAAGTGCATCTCTAGAGCCGGGATCATCGACATGATGCCAGAAGTCTGGTAGGGCGAAGAACCGTTATAGGTGGCAAATCGATTCAAAAGTTGAATCAGCTTGGGATGGTTGAACCATTTTCGATTGACTTGATCGAGGCTCTCATTAATCTCCAAACGAGGAAACTTTGCCAAGGCTCGGAAGGTGTCTTTCTTTAGATAATTCTTCCAAAGATGAAGTGAGTTCTCAATGAAGAGGGGAGAAGTAAGCCGGTATTTTTCCAAGCTTCGGTCAAAGTAGCTTCTAAGCTTTTCCGGGGCTTCATTAAATTTTTCAGCTAGCTCTTGATAGGCTTTATCCGGCTGGGCCGACATGGAAAACGTTTCTCCGTTGTCCCAGAAATAATTGCACACCACCGACTTCTTTTTGTAGGGAATGTAGTCGGTCATTTTCTTGTTGTGAAGGGCAAACAACTCTTCCACGAATTGGGGCATGGTAAATAAAGAAGGCCCACTATCCCAGCGGTAACCGTCCTTTTCTAATTCGCCCATCTTCCCGCCTAGCTGATCCGAGGCTTCAAATAGATCTACTTGCCATCCCTGAATTTTCAATCTAATCGCGGCGGCAAGTCCTGCCACACCGCCACCAATTACGATTGCCTTACCCTTGGCCATCTTTTTCTAACTCTTCGATCTTTTTCAGCACTTCTTCTGCTTCCATGCGTTTCAGATCGCTGGCTTTCCGGTCGGTGGTCGATAGTCGATGCGATTCTTCCATCAACTTTTTATATTGCGCAGATAATTTGTCCTTTGGACTCTTCTTTTTGAATAATGAAAACATAGTATTTTTTTTAGGAAACAGTTAAATGGGTGCAGAGTTCTAGGCCTTCAAATTGAAAGCTTAAAATTACAAGGAACCCGTCCTTCCACCGTCAACCGGTAAATTGATCCCATTGATGTAAGAGGCAGCCGGTGAGGCAAGAAAAGCTGCTGCTGCTGCCACCTCTTCAGGCTGCGCTACTCTTCCCAGTGGCACTGCACTCTCCATGGTCTTTTGAACTTCCTCTTCCGACTTCCCGGTTTTATTTGATTTGTTGGAAATGATCGAGCTAAGACGCTCAGTGGCAGTCGCCCCAGGCAATACATTATTTACCGTTATGCCATAAGGGCCAAGTTCATTGGCCATGGTTTTTGCCCAATTGGCTACTGCCCCTCTGATGGTATTTGAAACGCCAAGCCCTTTTAGGGGAACTTTTACTGAAGTAGAAATGATATTGATAATCCTGCCATAACCATCGGCAATCATGCCTTCTTTTACACGCTGAACCAGCATATGATTACAAAGCAGGTGCATCGCAAAGGCGTCTTGGAAATCTTGGAGCTTGGCTTCCATAATTGGACCTCCCGGAGGTCCTCCGGTATTGTTGATCAAGACGTGAATAGGACTTTCTAGCCTCAACAAGGCCTTCTCTAAACTTTCTAAATTGCTAAAATCAGCTTGTAAATAGGCATGTTGCTGACCATCAGAAGGCAATTCCATCACTTCTTTTTTCAGCTTCTCCTCGTTTCTGGCGAGTAAGGTTATTTCCGCTCCCATGCTCGCCAGTTCATGGGCGATTGATTTTCCAATTCCGGCCGTGCTTCCACAAACCAGGGCTCTTTTCCCTTTCAAACTTAATTCCATATCATCTGATTGAGTGCCGAAGTTAGGCATAAATCAATTTTAAGGAAAGCTAGATTCTTACTACTTTAGGGCCATTCAAACCTAAGAATATGGCAATTAGAAGACCTTTCAATTTCAAGCAGTGGATCGACGAACACCGACATTTACTTAAGCCACCGGTAGGTAATAAATTAGTCTATGAAGATGCCGATTTCATTGTGATGGTGGTTGGCGGACCAAACGCTAGAAAAGACTATCACTATAATGAGAGCGAAGAATTCTTTTACCAGTTGGAAGGAGATATTGTGGTGAAGATCCAGGAAGAGGGGAAAGCAGTCGAGATTCCAATTAAAGAAGGGGACATCTATTTGCATCCACCTAAAGTTCCGCACTCACCAATTCGTTCAGCAAACTCAGTAGGATTGGTGATCGAGCAGAAGCGCCAGGAAGGGGAGAAAGATGGTTTGCTTTGGTTCTGCGACAATTGTAACCATAAGCTCTATGAAGAATACTTTGTCTTGAATAGCATAGTGGAAGACTTCTTACCGGTATTCAAGAAATTTTACAGCTCTGAAGAGCACCGCACTTGCGATCAATGCAGCACAGTGATGGAGGTGGATGAGCGGTACATTTAAATGAATTGAGAATAAACAGGCAGCGAACCACAGTAGCCAAGAAAAACCACAAACTTCCGAGCAGAAATTGGCAGCACTAAAAAAAATCAAGGCTTTAGTATAGCAAAGCCTAAAGTTTCATTAGAAAATTAGGCCAATATAGCCCTGGGCTACGAAGTTAGTTACATCACCGTTCACAGTAGGGTAAGTTATTGGAAGGCCAAGCGGACCGTCCACTACAGCATTGTCACCACTCATGATGTTACCCAAACTTATCGAAGTACGGGTTCCTATTAAAAGGCCTGAGGTAATATCATATTCAAGACCGAATTGTACCGTAAAGTCAAAATCATTATAAAGGGCTCTCAGTTCTTCTCCGCTCCCGTCCAAATCTCCATCATCACCCGCATTAAGCAAATAATTAAGCCCCGGACCTACAAGTACACCTAGGCGGTTATCCAAAAAATTTATTCTAGCCATTACGGGCAAAGAAAGATAGTTTAACCTGACGGTACCTCCGCTGTATGTACTAAATAGTTGTGCGGTTTCTCCATCATTTAACTCAGCGCCCTGAGCACTGTAGAGGAATTCCAGTTGCAAAGAAATCCTTTCAATGGGGGCGGTCCTAAAAAACAAACCGGCATGAAAGCTTGGGTAGAATTCATAAGTCGCTAAACCGTCCACTCCAAGGTTGCTGGCGTTGACTCCGCCTTTAATTCCTTTGGTAGCCATTTGAGCGGTTGCACCGAATCCAAAAAGAAATAGGAGCAGGACAGGGAGTAGAAATCTTGTTTTTTTCATCTGCTTAGTTGTTAGCGCTTTGCAATAATGAGAAAAAAAGCTGAAAGTAAGAATTGGGAATGCGTTATTTAGTCCATCATCATAACGCCAAGTACTTGGTCTGAGGTAAACCAAAAGGGCCTTTTGATCTTAACGGTGCCGTCATTTATTTCCAGAAGGGGGTCAAGCTTTTCCAATGCCTGTCGAAAATGCCGGTTGCAAGCTGGTGAAAAATGCTGTTCCAGATAAGCCTTTTGAATTCCCCATTTCGTGCGCAATCTACTGATCAATAACTCATGATAACGGTCCTTTTCACTTAATACTTCGGTATCATAATAAGCTTCCCCTTTTTCCATTTGATTGCAATACAAATGGTTGTTACCTATGTTCCACCTTCTGGTCTTACCATCGTAAGAGTGTGCCGAAGGACCTATCCCCAAGTACTTATGGTTCATCCAATACGCAGTATTATGTAACGCTACTTGATCAGCCTTACAGAAATTCGAAAGCTCATATTGCTCCCAACCGTGGGTTAAAGAATACTCTTGCAACAATTCATACTGCTCAGCGACTTGATGGTCCTCTAGTTCCCTGACCTTTCCATTTTTAACCAGGTGATGGAAAAGCGTGCCTTCCTCCATGGTCAATGCATAAGCAGAAAGGTGATCGAATTCAAGTTGAAATATTTTTTTGAGATTATCTTCCCATTCCTGATTGGTAGAATTGGGTATGCCGAAGATCAAGTCAAGACTCAGCTTCTCAAATCCTGCTGCCAAAGCCCTTTCAACACTTTTGATTCCCTCTTCAGCATTGTGGGCTCTATTCATGAAGTCGAGGTCTTTTTGGTGTAAGGATTGAACACCTATACTCAAGCGATTGACAGGAGTGTTCCTCAATTCTTGCAGTTTTTTTTGGCTCAGGTCGTCGGGATTGGCCTCAAGCGTCACTTCTTTCAGTCGGCTGAGGTCAAAATGGGTTTCGAGTTTCTTGAAAATCTGTGAGAGTTCAGACTGGTCTAGTATTGAGGGTGTTCCGCCACCAAAATAGACACTTTGAACTTGCTCATCAATAAAAAAGTCGGCCCGATCTTCAATTTCTTTCAACATAGCGTCAAGGATACGTTGCCGATTCTTAGAAGAGGTTGAAAAGTGAAAATTGCAGTAAGAGCAGGCTTGCTTACAAAAAGGAATATGAATGTATATTCCGGCCATTCTGGACTATTTTATTGAGCACGATTCGAAAGGTAGTGCCTTCTTCGATCTCAGATTGCTTAACAAACACTTTCCCGGAATGATAGTTTTCGATGATCCGCTTGGCCAGTGATAAACCTAATCCCCAACCTCGCTTCTTGGTGGTGTAACCGGGTTGGAAAACGGTCTTTCTTGCACTTTTTGGAATTCCCTTGCCGTTATCAGTGATATCGATGTAGACAAATTGGGATTGGTCTGTGATGTGGATGCTCACCTCGCCCTCACCGCCAATCGCATCTACAGCATTCTTGATGATGTTTTCAAGCACCCACTCTAGCAATGGCACGTTGATGCTCGCCATTACCACCTCACCATTAGAAGTTGTATGCGTAAAGTGCACTTTTTTTGATAGGCGAGATTTTAAATAGATCAGGGTATTCTTGATCACCAGGTTCACATCTGCCTGTTCTAGTTTAGGGGTGGCGCCAATTTTAGAAAACCGTTCAGTCACTGTCTCCAAACGGCCCAGATCGCGACTGATTTCGGAAATGGTTTTTTCATCCACCTGCTTACTCCTCAACACCTCTATCCAGGCCAAAAGCGAAGACAATGGTGTGCCAAGCTGGTGAGCTGTTTCTTTTGCCATTCCAACCCAAACCTGATTTTGTTCCGCATTTCTGGCCGTGCTAAAAAGATAATATGCGATGATCAGAAACAAACCGATGATACCCAATTGAATGAAGGGGTACAACTTCAGTTTTACCAGTAAGGGCGAATCATTGTAGTAAATGAACCTTTTCTTATCGTTGCCAAAATTGACTACGATAGGGGGGTTAGCGGCCTTCATCTCTTCCCTTACTGAGGCAATATATTCGCTGTCGCTTATCTTGGATGAGTCGATGTTGCCGTAAGCGATCACCTCATCATCTGCGTTCATGTATAATACCGGAGCAAAAGCTGAATTGGTAACAATGTCTTTATTGAAGGTCTCGATCTGTTCTTCCAAGACTTTTTTTAGGTCTGAAAAAATTGTCGAACGATCGTAATACAAGAAGTTGTTCTGATCTGCAAAGTATTGGATCTTCACTGCTCCGTTCAGCTGTTTCATTTTCTTCAGCTGCTCGATCAAGTATAGGCTGTCCTTACTTTTTTCAGGATCTAAGTTGGCATACGTAATGATGTTCGCGCGTCCATCGGTTAAGATCATTGGAATGGTCTTATTGCTAAACATGATCTTGGTGTAAAAACCAGGATCCTCATCAATAGGGGCTTCTGCCACTCGTCGATTTGCTTCCGCCCAGATCTCGGCGCGCTTCCGTTCTTCTTCTGAAATAATCTCGAATAGCTCTTGGGTATACTTGACCAACTCCGCTTTACGCTGTATTGCTTCGGCCCACGACTGTACCTTGCTTTTTTCCTCTTTCGCGATCTGGCTTACCAGGATGTTGGTATACCATAGGGATAGGAACACAATGATTGCCGCTATAATAGCTAGTGCAAACTTCCATCTCTGCTTTTTTGAATAAATGTTCAAAACTCTTCCCTGATTTCTTCTAAGACGGTTGTTGATGACAGATAGTTGCTAGTCTAGCTCCTCAATCCTTGGGAGTGACGTATTCGTCTTCATTTGGCTTGGCAATTTTATCAATAAATTTTCCAAATCTTCCTTTTTTCTTTTCTTTCTTGGGTAGCTTTTCGCTGTTTTGCGTTTTTCTTTCATCCGGATTAGCCGGCTCATCGCTTTCTCCCCACTCAATTTGAAAAGCTGGTTTATCCTTTGATTCCTCTCTTGGGGCAATTACGCTGCTGTCCTTTTTAAACATGCCAAACTCTTCTTTTAAGATACTTTTGATGGTTTGTTTTTCTTTACGTGCTTCCTTCTTCCAATGATCCTTAAGTTGTGCTTTATCATAACTGATCTTTGGATCTGAAATATCCCCGCTCATTCTTAAAAAGAGCTGGGTTTTGCCCAGACCATCGTCTTCAATATAACCGAAGTCGGATTCTTTCGGCTTTTTTACCTTTCTGCCAAGCACTTGAGCTAGACTTAAACTGATCTGATAATCAACTTGGTTGTCGAAATCGTGGGTGCCTTCAACTTCTAAATCTATGGCTGAAGAATGCACGGAAAATCGCGGAAAATAAATGCGCTCGTCTTTGATCCGAAAATCATTTTGTAAACGGTTGAATCGAATATTCTTTAACTCTTCCAGTTGAACATACTTTGCGAGTTGGTAGAGCGATTGATAAGATTTGAGTCTGCCTTTATCAATGGTAAAAAAGCCATTGGCATTAAGGCTCGACTTATTTACTTTTCCCTCATTGATCTCGCATTCCAATTCTAGATTTCCCGACAGTTTTCCTTCTAAATTTTCTGCCTTAATTTCTGTTTGTCCGAAATTGTTGAAAGCCTTGAATAGTTGATGCACATTCAAATCGGTAGCGTTGGAATTGGAGAACATCATCCACTGCCCTTCTGATCTTTCGCTTAACATTAGGCTTCCTTCTGCACTTCCTTCAACGGCTTTTAAACGAATCTGATCGAATACCCACCTATTATTATTAGCGTTTACATTTAGCGCCACATCTGTCATTTCGAAGTCCCCGTAATTAAGTTGGTCTACCAGGCCGTTGAGCGAAAGCTTAAACTGATACGCCCTCCTTTCCTTTTTCCCTTTGGCTGAATTCGACAGCCCCAAAATTTTATCAATATCCAGTGCTGGTGAGCTTGCCCGCCCGCTAATCAAGATCGGCTCACTTTCTCGATCCAAAAAGGAGATCAAATTATAGATCGCTCCTTCATAATTCAGACTCATCTCATCCATTTGGAAGGAGACGGATTTGGCATACAGATCATTTCTCCCCAAAGCAAATTCTCCATTAAGACCCCTGAAGGATGGAAAGGAGTCTGTAGTCAAGATTTCCCCGTCCTTAATAGAGAGATAAAGAGATTTGTCTACAGACTTCCACTCGTTCAAGTCGAAACTACTTAATGTGCTGGGGTTAAAATAACCATCCAATTTTGCCTCAAAGCTTCCCTTCCCCATTTTTATTGGAAGGCTGTCCAATAGTGGATTTAGTTGGTTAAGCTGTCCTCTTAGTTGGATCTTAGCTTCAATGGGGAATCGATTGCTTGTAAACCAGCTCATTCTTCCGCTCAGTGCCATTTGATTCAAGAATGCCTCTAATGAATCCACTTTGAACTCACCATTGCTAAATTTGGAGAGATCGGGGTTTTTGTAAGTGCCAACGGCGTGTAACGACTGCAACACCAATTTTTCTTTTGGCAACACATATCGACCTTCGTCGACCTCATAATTCAGTTCAATTTCCGGATGGAAATAGGGCGCAAGTTCACCATTAAAGACTCCGCTTAGCTTTAAATTTCCTGATATTCCCAGGGAGTCTAGGTCCTTCACCAATTCTTTTTCCAATAAGGGAAAATAATGACTTAGTGAAGTCGCTTGATCTTCAAATTGAAGTTTGATCATCAGTTGATCGGCATAGTTCAAGCTACCCTTGCCATTAATTTTTAAGTTGAGCCAGTCTAATTTGAGCAGTTCAATTTGAAGGGTTTTTGTTAGTTGGTTGATTGAGCAAACCGATTCCAACCGGATCGATTGATTTTTAAAGGCCGGCTTCCCTCGCTTATAAAAGTCGAAATTGTCGATCTTCGAATTCCAGGAAATATCGTAGCGATCTTGACCAAAATTCCCTTTTAACCAAGCAGATTGAATCCTTAAATTGAATTCAGTGGCCGCATCTTTTTCAGAATATTGAAGCTGAATTTGACTCAGGCTTACTTTCCGAAGCTTTAATTCAAAGCGCCTTTTTTGAGCAGTTGAATCTTCTGTCGTAGGGTTCCGCCATATTTTTGGAAATAGATCGCCTTGCTCATCTTCAATAAGGGCTATACTTCCGTTTGCGATACTTAAGCTATGCAATTGAAAATTTTGATCCAACAGATCAAATAGGCTAAACTTTACCCTTATTTCTTCTGCCTTGATCAGGCTTCTTGATCGCTGATGCATATGCACCTCTTTGAGGATCAAGGAAAGGTTGGGAAAATTTTGAATCAAACTGATATCCACATCTTGCACGTCAGTGGTTACCGTTAATTGTTGATTGATCGCTTTTAACAAGTAATTTTTGATCTCATCACCCGAAGTATAGGTATAGATTGAAAGTGCGGCCACCGTTAGCACGACAAGCAAGAAAATTAATCTTAGGGTGGCTGTTAAGTAACGCATCATCAATTAACGGAGATCACCGGCAATGATTACTTCAGTCCTGTGATTTTATGAAGCAGACCTACCTCCGCTTCAGATAGGTGTCGGTACTTTCCTCTCGGTAGATTTTTCTTGGTCAGGCTGGCAAAGATGGTTCTATCCAATCGTAGCACTTTGTAGCCCAGGGCTTCCATCATTTTTCGAATCACTCGATTCCTGCCTGAGTGTAACTCGAGCACGATCTTGCTTTTATCCTCTCCATCGTTCTGGTAGAAGGCCTTGTCTGCATTGGCTTGGCCGTCTTCCAGCTTTACCCCCTCCACCAGTTGGATCAAGTGATTTTTGGTTACATTTTTATCTAAGTGAACATGGTAGGTTTTGCTTACTTTGCTGCTAGGATGGGTTAAACGCTTGGCTAAATGTCCGTCGTTGGTAAATAAGAGCAGGCCACTTGTGGCTCGATCCAGTCTTCCTACCGGATATATTCTTTCTTTACAAGCCCTCCCCACTAAATCCATCACTGTTCGGCGTTTTTGAGGGTCATCCATAGTAGTGATATAATCTTTCGGCTTGTTCAGCAAAACATATCGTTTGGATTCACCGCTGATCTTTTCTCCACCGTAATGCACTACATCTCCAATTTGCACTTTGGTGCCTAGCTCGGTAACTACTTCATCGTTGATCTTCACAGCGCCTGAGGCAATGATCACGTCGGCTTCTCTGCGACTGCAAATTCCGGCATTGGCCAAAAATCGGTTTAACCTAACTGCGGTGTCTCCTTCTTTGGGGCTTGTTTTTTTGCCAGCTTTCTTAAAGCTCTTTGAACGCTTGTTTGGATTAAATTTTCCTTTGTGCTCTTGCCTTTGATTTGGGCGATCTTTTCTCCCTTTTTTTCGATCAGAATTCATCCGCTATGCTTTACCGGCAAAGGTACGATTTAGCAATTGCCCAGAATTTTAAATTTTCCCTGTAACTTCGAAAGGACTTCTTCGTCATACGTGCACATGAATCATGAAAGTAGAAGAGTACAATAAGATCGTTGAGCTTTATGCAGATAATGTCTATCGCTTCATCCTAAAAAATTTAAGGGATGAAGAGAAAGCCAGGGATATTGTGCAAGATTCCTTTGAAAAAATGTGGAAAAAGGTAGACCAGGTCAGTTTTGAGAAGGGGAAATCCTATTTGTTCACTACCGCCTACCGCACCATGATCGACAGGATCAGAAAAGAAAGGAAGCAAGGAAATTGGGAAGAAGCCGCCGAACCCTCAATTGCGGCCAACCAGCAATACAGCGATCTGTCAGATATTCTTCAAGAAGCACTTGCTCGATTACCTGAAATTCAACGATCAGTGGTGATGTTGAGAGACTATGAAGGATATGAATACCAAGAAATCGGAGAAATTACCGGACTGTCGCTTTCGCAGGTGAAGGTCTACATCTTTAGAGCTAGAAAATCCTTGAAAGCGTTTTTGGTAAGCGTGGACACGGTGATATAAAAGGAAGGATGAAATCAATAATCAATAAGAATAATTACGAAGCATTTCTGCTTGACCTGTCTGAGGGAAACTTGACCCTTGCTGAGGAGAAGGCTTTAATCGATTTTTTGGTCGAGCATCCTGAACTTGAGGTTGACGTTGAAGGGCTTCCTGTATTAGCAGCGGATCAAGCAAAACTGGATCCGACCTTCAAGGCGGATCTACTGCGAGAGCAATTTACCGGACTGGCTGAAAAAGACTATCTAATGATCGCTGCGGTAGAAGGGGAGCTCGCCGAAGAAAAGAGACCACGCTTGGATGAGATTCTCGAAGCGAATCCAAGAGCGCAAACCGCCTTTGGCTATTATCAAAAGACCATTTTACCGAAAGAACACATTGAGTTCCCACTGAAAAGCCAATTGGTAAAGAAGAGCAGCAAGATTATTCCACTTTTTGCGAGAATAAGTGCCGCAGCTGCCGCCATTTTGCTCTTGATTTATTTTGCTTGGTCGCCGCAAATGACCTATTCGCCAAGAACAATTGCCTTTCAACCGAAGGTTGCTGAAGAAGAGGAAGCCAATTTTGCCTTTACGATCCGGGAAGAAGGAAAGGAGGATTTGAGTTCCCCAAAAGAAAGCGACAACTCGCCCCTTGAATTAAACGCTGAAAAGCAGCCTACTCAATTCGCGGAAAACTCCGCGGTAAAAAGAGAAAAGGAATTCAAAGCGAAAACCGACGCCACTACAAAACCAGAGCAGATGGAACCCATCGACTCGAGACAATTGGCAGAAATCATTATTGAAAGACCTGATCTCGATCCTCGACCTCAGCAGAAAGAAGCCGGCTTGGTTCAAACCAGAAAGTCCACTGAAATGGGTGAAAGAATGACGGCTAGCACGACGAGCGAAGACCCTTTGAGTCCGCTGGAATATGCCAGAGTAGTGGTAAAAAAAGAGCTATTGAAGAACCGAAGTATTGCAGAATCGATTAAAGATGAAGTTGCAAGCCTCACTAACGAAAAGGTAAATTTTGAGCAAGCCGAAAATGAATCAGAGGCTCAATTTGCCCTGAATATTGGCAAGTTAAAGATTAGAAAAAAATAATTCAAGCGGCTGTAACAAATCAAACACTTGGACGTCACACTATAAAACAAAGAAAATGAAAAAGTTATTATTGGGCCTAATCGCACTGTTTGCCATGACTACCTTAACGGCTCAGGAGGTAAATGACAGTCTAGCAACCAAAAAAGACACTTCGTATACCATCAAGTGGGGAAATAAGACCATCATTGTGATTGACCGCGACGGAGATGTAAAAGTAAAAACGGCGGACACTTCTGCAATCAAATCAAAGCCAGAGCAGCGTTTCAATCATTACGCCGGAATAGACTTTGGAGTGAATGGATTACTCAGTCCGTCGAATAGTTTTGATCTTGGAGAAGATGCGAAATTCATGGATCTAAGTTACTGGGGTTCATGGACGGTGTCTATCAACTTCATTGACAGTTATATTCCGATCGCCAAAGAAAAGTTTGGGGTGACTATAGGAATGGGGTTCGAATTTAACAAGTTCAAATTGGCTCGAGATTTTGATGTGGTCAATTTTGAAGACTCTACCATAGGGATTCAGGACCCTTCTTCTTCAAAAGATATTGAGAAGAACCTTTTTAAAACGGCAAACTTGAACTTGCCAATCATGCTGGAAACCAATTTAGGTAAAGATGCCAAACATTCTTTCCACTTGGCTGCCGGCGGTATGGTCAGCTATACATTAGGAGCAAAGACCAAACAAGTCTTTGAGCAAGAAGGGGAAGATTTTAAGGTGAAGCAAAGGAACGACTTCAATACCAACCCTTTTAGGTTCAGCCTTATGGGAAGAATTGGCTACGGAAACTTCACCTTGTTTGCTACCTACAGTCTTACGCCATTGTTTGAGCAAAACCAAGGACCGGAAGTATATCCTTTTACCATTGGAGTTTCTCTTGCTCATTTCTAGATTGAATTAAACGTGATTTCTAAAGCCACTCTGAAAAGGGTGGCTTTTTCGTGAATGCGTCTTTGGGGCATTTAATAAAATGGGCGATTCTGTACTTTTGAGTTGAAAATTTAAGATTATGGCCGGACACAGTAAATGGGCAAACATCAAAAGAAGAAAGGGCGCGCAAGATGCAAAGAGAGCAAAGGTCTTTACGCGAATATTGAAAGAAATTGCAATCGCTGTAAAAGAAGGGGGCAATCCAGACCCTGATTCAAATCCCAGATTGAGACTCGCCATCGCCAACGCCAAGGGCGTAAATATGCCTAAGGACAATATCAATAGAGCCATAAAAAAGGCATCTGATAAAGACAGTGAGAATTACGAGGAGGTGAGCTACGAAGGTTACGGTCCGGCTGGAATTGCCCTTTTTGTAGAGGCCACAACAGACAATATCAATCGTACGGTGTCGAACGTGCGAGCCATATTTACCAAGTATGGCGGAAGTTTGGGAACCAATGGGTCTTTGGAATTCATCTTTGACCGGAAAGGGGTGTTTACCATTCCAACCACCGCCGTCGAAGGGAAAGATCTTGAGGAATTTGAAATGGAGCTGATCGATGGTGGTGCCGAAGAGGTAGAAAAAGAAGAAGAGTTTATCACCATATATACCTCTTTTGAAGACTTCGGCAACATGCAAAAAAAGCTGGAGGAATTGGATATCGAAGCAGAAAGTCAAGAACTTCAAAGAATTCCCAAGTCCACATCCGAAGTGGATCTTGAAGAGGGAAGAAAAGTGCTTCACATCATTGAAAAGTTTGAAGAGGATGATGATGTCAACAGTGTGTACCACAATATGGAAATGACCGAGGCGCTTCTGGAAGCTTTGGATGAAGGGTAGTCGGTAGCACAACANTCAATTGTTAGGGGCACGGCGCAGTACCCGACATGATTCAATAATTGGGACGAAGCATTGTTTCGAATAGAATCTGACGACTCAGTTTAACTACTTTCAGTTGAAATAAGGCTAATGCTTATTTTCGCAATACTTTATGAAAGAAACAGCCATGGAAGATAAATTCAAACGACTCTCTGAAAAGATCGAAAGTGCGAAAAAAGGAGGCGGAGAAAAAAGGGTAGAGGCCCAGCATGCGAAGAACAAGTTAACTGCAAGGGAACGTCTTCACTTTCTTATGGATGAAGGGACATTCCAGGAGATCGGAATGTTCGTGACCCATCGAAGCCACAATTTTGGTCTTGAAAAGAATAAACCTCTTGGAGATGGAGTAGTAACCGGCTACGGTGAAATTAATGGAAGGCTTACCTACGTGTTCGCACAGGACTTTACAATAATGGGTGGGTCCCTTGCTGAGGCACATGCGGAAAAGATCGTGAAGGTCATGGAGCTTGCTACCAAGAATGGGGCACCCTTAATTGGATTGAACGATTCCGGCGGCGCTAGGATCCAGGAGGGAGTGGTTTCCCTTGGAGGCTATGCAGATATTTTTTACAGAAACACACTTGCAAGCGGGGTAATCCCACAATTTTCGGCAATAATGGGGCCTTGCGCAGGCGGTGCAGTGTATTCACCCGCCTTAACGGACTTCATCATGATGGTAGAAAACACCTCTTACATGTTCGTTACCGGCCCAAATGTGGTAAAGACCGTTACCCATGAAGAAGTAAGTGCGGAAGACCTAGGCGGCGCTTCTGCCCATTCCACCAAGTCTGGGGTGACTCATTTTACCTATCCTAACGAGATCGAGTGCATTGAAGGAATTAAGAAGCTGTTATCTTACGTGCCGCAAAATTGCGAAAACGAAGCCCCGGCGCTCAATTATGAGGGAGGGGATGAAAATCGACCTAATCTAAATAAATTGCTCCCCGAAAACCCAAACCAGCCGTATGACGTGCGTGAGGTGATCGCTGAGGTGGTTGATGCCGAAAGCTTTCACGAAGTACACAAGGATTTTGCCGAGAACATCGTGGTTGGTTTTGGCAGATTAGCCGGGAAGTCCATTGGTATCGTGGCCAATCAACCTGCCTTCCTTGCGGGAGTGCTCGACATCGATAGTTCCACAAAAGGGGCACGATTTGTTCGATTTTGTGATTGTTTTAACATTCCTTTATTGGTATTTGAAGACGTACCAGGCTTCTTGCCGGGCACGGATCAAGAATGGAACGCCATCATAACTAACGGAGCAAAGTTGCTTTACGCATTCAGCGAAGCTACCGTACCGAGGGTAACCGTGATCACCAGGAAAGCTTACGGGGGGGCCTATGATGTGATGAATTCAAAACACATCGGAGCAGACATGAACTTCGCCTGGCCAACGGCGGAAATTGCGGTTATGGGTGCCAAGGGGGCTGCAGAGATCATTTTTAGAAAAGAGATTGCAGAGGCGAAAGATCCGGAACAGAAGCTGAAAGAAAAAGAAGAGCAATATGCGGAGATGTTTGCAAATCCATACAACGCTGCGGCAAGAGGCTATGTAGATGAAGTGATCAAGCCGGAACAGACCAGAGACCGACTGATTGCCGCTTTTAAAATGCTTCGCAATAAAGTGGACAAGCTTCCTAAAAAGAAACACGGGAACATTCCCCTCTAAGGATCTTTTTTCCTCAACTTCCTATTTAGAAAAACACCAACCGATGAATAAGATTTTTTTATTGCTGATCTTTTCAATTGCCTTCTCGACAATTACCGTTGGCCAGGGCGTAAAACTTAGTGTTCATGGAGGCCTTGTAGGAGCTGAAGAAGGGGACTACGGCTTTGGCTTGGGTATAGCCCCCGGCATCCAAGTGAATGAGCATTTGGCCTTCTACATTCGGGGCGAGTTGGTCTCCTTTACTAGAGAGCTTGATACTGAGCAAGAGCTGACAGACGTTGAGATAGACGCTTCACTGATTGGCTCCATTTCAGCGGCCACGCACGTGTACTTCTCGTCCGGTAAGGTCAGACCCTTCTTTGGAGGAGGAGTAGGCTATTATATTCCCGGAGAATTTAAGATCGAAACAGTGACCAATGTCGCCACTGCTACGGCTGAAAGTCGTGTTTCTGAGACGATTGCCCCCGAGCCTGCTTTTGGGTTTTTCCCGAGACTTGGCCTGGAAGTAGGGTTGTTCTCGTTTATGGTGGATTACCATATCGTGGAGGACTCACGTGCGGAGTATACCACCTTAAAAATAACGGATGTGAACAATGAGACTACTACCGTAAGAGAAGATGTGGTAACCGACTTTAAGAACAGTTACCTCAGCGTGAGGATCGGACTTACCATTGGGGGTAATAAATAGGCAAAGCTAAAGTCTTTCCAGCTCTGCATCCATTTTCTCGAATAACAGTTCCCAAGTGTATTTTTTAGACGCTAATGCTCGGCTTGAGTCTCGCATAGCCTCCCATAAAGCTTTGTCTTCAAGAAGTTGAAGGCAGGCATCGGCAAACTCGGCCGGCCCCTTTGAGATCAGCAACTCATTCCCGGAATTCACTTCAAGCCCTTCAGCACCAATTTCGGTGGTGACTATGGGTAGCCCACGGTACATGCCTTCAAGCACTTTTACCTTCATTCCGCTACCGAAACGCAAAGGCACAACGAAAACCCGGCTTTTGTCAAGGTAAGACTCAATGTGGTCTATAAATCCGCACAATTTGATGCCGCTGAAGGCCTTCGCTGCTTCGGCCAAGCGTTCATCAGTTTGCTTTCCAAGCACATAAAGTTTAAGATCCTGATGCTGTTTTTGGAGTAGAGGAAAGACTTCTTCAATGAACCACAAAAGGCCATCAATATTCGGTTCCCAACTAAGGGTTCCCATAAACAGTAAACTTTTCTCAGTATGTTCGAACTGCATTGGGGGAAGCTTCAGCAGCTCATCATTACCCAGGTGGTAAGTGATCTTAAAGTTATCCGTTTCCATGCCCGACATTTGAAAGCTTTGAATATCAGATGGGCTGGCGTAGACCAGGTCTGCCAATTTAAAGATCTTGGCTTCGTAATTCTTTACCCTTTTGCTTTCCAGACGCAGTGCCAGTTTCAAGAGCGGATTTTTACTAAGTCCAGCCATCCGCCTCCATAGCTCAAACTCGGCATTGTGGGTATGAATGATCACTTTACCTTTATAATCAGAAGGTACGTACTGAAACATCTCATAGTGATCGACCAACAAGATGTCGTATTGATCAGCCTTTTCTTCGATCAAGGATTTGAAGGTGCTCGAGCGGTTTCGATAAAGATTAAGCGAGTTTGAAAATAGGTAACTTTTTATTAAAGTCAGGACATTCCTTGGAACAGACAAGGGTAGGCTAATGGTTTCTCTAAGCTCTAGTTGCGCGTTTAAACCTTCTAAATGCAGAGGATCTTCCTCCTTCAAGAAACAGGCCAGACCAACCGCATAGGTATCCGTTAGGTGGCTTAAATAATGCCAGGATTTAATGGTGCCGCCGCTCTTTGGGGGGTAAGGTAGCTGCGTACTGATAAATAGAATGGAGGCTTTGGGCATGCACCAGGGCGATTTGAAAGCACGAAGGTAAAAATCTCTTTGTTGTAATAAAACAATAATCTCTTACAGATTGGATCTTTGATGAGCTCAATAATCTGCAATACTTTATATCTTTGATAAAAAATGAACGCCATGAGAAAATTCTTATTTCCAACACTGATTGTCTTACTGACCGGCTTAGCGCTTGCATTCGCACCCAACAAAGCTGGCGAAGAATATGTAACCCTTGAAATTGGCGAAAATGCCAAACTTATCGACCGCGAGATGACATCAATTGATGGCAATAACTTCTCTCTGCAGCAACTAAAGAAAGCCAAGGGGTTGCTGGTGATTTTTTCTTGCAACACCTGCCCGTTCGTAATTGCCTGGGAAGATCGCTACCCTGAATTGGCAAGGCTCGCTGAAGAAAACGAAATTGGTTTCGGCTTGATCAACTCCAATGAAGCAAAGCGAGAAGGGGATGATTCCATGAACGAAATGATCGATCATGCCAAGCAAAAAGGTTATGGCGAGCTGCCTTATCTGATCGACAAAGACTCTGAATTGGCCAATGCTTTCGGAGCAAAAACAACCCCACATGTATTCCTATTTGATAAAGATCTCAAATTGGTTTATGAAGGGGCCATCGATGATAACTATAAGAGCAAGGATGAGGTTTCTGCCTTCTATCTTAAAGATGCCTTGGAAAATCTTGGGGAGGGTAAAGCAATTGATCCGAACCAAACCAAAGCCTTGGGCTGCAGTATTAAGCGGGTGAAGATTTAAAGACTAAAGGTCATCCAATGATTACGGACATGGCGTTCTCTTTTTAAAGATGTTAAGTCCTACTTGCGCTTGTCTCCAAACTTGTATTGAAAACCAACCGCAATCACGTATTTGAACTGAGTACGCGGGCCAATGATGGCATTTCCGTTTTGGTCCGTTTTTGGGATTCCCTCGGCATTGGTTTCAGTAATGTCGACGTCATCGTCATAGATCAAGGAGGTGGTGATGGTGGTGGTTAAAAAGTCATTGACCTTTAGGCTGATCAAGTTATCCCAATTCACGTCGATATTCTGTGGGTTTTCAGAGTAATTGGAGAAGAGGTCTAGATTAGTTTGGAAGCTGACATTTTTAGCCACTTCCGTTTTATACTGCAGTCGGAAGTACCCTCCAATTTCTAAGCGCGTTCTCTCGCCGTCTTTGATCTTGGTACTGTCTGGATTGTCTCCGGCATATTCTGCTCCTTCTACACCAAAGGCTCCCTGATCAGCTAACTGTTGGTTGTTCACTACAGTTAATTTTGCGGTTACTGGTGCAAAGAAGGCTGAAAGCTTATCGCTTGGCTTATAATCCATACCCACCGCTCCGAGCACATAACCTGGAGCAAGGAAGTCGGAAATCTTATTAATTTCTTCTGCGGAGGTAAAACCGGGGGCAAACTGAGATTTAAAATCCACTAAAGCAGCGTAATACCAATCCTCATTAAGTTTTCTACCATACTTTGAATTGAATAGGATACGATCATCCGACTTGATCCAGTCGCTGCCGCCCAGTTTAGATTCGCCGTAGTTGAGGATCAAGACATTATCCCAACTTGACTTATTTTTTTTATAATCTGCAAAAAGATTCAAAAGACCATTAAGTGAAACTGAGTTTTGGCCTCCCGCAGCCCAATTGGTCAAAGATACCTGAGTGAAGTTTGCCCCAAAAACTCCGCCGGTTATCCAGCCTTCTGTGGTATCTTTTGGTTGTTTCCGTAAGCTTTTTTCGGCATCAGTGACTTGAGCATGAAGGCTCAGTATTGAACATGATACCATCAAGATGAGGGAACTTAATATGCGTTTCATTGGCATTAGGTTGATTCTTTTCTGAAGAAATTATTAATCTTTTTCCTTGTGAAGATGAACATCCATTTGCGGGAAAGGAATGTTGATTCCCTTCGCGTTGAATTCATTGTAGATCTTTTCCATGGTCTCCATTTTTACGTCCCAAAAATCAGGAGCGTCTACCCAAACCCTGGTAGCTAAGTTGACAGAGGAATCAGCTAGGGCTTCAACTTTGATGAAAATTGGAGGATCTTTTTTGATTCTCTCGTCGTTTTGAAGAATTTCCATTAAGATAGACCTTGCTTGATCGATGTTGTCACCATAGCCGATACCTACCGACCAGTCTACTCTTCTTTTTGCCTCGGTGGAGTAATTGATGAGCGAACCGGTAGAAATCGGGCCGTTTGGAATAATGATGGTTTTATTGTCGGGTGTTTTAAGTACGGTGTAAAAGATCTGAATCGCATTAACCGTTCCGCTGTAACCCTGCGCTTCGATGAAGTCTCCCACCTTGAATGGCTTCAAGATCAAAATAACCACTCCCCCTGCAAAATTTGATAGGGTTCCCGACAAAGCCATACCTACGGCTAAACCTGCCGCACCGAGAATGGCTATGAAAGAAGTCATTTCGATGCCCAACATTCCCAAAACGGCGATGATCAAGAATGCCTTCAATGAGGTAGATACCAGGCCCTTTAAAAAAGGAACTAATGAAGGGTCGATCTCTCTTCTTTCTAGAAGTTTAGAAAAAGCGCGATTAATTCCTTTTAACACCCAAAGACCGATGAGGAGGGTAAGCACTGCGCCAATCAGTTGCAAACCGTAATCCACGATCAAATCTTGAGCAAGATTTACATATTCATCTATATTTTCCATCTTATTGTATATGTTTAATGCGCCCAAATTTAGAACAATTCCAAAAAAAGCAAGGTTTAGAAGCTGAATTTCCAAACATGATGAATAAAATTATTTTCGTACTCGTGATGCTGCTCATTTTCATCTTGATCGAGTGGTACGCATTTCAAGCTTTTCGTGAACTCAGTTCGAAGTTGTCTGGGACCTTTCAAAATGGACTGAAGATCGTGTACTGGAGTTACACCGGTCTTGTGTTATTGGCTTTTGTTTTCTATCAATTTGGAAGTCCTGAGATACTGGGCAAACATGGCCGAACTTTCATCCTTTCGTTTGTTTTTACGAACTATCTTTTTAAAACCATTCTTTCAGTATTTCTATTGGTCACCGATCTAATGCGCGCCGCGCAATGGTTGGCATGGAAGCTCGCAGGGCCAGATATAAAAATGGGTCAATCAGGAATCAGTCGATCAAAGTTCATTACCTCGATGGGGGTGATCGTGGCCGCAGTTCCTGTAATCTCTATGGTGTGGGGAATTGTAAATGGGGCCCATAATTATCGGATTCGAAAAGTGAAATTGCCAATTCAGTCCTTGCCTAAAGAGCTTGAAGGCTTAAAGATCATTCAATTGTCAGACATACATTCGGGCAGTTTTTGGAGTAAAGAGGCCGTAAAGCAAGGAATAGATTTGATCAAAGAGCAAGAAGCAGATTTGGTGGTGTTTACCGGTGACCTGGTCAATAATCGTGCGAGTGAGATGGATCACTGGAAGACACATTTTGGAGAGATTAAGGCTCCACTTGGGGTCTATTCCACCTTGGGTAATCACGATTACGGAGACTACGTCAGGTGGGAATCAGATGAAGCCAAGCGATCAAACTTGGAGCAGTTAAAAAACGTGCATGCCGAAATGGGATGGCAGCTCCTCAATAACGAAAACAGAACCATCACACACAATGGGGCTGATTTCAATTTATTGGGAATAGAGAATTGGAGCGCCAAAGGACGATTTCCCAAGTACGGCAGGCTGAATGAAGCCGTTAGGGGCGTTCAAGAGGACCTACCAACCATACTATTATCGCATGATCCTTCTCATTGGCGCGCTGAGGTAATAAAAGACTATCCGTGGATCGATGTCACCATGGCAGGGCATACGCACGGGATGCAATTCGGAGTAGAAATACCCGGCTTCAAATGGAGTCCTGTGCAGTATGTGTACGACGAATGGGCAGGGTTGTATCGGGAAGGGGGGCAAAAGCTCTATGTAAATCGGGGGTTTGGTTACATTGGCTATCCGGGACGTTTTGGGATATTACCGGAAATAAGTGTTTTCGAACTTAGCCGTGAGGCCTGATCTTTAGAATTCAACAGATAGAAAACATATTTCCTCTATCTTGGTTATCTTTATATTCCAAACAACCACACCAAATTGGCATAAGTCAACTCAAAGCACACATTTGAAATTTGGTATGAACATCAAGACGGTAGATTTACACGAGCAACTAAAAAAAATCCAAAAAAAGCATCCTGCTCAATCGATAATGAGCGAGGTGCAAAGTATTTTAGCTGCGGAGGAAGAAAGAGAATCAAGGATTTCTAAAGCGATCGAGGGAGATACTCAATCTCAACAGATCGATGAAACCTTGCTCGATCCAAAACATATTTTTTCTCTCGATCAGATAGAAAAGTTATGCATCAAATACAGACTACGTTTCCTCGATAGCAAACATTTTCGATCTGAGATACCTTACGAAGCAATCCAAAAGGTAAAAGTCTTAGAGGATGAATTGGGAATGGATCTCAAGGGATTCAAGATCATTGCGCCCAAAGAACTTTTCAAATTAACCGACAAAGACTCAGACCCGATCTTAATGCTGCCATTGAAAAATGATCGCTTTTATTTCATACATAAGTGGGGCGGAGAAATTTCCTCTTTAAGAGCCCTTTTGGCCTTTCCGATGCGCAGTTTTATGAGCATGTTTTGGTTCTTGGCGGCGGTGGCAGTCTTGTTTGCCTGGGCCGTTCCGACTCCATCATTTGACGTATTTATGTTCTTAGTAGTGCACAGCTTCATCGCCATTTGTGGGATGGCTTGCATGCTGATCTTTACCATGCGCGAGAACTTTAGCAATGCGGAATGGAAAAGCAAGTACTTTAGCTAAGCAATTTTCTGGTAGCCTATGAAGTACCTCTTTTTTTCAATAATACTATTCATAGGTCTCCAGGTTAAACCCAATCCGCATAACGGAAGTATAACCATCAAAGTAGAAGGCGTAAAAGAACGTCGGGGGAATATTGCTGCCATGATATTCAACCAAGCAGAGGGGTTTCCGGCAGATCCTGCTTTCGCATTTGCATCAGCGGAAATCGATATTGAAGAGGAAGAGCCTACTCTTCATTTCGCTAACCTACCTCCTGGGAACTATGCGATATCTTTGATTCACGATGTGAATGGAAATTCACGCTTAGACAAGAATTTTTTTGGGATTCCCAAAGAACCGTTCGGATTTTCAAACAATCTCAGTATTCTTACGGGTTTACCTAAATTTCACGAAGCGGCCATTGAAGTGGGTCGTGAGCCTTTGCAAAGCACCATCAAATTGATTGAGGTATTTTAACACTATTGCTTAGGAATCCTATGCTCCCAAATTAATTTACCTTCTGTGTCGAAGCTTTCTAAAATCAAGACTCTTTCCTTTTGATCTCCAGTAAAATTAAGTCTTCCGAAATTTTGCTCACTTAGGTGCGTCCCCTCTACCCTAAGGTAGTTTCCTTCTTCTGCGCTGTTGTAAGAAGTTGAGCTTAAAGGGGATGATGTAAAGTCATAGACGACCAGGCCAGTCTCGCTCTTCCATTTGGTAAGTTCGGTTTTGTGTCTGTCGCCGCTAAGAAAAATCACATTCTTCAGCTTCTCTTGCTCGAGAAGTTGCAATATTTTTTCTCTTTCTGCGGCAAAGGTGGAATGGTTCTCGTAAAGTGCAGCCGGATTTAAAAATTGGCCACCTACCGCAACGATTTTAAAGTTGGCCTTGCTTGATACCAAGGCGTCAATTAACCATTCGACCTGATCATCACCCAAAATTTGTCGGACACCGCTACGGCGCTGGTTAGGACTTCGAAATGAACGATTATCGAGTAGAAAAAAATCGACATCATAGTAAGAAAAACTTCCTGAAATACAGTCGTTGTGTGCACCAAAGCCATAGTTCGGATTGGCCCAGAAGTCTCTAAAGGCTTCCAAGGTAATTTCTTTATTGATAAAACTTCGATTGGCATCATTAGGGCCGTAGTCGTGGTCGTCCCAGATGGCGTAGTGATGAAAAGCTTTCCAAAACTCCTGAAGCTCAGGCTGCGATCTGAAGTGGGTGTAGCGATAATATACACCACTCCGGCTTCCCCAGTCGGACGGTCTTAAGTAGACGTTGTCTCCAAGCCACAACATCGCTTCAGCCTCCTTATCTAACATAGCTGAGAAAATATCCAGGCCTTTACCGTAGGGTTCACCAGGCCGGTCGAATTCCGGATCATTCACGTAGGTGCAGCTCCCGGTAAGAAATGAAAATTCAGGCGGCCCAGTACGATATTGCCACAACTTTTGGGTACTGAATTCTCCTTCTGCAAGTAGTACCCCCTGATCATCTCTGAACGTATACTGGTAGCTTGTCCCTGCTTGCAAGTGATCCGCAATAAAAGTGAGGCTGTTCCCATCCTCAGCTTTAGATTGTAAGACCTTTTCAACTACCGGTTCTTCTTTTCCTTTTTCGTTCCATTGAAAATGAATGCGCATTTCATTTTCGCTTTGGATCCACACAGCGACCTCCCGAATACCCTTATAACCCAGCATAGGACCCGACTTTATTTGTCCGTAGAGAATTTCAGTAAATAAAAAAAGCGAGAGAAGAAGACATCCCGCTAGAGCGCCTTTTAAGGGTTTCGCTGAATCCAGTCGTGTACTATTCCGTTGAATCGGGATTGTCTGGCGCTTTCTCATCTGTAGAGGTTGAATGGTTGATGATCGACTTCTCGGATTCTTCTTTATTGCCATAAAGAAAAGTGATTTCTTCCATGGGGATCACTTTCTTTCCACTCATGACCAACGCCAGTGCCATGATGATACAGCTAATGATGATCACGTAAAGCAGTATCCCAGAATCAAAACTTTCGTCTTTATATTCGTCGGGAATCGCGAAGAAAAGTAATATGGTGATCAATCCTCGGGGGCTTAGGAACACTTGTGGGAAAATATCTTTTTGAACAAACAACTTCACCATGACAAATCGAATGACGTATAGTGCTCCGATCAATGCCAAGCTGATCACTGCTACTTCCAAGTTATAGAGACTGCTCAGGGTTATACTTATTCCGAACAGGACGAAAAAGAAGGTACGCACTACAAATGCAGACTCTATGGTCACCAAATGGAAGTCATCCAACACCTCGTTGATCTTAACTTTGTCGATCCATTTTCGCATAAATCCCCGAAAGAAGATCTGATAATTATTGAGTACCAATCCGAAGACGAGGATAATTACCAGCGAAGACAGATGGAACAGTTTTCCAACCGAGTAAAGGATCAGCAACACCGCGATCAACATGAACAACTTTACTTGGGAAGTCATGTTTTGAAAAATAAGCACCAGACCGTAGCTAATCCCAAGTGATAAAAGAATGGTAATTGAAATGTTGGAAAGCACGTTGACTGCAACCGTTTGCCCGCTTTCGGCCTCTGCGTTTCCAAGTAGAAAATAGAACACCATGATTCCGAGAATATCCGAGAAAGTGCCTTCATACACCATAAACTCGCGTTTGTACTCAGATAGGCCGCCAACAGATGGAATAATGATGGCACTGCTCATGATCGATAAGGGAACCGCGTAAACGATCGCCGCATAAAAATCTTCAATTAGTAATTCATGCAGAATCCATGCAGAAGCCAAGGTGGTCAAGATCAGAGATATCAAAGCAAGGCTGAAAGACTTCCAGATGATCGACCATTTATCGCTGCTAAGCTTTAGGTCTAGGGCGGCTTCCAATACGATCATAATCAAACCGACAATACCTAAGACTTCCAACAGGTTAAATAGCTGGTCACCGGCCGACATATTTAGCATGTTCATGCCCTGCTTCAAACCGATGCCTAAAGCAATTAACATCAACACAGAAGGGATATTGGTCTTCTTGGAAATGATGTTAAAGAAGTAAGAGATGATAATGATCAAACTAACCGCAATGATCGCGGTATACGGACCAATTACTTCCATGGGAGTTTCACTTTAGCTTCTGAAGTCTCCTCCTCCTCAGCAGGGAATAGCGCTTCAAAGATATTTTTAGCCAAAATAGGGAAGTATTTTGAAGTAATGAGATTTATGTCATTCTCAGTCGCGGGCAAGGAGGTTCTAGAGATACCGGTAGCCAAGATTTCCCCGCTTTTTGCATACAAGGAAAAATGCACTTTCAGTTCTCTTTCATACTGCATGTTTTGCATCGCCAGTGCGTCACTGTAGTCTACCTTGAAATCGAGTTCATTTAAAAAAAGGATGAATTCGTTGTGAAAACGACTGTGTAAGCTGTCCAACATGCTTTGCTCTTTTACCACTGTCTTCATGTAACGCTCGCGTTCATCTCTTCTGGTCACTACTTCACCACCTTCAATGCCTCCTCTATCATAAGCATCTTTTTGCTTGTCTTTTTTAGAGAATTTCTTTTTTAGCGCCTGGATCCCATTTTTACTTTTCTCGTCTTTCGTGACCAGTTCGTATTCAAGGTCAACTTTACTGTAGACGTATTGAAGGTCGCTTTTCACGCTGTCTCCATCAAAGTTTCTAAAGTTGGTAAGCTGGCATCGATCTCTAAATGCATAATAGATGCTTTGATCAAGGGCATTTGAAAAGCGCTCAATGATCTGATCGGTGGTCATCTGGTTCGTTTTTGCAAGCTCTCCGTTAGCATCTGAGAGGTACATTTTTTCCTGAAACGGAACCACAAGCATGGATTGTTGTTCGAGCCCAAAAGGCTTATCACTGAACTTCAAGGTAGAATGCTGCGCGAGACAAATTTGTGCGCTTAATAGCATAAAAAAAGGTAAAAAGTACCGCATTGCGTTGGTTTTGTTCAAAGATACCTTCAACCGCACGGGGAAAACGGCGAAAGGGGGCGACTTAGAAACAGGGAGGTGTTAACAAACTATTGCAACAAACGCAGGATGTCGTTGCCGTTTGCCAGCACCATCAGGCCGAGCAGAATGATGATACCCGCAACTTGCGCATATTCCATCACTTTTTCATTCGGTTTTTTACCGCTAATGATCTCAAAAATCAGGAACATCACGTGACCTCCATCCAGAGCTGGTATGGGAAGAATGTTCATGATGGCCAAAATGATTGACAAGAAAGCTGTGAAACTCCAAAACTTCTGCCAGTCCCAGCTCGGACTAAACGCCTTTCCAATGGTAATGAATCCTCCTAAGGACTTGTAGGCTTCCGTTTCCGGCTTAAAGATCAACTTGATCTGCTTGATGTAATTGTCAAAAGAGCTGTAAGCTTTATTGACGCCGGCGGGTACAGATTCTAACAGGCCGTACTTCTGAGTCGCATAAGAAATCTGTTCATTGATCGGGGTAATGGCAAACCCCAGGGTGCCTTGATCACTTACGCTTGCATTCAACGTAACTTCTTCACCATTCCGCAAGACGAGCAATTGGATATCTTCCCCTTTTTTACCTTGTAAACTTTTTACCACATCCTGAAAGAAGGGAGTAGGGGCGTCATCGATGGCCAAGAGACGATCATTTACCAATATACCTGCATTTTTGGCCGGAGTTCCGTAAACAGAATCCACTTCCGGTATGATCGCGGGTTCCATAAAGCCCCCTTGTTTTTTGATCATATCCGCCACCACCTCATTGGGGATATTGATGTCTTTGATCTGCCCCGATCGGTCGACTTTGATGGACCTGGCATCTTCAAGTAAAATCTTCAGTGGGATCTCGTTGAACTTTTCGACCTTTTCACCTCCAACACTGATGATCTTATCGCCGCTTCTCAATCCCATTTCAGTGGCTACTGAATCGGCATAGATTCCGTATTTCAATTGGTCTGTGGGGATGTATTGTGTGCCCCACACAAAGAGCACCATGATGTAAATCAAAATTCCCAGGATAACATTCACGGTAACCCCGCCGATCATAATGATCAATCTTTGCCAGGCAGGCTTAGAGCGAAACTCCCAAGGCTGAGGGGGTTGCTTCATCTGCTCTTTATCCATTGATTCGTCGATCATGCCGGATATCTTCACATAGCCTCCCAAAGGAAGCCATCCCACACCGTATTCTGTATCGCCTTTCTTGAATTTGAAGAGAGAGAACCACGGATCGAAAAAGAGATAAAACTTTTCAACCCTGGTCTTAAATAGTTTTGCAGGGATAAAGTGGCCAAGTTCGTGGAGGACCACCAAGATCGACAAACTGAGAATTAATTGAGATGCTCTAATTAGAATTTCCATGCAAAAAATTAAGCCACAAAAGTAAGGATTAAGGGAGGATAATGGGTTGCTAAAAAACCCTAAGATTTAACCGATATTCAAGCGTTCTTTGGCATATACTCTGGTTTCTTTATCTACCTCCAGATAATCCTCCAAGCTTGCTTTTTTAATGATTTGGCTCTTTTCTAAGATTGCTTGATTATGTTCAGCGATTTCTACGAAACTGATCTTCTGCTCGCGAAATGCCAGATTGGTGATCTCGTTGGCAGCATTCAATACGCAAGGTGCAGTGCCTCCGGTGTGTAAGGCCTGAAATGCTAGCTTTAGGTTGAGGAATACTTCTTCGTCGGCTTCTTCGAAATTCAGCGTAGGGTACTGCCGAAAATCGAATCGCGGGAAGTCAGCGCTTAATCGTTCGGGATATCCCATTGCATACTGAATAGGCAATTTCATGTCAGGTAAACCCATTTGAGCCTTCATGCTTCCATCGGTAAATTGTACAATCGAGTGGATGATCGATTCGGGATGCACGATCACCTCTATTTGCGTGGGGTCTAATTGAAAAAGCCATTTGGCTTCGATCACTTCCAGGCCTTTGTTCATCATCGTGGCAGAATCAATGGTGATCTTAGCACCCATTTCCCAATTCGGATGCTTGAGTGCATCAGCCAAACTCACCTGTAAAAGTTTAGTCTTGTCGAAGCCCCTAAATGGCCCGCCAGAAGCAGTGAGAATGATCTTCTCTATTGGGTTTGCCATTTCACCCACCAGACATTGAAAGATAGCGGAATGCTCTGAGTCTACCGGAATGATCGGCACCCTTCTGGAAGCAGCTTCCCTCATGATCAGATCGCCAGCAACCACTAGGGTTTCTTTATTGGCTAAGGCAATTGGTTTACCTGCGCGAATGGCAGACAAAGTAGGCTCCAGTCCGATGGCTCCCACCACGGCAGTTAGCACCATGTCGATCTCCTCGCTTTCTACGACTTGAGAAAGTGCTTCTTGTCCCGCATAGGTCTTAATGCCTTCTTCCCAAAGGGCATCCGAGACCTGCTTATAATGGGCTTCTTCACCGATCACAACACAGTTAGGTTTGTGCTTTTTTGCCTGTGAGATCAATAGATCAACGCTCGAATAGGCGGTGAGTACTTCCACCTCAAACCGATCGGAGTTTGCCTCTATGACCTCCAATGCCTGGCAGCCTATTGAGCCTGTTGAGCCCAAGATTGCGATCTTTCTTTTTTTTGCCTTCTCCATATGCTTAACTAAACCTTAACGCTTTATTTACCGTACACAAGCAATATACCAGTGCAATTAATGAATAATTTCACTGCCGGAATAAGTTACTGCCAATAAAGATGAAACCACAAAGTCAAAATCACAATCTAAGAATGCTTATCTCTTTTTCGATCGTTCTTTTTTTAGCAGCGACGGCAGTAACCATCCAAAGCTTCAAAGAAAATCAAAAAGAAGCGTTCAATCAAAAGGCCGAGAAGAACTTGTTCCTGACCACTCAAAATTGGTTGATTGATTAATTAATTCAAAGCGCTTTTCTTCACCGCCTCCAGTATGCGGTTTTTATCATTTTCACCCTCTATTCGAATAAACTTACCTTCTCCTAAGTCCACGATCTCCTTCAACGATTGTCTACTTTGTCGCGCACTCCTCACAGCTAGAGCTGAGATATAGATGCCTTTTTTAGCGGCTTCTCGAATGGCATTTCTACTCCGTTCATTGTACCTACCAATCGAAAAAGCTCCGTCGGTCACTAAGTATATTTGATTGTTCCCCCCTTCGATAAAACTTGAATGGGCTGTTTCTAAAGCCAAGTCAATTCCTTTTACTGCATTGGTGCTGCCACCTGATTTTAAATTTTTAATCTGCCTTCGAATCTTTTCTTTTTCTACAGAAGAGGTGGGGTCTAGAAGCATTTCTGCTTCGCCAGCATAAGAGATCATGCTGAGATAATCAATCGATCTCAATGGTTTTAACAGCTCCTCCAGGCTGAGTTTCAACAGCTCGAATCGCTCTTGCTCTTCCATTGAAGAGGAAGCATCGATCAAAAAGATGAGGTTATTGGCCTTGTATTCGTTTCCCAGCAGTTCACTTTCTTGCCTTTCGTCAATTCCAGGGTCAACAGCTCCTCTACGCTCAGTATCTTCTTGTCTTTCATTTAATTCTTTAATCTCTTGCTCGTCAACCTTCTCTTCCTCCAACATCTCTGCCTTCAAGCTGGATTGGTTTGGTGTTTTTATTACTTCTAGATCAAATGCGAACTCCTGGATTCTACCATTGGCTCTTCGCCGATTTCTTGCTAATTCTCTTGAAGAAGGCAGGTCTCTGAATGAAGGGCATTTTTGAAGGTCGTTGACAGGCACTTCGATTACTTCACCTTTTAGCTCGAAAACAAAGGGTTGATTGCGATGACTAAAAAACAGCTGCAGTTCTTTCTCAATTTCGCCTTTCTCTGCTGGGTTAAGTTTGATGCGATACACCGCAGTTCGACCAGCCTCGATAAAGGGTTGACTGGCCAAAAAACGAACCGGGCGTTCGGCCTGGTAATTGAGCAGGTAGACCAACTCATCCGTATTATTGGTAATGGCCACATCTGCTACATCTTCATTCTTTTTCTTGATCTTCCCAAAATCGATCTCAACTGTTTTTGCGGCTTCAGTTTGAGACCAGGTCATACCACTGAGATATATCAAGCAAAGAAAAGTAAAGAGTGATTTAAGGTAATTCGCCTGTGTAAGAATCATCATTTAAAAATAAGAATTGAGTCTTTAATCTTTCCTAACACAAATAGCGATCCAAAATATTCGGTGTACTTGGTCATCGGTTTAGCTTAAGAAAATCGGCTAGGGATTATTCAATAAATTTGCAGCAAACCTCAGCAACCTTTGCTCAACCTTCAACAACTAGGTCAACTCACTAAAAGAGAAGGCTTTGTAAAATACTTCAAGAATACATCCTGGCTTTTCGCCGAAAAGCTTCTACGGCTGGTGTCTGGTTTGGTGGTTGGAGTTTTGGTAGCCAGATATCTGGGTCCATCCGACTATGGCCTGTACAACTATGCCTTTTCTGTGGTAGCCATTTTCTCTGCAGTGGCGGCCTTAGGACTCAATCAGATCGTAGTGCGGGAATTGGTTAAGCATCAAGACCAAAGCCAGGTGCTTCTGGGTACGGCTTTCTACCTTAAGCTTGCGGGCACCATCCTTTCTATGTGCTTTGTGATCGCCACCATTTTTGTGATCGATAAGGATGCCGAGACCAGGATGTTGGTAATTGTGATTGCCTTATCGGTAGTGTTTACAAGTTTTAACGTGGTGGATTACTATTTTCAATCAAAGATTGAAAGTAAGTTTCTGCTGTATTCAAACATGATTAGCATCAGCGTGGCTGCAGCAATCAAGGTTTATTTGGTTTTCTTTGAAGGGTCTCTTTTGGCATTTGCCTGGGTGGTGGTCATCGAAAACGCGCTGCTCGCCATTGGCCTGGTTTATTATTTCATTCGTGAATCAGGTAAGATCCCCTTGATCGATTGGCAATTTAGTGGCCACATCGCCAAGAGTTTAATGAAGGATAGTTGGCCGCTCGTTTTCGGCGGTTTGGTCTTGATGATCCAGGGGAAGATAGACCAATTGATGCTTAAAGAAATGATCTCCACTGAAGTGGTAGGGTATTATAGTGTAGCCTTGCGAATGGTTGAGATTTTTGGCTTTATTCCAATGCTTTTGCAGAATAGTCTGATGCCCTCGCTGATTAACAGTAAGAAGGCCTCTCCCAGCCTGTATGCTAGCCGCCTGACCAATTATTATCGCCTGAATTTTATTTTCTTCTTGTTGATCGCGGCGCCTCTGGCAATTTTCTCGGAACAGATCATCTCAATTCTTTTTGGCGAAAGTTATATGGCGGCTGCAATCCTGCTGACCTTAATGTCTGTTCGCTTGCTATTTTCCAACATGGGAGTGGCCCGAGGGTCTTTTTTGGTGATTGAGAACTTGAATAAATTCTCATTGCTTACCATGACGATCGGAACCATTTTTAACGTGATCCTTAATTTGATCTGGATCCCAAAATATCAGGCCATTGGATCAGTATATGCCACTATCGTTTCTTTTTTGGTGACTATCTTCATAATCGATCTTTTTCATAAAAAGGCCAGATGGAACCTGCGACTCATGGTGAAAGCCATGCTTAGCTTTTATAAAATGCGATTGGATTTCATTAATTACGATAAGTCCGGCCAAAGATGATTCTATTTGTTTCTGACGGCAGGTTGGGAAACCAACTCTTTCAATACGCTTTCTTAAAAAGCATTGCTAAACCTAAAGAGAGGGTTGTAGGATTTCGCCTGGCCTCAATCAACACCATTTTTGAAATAGAAGCCGCGCACTTTTCCATGCCCCCTTTATCTGATCGGGGATTCAGGCTCTTTCAACGTTACCTGTCTCCAGCTTTGGCTTTCGCATCTAGGCTAAAATTGATCGGCTTGATCGAAGAAGAGAAACAAGACGGCAGACCAAACGGAGCCATCAGATTTCGCCGTGGACTTTTGCCTTTTAATTTTGTAAAAACAGCCTTCTTTCAATCGGAAGCATTGTTTGATCACCGTCAAGTGAAGCTGGAGTTTAAGCAAGAGATAAAAAATAAAGCCGAAGCGCAATTGGATAAGATTCCAGAAGATTTTGAGAAGGTGTTTGTGCACGTTCGGAGGGGAGACTATCTCACAGAAACTTATGGAGGGAAAGTGGGGATCGATCTCCCCCAAAGCTATTATGAGAAAGCCATTCAGAAAATAACAGCGCAAGTGGCGAAGCCCTTCTTTATCTTTTTATCCGATGAACCTGATTTTTGTAGGCGAGAGTTTTCGAATCTTGAGCATAAAATAATCTCTAGGAACGGGGTAGGGGAAGACCTGGCCACCATGAGCCAATGTGCACATGGCATTATGGCCAATTCCAGTTTTTCATGGTGGGGAGCATATCTCATGAACCATAAAAAGAATGTATATTACCCTAATTACTGGTATGGATGGAAGTTAAAAACGCATTCGCATCCGGCAATTTATCCTTCTTTTGGAGCGCTCATCGAGCCAGAATAATCAAAAATGAAGCAAGCAATTTATACGAAAAGTACTATTCTAGCACAAAAACTAAGAAACTTCAGTCTTAGGGTGTTTCATAAACTCGAGAATAACCAGAACGCCTCCTCATCTGAAAACGGAGAGTCGTTTCTCATTGATAGCCTTTGCCAGGACTGGTTGGCCAAAACTCTTAAGCGTCCCACTCTATTGGACGTAGGAGCAAATCAAGGGGCATATGCTTCAATGTGCTTGAATGCAGCAGAAAAAAGAGGCCTCGAATTGAATCTGCATCTTTTCGAACCGGGGATGGACAGTTTTGAGACCTTGTCTCAAAAATTCGCAACTGATCAGGTGCAGTTGAATCATTTCGGCTTGTCGTCAAAAGCAGAAAAAAGAACCATTTATTTTGATCGAAAAGGAAGCACATTGGCCTCTTTGTATCAGAGAGATCTTTCAAACGAGGGGCTTACTCTGGATCAAAAGGAAGAGATCCAGCTCAAGAAATTAAGTCAATACATTCGAGAAAGAGAGATCGATCATATCCACTTCCTAAAATTAGATGTGGAAGGGCATGAATACGACAGTCTGTTAGGAATGGAAGAGTTTCTGCGCCCCGACTTTGTCGATTTTATCCAGTTCGAATATGGAGGGGCCAACATTGACGCCTTGGTTCCCCTCAGGAAGCTTTATGCTCTTTTTGAATCCAAGGGGTTTGCCGTGGGCAAGTTGAAGCCCAATGGCATTGAAAGGAGAACTTATCAGGCATTCATGGAAAATTATGCTTACGCCAATTATATCGCTTTTTCGGGCAGCTGATCAATATGCAGAATCTTGCACCCATAGTGTTGTTTGTTTACAATAGACCGGAGCATAGCCTGGAAACCCTACAATCGCTTCAAAAAAACAAGCTTGCTGATCAATCTATTTTATACATCATTTCCGATGGCCCCAAAGAAGATGCTGATGCGAAAGGAGTAGAATCAGTAAGAACGATCTGCAGGCAAGTCGAGGGGTTTAAAAAGGTGGAGCTGATCGAAAAGCCGCACAATGACGGATTGGCCAAGTCGATTGTGGAAGGGATAAGTAAGCTATTCGAAAAGCACGAAAAATTGATCGTGATGGAAGATGATCTCGTCAGCTCTCCCTTCTTTTTGAGCTTTATGAATCAGGCATTGGATCGTTTTCGAAAGGACAAAGAAGTGTGGCACATCAGTGGCTGGAATTATCCAATAGAGAAGGAAGGCTTACAGGAAGCATTCTTTTGGAGAGCGATGAATTGTTGGGGTTGGGGAAGTTGGAGAGATCGCTGGCAGCGCTTCGAAAAAGACCCCGAAAGCTTGATCGATCGTTTCACTAAAACCGATATCGACCAATTTAGCTGCGGAGGGGCTTTTGATTTTTGGGAACAAGTGAAATTAAATGCCAGTGGTCAGATGAATACCTGGGCGATCTTCTGGTATGCTACTATTTTCCGGAATAACGGCCTTTGTCTAAATCCCACAACATCCTACATTCACAACATCGGTTTGGATGGCAGTGGCGAGCATGGCGACGATCAAGGGCAATTATATGCTCAAGAGCTTTCAAGGATTGAATCCCCCAGGCTAGATATCCCTATCGAAGAAAATCAAAAAGCAGTAGAGCGGATCAAGTCCTACGTGCGGTCGCTAAAACCATCTCTGCTGAAAAGAGCGCTTCTTAAGTTGAATCAACTAGTTAAAGGCAAGCGATGAAGGTAGTTCATTTGAGCACTACCAACGGTAAGAGTGGCGCAGGCATTGCGGCATTCCGAATTCACCGTGCATTGCGGCAAAATGGAGTCGACTCAAGAATGTTGGTTAGGCATAATTATCAATCTGCTACCGCTCCGAATGAGGTTGTTGAACTACCTAATAGACTGGGGGCTTTCGGGAAAAAGCTATTGCCGCATATCGATAAGCTTCCCAATCGGCTTTACCCTAAGAAAGATCCTGCGCTTTTCAGTCCTGCCTGGTGGGAGAACTCTAAGCTCATAGACCAGATCAATAAGCTTTCGCCTGACTTGATCCACATTCACTGGGTAAATTTTGGATTTCTGAAGATCGAACAACTTCGCAAGATACAAGTCCCTATCGTTTGGACCATGCATGACAATTGGCTATTTACAGGAGGCTGTCATATCATGTGGAACTGTGATCGGTACTTGGATCAATGTGGGGCCTGTCCGCGCTTAAAAAGTCAACGTCCTAACGACCTCAGTCGCTCAGTATGGTTGAGGAAACGGAATACTTTCGATCAATTGGATGATTTCCATTTGGTAGCGCCTAGCCACTGGTTAAAGGAATGTGCCTCAAAAAGCAGTTTGCTGCATAATTTTTCTACAAGCGTGGTGCCCAACCCAATTGACTGCAGCATGTTCAGGCCCCTTGCAAAACAACTGGCAAAAAAGAAATATCAATTGGACCCTGAAAAAAGGGTAATTCTTTTTGGCGCCCTTGATGCCCTTGGCGATCAGAATAAGGGATATGACCTCTTGATTCAGGCCTTGCAAGGAATTGATCTTAGTAATGCCCAGCTCTTAATTTTCGGATCCGATACACCGATGCAATTGCCCGTTTTGGATTGCCCGATCGAATTTATCGGGCAGCTCAATGAAGAAAAAGAGTTGGTCAACGTATACAGCGCTGCCGACCTAATGATCGTGCCTTCCAGACAGGAGGCTTTTGGGCAAACTGCCGCTGAAGCCATGGCCTGCGAAACCCCAGTGGTAGCCTTCAGGCATAGTGGTTTACGAGACATCGTCGATCACCTGGAAAACGGTTATCTTGCTGAGCCTTTCGAGGTAGGGGACTTGGGGAAAGGGATAAGCTACCTTTTAAAGGCTGATCCAAAAATGGGCACTTTAGCGAGGCAAAAAGTAAAAAGTAATTTTGACCCTGATCTGGTGGCGAAAAAGTATCTCCAGCTTTACCGGCAGATCCAATAGCGAATTACATTTTCAATGGATAATCCTAAATTTTCAATCATTACTGCTGCATTCAATAGCGAGCAAACCATTGAAGAGACGTTCAAGTCCGTCTTAAATCAAATTTACCGCAACTTAGAATACATCGTAGTAGATGGGAATTCGACCGACGGCACCGTAGATTTGATCAAGAAGTATGAGCCTATTTTTGAGAAGGCCGGCATCAAATTCAAATGGATCAGTGAAGAAGACAAAGGGATTTATGACGCCTGGAACAAAGGGCTTTTGATGGCCACAGGCGATTGGGTTGGTTTTATCGGTTCAGACGACATCTATTACGAAGATACCTTCCAGCGCTACGCAGAGTTTGTGTTGGAAAATCCTAAACACGACTTCGTCTCAGCAAGAGCAAAGATGGTTTCCAAGGGCAAAGTGGTACGAAGAGTTGGGGAGGAATGGAACTGGAGTACCTTTAGAAGGGAAATGAAGGTTGGTCATGCCGGAGCCATTCACAATCGAGAATATTTCAAAAAGTATGGAAAATTCGATAGCTCTTATCGAATCACGGGAGATTACGAGATCTTATTAAGGGCAAAGGATGAATTGAGAGTTGGCTTTCTGTGGTTTTATGCGGCAGAGATGGGTGCAGAAGGAGTAAGTTCTAAAATGATCAAAAAAACCCTTGAAGAAGCCCGACGTGCTAAAGTAGAAACCGGGGGTAGAAATAAAGTAGTCGCGTATTTAGAGATGCAATTTGTCCATCTTAAGATCTTACTTAAAGGACTGTTCAATAAATTGAAACCCGATGAAATCGCTTAAAGCACAGCTCAAAAGGCTTGCGGTCTTCGTATTTTTCTTTTTCAATAGCCTTGGCCTTCCCTCGCCTTTATTATGGACCAATTTTGGGTCATTGTTCTATTGGCGAGTCTATTTAAAAAAGAGGGTCCTGTGGCTTTATGGACTGCTTGCTCTGCTTTTCTTGATCTATGTGCCCATACACCTTCACCACGGAGTGGATTTAACCGCCTACTTCAAAAGTTTACTGGTATACCTATTTATCCTTTTCAGCATTCCGGCGGTACATTATTTCCTACAAGACCAAAAGGAGCAGTTTCCGTTTTATTTCCAACAGATCAGCATCTTTTCGATCTTACTTTTTATGATTTCGCTTGGCTTATTATTCTTTGACATCGACCTGTTATGGAAGCCTCATAATTTCGGAAACGGAAAGGATATATTTTTCCGCTTCCAAGCCTTGAGTTACGAGCCTTCATATTATGCTATTTTAATGTCTCCGTTGATGTTTTACTTCCTTTTTAAAGCGATTTTTGACCTATCAGCAAAGCACCTGATACTTCTTTCATGCATTAGCCTGCCTGTGCTGGCTACCGTCTCTTTTGGGTTCTTAGGGGTTTTCTTTCTTTCCTTGATCGTGGGTTTGGTTCTTTCTTCAATAATTCATCGATATGTCCTAAAAAAACTGGGAGTCGTGTTGCTGTTGTTGAGCATTGGCCTCACCGTGGTGATGTTCAAGGTGGATGTGCTTTATAATCGCGTGGTCTCGATCGTGCATTGGCAGGATGATTCGATCAATGGGAGAACCAAAGAAGCCTTTTTTTTAGCTAACGAAATGGTAGAGGCTAAGAGCAGATGGTTCGGTATTGGCCATGGTCAGATCAAAATTCTTGGGGAAGACTACATTCGTCCGTTCTATAAATACGAAAAGGAAAATTGGCCGGTTGTGGCACTACCCAATGCGGCCGCTGAAACCTTAGCTGTTTTTGGTTATTTGGGATTGCTTTTAAGGTTATTCATTCAGGGGTTTATCTTTCTTCGGTTTAGGATCCATTATAACTTATTTAACCTCTGTCTCTTTTTGTTTCTTTTTATTTATCAATTCATGGGAAGCTTCTACATGTCGGGCACTGAAATTGCTTTTTGGGTTTTATGTTGCACCCCCCTTTTCCCTGAATTCAATTTTGACCGATTGAAATCGGGGCAACATAGTCCTCAAGCGAGTTGATCGTGCAATCAGCCGAGGCATGGGAAAAGAAAGTAGGTATAGTTTCTTTAAGTTTAATTTCGCACCTTCAGGGAGTTGCTCATGGAGGAGGAATCAAAAGAAGAAGAGCTGACTACCTCTAATTTTAAAGCTACACGAATTAGCCGAAAAGAAAATGGGTGAATCAAAACCTTTACTCCTACTCACCGCTTCCATTGACCCAAAGGTATCGAACACGCCGATGACCTTTATCACCGATCCGGAGATCCGTTTATCTCAATATCGAAGTACCTTGCAGAAGATGATCCATTCGCGATCTTTTGGAAAGATCGTATTCTGCGAGAATACCAATTATGCAGTAGATTTTGCTGATGAAAAAAAGCTGGCGAACAACTGTGATGTTGAGCTTGAACTTATTCGCTTTAAGGGTAGCCATGAAAAAATTAAGAAGCAGGGAAAAGGGTATGGGGAAGGAGAGATCATTGAATATGCCATTCAAAATAGCACCCTTATGTCAAAAGAGCACTATTTTTTCAAATTAACCGGTCGAGTCCAGATAAAGAACATCAAAAAGCTCTTATCGCATACGGATAAGAAACAGCTATTCATCAAGTACAATGCCGCTGAAGATAAGGTCGATACACGCTTTTTTGGATGTAGCATAGCCTTTTATAAAAAACACCTTTTGGAAGCCTACAAGGAAGTAAACGATTTGGAGGGAAACTATTTAGAAATTGCTTTTTTTAGAAAACTGAAGCCACTTAAGAGGAATTTAAGTGTGTTTGGATATTATCCCAAGTACCTTGGGTTGGCAGGATCCACAGGACAATCTTACAGGATGGGGGTGTTGAAATACTTCTGGTATCAGTTTCAGCTGAGCAGGGGGGGACTTTCTATTTAAATTAAACAGTGCATGCTTTTGTCTTTTTATACCCATGTGACGAGTCAATTGATGTCAAACCAATTATGAACAGCTGCGATCATCCAATGGAATCTGAATTATGAAAGTACTTATGATCAGTCGCCCCAGTCTTTTCAAAGTACCAGGAGGAGATACCGTACAGCTTCATGAAACTGCTGAGGCCTTGAGGAAGATCGGCGTAGAGGTTGATTTCAAAGCTTCCGATGCAAAGATTGATTATGGCAATTATCAGCTGATTCACTTCTTCAACATCATCAGGCCCAACGTAATCAGTTATCATCTGAAACGCTCAAGTCTGCCCTACGTGATCTCCACTATTTTCGTAGACTATTCAGAGATTGAAAGTAAACATCGTCCATGGCCGTTTCGACTATTGAACCAGCTCCTTGGAGCAGATGGGATGGAATATATAAAGACCCTCGCCCGGTTTTTCAAAAATGGGGAGGCAATTCTCGATTTTCGATATCTCTGGAACGGACATAAAAGGAGCGTTGAAAAGGTTTTAAAGGGGGCAGAATTGCTGTTGCCAAATTCTGAGAGCGAATTAAACCGACTAAAGCGCCGCTATCGCTTTTCCACTCCACATCGGGTGGTGCCGAATGCCGTAAATCAGGCCTTTTTTAAGGATCAAGGTCAGAATGAGGAAGCCTCGGTCAGATCATCAATCTTGTGCGTAGCCAGAATAGAAATGATCAAGAACCAATTGAACCTGATCAAGGCAGTGAATCAAACCTCCTTTGAGTTGAGGTTGATTGGGAAAGCTGCGCCCAACCACCAAGAATATTATGAAAAATGTAAAAAGGAGGCTGGCGCGAACGTAACTTTCCTAGGCCAATTGGATAGAGATGAAGTGATCGCTGAAATGAGAAATGCGAAAGTCCATATTTTGCCTTCCTTCTTTGAAACCACTGGTTTAAGCTCTCTGGAGGCAGCTGCATGTGGCTGCCAGATAATTGTCACGCCGAGAGGAGATACCAAAGCTTACTTTCAGGATAAAGCACACTATTGTGAACCAGACGACCCTAAAAGCATCAAGCACGCAATTGAAAAGGCGATGGCTTGTGAGAATGACGATCATTTGAAGAACTTTGTCCGCGAGAACTATCGTTGGGAAGTCACCGCAGAAATAACGCATGAAGCCTATCAGAAAGTACTGGAATCAAACTGATCTAAGCCGTTGAATTCAGCAAAGCGATATACGATCTTTAGAAGTGGCCTCATATTGAGTTTATACTTGATTGCCGTTACCTTCCCATTGCCTTACAAGCTCTCAAATCCTTGGATCATTACCATGGTTCTTTTCGGCTTGCTGGAGCGGATCTATCGTCCACAATCTGACATGAAGCCAAGAGCAGATTCGCTAGAATTAGCCGTTTTATGGTCTTTTCTTGCCCTTTTTGGTCTAATATCGCTAAGTCTAGTGTATACCGATAACCTTGATTTGGGATTGAAGAATATTGAAGGAAAACTAAGCCTCTTGGCCTTTCCAGTCATCTTGTACCACCTGCGACTGAAGAAGAAAGAATTTTGGAGTATCATCTCTTCCTTCATTATCTCCATTACCCTTGCCACAATTTATCTATTGGCGAAGTCGACGATCCACTATTACACAAACTCTTCTTGGCTTACTTATCACGATTTTGTGAGAGACTTCGGAGGTCATGCGGTTTTCTATTCTTATTATCTTTTTCTCAGCATCGTGCTTTCCATATTTTTAATTACCAAGAAAGCCAGCCAAAAGGCCTGGAACGTACTTTACGCCTCGGCGATACTTATTGCTCTGATAGGTTTGCTTTTCTGTGCCAGTAAGAACGTGACGGTGGTTTCTCTTTTTTTTGGAGTTGGCATTCTTTTAAAGCGCTATTTAAAAAAAGGGATCAGAGGAAAGGAAATACTAATTACCGCTGCAGCAGTATTGGCCCTGGCGGTTGTTGCCTTGCAAATGAAGCCTGTGAAGAACCGAATGGCTGAACTATTTAGCGGTTCGGGGATGCAAGCTTATGAAAAGGTGAAAAGAGGAGAGCAAATCAAGGATGAAGATGTTGGTCAGCTCAACGGCACCTCAGTGAGGCTTATTTTCTGGTACATCGGGATCGACGAAGTATTTGATCAAGATAAACTGCTGTTGGGGTTGAGTCCAGGGGATCGACGCGACCTGATCAACGAGCGTTACCGCGATCTCGGCTTGTACAAATATTATAAAAGCTACAATTTACACAATCAATTCATTCAGACCTTCGTGGAACTGGGTCTGTTGGGCTTGTTGATCTATTGCCTCTTGAACTTTTTTCTTCTTCTCATGGCAATCAAGCACGGCAATGGTCCTTTATTGGTTCTTTTGCTTGCCAGCTTGATCTTTCAGATGACAGAGTCCATTCTTGAACGAAACAAAGGGATCGTCTTTTTCATTTTTTTCTTTTGCTTTTTACAACAACTAAGAGACTTAAGCTATGAGAGTAGGAATACTGGGCACTAGAGGCATTCCAAATCATTACGGGGGCTTTGAGCAGTTTGCCGATTATCTGGCCGAAGGCTTAGTGAAAAAGGGGCGTGAAGTATTTGTGTACAACAGCCACAATCATCCCTATCAAGAGAAGGTATATAAAGGAGCACAGCTTATCCATATCAATGATCCTGAGCATAAAATTGGAACCGCGGGCCAATTCATCTACGACCTCAATTGTATCATGGATAGCCGCAAAAGAAAGTTTGATATTCTTTTGCAATTGGGATATACGAGTAGCTCAATCTGGAGTCGTCTGATGCCAGGTTCAGCTTGCATTGTGACCAATATGGATGGACTGGAGTGGAAAAGAAGCAAGTACAGTAAGCCGGTTCAGCTTTTCTTGAAGCAAGCAGAAAGATGGGCGGCCAAATCCAGCCAGCATTTGGTTTCCGACTCAATTGGGATCCAAAGCTATTTGAAAGAAAAGTATGCCCTGAAATCCACTTATATCCCATACGGTGCAGAGCCATTTAAAAAGGCAGACCAATCGGTTTTGGAGGAATTCAAGGTGCAGAAAGACCAATTTACTTTGCTAATTGCCCGTATGGAACCCGAGAACAATGTAGAAACCATTTTGAAGGCATACGACCAGTTGGAAAGTCCCTTGCCGCTCTTGGTCATCGGGCGCACAGACAATGCTTTTGGCAGCTACTTAAGGAAGAGCTTTGGGGCCAACCCCTCCATACGATTTTTGGAAGGCATTTATGATTTTGAAAAGCTGAACCAATTAAGATATTTCTCGACCTTATACTTTCATGGTCATTCTGTTGGCGGCACCAATCCTTCACTCTTAGAAGCTATGGCAGCTTCATCTTACATAATAGCCCACGACAATGTATTCAACAAAGCCATTTTAGGCGAAGATGCAGAATACTTCAAAGATCAGCAGACCCTTTTTGAATTGCTTAAGGAAAGCAAGGCACCAGAAAAAAAGGGAAAAGCGATCGCTAACAACTTACAGAAAATAAGCAGTCTATATTCTTGGGAGCAGATCATCAATAGCTATGATGACTTATTTGCTAATTTAGTCGGTGAGAAAGGCTAACCTTGTATAAGAACCACCAATATTATCTCGCACAGTATTTTCGGATAGCGGATCTACTCTGTCTAAATCTCTCTTTCTTCTTTGGTCTCTTTCTGAGATTTTATGATGAAGAGACTTTTACATTCAGCGACAGCAACTACCTGGGTCTGCTCTTTTTTACCAATGTGGCTTGGTTGTTTATTTCTTCTTGGCAAAGGATTTATCAGCTTGAGCATTTTTCCAGTAGTAATCGCTATTTTCTAGTGGTTACGGCTTCCGTGCTCTTGCAATTATTGATCACAGTTGCTTTTAATGGCTTGATCAAAACCTACTATTCCAGGCTGTTCTTGCTCTTTTCACATATCAGCTTCGGCGTATTGTTATTCTTTGGAAGAAGGATGGTCACTTTTTTGTATCGTAAGTACCTCAAACGAACCTCATCGAAGAATGCGATCATTTTGGTTTCGGGCAAAGGTGATCTTCGGGAAGTAAGTGAGGTATTTCAAAGAAACATCTCTGCCGAATTTCAGCAATTGGTTGAGCTGCCCTACTCAGCGTCTATTCTGTCTGAGCTAGATCAAATCAATAAGGAGAATAAGATCACCGAACTATATATCCCTCTATCCATATTGAATCCTGCAAAGGTGGATGAGCTAAGCACTTATTGCGATGAACACTTCATTCGTTTGCGCTTGGTAATGGATTGGGCCAGATTAAGCGCACGGAACATTGAAAATGTAAAATACAATCAAACTACGGTGTTCAAGGTATCCTCTACTCCGCTAGACGACCCGTATAATGCTTCTGTGAAGCGGCTATTCGACATCCTGTTTAGTCTGCTGGCATTCATTTTTATCTTCAGTTGGTTATTTCCGATTCTGGCAATTTGCATTCTATTTGATTCTGGTTTCCCCGTCTTCTTTAAACAAGAACGTTCGGGTAGGAATAACAAGGGTTTTCAATGTTATAAATTCAGAAGCATGAAGGTGAATCAGGATGCAGACAAACTTCAGGCGACTAAAAATGACCCTCGGATTACCGCATTTGGAAGGGTCTTGAGAAAAACATCTCTGGATGAATTGCCGCAATTCATCAATGTGTTAAAAGGGGAAATGAGTATTGTAGGTCCCAGGCCTCATATGGTCAAGCATACTGAAGAGTATCAAACATTGGTAGGGAACTTTATGCAGCGGCATGCCATTCGACCGGGAATTACCGGTTTGGCTCAGATCAAAGGGTATCGAGGGGAGATTGACGACCACTACCTGTTGGCTAATCGGATCAGGCTGGACCGCTTTTATGTGAACAACTGGACCCTCCGTTTCGATATCAAGATCATTTTAAAAACGGTGCTTACAGTATTTCAGGATCACCGCTGATCAATTTTGATCAACGCATCTGCCAACTGTCTATCGTTCGCCAAACGGGGAAGTTTGTTTTGGCCGCCCAACTTTCCTTCCGATTTCATGTAAGCGTTGAAAGTACCTCTGGAAAGACTGTGGATCTTGAGTGGTTGGATGATCTTTCCTTGGATAAGGTCATTGTAGTAACTGTTCAGTTGACACATTCTATCGTTCAGTAGTAGAGTAAAGCGTTTGAGGTCTGAAGCGGGGGAATTAAACTCAATGAACCACTCATGATACGGAAGCTCGCCCTCTGCCGGATTCACTTCCGGAGCGAGGTGGAATTCGGCAACCTCTACTTTGCATTCAGAGATGGCATGGGCCATTGCCTTTTCCACTTCCTCTGCGATCACGTGTTCTCCAAACGCCGAGGTGTAATGCTTCACCCTGCCACTCACCACGATCCGATAGGGGTTTAGGGAAACAAAGCGCACCGTATCGCCGATGTTATATCCCCATAAACCGGCATTGGTACTCAGAATGATCAGGTAGTTTACTCCGATCTCAACCTCTTCAATGTTGATTCGCTTTGGGTTGGAACTTCCCAGTTCTTCCAGGGGGATGAATTCGTAATAAATGCCAGAATTCAAAAGCAACAACAGCCCTTCTTCTCTGTAGTCATCTTGATAGGCGATGAATCCCTCAGAGGCCGGATAGAGTTCAATAGAATCAACCTCTTTGCCAATCAACTTGCTCATGGCACTCCGGTACGGTTTGTAATTTACGCCGCCGTAAATAAAGAGCGAAAAAGAAGGAAACAGCTCAGAAACGCTGGATTTACCACTTTTTTCAACCAAACGTTCAAAATACATTTGAACCCAGGGAGGTATGCCACTAATTACAGCCATCTTTTGAGAAATGGTTTCATCCACAATGGCATCTACCTTCTCCTCCCAATCATCGATGCAATTGGTTTCAAAAGATGGTAGGCGATTCGATTGCAGGTAGGAAGGCACATAATGAGCCACAATTCCACTTAAGCGACCAGTGGGAATGGCTCCGGATTTGTCGAGTTCCGGGCTGCCTTGCAAGAAGATCATCTTACCGTTGATAAAAGAGGTTTTACCGGAGTGGTAGGCATAATGAAGTATCGCATCGCGGGCGGCTTTAATGTGGTAGGGCAATGAGTCTTTGGTTAAAGGGATGTATTTGGCTCCTGAGGTGGTGCCGCTGGTTTTACTCAGATAAATAGGCTTTCCCGGCCAGAGCACATCCTCTTCACCTTTTACCATCTTTTCGATGTAGGGCTTAAGTCCTTCGTAATCACGAACAGGCACCCGATCCCTGAAGTCGGCATAGCTACGGATGTTTTTGAAATCGTGATCCATGCCGAATTGGGTCTGCTCAGCCTGTTGGATAATTCGTTTCAAGGTCTTTTTTTGCGTTTGGACGGGATTATTTTTCCACTTGGAAGTGGTGCTGTAGACCCAGCTGGCGAGTAGTTTTCCGGCAATCTCTTTAATGCTCATCAATTGAAATTGATGTAGTTGGAGGGGTCGAGAGAGACCCCTTCTTGCCAAAGTTCAAAATGCAGATGGGGACCGGAAGAGAATTCGCCGGTATTGCCCACGATGGCAATCGCCTCACCGGCATTTACCTGGTCGCCGACTTGCTTTAACAACACGGAATTATGCTTGTAGATCGAGCTGAGGTTTCCCACATGTTGGATCTGGATTACGTAACCCGTTTCAACCGTCCATTCGGCAAAAATTACGGTCCCTCTAAGTACTGCTTTTACTGCCTCGTTCTTAGGCGCCACGATATCAATACCGTAATGCCCGTCGGCCAGGTCATATTTTTGAGTGACCGTTCCTTCGAGCGGGTTGAAAAAGAATAGTCGGTCTACCGCCCGAATTTGTTTATCACTGCTAAGGTCTATAGAGTATGAATCCTCTCTTTCCACGTATTCACGAAGAAGGGAATCTTCTACTGATTTTTGAAAAATGGGATCGTTCTTATTGCCGCTCTGGGGCAGATCTTCGCTGTCTAGCGCGCTATCTTCGGCTATGGCTTCGGGCTCCTCGCCCATCAAGATCGCTTGTACATTGTTGAGGTATTTTTGATTCAGCGTCAATTCCCTTTCCAGAGAATCTGCTTTTAGCACCATATCGGTAAGGTCTTTTCGCAGATTGACATCGGTGTAACCCGGAATGGACTCTCTTAAAGGGGTGAAGACGATGATCCCGGCAACGATAAGAATGATCAAAAGCGTGATACTGATGAATAAAGTAAAGATGTTCAGGGGGGAAAGACGGTATGAAAATTTTTCTTCAAAAGAGGCATCATTCAAGATTACCAGCCGGTACTTGCTTTTAAGCTTCCGCAGAATTTGACTCTTTTTCTTATCTTCTTCCATTCCAATTGAAAGTTCAAATATCCGAAAATATACAGCCAACCTTTTCACACAGCTGCTTCACATCTTTATTAACTTTGTAAAAAGATGAGATTGATATACTATTCAACCTTCTTTTTAGTTTAATTGCCGTGTTTTACAGGCCTTCCTCATACCTTTTCGTGATGATTCTTGGGATCTTCCTGCTGCTCTCCTGCTCCAGGAAAAAGAGTACCATGATCTCTCGAGCCTATCACAATACCACAGCAAGGTACAATGGCTACTTTAACGCAAGAGAAATAATCAGGGAAAATGAGCAAAGGCTAAAAGATGGCTATGCCTATGACTACTCTCAGCTTCTACCGATCTTTATTTACCCTACTGAGGAAGAATCACAGCAAATGTATCCTGACATGGATAAGGTGATCGATAAATGCTCACAGGTGATCGAACGTCATACCATGTACATTCGAAAGAAAGAGCACGTCAAGTGGATTGATGATAGTTACTTCCTGATTGGCAAAGCCAGATTTTACAAAGAACAATATGAATTGGCTGAAGAAACCTTTTTGTATGTGTACCAGGCATATAAAAAGAACCCCAATCGCTATAACGGTCTAAACTGGTTGATCAAAACCTACATCAAGATGCGCGAATGGGAGAAAGCAGAGGAGTTCTTGGATCTGGCAGAGGATGAGCAGAGAAAGATACCTGAAGAAATTTGGGGAGAAATCAATGCCACTTATGCCGAATATCATCTTCAAAAAGACAAAGACATTGAAAAAGTGATCGAAAAGCTGGAGGAAGCTATTCGTTTTGTTGAGGACAAGGAAGACACCCGCAGATTCACCTTCATCTTAGCTCAGATCTATCAAGACCGGGCGATCTATTCTTCGGCGACGCAATATTACACTCAGGTATTAAAGATGAAGCCTGATTATACCATGCGGTTCAATGCCAAGATCCGCCGGGCCATTTCACTCGATGTTACGGCCAGCAATGCCGATGAGATCAAAAAGGAAATGAAGAAGATGCTTCGCGATAAAAAGAATGAAGAGTTCAGGGACCAGATCTACTACGCGCTTGCGGAAATCGCACTGAAAGAAGACGATGAGCCGCAAGCGATCGACTACCTGAAAAAGTCAGTGAAGTTTTCCAGAGCGAATCAAAAGCAAAAGGCCCTTTCCTATTTGAAGCTAGCCGACATTCATTTTGAACAGCCGAATTATATCAAAGCCCAGCTTTTTTACGATAGCACCCTTTTGTACCTTCCGGAAACCCATCCGGAATATTATCCGGCAGATGAGAAGAATAGCAGCTTGCAAGATTTGGTGAAAAGCCTAAAAGTGATTCAGAGGCAAGACAGCCTCATCGCATTAGCGGGCTTAAGTGAAAAAGAAAGAGAAAAGCGGGTCAAAGACATCATTAAGTCTATCAAGGCCGAAGAAGAGCGCAAGAAACAGGCACAATTGAGGGCTTTGGAAAGTGCACAGGCACAAAGGGAACAAAGTGCCATTGTCCAAAATAGGAATAGCGGAAGAAGAGGGGACTGGTATTTTTACAATCAAACTACTTTGGCTCTGGGTAGGAACGATTTTAAAAGAGTGTGGGGAGAAAGGAAATTAGCAGACAATTGGCGTAGAAATACGGCTAAAGCCCTACCCGGGCAAGTTTCACAAGTAACCACCCCCCAAACGGAAGGTTCTGTAGCTCAGAATGAGTCAGAACAGACCCGTTATCAGCCGGAAACCTACTTAAGAGACATTCCGGTGGAGATCAATGAACTGCTTGCTGCCCACGGGAAAGTGATTGAGGCCTTATTCAATGTAGGAACAATTTTTAAAGAGAGTTTCGAGGATTATAAGAATGCAGAAAGCTCTTTCAAAAGGATCACTAGGCAATACGACACCTCAAGGTATAATCTTCCATCGCACTATCAACTTTATCGTTTATACTTATTGGTAGACGATCAGGACAAGGCGGAAGTAGAAAAAGAGTGGGTTTTAGACAACCATCCCTTCAGTGAATATGCCTATTTGATCAAGAATCCGGATTACAACAAAGAGTCGAAGGAAAGTCGTGAAAAAGTAGAGGAATTCTATGAAACCACTTACCGACTTTTCTCTTATGAGCTTTATGCCGATGTGATCGAAAGCTGCGATAAGGCAGAGTCCGTTTTTACCATCAATCATTTAAAGCCCCAATTTGATTTTTTAAAAGCAAAAGCCATCGGATATACCTCATCCAAAGAAGCCTTTAAGGCGGCTTTAGAAGAGGTAGTTGCAGACCATCCTGATGCGGAAGTGAGTGAACAGGCAGAGGAGATCTTGAAATTGATCAATCAAAAGAAACCAACCAACCTCAACTCTACCAAAGTCTCCTACATCTACGACCCCAACCAGGAGCACATGTACATCATGTCACTTCCAACCAATTCCAAGAAGGGTAACGATCTAAAGATCAAGATATCGAACTTCAATCAAGAGTTCTTCAGAGAATCGTCGCTCGACTTTACCACCACTACCATTAAAGGAAGAAAGCTATTCCTGATAAGGACTTTTAAAAATGAGAAGGAGGCCATGCGTTATTTGAAAGCCATCAGAAATCAGCTGGAAATAGCCCTGGAAGCCAAACAAGAAGGCGGCTACGATTATCTGATCTCCACAGAAAATTTTCGGGAGTTGTTCAAGGTCAAAAAAGAAGACGCATACCTTGAATTCTTTCTGAATAAATACCCTTCGTGATAGGGCCTGTAAACCATTTGGAAGATAATCTTAACTTTGTGCGTTTAAGCTTCGATGACTAATTAAACTATTTAAGATGGCACGCAACACGAATGAATCAGAGAACTCGATAAACATCATCCGAGGAGGAACGGAGATCAAGGGTGATATCAGCTGCAAGGGCGATATTCGAATCGATGGCAAACTGATCGGCAATCTGATCTCTGAAGGTAAAGTAGTAGTTGGAGAGCAAGGTGTGGTAGAAGGTACCATCAAATGCTCCAACGCAACCATCTCCGGCGGAGTGAAGGTCAACATTATCGTCAATGAACTTCTAAGCCTGAAGTCGACCGCTAACTTGGTTGGAGAAATTAGCACCAACAAGTTGCAAATTGAGCCGGGCGCCAACTTCTCCGGAAACTGTAAAATGGGGGCAGTGATTAAAGGTATTGATGGAGGAAAGTCAGAAAAAGAAGAGCGCAAAGAAAGAACCGCCTAAGCAGTTCTTAAAATATACCGGAATGGCCACTCAAATGGCAGTGATCATTTCCTGTGGAGTCTTTGGAGGTTCATATATAGATGAAAAACTCCAGAACGGCACCCCCTGGTTTACTTTAATCCTCTCTCTTCTCTCAGTAGCCCTAGCTATGTTCATGACCATAAGAGACCTGAGTAAATGAAAATCAATTTTTATTGGAGTCTACTGATCATCAGTTTGATCAGCCTTGGCGGACATTATTTAATCTTCTCTGCTTTGCACTTTGAGTGGAGCATTTGGATGTGGGTGTTGTACCTTTACTTTCCGCTTGCTACTTATCTCATCCATCAGGTTCTCAATAAACAAATTGACGGCCGTCCTCAGGTTTTTGTCACCGCCTTTATGGGCACGATGGCGGCTAAGCTATTTATCTCCTTAGGCCTTCTCCTTGTGGTTTTGTATAGCTTTCCAGCCATCAAAATTTCCTTTGCGCTTTCTTTTTTATATCTCTATCTGCTTTTTACCTCTTTGAATACCTATTACATCTTTGCCAAGCTTCGGTCAAAGTGACCAGTAGAAGCCAAAAAAAGGGCATTTCTTTAGTTTTTTATTCCTTTTTTATTCTCTACTTTTGCGGTCGAATTTCTAAGACCAGTAAATTGATTTTATTTTCAAGCGAAAATCCTAAGAATAACAAGCTCTTTAGCCTTGTTCTTGCCTTTACGATGACCGCCATTTTAGGTCTCAATACGCAGCTTGTAATGGCTTCTGAAGGAGATGGAAAATTCAACGCCGGCGAAATGATCATGCATCACATCAGCGATGCGCACGAAATTCACATCATTGGCGACTTTGCGATCTACCTCCCTGTGATCATCAAAACCGAAACGGGATGGGATGTCTTTTCTTCGTCTCACTTCTATCATAATGAGCAAACCTTGGAAGGAGAATCTGGGAATGAGCATTATTATGAATACCAGGATTACATTTTGTTCCACGAACACATTTACCATAAGGAAGATGGACTGACATTGGACGAAAATGGAGACGCGACCAATCAGGCGGTAGCACTCGACATGTCGATCACCAAAAACGTAGCCGGTATTTTCTTGACCATGCTGATTATGTGTTTGATCTTTTTCTCGGTAGCAAAAGCGTACAAGAAAAAAGGAGTTAGCGCTCCAACTGGCTTTCAGGCCTTTATGGAGCCTTTGATCTTGTTCGTAAGGGACGAGATTGCTATTCCATCGATCGGGAAAAAAGAAGCAGATCGTTTTGTGCCTTTTTTATTGTCTATATTTTTCTTCATTTGGATCTCTAACCTATTGGGATTGATTCCTTTTTTAGGAGGAATGAATATCACGGGCACCTTAAGTGTCACGCTAGTGTTGGCCACTATCGTGTTCATCATTACAACCATTAATGGTAGAAAGCCTTATTGGGTTCACATTTTGTGGCCTCCAAATGTGCCAATACCCATCAAAATCATATTGGTCCCGATTGAAATTGCAGGTCTGTTCATCAAGCCGCTGGTGTTGATGGTACGATTGACCGCAAACATCACTGCGGGACACATCATCATCCTTGCATTTGTAGCGCTGATCTTCATTTTCGGAGAGCAATCAGCCGCTGCGGGCTATGGGGTAGGGATAGGATCTACCTTGTTCATGATTTTCATGAACTTCATTGAGCTACTGGTGGCCTTTTTACAGGCTTATGTATTTACGCTACTGGCAGCACTATATTTTGGGTCAGCCGTTGAGGAGGCCCATCACTAATTTGTAATCTATTTATTAATTAAACAACTATAAAAATGGATTTATTGACAGTATTACTTGAAGTTGCAGCTGCCGCCGGATATGCCGGTATTGGTGCAGGTGTAGCCGCAATCGGAGCAGGTATGGGTATCGGTAAGATCGGTGCTTCTGCCTTGGAGTCAATGGCTCGTCAGCCTGAGTCTACTGGAGACATCAGAGCGAACATGATTGTAGCTGCCGCACTTGTGGAAGGTGTTGCACTTTTCGCAGTAATCGTTTGTCTGTTGGTCGTTCTCGGCTAACAAAAGATTAGAAAGGGTCTCAGCGGTTGGCTGAGATCCCTTTCAAAATTCAATAAAGAAAAGATATGTTATCAGTTAGTTTAGGAACCGTTATTTGGACTACCATCGCTTTTTTGGTAGTGGTTTTCCTGCTTGCCAAGTTTGCGTGGAAGCCAATTCTCAACTCGATCAGGGAAAGAGAGGAGTCAATTTCTCAAGCTTTGGAAGACGCCGATAAGGCCAAAGAATTAATGAGAGAGCTAAAGGAAGATAATGAGAAATTACTTCAGGAAGCGAGAATGGAAAGAGATGAGATCTTGAAATCGGCCAGAGATGCGAAAGACCAAATGATTACTGAGGCCAAAGGCAAGGCTAAAGAGGAAGGAGATAAAATGATCGCATCTGCCAAAGAAAGCATTCGCGCAGAAAAGGCTTCGGCAATGAATGAATTGAAAAGCCACGTAGCGGAGTTGTCACTTAATATTGCCGAGAAGATCATCAAAGAACAACTTTCCAACGAAGGAAAGCAAAAGGAGATCATTGAATCTACTTTGAAAGAAGCTAAACTTAATTAAGGAAAAGACTAAACGCAGAGATGAAAGGACATCGAGCCGCAGTTAGATATGCTAAATCGTTCATGCAACTTGCCAAAGAGAAATCTCTTTTGGAAGAGCTGAAGCGAGATGTTGAGGGGATCTTGAACGCCATCCGCGAAAGCACGGAATTGAGCAATTTTCTCAGTAGCCCATTGATCAAGATCGACAAGAAAAAGGTGATCTTGAATGAGGTGTTCAAGTCTAAGGTGAATGAACTGAGTTTGAAGTTTATTTTGTTGATTGCCGATCAAAAAAGGGAAGCCTTATTGAAGGCCATCTGCGAAGAATTTATCAAGCAATACAATCAGGAGCATCAGATTGCGAGAGTGCAGTTGAGCACCGCTACCAAGCTGACCGATGCGCAACGCAAAGAGGTACTCAACTTCATCGATAAAAACTATGATTTTAAGTCGGTAGAACTGGAAGAGATCGTTGATGAGGAACTGATCGGAGGCTTGATATTGCGCATCGAGGACAAACAGATCGATGGCAGCATCAAACGCAAACTACAAGACATAAAACAGGAATTAATACACGCATAAAAGCAAAATTTTTCAAAAATGGCTGAAGTGAATCCAGCAGAAGTATCTGCAATCTTAAAAGACCAATTGGCCGGAGTAAAATCGGCAGCTGACCTGGAAGAGGTGGGATCAGTACTACAAGTAGGTGATGGTATTGCCAGAATCTATGGTATGTCTCAGGTTCAATCAGGTGAGTTGATCGAATTCGAAAATGGGTTAATGGGTATCGTGCTTAACCTCGAAGAGGATAATGTGGGTGCCGTATTGCTCGGTTCTTCGAATAAAGTAAAAGAAGGCGACACCGTAAAGCGTACCGGCAGAATTGCTTCCATTAACACTGGTGAGGGAATGCTAGGTCGTGTGGTTGATACCTTGGGTAATCCAATTGATGGGAAAGGTGCAATCGAAGGTGAAACCTTTGAGATGCCAATTGAAAGAAAAGCACCAGGGGTAATTTACCGCCAGCCGGTAAATGAACCACTTCAAACGGGGATCAAAGCGATTGACTCCATGATTCCAATCGGAAGAGGACAGCGTGAGTTGATCATTGGTGACCGTCAGACTGGTAAAACCACTGTGGCCATTGATACCATTATCAACCAGAAAGAATTTTACGACAGAGGTGAGCCTGTATATTGTGTGTATGTGGCGATCGGACAAAAAGGGTCTACCGTTGCCGGTATCGTAAAGACCTTGGAAGATGCAGGCGCAATGGCATATACTACTATTGTTGCGGCTAACGCTTCTGATCCTGCTCCTATGCAATTCTACGCTCCATTTACCGGGGCTGCTATCGCTGAATATTTCAGAGATACAGGGCGTCCAGCATTGATCATCTATGATGATTTATCAAAACAGGCGGTTGCTTATCGTGAGGTTTCTCTTCTATTGAGAAGACCTCCGGGACGTGAGGCATATCCAGGTGACGTATTCTACTTG